>Ga0315535_1001819_pt1 | contig 13994 bp, 12 predicted proteins | sample SalMarSW160220MG_2_FD_203092 | JGI IMG/M metagenome (GOLD analysis project Ga0315535, IMG submission 203092) | Salt marsh sediment microbial communities from the Plum Island Ecosystem LTER, Massachusetts, United States - Salt Marsh Sediment SW1602-20 ...
GTCCAGTGATAAATGATCTTTATGATTTTCAACGCCGTGAAGATGAATGATCGAGGTTCGGTGGCAATACCTGTTGAACACGGTTTCCATGTCAAACCCGTATACCATCAGATGGCCCAGATCGATACACACCGACAGGTTAAAGTCGTTCAGGATATTTTCCACCCATTCTATTGGATATGTCAGGGTTTCGACTGAAATCATTTCAGGGTTTATCCCGGTAGCGATAAATTTTCCGACGCTGCGGTAAAGACGGTCCCGCCACTTTTTTATATGTTCGGTTTCCAATCCCTTTTCATTATATGAAAGATGCAAGGTGCAGGTAGACGGAGAGAGTGAAGCGGTAAGATCCATGACTTTTTTTAGGGTTTCCACGGCAGCATGCCGGATTGACGGCTCGGGATTACTCAAGGATACGTCTGTGGGCAGATGTATATTATAGGTAAGATCAAACTCCTTTGACAACGACAAAAGTTTTTTTATCTCCTGAGTTGACGGCAGACTGTCCGGGGCACTTTCAAAAAGCAGAAGTTCGATTTCATCCACATATGGGCCAAGCATTTTTACGTTTTGCGCGTAACCTGCCGGATATATGAACGATGTGGTTCCTATTTTGAATGGATACAAACCTTTGTATGATTTGGGCAGGGAAGGGTACATTGTCTAAACCTTTTGAAATTTATTTCACTAATCAAGCGTTTCAATTAAAAGACTGAACATCGAACATCGAACATTGAACAGACTGAACATCGAACATTGAACGTCCAACGTTGAACATCGAATAATGATGTCGCTTCGCTCCGCAATTAAATTTCATTTGTTTTTAAAAGTCCAATCTAAAACGTTAACGACTATTTTTTTCTCTATCAGCATTAGTTGTTCAAAATTAGTTTTTTCATTCATCATTGGACGTTGGACGTTCGATGTTCGATGTTCATTTTTTAGCATGTTCGATGTTGGACGTTCATCTTTTAGTATGTTCGATGTTCATCTTTTCCAATAAACCTTCCGCAGTCTCTTAACTTATTAAAAACGATAAAATGTACAGTATACCCACCAACACAACTATCCATATCAGTGATGAAAGTATCATCAGGTCGCATGCTTTTTTAATATGATTCGAGTTGATTTGGGTGAAGGGTATTCCTAAAAAAGGCTTGGACACCAGACAGCCGTGATAATAATTGGGGCCGCCGAGGCGAATTCCGAGTGCGCCCGCAAAGGCTGCTTCCGAATACCCGGCATTGGGGCTCGTGTGATTGGCTCCTTCCGAGAGGGCGGTTTGAAATGTGCGTGCTCCTTTACCGTCAATTATCTGGGCTGCAAGGGATATGACGGGGATAGAAAGACGGGCCGGAATAAAATTGGCAATATCATCGATTCTGGCTGCCACTTTTCCGAAGTCACGGTATTTGTCATTTTTATACCCGATCATGGAATCGAGTGTGTTGATCATTTTATACGCCATTGCCAACGGGACGCCGCCAATCGCGGCATAGAAAAGGGGGGATATGACCCCGTCAACAAGGTTCTCACCCACAGTTTCCACGGTGGCACGGGAAATTTCTTCTGAGTTAAGGTGTTCAACATCCCTGCCCACAATAAGGGCAACCTCTGCTCTGGCATCATCTATTCTGGATTGGGTGAGGGCCCTGAAAACCGCCATGGCCGAACTTTCCAGAGAACGAATTGAAATACAATAATAGAGTGTCAGAATCTCAACACCGGCCTTGACCAGGGGATGAATGTATTGGGCGGTTTTCATCAGCACAAAGGTCAGGGTCCAGGTTCCTGCGATAAGGGATATGGCAAAAAGGGCGCCGGACACGGAAAGCTTTAACCTCAGGTTCCTGAAAAACGGCTCACCCACTGCTATGGCCCGGCCCAACCACCGAATGGGATGGGGTAAGCGTGTTGGATCGCCTAAAACAAGATCAAGTATAAATGCAGCGGGTATGATATATCCTGCGGTAGAAAGTTCCATATGAAAAAATGAACAGACTGAACATCGAACATTGAACGTCCAACGTTGAACGTCGAATGATGATGTCGCTTCGCTCCTTAAATTATTTTAACATTGAATGCGTCGAACAGACCGAACATCGAACGTCCAACGTTGAACATCGAATAATGATGTCGCTTCGCTATGCGCCTTCCGTGGCATCGGGTTGGAGGATTACCGATGGAAGAAGCAAGACCGCTTTGCTATGATGATGGACGAGCAAACACCTTGGGTCTTTCGTCCATCTTCCCTCATCCATCGTCCTTCAATCTGTCCTCCGACTTCCGACCTCCGTCTTCTGGCCCCCAAATTGTTTTTCATTCAAAATTCGATCCGCCGGTGGCGGACAAGTGCTTGCTCGCCTTTGGCGAGTTGGACGTTCGATGTTCGATGTTCATCTTTTAGTATGTTCGATGTTCATCTTTTCCAGCTGATTCTTCCTGAGAAATCCTGACCAATAGCTTTTTCGCAAACATGCGGTTAATTTCGCCTGTTTTTAAAGAGAATCGCACAAAGCGATGGGAAAGACCACTGAAGTTTGAGCAGTTTCTTATGAGGATCCGATCCTGTGCCAGATGGCTCCCGAGGCCTTCAGCCGTTAGGTTTCCGTAAAGCCGTGCGAGAATAAAAGACGTGGTGCTCGGGAAAAGTTTTATGACGGATGAATCTTTGAAGGTTTCAAATAGAATTTCTCTTTCCTGAGCAATAAATTTTACCGTTTTCTCGATGAACGTTTGCACTTCGACCGTTTGCTTCATCAGATACTGCACCGCCATCTGGGCCAAACTGTTTACACTCCAGGGAAGTAAGTATGTTTTGAATTTTTCAATAATTACGGGAGATGATATTAAAAATCCGATCCTTAATCCCGGAATCGTGAAAAATTTTGACAAAGAATTCAAAACCATTACATTGGGAAGCGTTGATTTTATCATGCTCTGTTTATTGGATCCGTCTAAAAACATCAGATAGGATTCATCGATAACAAAATTTGTGTCTGCATGGGATTTGCAAAGCTGTTCAAGATCGGCGAGCGGAATGATATTGCCGGTTGGATTATTGGGGTTGCAAATGAAAACCGTATCATAGCCTTGGATCTGTTGTGCCGCCGCCGAAATATCATGCTCGAAAGCCACAGATTCATCTGATGTAGAGTAATCATAAGGAATATGATGCATGGCGCATGCATCCGCATAATCCGAGTATGTGGGTCCGAAAATCAGTGCCCTTTTTGTTTCAAGTATCCGGGGTATGGAATAGATAAACTGTGTGGTTCCGTTCCCGGCAATCACCCGTTCAGGGTCGATATGGTATCTTCCGGCAAACGCATTCACCGTTCGATTGGCGTCCACTTCGGGTAGTTTGGATATGGTGTTTATATTTTCCTGCAGGAAGGCGACCAGATCCGGACAAGGGCCCAATGGGTTCATATTACTGCTCATGTCCACAATATCGGACGGGTGGCATCCAAGTTCTTGCGCCAGGTCATAAATATTTCCACCGTGTCCTTTCAGCATGAATAACTCCCCATTGAAACCAGTAAAAAAAGCATGGATTCTGTAACCTCGGTCATTGTGCCCAGCATATCACCGGTAATACACCCTACCCGTTTATTATAGTAAAAAAGGATGGTTGAAGTGATAAGTATAAAGCAAATGTTTAACCACATTCCCCGCCATCCCAGAAAGCATGAAAATGCCACCGGAATAAGCAACCCCCAAAACGCATAAGGCGTCAACGGTTCTTCAAAGCAATCTTGTCCGGTGCCGCCGCCCGGTCTTCCGTACGCTAAAAAGCGTATGCCGAACACCATGCCGCTCCTGGCGTAGGCCGGGATAAGCGCAATTAAAAGCGCCCGGTTGGCTTCAAGATTCAGGATGCCTCCCCATTTGACCGCCAATCCGCAAACGATTGCCACCAACCCCATGACGCCGATACGACTGTCTTTCATTATGTTTAATGCTTTTTCTTTGCTGTGGTGTCCCAGCAGGCCGTCGGCGGTATCGCCTAAACCGTCAAGGTGAAGCGCTGCGGTGATGACAGCAAGAAAAACAACGTCCAGGACGGCAACCACAGGTTCCGGCCAGAATTTTAGGGCCACATAATCGAAAATGGATACCATAGTGCCGATAATCAATCCCACAATGGGGAAAAACGGAATCATGCCTTTGGGATCATATATGGCCGGCTTGCCCATGGGAATAATGGTGAGAAATTGTATTGCAGCGATTAACCGTTCTATTTTATTCTTGTTCATTTTACCCCTACAGGGATTCCGGCGACCATCCATATGACGTTATCCGCACATGCCGCTACTCTCTGGTTCATAAATCCGGCGATATCCCTGAACCGCCGGGCCAGTCTGTTTTCAGGGACAATGCCGGTTCCCACTTCGTTTGATACCAAAATTATCGGACATTGGGATTTTTCAAGAGATTGGGTCAGTTTCCGGATGTGTCCGTCTATATTTTCCTGATCATTGTTTTCCAAAATCAGATTGCTGATCCAGAGGGTCAGGCAATCCACCAGGATGACATTTTCTTTCTGACTGTTTTTACTGATTTCTTCAGGTAGGCGGACCGGCACTTCAAGAGTCGTCCAGGCCCGGCTTCTTTGTTTTTTATGGAGAAAAACCCGTTCTTCCATTTCTTTGTCATGGGGCATGCACGTGGCAATAAAGATTTTGTGTCCGGGAATCTGATTTGCAAGATTCAGGGCATGGCTGCTTTTGCCGCTTCTGCATCCTCCGATAACAAGAATTGTTTTTTTCATAACTCCACGTCCCGGCCCGGGAACCCCGGCAATATAAAATCCCGTAAATTTAACAACCGTTGTTAATACTTAAAAATCTGTTCCGTGTCCACATACTTTTCAAAATGTTCGGCCAGAAGGTCATATTCTTTATTTCTGGCTGCAAGTCCGTGAGCTTCAGTAAGTTCCAGACCGCTGAGGCCGATGTGGTTTAGCCAGCGCCTGGTAATATCCGGGGTGTCGAACAGACCATGGATATAGGTCCCCAGCACCCTCGCGTTATTTGTAATACAACCGTCTTCTTTATCGCAGGATATCCTGTTTTGCTCCAGGACCCGGAACAAGGATTTGCCTGCAAAGCGCAGGGTTTGCCCCATATGGATCTCATATCCGGCGCCGGAAATGCCCTCCCAGGAAAACCGAGTCAATGTAGTTGTTTTAGGGGCTTTTAAAATGGTTTCCACGGGCAGAAGCGACAGCCCTTGCATGGTGCCGGGTCTTCCCTCCAGTCCGTCCGGATCGTGAACATATTTTCCCATCATCTGGTACCCCCCGCAAATGCCAAGTATATATCCCCCTTTATTTGCATAGGATACAAGCTTGTCCTCCCATCCGGTTTTTTTAAGCCAGTTAAGGTCAAAGCACGTATTCTTGGATCCGGGAAGGATAACGGCCTTGAACAGATCAAGTTCCCGCGGTTTTTCAATAAAATAGATATTCATGCCCTCAATACCGGAAAGAGGAGCAAAATCAGTAAAATTGGAAATGTGGGGGATGCGGATAACAGCTATTGCCGGTGTGTTGATGTCTTTATCCAGGACCCTGGCGGGATTTTCAATGACAACCGAATCTTCCGCTTCTATGGTTATATGATTATACCACGGAAGCACACCGAACACGTTCTTTTTTGTCTTTTGTTCTATCCAGTCTATCCCGTCTTTAAACAGATGAATATCCCCCCTGAACCGGTTTATAATAAATCCGGATATCCGGTTTTGTTGTGATTGGGAAAGACATGCCAGGGTTCCGACAATCTGAGCAAAAACCCCCCCTTTGTGGATATCCGCCACCAGAACAACAGATGCGCCTGCATATTCTGCCATTCGGAAGTTAACGATATCATAGGGCATAAGGTTGACTTCAGCGCAGGAACCCGCGCCTTCCATCACGACAAGTTCGTATTCATCTCTTAATCGATCCAGGGCCGCGCAGGTTCGTAAAAAGAATTGCTCCTTTTCTTCATGGTAACCCACTGCCGTGCTGTTTCCAACCGCTTTTCCGAAAAATACCACCTGTGACCCCACATCACTGGTGGGTTTTAAAAGGATAGGATTCATATCCACATGTGGCGCTATTCTTGCCGCTTCAGCCTGAACAATCTGCGCCCGGCCCATTTCCAGACCTTCCGGAGTAATGCCGGAATTATTCGACATATTCTGTGCCTTAAAGGGTGCGACACGTATCCCCTTATTCACAAAAAAACGGCACATCGCCGTGGTAATAATGCTTTTCCCCACATCGGAGCCGGTTCCAAATACCGCAAGGCAAGGGGCTTTTTTGTTATTTCTCGATTCCAACCCTGGCGTTGACTCCTTTGTGATAATAATGTTTGATTTCCTTCATTTCCGTGACCAGATCCGCCCGTTCAATGATTTCAGGACTTGCGTTTCTTCCGGTGATGACGAGTTCCAGATCATCCGGTTTTTTGTCAATAATTCTAAGAAGCTCTTGTACTGAAAAGAGCCCGCACGTTACGGCCACATTGGCTTCTTCAAGTATAACCACATGGTACTCTCTTGAATCGATGATATTTTCTATACGTTCAAGACCTTTCCCGGCGGCCTGGATATCCTCGGGTGACGGCTCACCTTTGATAAATCGGCCCAGGCCGTACTGCTCGATGGTAATCAAATCGGAAAACCTTTTGAGTGCATTAATTTCGCTATACTCACCCATCTTGATGAACTGTGCAATAAATACTTTCAGCCCCGCACCGGCAGCCCTTATGGACAGGCCCAAAGCGGCCGTGGTTTTTCCTTTTCCGTTTCCGGTGTAAACCTGTATATATCCTTTCATAAAATATCTCCCGAATATTTTCTGCTAAACCTGCGGGGAACGCCAACCTATTATTCTTCCCGCCTGTCGATATTCACACCTAAATTGTGCAAGACTTGTAATTATAATTATAGCAAAGTTATCTCTTTCGAAAAAAGTTAATGCAGATTTTAGGTCATATATTTTCGGGGTACCGGCGTAACCCGGGGAGAATTGCCGAGAGGGCTTTCATCCACCAAAAGTGTGCAGCCATAAACCTGTTCCAACGTTTGGAAGGTAAGAACCTCTTTTGGAGCCCCCAGATTTACGATTTCCCCCTTGTCGAGTAACAGCAACCGATCGCCGTACATTGCCGCCAGATTCACGTCATGGGAAACCATCACCACGGTAATTCCTCTTTCATTTTTTAATTTTTCCATTAAATCCATGAGCCGGACCTGGTGGGCAAGGTCCAGAGACGCGGTGGGCTCATCTAAAAGAATAATCTCGGGTTCCTGACAAATGGCTTTTGCAACAAAGACCCGCTGCTGTTCTCCGCCGCTTAACTGGTCTAATTTCCGATGTGCCAGATGCTCTACGCCGGTAAAAGTAAGTGCTTGTTTTGCAATTTCCAAATCTTTTTCTTGTTCCAGACCCAGCATGCCCAGATAGGGGGATCGACCCATAAGTACAATTTCGGTTACCGAAAAAGGAAAATCCACCGGTATCATCTGGGGAACAAAGGCAATGGTTCGTGCCAGAGCTTTGCGGCTATAGTGATCAACAGGACGGTTCAGTATCTCCAGTTGATCGGTTTGAGATTTCAAGATTCCGGCCATCACTTTCAGCAATGTGGTTTTTCCGGAGCCATTCGGACCGATGATGATGAAAAAATTACCCGTTGCCACAGAAAAAGTAACATTTTTCAAAGCCGGAAAATCCCCATAATAATAATTCAGATTTTTAACGTGTATCGCCAAGGTAGTTCGCTCCGCTCACAATTGGCCTCCGGCCCGTAGGGCCTACGCCCCGGGGGGAATGTTGGAATATTGGGTTCTGGGCCTCCGGCTCGGAGAGTCTACGGCTCAGAGAGAAAGTGGAATGTTGGATTATTGTAAAAATCCTCTTGGTGGCAATTAAACAGAGGAATATCATCTTCTTTAAATCATTATTCCAATATTCCATCATTCCAATAATCCATGCCCGAGTTAAAAATATAATCCTAAAAAACACCTTTATTTCCAAAAAATGTAGAATCTCCGAGACGTCATGCTATCGTCGGGTTTTTTTTAATAAAAAGATAAAAAGGGGTGCACCGATCATTGCGGTAATAACCCCTGCGGGCATCTCGCCCTGTTTGGGAAGAACCCTTGCCAATACATCGCAAAAAACAAGGTAGGCGCCCCCGCCAAGAACGCATGCCGGAACCAGCACCCGGTGGTCCGGACCGAAAACCAGTCGAAGAAGATGCGGCACAACCAGTCCCACAAAACCCACAAGCCCGCAGTAAGACACCGTTGCACTGACCATAAATGACGTGGTTACCAGCAGGATAACCGTTACCGCCTTTATGTTTACGCCCAGGGTCTGTGCCATTTCCTTGCCCATGAGCAAGAGATTCATGGAATTGGAAAACAAGAAAATCAGGATAAAACACGGACAAAGTATTGCAGCAAGTATCCCCGCATGGCCCATATCCACCATTGAAAGGTCACCCATAAGCCAGAAAATAATGTTATGAAGCCTGGAGTCCTGGGTCATAGAGACGAGAAACATGATGACCGCGGCACAGAAAGCGTTTACCATAACCCCTGAAAGAAGGAGCGCATCTTTTTTAAGAATGGTCTGTCCGGAGGACATGACCAGAATCAGAAGAAGGATAGCGATACTTCCGGCAAAAGCCATGAGGCTTACCCCGGGAAACCTGGAGAATCCCATGAGGATTCCGATGATGGCTCCGATGGCCGACCCGCCGGAAATTCCAAGGATGTATGGCTCAGCCAGGGGGTTGCGAAGCAGGGCCTGAAACACAAGACCTCCCAGTGAAAGGGCGGCGCCAACCAGGGCTGCCAGCAGAACCCGTGGAAAGCGAATCTGCCAGATGATGGTATCCAGCATGGGATTGGATTCTTTTGCTTTGAGCAAGCTTTGAAAAACCACTTTGATTCCACTGGTGGTGGATCCCATGGAAATTCCCAGGAACATTGCGATAAGCAACACAAGCAAAAGAGACAAGGAAATAACCGACAGTCGTTTTAGGAGCGATGGTGTTTTAGGTTTCACTTTGTTTCATCAAAAAGTTCGGGATGTATAAGTTTGACCAGCAACTCAAGACCGTCCACCAGCCGTGGTGTGGGGCGATCAAAAAAATTGGAGTCTTCAAGAAAAATGCGATGATCTCGAATTGCAGGCATATGGGGCCAGCGGCTCCACTCCGCCTTGACCTTCTCAAATACCGCGGCCCGGGCCATGGAGGTGATAATTAATACTTCCGGAGATAGGAAAAGAACCTGTTCCCGGCTGAACCTCGGATAGCCAACCGGTCCCTGGGCAAGGTTTTTTCCGCCCGCAAGCACGATGAGTTCATGCATAAACGTATCGGTTCCTACAGAGACAATAGGGGAAATACCGATCTGGAAAAAGACCCGGGGACGATATCCGGCTTTTGCTACCAGTGACTTAACTTTAAGCACCCGGGACCGCATGCGTTGCACGAGAACGTCGGCCTGTTGGTTGGCATTCAGAAGGTTGCCGATTTCCAGAATGGTTTGCATGACCGTTTCCAAATTCTTAGGATCTACCGCATATACGGGTATGTTAAGAGATTCCAAACGGTTGGCAACCATCCTGGGATTTCCGTCCTTGATAGCAATACAAAGATCAGGTTTTAACGCCACTATTTTTTCCAAATTAAGCTGCACATAAGAGCCCACTTTGGGGAGGTTTACGGCAGCAGGAGGATAGTCGCTATATAAGGTTACGCCTTTTAAAAGATGTTCCTGCCCCAGAGCGTAAATGATTTCCGTGATGCTCGGAGCTAGAGCCACAACCCGTTGCGGGGTGTCCGGAACCGTTATTTTTCTATCCAACTGATCCGTTACGATTTTTGCATGAGATGGGGTTCCGATCCCAATAAAAAGGACTGTTGTTACTATTAAAAAGGTTGCTCTGGATTTATATCTCATATTTACAATCCTTACAGAAAGGTGATAGATTGTCAATATAGGACTATCCATGCATAACCTTAAAATATATACCAGCAATCACATGGAGATTCTTGCCCAAGAACTGGCACGGATTGTCAGAGACCCTCTGCCGTCTCCGCTTGTCCCGGAGATTATCGTTGTTCAGAGCAGGGGAATGGAGCGCTGGGTTTCCATGGAAATCGCCGGGCATAACCGCATTTGCGCCAACTGTTCTTTTCTTTTTCCCAACCCGTTTTTACAGGAAATTGTTAAAAAAATAATTCCGGATTTGCCGGAAGACTCCCCGTTTGATCCGGTTACCATGACCTTCAAGATTATGAATGTGTTGCAGTCCTCCATTGATTTGCCGGGGTATGAACGCCTGAAAAGATATTTGGTCCATGATAAAAACGGGATGAAACTGTTTCAGATTTCGCAAAAAATAGCCGATTTGTTTGACCAGTATCTTGTTTTCCGGCCGGAAATGATATTCAGATGGGAAAACGGAAAGGAAGACCACTGGCAGGCACAGCTCTGGAGAGAAATTTCAACGGGAACAGAAAGCCTGCATCGCGCCCGGATGCGAAAAACCCTTCTTGAAAAGATCAGAACACACCCCCGTGAAATAACAAATCTTCCCCATCGCATATCCATATTCGGAATATCTTATTTGCCTCCGTTTCATCTGGAGACATTTATTGAACTATCCCGAATTTCCCAGGTGAATCTTTTTTTGATGAACCCCTGCAGGGAATACTGGGGCGAGATTGTTTCTCCCAGGCAAGTAAAAGAAATACAGAGAAAATACAGAACCTCAACGGGATCTGTAGAGGAACTCTACCTGGAAAAGGGGAACCGGCTCCTGGCTTCCCTGGGGACTTTGGGGAGAAATTTCTTTTCAATGATCAGCGGGATGGATTGCCAGATGTTCGAACACTTCCGGGACCCGGACGGGCTGAGTATGCTTTCTAAAATCCAGAGGGATATTTTAAATTTAAAAGACACAGACGTTTTTCCTTTGGATTCGGTTTCCGACCTCAAAACAAGCAATATCTCTTCCCGGTCACGGAACAAGGTGTCCGTGCAACCGGAGGTTGACACGTCGATTCAGATTCATTCCTGCCATAGTCCCATGCGGGAGATCGAAGTTCTTCATGATAATCTTCTTGCCATGTTTGAAGAAGACCCGGATCTTCTGCCCAAAGATATTGTGGTGATGGCGCCTGATATCGAATCCTATGCCCCATTCGTACAGGCCGTGTTTGACGCACACACAGATGAAGCACTCCGGATTCCTTTCACCATTGCGGACCGGGGATTAAGGAAAGAAAGCCGTATCATCGAAGGGTTTCTATCCATACTCGATCTCAAAGGCAGCAGGCTCGGCACAACCCGTGTGATGGCGTTGCTGGAATCTGCGGGCATAAAAGAGCGATTCGATCTGAGTGAATCGGACATTGAAATTGCGGAACGCTGGATTAAAGAAACCCATATCCGGTGGGGAATGGATGCTGATTTCCGTCGCAAGTTCGGGCTTCCCGGTTTTTCCGAGAACACATGGAAAGCCGGCATGGAAAGGCTTGTTTTGGGGTATGCCATGCCGGGCCTGGACCGTAACCTGTTTTCAGAAATACTTCCTTATGATCAAATTGAAGGAGGAGACGTAAAGATACTGGGAAAATTTCTGAATTTTTTAGACCGGGTATTTACCTGCACCGGCTCCCTTGACTCGCCCCGAACATTAACGGACTGGCACGTGAAGCTTATTAAAATTTTGGAAGATTTTTTCGCGCCGGATGAGGATTCCGAACCGGAAATGCAGGTGTTGCGGAGAACTCTGGATATCCTGTCACGGACAGAAGAAGTGTCCGGATTTGGCGGGCCTGTGGAACTTGAGGTGGTCAAATCCTTTTTGGAAAATCTTTTTGAATCCGTAAATTTTGGAACCGGTTTTATCTCAAGGGGGGTTACCTTTTGTGCCATGCTCCCCATGAGAAGCATTCCCTTTAAAGTGGTTTGTCTGGTGGGGATGGACATGGATGCTTTCCCGCGCGAATCAAAAACCGTGAGTTTTGATCTCATGGCTAAAAATCCAAGGATCGGCGATCGGTCCCGGCGAAATGACGACAAATACCTTTTCCTGGAAGCCATTATTTCGGCCAGAAATAAATTCTATATCAGTTATGTGGGCCAGAGCATCCGTGACAATACGCGGATTGCCCCATCGGTTCTTGTGAGCGAACTCATGGATTATATTGAGGAAGGATTCGGCCTTTCGGAAGATCAGATGGTCACATTACACAGGCTCCAGGCCTTTTCACCGGAATATTTTAAAACCGGCGGTAAACTGTTCAGTTATTCTAAGGAAAATTTTGCAGCCGCTTGCAGCCGGTATGAGCGCAAAGATCTTCCCGGTTTTATTTCGAGCAAGCTGCCCGATCCCGCCCAGGAATGGAACCATCTGGACATAAAGGATTTTAGCGCCTTTTTCAGCAATCCCGCCAAATTTCTCCTGGAAAAGCGTTTGGGCGTATATTTGCCTGAGACCGCGGATGTATTGGATGAAAGAGAAAATTTCAGTCTGGGGCATCTGGAAAAATACATGATTGATCAGGAAATGGTGTTATACAGGCTATCCGGATCGGATCTTAAAGATTTTTTTCCGGTGAAAAAGGCCTCCGGACAACTTCCTCACGGAACTGTGGGCGAAGTTGTGTATAATGAAATGAGTCTGGATGCCGAAGATTTTGTCCGGAAAATTGAAGATCATATAACCGGCAGACGCCTGAAGGATCAAACTGTTGACATTAAGCTTGGGGAGTTTACGCTTTGCGGCCGTCTTACGGATATTTATGAATCGGGGCTGATTCAGATCCTATATGTGAAAGCAAAGCCCAAATATCTATTAAAAACATGGGTTAATCATGTTATCCTTTGTGATTTGATTGAAGGAAAAGTACCGGTTAAAAGCTTTTTGTTGTGCAAAGATATTGCCTGGGAATTTACCCCGGTTTCAAATTCAACTGATATTCTAAACGGTCTTCTTGAACTTTTTTGGAAGGGCATGTCAGAGCCGCTGCACTTTTTCCCCGAATCCTCCTTTGAATATACTCGACGTCTCCTGCTCAAGCATCACAGCAAATCGGAGGCGTTGAACGCTGCCAAAAACAAATGGACCGGAAATGATTTTGTACGGGGAGAGTCACAAGATCCGTATTTTGAGCGTTGCTTCGGCAGAACCGATCCCCTTGATGATGAATTTGAAAAAATTGCCAAAGAGGTCTTTGCACCGTTATTGGATCATTGCAGGGAAATAGTATTATAACCTACCGCGAACGTTGACATCGCTTACAATGCAGAGGCCTATTTTTAAAAACCACACCCGGGCAGTCAGGCTTCCTATGCCCGACATCCTCTATTTTCAGCCGATTTGGAACTAAATGCCGTCTTGACAATACGACCGCTATCTATTATCAAAATTTTGGTAGTCGGTTGCCGCAGTATGATTGCTGTTTGATATCCGTCCCTATTACATATTGGTATTTATCATGTTATGGCACACAACTTTAAGGGAGAGGTCGATGAAATATTGTCTGAAATTTATGCTTGCGGTTCTCTTTTCACTTTTATTTATCTCCGGCAGTGCTTTTGCTGAAATGACTGCAAGGGAATATTGCGACAGGGGAGATGATTGGTATCTAAGTGGCGAATATGCCCTTGCGATCGAAGATTACAGCAAAGCAATTGAGCTTAATCCAAAATATGCCAGGGCATATAATAACCGTGGTCTGGCTCTCAACGATAAAGGTGAATATGATCGAGCCATACAGGACTACAATATAGTGATTGCAATGGATTCAAAAGATGCTGACGCCTATTATAATCGTGGGTTGGCATGGGAAAATAAAGGTGAATATGATCGGGCGATACAAGATTGCAACAAAGCGATCGAGCTGGATCCTAAGTACGTTAAAGCATATATTTCCCGTGGGTTACTATGGGAGATAAAAGGTGAATATGAT
>Ga0315535_1001822_pt1 | contig 13976 bp, 14 predicted proteins | sample SalMarSW160220MG_2_FD_203092 | JGI IMG/M metagenome (GOLD analysis project Ga0315535, IMG submission 203092) | Salt marsh sediment microbial communities from the Plum Island Ecosystem LTER, Massachusetts, United States - Salt Marsh Sediment SW1602-20 ...
CGCGCGCTTCGGAACTCGCCCTTTCCGGGGAGGATAGAACGGCCGGCCATGGAAGTCAAAGAGAACGACTTTTTGGAAGCCGAGGTCATCCGCGTAACGAGATACGGCGCCGTCGTTCGACTTCAGGATGGAAGCCCGGGTTTTGTCCATGTTTCCGAGATCGCGCGGGCGTTTGTGCGGGATGTCGCGGACGATCTCTCCGCGGGGGACCGGATTCTGGTCAAACCGCTGGCGCCAAACCGGAAAGCCCAGACGGAGTTTTCATTCAAGCAGGCCGGAAGCGTCAAACTTTCCGGCCCGGCGTCGTTGAAACCCGCGGCGGGTGAAAGAGGAAGCGGCTTGCCGCTGCCGTCCCGCCGCTTCTTCTCGGGTCTCCCGCGGAAAACCCCGCCGCAGAACTTTGAAGACAAGTTGCAGAGATTCATGCGCACCTCCGAAGAGCGGCAGGCCGAGCTCAGGCGAAACCTGGAAAACAAACGCGGCGGCCGCGCACGGACCTGACGTCTGGAGGCCGGGACATGCGCTGGGAGAAAATGAACGCGACCGACCAGGACATCATCGCCAAACAGATTCAGCGTCAACCCCGGAATGTGTGCGGCATCGCCCGGCGGTGTCCGCGGCATTGCCCCCAGGTCATCGTCAACCGGCCTCTGCCCCAGACGGAGACCGACGCGGAGTTTTTTCCCACGGTTTTTTGGTTGACTTGCCCGGTCATGGTCAGCCGGATCGGCCGCATAGAAGACCAGGGGTACATCCGGCGCATTCAAACGCAGGTCCGCGAGGACGGCGAGTTGAGCCAAAATTTGCGGGATGCGCACCTGGAATACATCTATGTCCGCAATGCCTTGCTGGAGCGGACGGACCGCCTGCACCTGCGCCAGACGCGGCGGCTCCTGTCCGAGGAGATGTCACGGCTGGGGATCGGCGGAGTCGCCGACTTGAACTCCATCAAATGCCTGCACACGCATTATGCCCATTATCTCGCCACCTACAGCAACCCCGTGGGACTGTTGGTGGAAAAACTGCTCTCCCTGCAGGAGGCGGACGGCGAATGCCGCCAATGCTGGAAAAATTCAGAGCAAGCCGGGGTGGCGGAATAGGCAGACGCAGCGGACTTAAAATCCGCTGAGCCGAAAGGTTCATGCCGGTTCGATCCCGGCCCCCGGCACCAGCCCTGCGCCAGACGGCGCGGCCCGGCGCAAGGTTTTTTCCAACTTTTTTTTATTCCCCCTAGACATCCCTCCCTCCCTGTGCTAGAGTCTCCACCAACGCCGCGGGGTGGAGCAACGGTAGCTCGTTGGGCTCATAACCCAAAGGTTGCTGGTTCAAATCCAGCCCCCGCAACCAGAATACCCTTCGCCCGCCGGGGAGAATACCCCCGGCGGGCTTTGTTTTTTCCGGGCCGGCTACGGAGAAATAATGCCCGCGAGCCGGTTATTTTTGCTAAGATGTGCGCATGCCGGACGCTTACGAAATGTTCGAAATCGTGGATGAACAGGGCCGGGTCGTGGGTCTGGCGCCCAGGGAAACGTGCCATGGCGATCCCACCCTGACCCACCGGGTGGCCCATGTGTTGGTCTGCGACTCCCGCGGACGGCTTTATCTGCAAAAACGATCCCGCCACAAGGATATTCAACCCGGCAAGTGGGACACGTCCGTCGGGGGGCACCTCAAACCCGGCGAGAGCCCCCTGGCCGCGGCGCGGCGCGAATTGAAGGAAGAACTGGGCATCTCGGGCGTGGAACTCGAATTTCTCTACCGGTACCTCATGTGTAATGAAGTGGAATCGGAGCTGGTCGACACCTTTCAGTTCCGGTGGGAAGGGCCGGTTCATCCGGAGCCCGCGGAAATCGAGGAGGGGCGCTGGTGGGAGCCGGCGGAGATCCAAACCGCCCTGCGCTCCGGCCTCTTTACCCCGAACTTCGAGGAAGAATTTCAGCGCTGGCGGAAGGCGCGGAATGACCCGGCCCCGTAAACAAGCCCGGATGCTTGTTCTTCAAAGCCGGAAGTGCAGCCGCCTCCAGGCTCCGGTTTGATCCGGAGGCGGAGGTCGGACGCTCGCAGGCAAAGTGGACGGAGGGGCGCGGGTGATGTCCTGGTGGGCGCAAATACACAGGACCATGGAGAAACTCGGCGATTATTGCCTTTTCAGCGTGCAGGCACTGATTTCCGCCGTCCGGCGTCCGCCCCGTTCCCGGGATGTGCTCGACCAGCTTGATGCCCTGGGGGTGCAGTCCCTGCTCATTCTCATCGCGACCGGCTTGTTCGTCGGCATGGCCATCACCATCATCATGGAAGCGGAGATGGAACTCTACGGCGCCAAGGTCTATATCGGGCGGATGCTGGCCGTGGCGACCGTGCGCGAACTGGCTCCCGTTTTTTCCGCGTTGATGCTGGCGGGCCGGGTGGGCGCCCGGATCGCGGCCGAACTGGGTTCCATGCGCGTGACCCAGCAGATTGACTCCATCGAGGGCTTGGGCCAGGATCCCATGCAGAAACTGGTCACCCCCCGTTTGCTGGCGTTGCTGATCATGCTGCCGGCCTTGACGATGATCATGAACCTGGTGACACTTTTGGGAGGGTTCCTGGTTTCCACGGTTTCACCCGGCGTGTTCTGGTTCGAGGCCCGCAAGGCCTTTGTGATCCGGCACCTGTCGGGGGGCCTGCTGAAACCCTTTGTGTTCGGGTACCTGATCGCGACCATCGCCTGTTTCCTGGGCCTGCGGACCTCCCTGGGAGTCCGCGGAGTGGGGGAAGCCGCCGCCCGCGCCGTGGTGACCAGCTCGGTGGCGATTTTTCTCGCCAATTACGTCATCGGCTTCCTGATCCTGAAAGCCTTCGGAGTATAGCGCATGCTGACTTTGCGCGGCGTGGATTATTCCATCGGGGAAAAAAGAATCCTGCAGGACGTGCACTTGGACGTCGGGGAGCAGGAAACCCTCGCCATCCTGGGGGCTTCCGGGTCCGGCAAAAGCACCATTCTTAAAATCATGCTGGGATTGCTCCGGCCGGACCGAGGGGAAGTGAAGGTCTTGGGGCGCGAGATCACCCGGCTTCCCTACGAGCAACTGGTCGAGTTAAGAAAACGCCTGGGAATCGTGTTTCAAGAAGGAGCGCTGTTCGATTCCTTGACCGTGGGCGAGAACGTGGCTTATTATTATTTGGAACACACCTCCCGGAGCCACGGGGAACTCGAACCGCTGGTGCGAAACATGCTCCGCACGGTGGGCCTGGAAGAGACCATGGACATGATGCCGGAGGAACTGTCCGGCGGCATGCGCCGCCGCGTGGCCATCGCGCGGGCGCTGATTTATGAACCCGCGGTGATCTTATATGACGAACCCACGACCGGGCTGGATCCCCTGGCGGCGGGAGGCATTCTGGAGCTGATCAACCGGTTGAAACACCAGCACCGGGTCACCAGCGTCGTCGTGACGCATGCCTTGGACGACGCCTTGACCGTGGCCGACCGTTTCGCGATCCTGCGGGACGGAAGCGTGGTCTGGAGCGGGACCAAACGGCAGTTCAGCGCCAACCGCAAACGCATGCTGGCGCTCTATTACCGGCCGGCCGAAGACCGCGCCGGCGTCCACGAGGGGGCCGCGTGAAGAGCAGCCGAAATTATCCTGCCATGCAATTCAAGGTGGGGACCCTGCTGGCCGTGGCGCTGGGCGTGACCCTGCTCGCCATGATCTTTCCCACCAAGGGCGTGAATCCTTTTTCCGCGAAATTCAAATTGGTGGCCTACTTCCCGGAAGTGGCCGGCTTGAGGCCCTCCTCGCCCGTGTGGTTTTCCGGCGTGGAGGTCGGTACGGTCAGCTACGTGGATTTTGTGCCCGGAAGCGACCCGCCCCGCCTGCGGGTCGTGTTGAAGGTGGAACGCCGGATTCGCAAGTACATCAAGACCGACTCCAAGGCGGTCATCCAGGGCATGGGGCTTCTCGGCGACATGTACGTGGACCTCACCCAGGGCAGCCCGGAGGCGCCCCCCGCCGCCAACGGCACCGTGCTGGAAGGGGTGCCGCCGGAAAACACGCGCGATCTTCTGAGCCAGATCATGACCTCGGCCGGAAGCCTGCTGCAGGACCTGCAGCAGGTCTCTTCCAAGATCGCAACGGGCGAAGGCACCCTGGGTGCACTGGTCAACGATCCGGACCTGTACCGGGAATTGCGCGCCTCCCTGCAGCAGCTGCAAACCTTCATCGGAACCCTGAACGCCTCCCACGGCTCGGCGATGAAATTCATCCGGGACCCCCAGCTCTACGACGAGCTGGTGGCCGCGGTGCGCGAAATCCGGGAGGTGGCCGGCGAACTCAAGGGGGCGGAGGAGAAACTCTTCAGCCCGGAAACCCGCGAGGCCCTGGATAAAACCGTCAAGACCGCCGCCCGGGTGGTGGAAAAGGTGGGCGAGTACCAGGAAAAAGCGGACCGCATCCGCTTCGACCTGAATTTCGGGCTGGATAAATACGCCCAGGACATTGCCGCCGGCCACGTCGATCTTCTGATTTGGCCCAACGAAAAACGCTACTACCAATTGGGCATCAACAAAGTCAGCCGCCTGTACGGGCTCGAGGAAGACGAGACGACTTTCACCGCCCAGCTGGCCTGGCGCATTTTGGATACCCCGCTTTTCATCCGGGGCGGATTGATCAAGGACGAATATTTCGTGGCCGGGCTGGACTTGCGCCTTTTCGAAGACGATTTCCGCGTGCTGCTGGACGCCTACCGGGTGGAATTCAATCCCGCGCAAGTGGATCTGCGAACCGGCGTCGTGCTGCTGGATCTGATCGAAATCACCGCCGGCGCCGAGGACGTTTTCCGGACCCCCTTCTACAAGGCCGGCTTGACCATTCATTACCGGGACGAGGACCTGCTGAACGTCTTGTTCAAAATGAAATTTTAATCACCGTCGCGTTGCTCGCCACCGCGCACGAGGTGCCATGCGCAGCTATACGACCTACATGACATTTCACACGAAACGGCAGCGTGAATACCGGAACATCACCGGCGACGTGGCGAAGGCCGTGCAGGCCGCCGCCGTGCAGGAAGGGCTGGTCTTGGTGTCCGCCCTGCACATCACGGCCGGGGTGTTCGTCAACGACGCGGAATCCGGGCTGTTGCAGGACATCGACGAGTGGCTGGAAACATTGGCGCCGTCGGGAAAGAATTACCGCCACCACCAAACCGGCGAGAGCAACGGAGACGCCCATTTGAAAAACCTCCTGGTCCACCACCAGGTAATCTTGCCCATTACCGGGGGACGGCTGGATTTGGGTCCCTGGCAGCAAGTCTTCTACGCGGAATTCGACGGCCGGCGCCCCAAACGCTTGATCATCAAGGTCATGGGGGAATAAAATCGGGAGTCCCGCGCGCTTCCGCGCTTTGGACCGGGAAGCGCAGGGGATGGAGGGACGGCATGGAATGCCGTGAGGAGAAAAATCGCCAAACCTGCAATTGCACTTACCCCTGCTCCCGCAAGGGCGTATGCTGCGAATGCATCGCCTACCACCGCCGTTCGGGAGAACTGCCTGCCTGCTACTTCGATTCCGCCGCGGAGAAGACCTATGACCGGTCCGTGGAGGCTTATCTGCGGTCGCGCCGCCGGGCGTAAGGGCGCGGTCCGGGGCCGGGGAGGGATTTCCGTTGACGCGGGTGGCACGAGCGGGTATGATGAGTCCCGGCAGGCTTAAGGCCCCCGGGCCCGGCCTGCCTTGTTATTTCCGGGAAGGCAGGGAATGACGCCCGTGACGGTCACGGCTTCCGGCGAAAAACGCGGCTTGTTCTCCTCGAACCTGGGGTTTCTTTTCGCGGCGGTCGGCGCCGCCATCGGCTTGGGCAATATCTGGCGCTTTTCCTACATGGTCTACATCCATGGCGGGGGCGCGTTCATGATACCCTATGCGGTGGCCCTGCTGACGGCCGGGATCCCCCTGCTGCTGCTGGAATACGGCCTGGGACACCGCAAACAGGCGGCCGCCCCGCTGGCCTTTGCCAAAATCAGCCGCCGGACGGAATGGCTGGGGTGGTGGATGCCCTTGTTCGTCCTGTTCGGGATCATGTTTTATTACGAGGTCGTGATCGGCTGGTGCGCGAATTACGTGCTTTTTTCCTTCGACCTGAAATGGGGCGCGGATACCCAGGACTTCTTCCTGAACCACTACCTGGGCTTGACCGCCTCTCCGGCCCGTCTCGGGGGTCTGCGGCCGTCCATCGTGGCGGCCACGGCCCTGATGTGGCTGGCGACCTGGTGGATCAGCTACCAGGAGATCCACCACGGCATCGAAAGAGCCTGCAAGATTTTCATGCCCCTGTTGCTGGCCACCACCCTCATTTTGGTGGCCTGGGGCCTGACCCTGCCGGGAGCCGCGGAAGGCCTCAAGTACTATTTGCTGCCCCAATGGAGCCGGTTGCTCGACCCGAGGGTCTGGATGGCGGCCTACGGGCAGATTTTTTTCACCCTCTCCCTGGCTTTTGGGATCATGATCGCCTACGCGAGCTACTTGCCCCGACGGACGGATTTGGTTTCGAACGCGGTCACCACCAGCCTGGTCAACTGCCTGTATTCTTTCGTGGCGGGATTCGCGGTTTTTTCCATCCTGGGCTACCTGGCCCAAGCCAAGGGACTGCCCATCGATCAGGTCATCGAATCCGGTCCCAGTCTGGCCTTCGTCGTTTTCCCGGAGGCCATTTCCCGCTTGCCGTATTTGCGCGAATTGTTCGGGGTCCTGTTTTTCACGGCGCTCGTGATCGCAGGCCTGTCTTCGGCGGTTTCGATGATCGAGGCCTTCACCAGCGGCCTCCTGGATAAATTCAAGATCCCGCGCAAGCTCGTGGTCACGGTCGTTTGCCTGATCGGCTTCGCGGGCTCCCTGGTCTTCACCACCGGCGGCGGGTTGTACTGGTTGGACATCCTGGATCATTTTTTGAACCAATACGGGCTGGTCTTGGCCGGCCTGCTGGAATGCCTCGTGGTCGGCTACCTGTTCAAGGCGGATGTCCTGCGCAGGCACATCAACCAGCAGGCGCGCCACAAACTCAACCGGGGCTGGGATGTCATCGTAAAGTATGTAACGCCCGCGATCCTGCTGGCCATGCTGGTCCGCACCCTGGCCGCGGAAATCGCCAAGGGATACGGGCATTATTCGGCCTCCGCACTGGTGGGCATCGGCGTCAGCTGGCTGCTGGCCACCTTGGCGGCCGCGTTCATTCTTTCCCTCTATCCCTGGGATGCTTCCAGGTTGCAAGCCGGCCATGCTCCCGAGTCGGACGAACTTTTCGCCTGACGGATCCCGGCCATGCGGGTAACCGTGCACGCGGGAACATCCCTGGTCGGCGGACTGGCGTTGGGCCTGTTGAGCGGGTCGTGGCTGGCCGCGGGCTGTTCCGTCTTGAGCGGAGTTTTCTTGGATTTGGATCATTTGGTCGAATATGGGCTTGCCCGTCGCGCTCATCCGTCCGTCCGGGATTTTTCGAAATTCTGGCGGGAGTACCCCGAACCGCGGGTTTTTTTATGGCTGCACAGCGGGGAACTGCTCCTGGTTTTTGCGGGCGCGGCCTGGGGCGGCATCGCTCCTGCGGTGACCGGCGGCCTGGCCTTTGGCCTGGCGCATCATCTGCTGCTGGATCAATTGGGCAACGGGGTCCGGTGGGGCGGATATTTTCTTCTGTTTCGATGGGCGCTGGGCTTTCAGACCCGCCGCCTGTTTAACTCACGGAGATTCGAGGAACCCCGATAGTCATGCCGGCGAACGGGAAGGCCACGGCGAGAAATCTGCAGGCGCAGAGCAAGGCGCGCGTGGGGATATTGCTGGGCATGTCGCCGGCCCAGAAGCTGGTGTTGACGTTCGTCATGTTCATCGCCGCGGGCACCGGCCTGCTGTGGTTGCCCGCCGCGACGCCGGGCTCGGCCTCCTTGCCTTGGGTGGACGCCCTGTTTACGGCCACTTCGGCCGTGTGCGTGACCGGCCTGATCGTGCGGGACACGGCCCACGCCTTCACGCCCTGGGGCCAGGTCGTGATCCTGATCCTGATCAAAATCGGCGGTTTGGGGTACATGCTGATGGCTTCCGCGGCCGCGGTTTTAGCCGGCCGCCGCATCGGCGTGCACGAACGCATCACCATCCAGCAGGCCATGAACCTGGATACGGCCGAGGGCCTGGGACGCTTCGTGCGCAAGGTGATCCTGATCAGCCTGAGCCTGGAGTTGTTGGGGACCCTGGTGATCACTTGGGCCTACTGGCCGCACCATTCGCCGGGGCGGGCCCTGGCCTTGGGAGTTTTCCACGCGGTTTCGGGATTCAACAACGCCGGTTTCAGCCTTTTCTCGGATAACCTGATGGGCGAAGGGCGCCAGCCCGTGGCCGTGGCCGCCATCATGGTCCTGGCCATCGTCGGCGGCCTGGGGTTTTTCGTGCTCAATGAAATCCTGGGCCTGTTCCGGCGGACCCGGAATCCGGTCCGGCTTTCCCTGCACACCAAAATGGTGCTGGCAACCACCGCGACGCTGTTGCTGCTGGGCATGGTCGGTCTGCATGCGGTCTGCGGCCTGAATTGGGGCCCGGCCTTGTTTTTATCCTCCATCTCGCGCACCGCGGGATTCAACATCCAGGATACGGGCGCCCTGCCCCTGCAGGCCATGTATCTGATCATCCCCCTCATGTTCATCGGGGCCTCCCCGGGCGGCACGGGCGGAGGAATCAAGACGACGACCTTCGCACTGGTGTGCCTGTCCGTGTGGAACATGCTCCGGGGACGGAGGCAGGTGATCGCTTTCCACCGCCGGCTGACGCTGGAAACGATCTACCGGGCCCTCATGGTCATGGTCATCATGACGGCCTTGCTGGTTGCCTTGACCTTCGTCACGGCGGCGTGGGAAGGCAAACCCGTGCACAACGTGCTGTTTGAGATCGCTTCGGCCCTCGGCACGGTCGGCTTGTCGGTGGGCGACGGCGGCAACTTAAGCTATTCCGCGCTGTTTTCGCAGCCCTGCAAGTTGCTGGTCATTTTCGCGATGCTGGTCGGACGCCTGGGCCCGCTGACGCTGGCACTGGCCGCGGCCTCGCAAATTCAACAGGCTCACGTGGAATACCCCGAGGGGAGAGTGAATATCGGATGAAAGCGCCCAAGCGGAAAAAAAACGGAAAGCCCACGGCCAAGGCGGACCTGGACTGGTTCAAATTCGACGACTGGCTGAAGACCGTCCGGCCCCTGTCCACGCGCATGGAAAGGAAGAAACGCCGGGCCTTCGCGGTCCTGGGGCTGGGCAATTTCGGCCAGCACGTGGCGGAAGCGCTGGTCCGGGCGCGGGTCGAGGTCCTGGCCATTGACAGCAACTCCGAGCGGGTGGAGGAAATGTCGGACTTGGTGACCCAGGCCATCACCGCCGATGTGACGGACGAAAAGGCCCTGCGCGCCGCAGGCGTGGACGCCGTCGACACGGCCATCGTCTCCATCGGCGAGAGCATCGAAGCCTCCGTCATGGCGGTCATGATCGTCAAGGAACTCGGCGTCAAGGAGGTCATTGCCAAGGCCGCGAACCTGCTGCACGCCAAGGTTCTGGACCGGGTCGGGGCCACGCGGGTGGTTTTCCCGGAACGGGAGGCCGCCATCGACTTGGTGGGCGAACTCACCACCGCGAGCGTGCTGAATTATTTTCAACTCGCGGAGGGGATCTCGGTGATCGAGGTGCCGGCGCCCACGGAAATCATCGGCAAAACCCTGCGTGAAACCGAGCTCCGCAGCCGCTTCAACGTGAACGTCATCGCCGTCAAGCACCGCCACCTGGAACTGGACAAAGAAGGCGTCGGCCATGAAGCCGCGCAGTATGACGTCCTCATCACTCCCGACCAGTCGGTCGGCAAGGACGATACCCTGGTCATCGTGGGGAAAAACGAGGATTTGAAAAAACTGGAACGCCTGGTAAAATGACGCCCGCGGCCGGACCCGGCCGCGGCGGGCGGCGGGTTAGACCGGCTGCCGTTCCCCCCGCGCAGACTTGAAAGATTGCGTGCCCAGAACGCAACGAACCGAGGAGATGCGACTCCCCAATATTCGCCCACAAGCCTTTCCGCTTTCGTGGACTCCGCTCATCGGGGCGCTCTGCCTGGCGGGCCTATGCGGCTGTGCGACCCTGCCGGGGATACCTCCGCGTCCGCAGCGCGCCTCCCTGCCCCTGCCCGATTGCACCCGGGCCATGGAACGGCCCCAGTTTTGGCTTTCCAAGCTGGCCCAGCCGGATCGCCTCCTGCTGACGGCGGAAGACATCCAGCGCCTCAATGCCCAAACCTTCGCCCGCGGGCTCCTGACCGATGTTTTTTCCGCCAAGCTGTGGGATTACCAGTACCTGGAACCGGAGTGGCCGGAAGACAGCAACCTTGACCTCGCCCGCCGGCCAGCCGCCGCTCCGAGCTACAGTCCGGGCCGGCTGGAGGGCTACACCTTGTACACGTATTTGAAAGATGAAACCGAAAGAATCAAGCGCCAGCCGCGGTACGATCCGCAGGGGGCGGTCGTGCCCGCGGAGGTTTTTGCCCGGCTCGACGATAACTTGAATCTGAAGGCCATCCGGGACAGCAACTCGGTGCGCTACGGCCTGGTGCGCCGCCGGACGGACGTGCGGTACTATCCCTCGGACCTGGTGTTGACCGCCAAGCCGCTGGACTCAGACTTCGACCTGTTGCAGACCTCCTCGGTCCGTGCCATGCAACCGGTGGCCATTCTGCATGCCAGCCGCGACGGCGACTGGCTGTTTGTGGTGACCGCTTTTTGCCGAGGGTGGGTGAAACGGAAAGATGTCCTGGCCGATTGCCAGCCGGAGGCCCTCCGGAATTTTCTGGCCGCACCGGACCGGCTGCTGGTGACGGATCACGCCGTGACCGCGGTGTGGGAACCCGGCACGACGCGGACGGCGGCGCGGTTTTATCGCGGCACGGCCTTGAACCTGCAAGGCGAAGCGGACGGATATTACCGGATTCAATGCCCGGTTTCGACCCGCGGCGGCGAGGTTGTCTGCCGGACGGCCTACTTGCCGGTGACCGCCGGCGTGCACGCGGGCACCTTGCCGCTGACGGCCCGCGAACTCTACCGGCGCGCGTTCGCGCAGCTGCGGGAGCCGTATGCCTGGGGCGGCAAGGGGGAATATCAGGACTGTTCCCAATACCTCATGGACCTGTACGCCCTGTTCGGGCTGGTGTTGCCGCGCAATTCCAGCGTGCAGGCCCTGGTCGGCGGACAGCGGATCCTCTTGGATCCCAAGGAGGACATCGACGCGCGGCAGCAGAAACTGGACAGCCTCCAGGGGCCGGCGCTGCTGCAGTTTCCCGGACACGTGATGCTTTATCTCGGCGGCGAAGGCGGGCGGTATTACGTCATTCACGACATCTGGTCCTACCGGCTGCCGTACCGGCCGGAAGAGGACCGAATTCTCATCATCGGGCAAGTCGCGGTTTCCGACCTTTCTTTGGGAACCGGCAGCACCAAGGGGTCGTTGCTGCAACGTCTTACCACGATCAATCTTCTGCAACCATGAGGGCGAAAACCCTCTGGATCGCGGCCCTGTTCCTGCTGACCGGGGCAACCCCGTTCCGGATCGTGGAAGGCCCCAGCCACCTGCCCCACGTGGCGCGGTCCATGCTCCGGGCGGAATATTGGATTCAACGCGCGCCCGACCCCGACCGGGTGATCGTTTCCGCCGCCGCGACGGAGGCCTTGCGGGACCGCTGGCGGCGGGAGGGACTCCTGCAGGATCTGAACGGCTTTCCGGACCTCTTGTCCGCCCCGCAATTGCTTGCGTGGCTGGCGGAAAACGACTCCTACCTGGAGCGCGTGGCCCGGTACAATCGCCGGGGCGAACGGATTGGACCCGCGGTCTTTACCGAACTCAAAAGCAATGTGAACCGTTCCGCGGTACAGGGGTCAAAAAAAACACGTTGGGGTTTGACGATTCGCCGGACTTCGTTGCGTCTGGTTCCCGCATTTTTGCTGGCAACCACCAGGCCGCTGGATTTGGAATTCAACGTGCTGATGCATTCGGGGTTGCGTTTGGCGGAACCGGTGGCGGTTTTGCATGCCAGCCGGGACGGGCATTGGTTGTATGTGGCGTCGGAGCCGGGTTTAGGCTGGGTGCCGGCGCGGGATGTGGCGCTTGCGGCGGACCGGCGCAGCCTGGATGAATACCGGGCGCGGGCCACCGCCGTGGTCGTAGCGGCGGAAATTTTCTTCGTCCTGCCGGATGGCAGCCGCTGGGAACAAAGCGCCCGCATGGGCTGCCGCCTGCGCCCCGCAGGAAATGAAACCTGGTGGTTGCCGGCGCGCTCCGCGGACGGAGCCTTAAACTTCGTCCGCGCGCGGCCGCTGCAGCCGGAAGCAATCGCGCCGATGCCGCTGCCGTGCACACGGCGGATGTTGTTGACGCAGGCTTTCCGCCTGCTGGGCAAGCCGTACGGATGGGGCGGCACCTCCGGGTTCGGAGACTGTTCCGAGACGATCCGCCGGATCGGATTGGCGTGCGGCCTGGACTTGCCCAGAAGCACGACCGCTGTACGCAGGGCCTTGCGGGAAGTCCCCCTGGGAAAGAGCGTGCGGGACAAACAGCGAAAATTGGCGGAATTGCCTGCCGGGTCTTCCTTATTATATATGCCGGGGCATATCATGCTGATGATCGGACGGGAAGGGAACCGAACTTATGTCCTCCACAATTTGTACGGAATTCAAGCACAGGACCAAGACGGCGATTTTGTCCGCCGCGTCGCCCGCGTGGTCGTATCGGACCTGTCTTTGGGAACCGGCAGCCGCCCGGGTTCCCTCCTGGAACGCGTGGAGAGCGGTTTAATCCTGGAGCCGTAAAGACGGCTGCAGACTTGGAAAACCAGCCCCGGGAGCTTATATTTGGGCGAAGGAATCATCAGCCAGTCGCACGGGAACGATTGCTATCAAACACGGGAGGAAGTCATGGACAAGGATATTCGGGCATTGACCGAGCGTGTCAGGAAAGAAAGCGTATTTGTCGAAGCCCTGCGGCAGGAAATCGGCCGGGTCATTGTGGGGCAACATGGCCTGGTCGACGGCCTGCTCATCGGGTTGTTGGCCAACGGCCATGTGCTGCTGGAGGGCGTGCCCGGGCTGGCCAAAACCTTGGCGGTCAGGACGCTGGCGGCCTGCGTGGACGCCAGTTTCCAGCGCCTGCAATTCACGCCCGACTTGCTGCCCGCCGACCTGATCGGAACCATGATCTACCAGCCCAAGGGCGAAGGGTTCACGGTGAAAAAAGGACCGATTTTCGCCAACCTCATCCTGGCCGACGAGATCAACCGCGCCCCGGCCAAGGTGCAGAGCGCGCTCCTGGAAGCCATGCAGGAACGCCAGGTGACCATCGGCGACCACACCTTTCCCCTGGAGGAGCCGTTCCTGGTGCTGGCGACCCAGAATCCGATTGAACAGCAGGGAACCTATCCCCTGCCGGAAGCCCAGGTGGACCGCTTTCTTCTCAAGCTCAAAGTCGATTATCCCAGCCGCGAGGAGGAAAAAGCCATCCTGCTGCGCATGACCACGGGCGATCCCCCGCGGGCCGAAAAAGTGGTGACCACCAGGGATATCCTCAAGGCCCGCAAGCTCGTGGAGCAGATCTATGTCGACGAGAAAATGCAAAAATACATCATCGATCTGGTTTTCGCGACGCGGGATCCCGAAACCGCGGGCCTAAAGGACCTGAAGGGCCTCATTGCCTACGGCGCCTCGCCCCGCGCCACCTTAAGCCTGACCGAAGCGGCCAAGGCCTACGCCTTCTTAAGCGGCCGCGGGTTCATCACTCCCGAGGACGTCAAGACCATCGGCCTGGATGTCCTGCGCCACCGCATCATCGTAACCTACGAGGCCGAAGCCGAGCAGGTGAATTCGGAAAATATCGTCCAGAGCGTGTTCGACGGCATCGAGGTGCCGTAAACCATGCTGCCCAAGGAGGTCATGGCCAAGATCCGGCG
>Ga0315535_1001826_pt1 | contig 13963 bp, 7 predicted proteins | sample SalMarSW160220MG_2_FD_203092 | JGI IMG/M metagenome (GOLD analysis project Ga0315535, IMG submission 203092) | Salt marsh sediment microbial communities from the Plum Island Ecosystem LTER, Massachusetts, United States - Salt Marsh Sediment SW1602-20 ...
ACAGCACAAGGCTCAAAGGGATAATGCTCAAACGACATGAATGCAAGGTCTTCCATCCGTCCGTGTGATTTCAGATAATCCAGGAAGCGTCCCAGCCACGACGTGCGGCCCTGAGCGTCCGGCCAGGCTTTGATATCCTCATTGACCCCTTCGAATATCGGGCCTCCGAGTTTGGCTTCCGGCACAACGCGGTGAATGGCCGAAGCGAATTGAAGGTAGAGCGCGGCATAATCTTCCGGCATAGCATACTGTCCGTCCGGCTCTTCGCCCATTTCCACGTAGGAAACCGCGTATCCTCGCTTTTTCAGATAGGCGATCTGCGCTGCCGCGTCCTCCGGAATTCCGTAGAGCATGGCGATGGGAACCATCGCCGGAAGGTTGTTGGTGACGCCGCTGGTGAAGAAAAGGTCGAACCCTGTCTGTTCGCCTCCCTCCATGTGGAGATCGTTTTCGTCGTGCCAGGGATCGATGGACGAGCAGTAAGTTGCCGTCTGGTTCTGGTCAGGCGAATGCTGCACCAGGTCCACGAAGGTTCCATCGGCGTTGAGCATGCCTGCGTAAATTTCCCTGATGGCATACCCTTCCGAGTTCCTTGGATCTTCGGGCCCGTGCGTGTCCGCCGTGCGCGACGATTCAGTCATCAGAATCCGCAAAAATCTGGTTGTCACCGGCAACCTTGAGAGCTTCAGCGTTACGGTTCCACCCTTGCCGTTCTTAACAAGCCCGCCGGGGAAAGTGTTCCAGACGCCTCCGGTCGGTTTGCTCATGGCATCTTCATTCCCTGTCCAATATTGGACGCTGTAGGCGCGGGCGTAAGGATCAGTCCAGTCAATCCGTATGGCGTTGACCGGCTGGGCCGCTCCGAGATCAATCACCACCCACTGCGGGTGCAGCGCGTCACTTTCACCCGTGTAACGTTCAGCCAGGTAGGGATTGCTTTTCCAGTAAGAGTTTGGGTCGCCGTCGTTCAGTCGCGAGAAGCCGGATTCAGCTCCTCCGTTTCGCGTGTTGCCGCGGTGGCGCAGGTGGTAGCCGTATGAATGTTGGATAGGCGCTGCAAGCTCGGAACTGCCGGTGAAATAGCCTTGCTTTCGGGTGGGATCGCTCCAGGCGCCTGTGGGATTCCAGTGCCAGGCGGCGATTTGCAGTTCCGTGTGCTGGCGATAGCTCATGGGCCCCCAGCCGGCAGAAAGGCACTGTTTGACCATCGAGGGCGCATACAACTTATCCGCCGACTGATAGGGAATCATGTCAATGGAAGTTCCCAGAGCCTCGTTTGGCTTGAACGCATTGGTCTCATGGCCGGGGGTCGCGTCGACGCGGATGGTCCCGACAATAGATTTCTCCTGGCCCGCTGGTACGTTCCGCGAGCTGGCGCCAGACAATCCGGATTCCGCTGCCACACTCGAGTCCGCCAAAAGGGCCCGCGGCGCGGCGGTCAGTGCTGCCGCCGTTGTCGCGCCAGCCAGAAACTTCCGCCGTGAGATATGACCCGCCGGCCCACTCTTGTCTCTGCCACCCAGTTCCTGTTTTCTGCTCACAGGCTGCTCCTTTTCATTCGAAGATGCGCTTCATCCGCTGGCTCAAGATGCAATCGCATTCTAGCACCAGCCGATTACATTGCTGCGGATGATTCTGTCATAAGCAATGCCACGAAAGGACGGCTTCCCGCGGCGTGATCGTCGGACCCATGGCGTTCAATTCCTACGGAACTGTTGCCCTGGCGATCGCCAGCATCTCTCCATCGTTCCATTCGTCGCGCGGCTCGGCGTGCTGCGGGCATCCTCTGCAACCCGGGCTGGAATCTTCAACCTTATCCCTTGACCCTATCAGTGCCCATAGGTTGTGGCCGGGCTCACCTGGTCGTCGCGAAAGGAAATTCCCTCCTACCTGTTCGACTCACCGGTGGATGCCGGACTGATTTCCAACACCTTGCCATCCAGGCGGGCCGGTGGAGCGGCGCCCAGGATTTTCAGGACCGTGGGAGCGATATCCAGAATACTTGGATGAGAGGATTCAACAACCCGGTTGCAAAAGAATATTCCTGAAGTATTGCTGGGATCGGAAGCGCAGTGATCACCGCTCCACTTTCGCGTATTGGCAACGACGATCCCTGAAGGGACGGCGCCCATGGCCGTCTGCCAGGAGGTTCGGTAACCGATCTGAAAGTTGAGCTGAAGGTCGGGCGCGTCTTTCATCTCAGCGCCGTGGTCGATATCTTTGGCCAGATAGACATCCTGCAAAACCGGCTGGCCATTGTCGGGATCGCGATAGGCCAGCAGTTTCTGCTGGATCTCACGGAGCAAACGGTCCGCCTCGGGTCCAGGATTGACGATGCCGTTTGCTTCACGCCCGCGTTCGTTCAGGTAAATTTGTCCCAGGCCGAGCGCGTACGCCCTGGTCCGGCTCCAGTCTACATTCGGGAAGAAGCTGCCCTGGCCAAACAAGTCCTCCAGTCTGTAATTCTTCTCGCCCGCGCCGGGGTTCTTGAGGCGCATGTAACCGTTTTGGACGAGCCAGGTGTTGGTGTTAAATCCCCACCGCCAGGTGTGGAAGCCATGGTCGGAAACGATGATGAGGGTTGCTCCGGGCTTCATGGCCTTTAGAACCTGGCCGACAATTTCATCCATGTGTTCATAGGCCTGCAGAATTGCATCGCCATACTGCCTGGCCTCCTCCGGATCGTAGCGGGGATGTTTGGGGTCGATCAGACGGAAAAACATGTGCTGGATGCTGTCGGTAAAGGTAAAAATCGAGACCATCAGCGACGGCGGGTGACGGCGAAGTTCGTCGAGTGTCATGTCTTCGAGCCTTTTTGAGGTGCGCCAGCAATCCTGCAGAAAAACTCCGTCGCCGATGCGCTCTTCATTGAGCGCCCAGGTGTCATGCCACCAGCCGAGGGTTTTGTAGAGCCCGTAGGTTCGCGCCAGCTGCGCAGAGAAATCGGCCGGGTAGGATATGGGCAGGATGGGATGCACGGGATCAATATTGAGGGGCGACATATAAACCCGAAGGTCGGGCGATGTCTCGAGCACATAGAAGCGCGAGACGGCGCTGATCGAGAGGAAGGGTGTGACCGGGAATTTCGAACGGAACCAGTCGCTCCATTTCCCTTCGGCGACGGTTTCAGATTTGTCTCCGAACCGAATGTTGACCCTCTTGCCGGCGGGCGCGACCGTGAATTCAATGGGGAGGGAAATTCGACGGAATTGTTTTGCCGTGGGATCGACGGGGCCCTCGACCCTGGCGCTGGCATGGTTTTCTTTGAGCGTCAGCCGAACCAGCTTGCCGCCAAATTCGGTGTCACCCACATCCCATTGAGTCAGGTCGGTGCCAAAGTAAAAGAAGGTTCCCCATGTGCCGCGAACGTCGGGCAGGCCAAGCCCCGCCAGGAGTTCGCCGCCCGGAACCTTGGTGGGCGGAAACTCGAGCGGCATCCGCAACACTGTCACTTTGTAGCCGGCGTCAGCGGCAGCCGCGTAAAACGGGGTGCCGTGGCGTTCGTTGATCGCTTCCGGCGGGCGGATGGGAACCAGGCCAAACAGGAATTTGGGCTTTCGCTTTTCGACCAACGCAAGCTGGGGAAGGTAAGTTTTGGGGTCACGCTTGAGGAAATCAAAAATCCCAGTTCCGCCCGGGTTAAGCCCGGTTGCAAATGACGCCCAGGCCACGGGCGACTCCGGCGGATTGGTGGTGCCCAGAGGTTTGAAGGTGCCAGTCCTGGCAAGCTGTGCAAGGTTCGGCAACTTTCCTGCCGCCATGTATTTGGAAATCAGGTTGGGGTCGGCGCCGTCAAAGCCCAAAACCACAACCTGCGTGGTAACGGGGCGCGTCGTCACGTGCTTGCAGGCAACAACGCATCCTGCGAGGACCACCGCACTCGCAAATCCCACCCAGGCCCAGGCTTTCATGACTCCGTTCGTTTTACCACAAAGGCGAAAAGGACCAAAGCAAAATACCGCAAAGGGGCTGGGTGAGATCACTTGAAGAGTTGAAACAAATTTCGTACTTTGAGAGATGTAAATATTATCGATTCTAATCAGCCAGCCCGGAGTGGCGGAGAAGTAAAATCGGGACATGCCGGGATTAGCCTCCTGATTGGTTCTTCACTGCACACAAATTGCCTGATTCTCAGCTTCCGCGCCCAACTGGAATGTGCCAGGAACAAGGCTTTGGGTCCTCATCGGCGAAAAATCCGTCTGTCCGTCTTCCGTCGCCATTCTCTTCAGGCCGGGAAGCCATTGAGGAAAGTGCGGCGGTGTTGTTGCAGGCCGGGCGGCCTTTCAACGCGACACCTTTCCCTTCACATTCGGCCGCACACTTGCTGCAATCCACTGAACGGATGTACACTCCCTCTCGTCCGGGGCAGCGGGGAGGACCATGATAGGCTCCGCACAGTTGACGCGGGGCGGACCTTCAAGATTGTCGAGGCCTCGGGTATGGCGGCTGCTACTCACGTGAACGGGAAGGGCGTGGCGGGGCTAATGAAGGCACCAGCAAATTGCTGGCGGAGGCTCTGAAGCACCTTGATTAGCGGGCGCCCGCAAGGGAAGATCGGGTCTGCGTTGGAGAATAAGGAGGCCGGCCGCGGGTTATGGGCCGCCCGCCCTGGCAGGAGCAACCGATGTTAGGAAGGCCAAGACTGCTACGCGACTTTAATGCGCAACAGATTCTTCGCCTGTTGAGGCTGAACGGGCCGTGTTCGCGGGCTGACCTGGTCCGGTATTCAGGGCTGAGCGCGCCGACGATCTCAAGCGGGGTGGCGTACCTGAAACAACAGGGCCTGATTGAGCCGATGGGTCCCGGCCCCTCGAATGGCGGACGCCCGCCCAACCTTCTTCGCTTCAATGCAAAGGCGGGTTATGTCGCAGGCGTTGATATCGGAACCTCACTCGTACGTATTGCGATCGCAGATCTCGACGGCGGAATTGCAGGGAAATTCGACGTTGCGACGCATTCCAAGAGTACGCCTGACCACGTCGTATCTTTGATCGCCTCCGGCATCCAAAAACTGCGTGCCCGGCAAAGGATTCCCGCAAAGAAATTGCTGGCCCTTGCCATAGGAGTTCCGGGGATTACAGACATCCAGAAAGGGATCGTGCTTTCGGCCCCAATCCTGCCGCAATGGCAGGCCGTTCCCCTGCGCGACATCCTCGCTAAAGAAATTGGAACCCGTACTGTGGTTGAAAACGATGTCAACCTGGCGGCGCTCGGTGAAGGACGATGGGGGATTGCACGCGGAGTGAAGAACTTCGTGTTTTTGACCGTCGGCTCTGGAATCGGCGCTGGAATTTTTATTAACGGCCACCTCTACCACGGCGCTGACTGGGCAGCCGGTGAGATCGGTTATCTCTACGTGCCCGGAACAGAGGAAAGCCCGCTGGCCATCCTGAAGCCCGGCCCTCTGGAAGACATGATTGGTGCGCGGGCGATTGAAAGTGCCTGGCAGGATCTTGGTGGTCAGGATGGAAACGACGACCGACGGACGGCGGTGATGGACGGCGGAAGCATCCTGGACCTGGCGGAAAAGGGGGACCCGGTGGCCGGCAGAATTTTGCAGCAGACGGCGAGAATTCTGGCCGACGCCGTGACCAACTTGTGCGTAGTGCTCAATCCATCACTGGTGGTTCTGGGAGGCCGCGTCGGTTCGCGCCCTGCTCTTCTTAAGGCGACCAGACAGATCATCGAATGCAATGAATTCTGCCGGCCTCGCGTGGCGGTCAGCACGCTGGCAACGGAAGCGGTGGTGCTGGGAGCGGTCCAACTGGCGTTAACTGTGGCCGAACGGAGAATCCTTCCTGAAATTGAGAATTACAACGCTTTTCCCGCGCGGGTGGCAACCACTTGACCGAATTGAAAACTATATAACGGCGCGGCTGGAACTGGAATTGAGAGAAAACACGTGCCTGCCACACGGCCGATTTTCGAGCCTTCTAATCTGTTAACTATAAAAGGTATTAGCTTAATGGATGAGGGGGAAGTCGGAACAAGAACCGACGTTGATTCTAAATAACCTACTGAAAAATCGAGACGCTCAATCCGCACAATTCTCCACATCCGCGCCTAACTGGAACAGGGCACACGAATAACATCTGTAAACTATTGATTTACAGGTAGATATTTGGTGGAGGCGGGGGGAGTCGAATTGTGCAGGCGCGTTGAAAACAAATAACTTATTGAAAGCTCGAGGCTCACAATCCGCACCGATCTCGGAATACGCGATTTTGACACACACTATACACACATCGCTTTTTCTTCCTCTGGTGCAGTCGTCGGGCACTTAGCAAAGACAGCCAGCATGTTGCGTCGGAGAAGCCATTGAGCATCTGTCTACAAAGCATTTCCTAATGAACGCAAACAGGTCGAACCTCGATCGACGAAGCCGAGGATTGTGCGGTTTAGCCCCGGACTTCGAAGCAACTCATAAAGGCCGGTCTATTCCCCAATCAAAAGAAACGTTGTCAGGCCATGAAAAAAGCAGTGATGCCCCTGCCTCCGATCGTTGGAGAGGGCGCTGCCCCTGGGACTTTTCACAACCCAGTGTGCTTCATAGATGCTGGCTCCAAACTCGGATGTCACAATGAGTTCCTCTTTCAGGTACCCACCTTTGGAAATTTAAGGAAGTTCACACGTGCGCGACGTTCAACCGCCGGCAGTACGGAAGTAGTCTTGCAAAAGGGGTGGGCCTTCGGGAAACCGGCGCGCGGGTCGGGCGATCTAATCAATCTGCCAAAAGGATCCACTTGCTTGGACCTGCTAGGATTCCTCTCGCTTTCGTAAGCGGCGCGATAATGTATCTCAAGACCGCTACGGCCCTGAACACTCGATCCCCATTGGTTTTGCCCTCTACTTAAGCGCCACGCGAGGCATTCATGAGCAGGGTCTCGATATGGGACAAGAACCACTTCTTGTTATATGATTCCCTCATCTCCAATGGGCTCCTGGAGCTGTCCAGCGATTCCTCCGTAACGACTCAAACTGGAAACAGCGCAGCGATGTGCCATTTGGAGGCAGCCCTCGACGTCTTGTCCCAGTAACCACGCCCGAATAAAGCCTGCATCGAAATTGTCTCCTGCGCCTACGCTGTCGGCAATCTCATCCGGAGAAATTGACAGGCAGTCTGAGTCGAGCTGCAGCGTCTGTTCGCCTCTGAAGGCAATCGCACCCTTCGGCCCGCATTTGACGACCACCAGCGGACCGTAGCTCGCGAGTGTGGCGCCGGCTTTCCGCACGTCGGCAGATCCGGCAAGGGCCGTCGCTTCGGCCTCGTTTGGAAGAAAAACATCAACAAAGGGCAACAGGTCTTTCACACCCTGCCAACGGTTGCCGGGGTCCCAATTCGTATCGAGAGATACCGTAACCCCTCGCGCCTTGCACAGCCTGACCCAATCAATCCAGAAGTCTGTAAGCGACTGTAACAGGAACAGGCTGGTGAGGTGCCAGTGCCGGCAGGAATCCAGCATTGCTTCGGGCAGATCGCCGGGCTGAACAGCATCAATGGTCCCCAGATAGGTCAGGATTGCCCGGTCATTCGGCTCAGACAACGCCACGCCGATCCCCGTCTTGAGAGTGGGATGCCGCTTTACGCGGGATGTGTTTACGCCCAGGGCCTGCAATTTTTCCAGGGCGAAATCTCCAAAAAGGTCTTCTCCAACCCATCCGATGACGCCTGCACGGCCTCCCAACCTGGCGAACTGGCTTGCGAAAATGTTGGCGGACCCGCCCAGTTCCAGCTCGTACTTTTCGATCAACTGCTCCACCTGATGAAACTGCGGCCGTACGTTTCCGCTCAAAACCAAATCCACGCACATGTCGGATACCGTGAGGACATCGACGTCGTTCTCCGAAGTTGGACGGCTTGCCATCACTCCTTCATCTCCTGAACATCATGGCCAACCGGTTGCGCAGCAGGCCCATTCATCTGGCCTTGGTGTTGTGAAACCGGATTTCCCAGTCCACGGGCCCTTGCTGCCCGGGGAAACTCACGCTTAAAGTTCTGTCGTGCAGTTCATGGCGCACCGGAACCTGGCGATGGCCTGCGGCGTGGGCCGTTACCTGCAAAGGTTCCGACCCCTCCGGAACGTAAAACCAGAGGGTGTAATCCTCGCCCGGCACGGCTTGGGATGAACCGGAAAGCGTATGCTGCGCCGCGTCCCAGTTCCGGTCCAGAATCGAGTACGCCCCGGTGATGTGGCGGGACGTCCCAATCAGTTCGGGCCTGTGCAGGTCGGGATGAATCAAGAACACCCGGGTATCATGAGACTTGATTTCGGCCTTCAATCCATTCTTGAAAACGCCGTACAGCTTCTGGTTCCAGAAGTCGAACGCGATGTACGATGACGCCGGGTTGAGCCCCAACTGCTTCCTGAACGAGAGCTCCTTTGTAATAGTTGTGCCTCCCCAGTTGGTCATGCCCACCACGTCATAAACCCCCGATTTGGCATTCACCTTCAGGTCCAGAACCCTCGGGTAATTCTGGACGTAATCGTCCGGCGTCGTGTGTTTAAAAGTGTCCCATCGCGTGTGGCTCCCGCGGCTGAACAAGTCAATGGGAAGAATGGGCAACGTGGGCAAGGTCATCTTCAGCAGCCTGACCCTCTCCGGCGGCAGGTCAGGCATGATGCTGGACAGCGGGTAGACCACTCCGGTGAGCGAAACGTAAGTCGTCAGAGTTCGGGCTTCCGGGGTTGTGGTGCCGAATCCCATCATGGGATCCTCGGCGGAACGGCTTGCCGCAATCACCTCCGGCACCTTCTTCTTCTCCGCTTCCGCCACGCTCATGTGGGGCGCCACATCAATGCCTTCCCCCGGCATAACGTAGACGACAATATGGTTCAGGAAGGCGTTGCCGTTAATTGAGCTGAACAGCGCGTAGCTCCCCTGCCAGCTTGGACGCATATCCTGCCCGTTGAAGTACGAATCGAAGTAGCCGAGGCCATTCAGCGGCGTCCCTGCCGGGCATCCCTCGATGAACCGCTTCGGGCCGATGGTCTCCCGGATGAGCTTCAGCCGGCGGCGGTAGGCGACAAGCGGATCGACCGACTTGTCATAAAGCCTGCTCCTGTCAATGTTCGGAACGTATTCGGGGATAGCATACTCGCCGTCGAACTTGTAATACTCAAAGCCCCAGTCATCCAGAATGGTGAACTCGTGTTTCAGAAAGTCCAGGACTTGGGGATTTGTGGAATCCAGTGCAGGGGTCCGGTAATCGAGCACGGTCTTACCGTTCTCATAGTGCAAATACCAATCCGGGTGCTCTTTGATGGCTCCATCATAGGAATTCGGAACAAGCCACAGGCCGGGCAGCAGGCCTTTGGACTTGATGTAGTTCGCCAGCCATTTGGGTCCATGCGGAAACTTCTGCTTGTCCCAGTTCTCAATCCAGTAATGCACTCCATTTTTTCCACGGTCGTAGCCATCGTCCAGCACAACATACTGAAGGCCGTACGCCTTGAGGTTCCTCGCAATCCAGTCGGTGTTCTGAACAATCTTCTTCTCGGTTACCTGGCCGTAATAGTTGTCCCAGCTATTCCAGGCCACCGGAGCTTTGGGAAAGTGCGAGTCATCAAACGGCGCATAGTAAGGGACACCCAGCACCTTCGTGTAATAGTCGGGAATCGTGCGCACAACCGTGTTCACTGGCACCGGGATGGTAAGGTCCAGCAGGTTGCCGTCCTGACCATCACGCCGCATTCGAGTCTGGCTTGAGAAGCGGATGGCGGTGTCGGTCTTCCGGTCGAAAAGACTGTGGAGGTTCAGGCTTGAAACCGCTCCCAGCCCGAAGTACATGCATTCCGAATTTTGTTGCGGCAGGAAGGACGGGTTTTGGGTCTGCTTGCCGCCATAGCCATTTGCAACTTCGGTGGTTCCTTCCCAATCGACCGGGATTCCACTGGAATCCATCAGTCGGGCCACGATGCGGCCAGGCGAGGCCGGACCTTTTGCCGTAAGAAATGCCTGCCCGGACGTGCTGGAAACTTTCAGAGTGTTGGGAGACAAGTCAACCAGCCAGGCGGTGCGCGGACTATCCGTTCGAATGGAAAGCTGATTTGGCCCGACTTCCCGGGCGGTCCAGCCCCGCAGCGGATAGAGGTCTCCTCCACGCTTCAATTTGAGCTGAACGTCCTCGAGAACTGTCCCCAGTTTGTCATGTGACACGGTGAGCGCCGACCGGCTTGTGTCAGCGGTTACGGTCCAGCCGTCATGGGTTAAGGAAACGGGATGTCCTGCCTGCGCCCAGGCGGATATCAAGCCCAGGACAATCCACAATGAAGTTGCTATGAATCTGGCAATCATGTTCCACCTTTCCGGGTGTCTGACGCGCCGTTAACCTGGCTGCCCAATCACCTGGGCTGTCCGGCGGCCAGCCATCGCATCCGTCGTGCCCGAGTTGAAGAAACAAAGCTACCCGGCCTCACTGTGAAGTAGCGGCTGGGACAGACGTATCAATGATTTTGATCAACCTTACCGATTGAGGCGCCTGTTCCTGAAGTTGAAGAGCATTTCCATCCAGGGCCACGGGACTATCATGGTTCAAAGCGTCAAAAGCCTTAAAGGAGCCTCCTGCGGGCAGGCCCAGCGCAGAAAGACTGAACTGGTGCGAGCGGGCCTTTTCCGTCCAGTTGAAGACGGCCAGCATTGTCTGGCGCTTGTTTTCATGAAGCAGGAATTCGCTCGGCTGTTCATCTTCCGGCGAATAGCTCATCAGGTCCGAGGGTGTGGCGGCTTTCCCCAGGTGCACCATTTGCAGAAGGTCGGCATTTTTCAGCAGCGCGAGCCGGGCGGGTTCCGAAGCAAATAAGGCCAGATTATCTCCGATTTCGTACATCCCTCCGGACAGCGCTGCCAGCACGATGGAGACCTGCGCCTCGTTCACAGTGAGTGGAGGCCTCTTGCGGCGCTTCTGGACCTGTTCGGAAATTTCAAAGGCATCCGGGTCGCTGACGAAGAAATTGCGGTTCATGTAGTAGCGCGCCGCAATGCCCGTTTCAACTTCCTGCATTCTTTGGAAAGAATGGGCGGTGTCCAGCGAGATGCGGCCCTCGTCAAGAATTCCCACCGGGTTCAGCATGGGGCTGCCGTCCTTGTCGAGAAGAACATTCTGACCGACGGCGTCACGGATGACCTGCAGGCCGATCCGCTGCGCTTCCAGCGCCGTTGTGTGCGGCCGATAGTAATCGCCTTCAATGGCGGTGTCATCCATGAAGTCAAGCTTGATGTACTTGACGCCCCAGTCCTGCGCCATCGTCTTGTAGGTTTGCGTCAGATACTTTTGCGCACCCGGGTTGGTGGAATCGAGCACATAGAGCGGCTCCACGCCCGACTGGAAAATTTGAATCGGCTGGCCGCTCGCATTGTGAACCAGCCAGTCCTTGTGGTGCAGATAAACCCAGGCGCGGTTTGAAACTTCAAACGGCGCGGTCCAGACGCCCAGCTTTAAGCCAAGGCGCTGCAACATCTCGCCAACCTTCTTCATGCCGTGCGGAAAGTTGGCGGGGTTGGGCCTTGTGTAGTCACCGCGGGCGTAGTCATAACCCTCGTCAATATGGAAATAAACGTACCCAAGCGGCTTCAGATTCTTCGCCAACCACTGGGCGTTTGCAGAAACATCATGCTCATTGACCCGCCCGTAATACGCCGTCCAGCTCCACCATCCCATCGGGCTGCTGGGCGCAATCCGGGCGTGATGAAGCAGTCGAATCGCTTTCCCGTAAGCTTCAAGCTGAGCGTGATAGTTCGGCCCCGCCTCAAACATCAGCCGTTCAGACGAAAGTTCCTTGCCGGGCTGCAAAGGCAGGCTCAACTGGATCTGATCATCGGCGGCCGCCGCCTTCAGCGACTCCTTCTTTTCAATCTCGGTGGTCCCTGTGGAATCCACCGTGTAGGAGCCAATCTGCGCCCCTGCCGCGCCGCTGCTCTTTACCCCGAGGCGCAACAAGGTTATCCACCGCTGCGAGGTGAGAGTTCCGAGGAAGAGGCTGTTGCCGCTCTTGCGGTTGTAAATCAGCTGGCTGCCCACGCCGAGGTGCTCCGGGCTGAGTTCCTTGCCAAAACTGTCGGCGCCAAGGTAGACGGGAGCGTGGCCCAGGTCGTAGATATGCACCGGGGGTCGGTCTTCGCTGAAGCTGTCGGACAAAACCCTGTCGGCTGCCTCCGGCCCGCCCAGGTTGACAAAAGAATGCCCAACGGCCTGCAGACTCCGGACCGCCTGGACGGTGATGGCATCGTGCGTGGTGTTTTTGACTTTGACCTCGATGTCGCCGTAAGGGAGTTGATCATACATCCGCAGGACATAGGTAAGATCCGGGCTGCCCGCGAGGCCGGAAAAGGTAACCGTAGCCTTGTGCCCCGCCCCCAGCGAATCCTGAAAAGTGCTTTCAGTTTCCTGATGGCGGGGATACCCGCTGGAGGATATCCACCGGTGGTCGATCTCTGCTCCAACGTGCGAAATGAGCACAGGCTGTGGGAGATCTTTCGCGCTGATCTCGTAGTCGCCGTCCTCAGGCCTGACCGACGCCGTTAGCTGTGCATTGGACAGCGGGGCCGGGTGGTTTCCGCTGCAGGCCGCCGCCATCGAAAGAAGTGCGAGGCCAAGAAGTCCAGAAACAACAGTGCGAATTCTCATGAAGGGATCAATTGACATCAGTGCTCCTTTTCTCGTTGCAGGGCGCAGCCCGGTCTCTTTCGAGGTGAGGGTTGCGCCGCTTTACGAGTTATGACTATTTAAAATAAATAAGACCTCGCCCACCGCAGTGGGCCGACCCAATGAAAGACCAAAAGAAAAACCGCTAGGTTGAAAGCAACACCACCGAAGTGAGCGCACATAAAATTCCAACGCCTTGCAGCGGGCTGATGGATTCATGCAGGATGACCGGGGCGCTCACGACCACAACCAGGGGATAGAGCGCCGTAAGCGGGACGACAATTGAGGCCTTGCCGCCGTTTTTCATCGCTGCCAGCAGCGCCCAGGCTCCCAGCGTATTGAGAACCGCGCTGATGAGCGTGAAAACCAGGCTCCGGGTTGAATAGGCAAAAATCGAATGGCCGGAATAGAGCCACGGTGAAAGCAGAACGTATCCGGCCACCAGCCAGATGAGAGCGGATTCCGCCGAGAGGTAATTCGTCGACAGCTTTTGCAGCAGTCCGACTGTGCCCCACGTGAGCAGGACCAAAGCTGCCGGCAAGCACCATGCAGGAATCGAAAAGTGAGCCATGTCTTTACACTGAAAAGAGAATGAACGCAGCGGCCGCAAAACCCAGACCCAACTTGTGAAGATTGGTCAGCCGCTCGCGCAATAACGTCACGGCCAGCAAAACGGTGATCATGGGGTACATCGCCGTCGCGGCCGTTATCACCGACGTGCTGCCGCCGCTGCGGTAGGCGCCGGCAAGCGCAGCGTTCCCCACCCCGGCCAGGACGCCATTTCCAAGCCCAAAAAGGATTCCCTTGGGGCTTTTCTCAAGCTTGAAATGCCGGGCGGCCAAAAGAACAAAAGCCACCGGCAGGGCCCCAAACGTAAAAAGAAACTGCACGGTGCCCTCCGGGATCTCGGTTGAGGCCATCTTCTCCAGGATTGCCCAGCCTCCCCAGCAGAGTACGCACACCAGTGAGTACCAGAACCACTTCGCCTTTAATGTTGTTGGCAAGGCCATCGCGCGCTCCAGCTTATGTCGGAATTCGATCTTCTACAGAGGATTCGTTTCAAAGATGTGGAGGCCTCCCCGGCAAAAAGGAAAGGCCACCGTACATCTCCCCGGTTGAGTCATCAGCGAAGTGCGTCCTGGAAGCATTAGGACGCGCTCTCCCGATTTCGGCTCGCTCGTTACATTTTCTCTGTGACTTTCAGCATCACCACACCGTGCGCGGGCACCTTTGTAGAATAGTGGTGGCCGGAAACCTCGGTGGTGTCATGCTTCCACAGGTCGCGCGCCTGGAGTGTTTTGCCTTCAATGCCGACAGCCG
>Ga0315535_1001828_pt1 | contig 13960 bp, 10 predicted proteins | sample SalMarSW160220MG_2_FD_203092 | JGI IMG/M metagenome (GOLD analysis project Ga0315535, IMG submission 203092) | Salt marsh sediment microbial communities from the Plum Island Ecosystem LTER, Massachusetts, United States - Salt Marsh Sediment SW1602-20 ...
CCGGAGATCCCTCTGGGCCGTACATTTGAAGCAATGCCGTCGCCCGTTGGCTACTATTTTGGCCAGAAGTTTGGTCAGAATCCCGGAAAGTGGCTCGTCGATCCTTGGAAGAACAAATTCCAGGGCGCGCCGATTCCCGCTGCCATGAAGAACGAATTGCTCCAGTGGAGAGACAAAAGTGCAAACGCGAGGAACGCGCCTGTGTTCGAGTATCCGGGCGATGCAGCCTCCAGGCGCCTGGACAGTATGACCATTGAAGAACACCTCATGGAACAGGGCTTGAGCCGGGAAACGATTCGCACCATGCTGCCCGATGAAGGGGGTGGTTTTGGACTGGGGCCGGATGTTCTTTCTGCCTACACGGCATACGCTTTTGAGGAGCTGCATTCCGTGGATGACACCCCGGAAACAGGCTGGTATGCCTTTCCAGGCGGCAACGCCGGAATAGCCCGCCACATTGTAAAAACCCTGATTCCTGATGCGATTGCCGGACCACGGACGCTGAGCGCAATCTGTGAAAACAAGGTCAATTTTGCGGCCCTTGACCGCCGCGGCCAACCGGCGAGGGTCCGCCTTGGGGCTACGGTTGTTCGCGTTGAGCACGAAAAGCAACCGCAGAATTCGGAATTCGTCTGGGTCACCTACACACAAGGAGCAAAGGTCTACCGCCTGAAGGCGCGGTCGGTAGTAATGGCGGGCGGCTGCTGGACCACCAAACTGGTTGTGCGCGACCTGCCCCCCACTCACAGGGAGGCTTATGCCCAGTTTTACCGATCGCCCTGCATGATTGCCAACGTCGCCGTTCGCAACTGGCGGTTTCTTTACAAACTGGGGTTTTCAAGCGCCCAGTGGTTTGAAGGGCTGGGTTCCTTTACTTCCGTGCACAAGGTTCCACTCTTTAGCGGGGCGCCTCCCACCATCGGTCCCGATTCACCAACCGTCATCACCCTGAAAGTCCTTTTCTCTTCCCCGGGAAAACCTATCGAAGAACAAGGCAACCTCGGACGGATGGAACTTCTATCAACTTCCTATCGTGATTATGAGCGAAAGATCCGTGAGCAGCTGACGGACATGTTTTCGCAGTCAGGTTTCGACGCCCGACGCGACATTGCCGGGATTGTGCTCAACCGCTGGGGCCATGCCTACGTGAATCCGCAACCAGGTTTCTTTTTTGGCAAGGATGGGAAACCGGCGCCGCGTGAAATCCTGCGAGCTGCGCCCTTTGGCAGGATCGCTTTCGCCAACACAGATCTTTCAGCAACGCCGGATCACAGAACTGCAGTTCTGGAAGCTCACCGGGCTGTAGGACAACTCCTTAATCAGGTGATCCGTTGACGGCCGCGAAGGCTCATGAATGTCTGCGCATATTGGTTCATGCTTGGGTGCCTGGCCAGACCGTCCCACGGGTGTCTCGCTGAGGCTGCACAAAAACTTTGTGATAGACTTTGAGGGTTGTCCGCATCACATGCTGGCCGCCTTGGGGCTCATAACTATGTTTTCGCATGGTTTCGGTCATCTTGAGGAAACGAGCGTCGATAGAGTCAGGAAAGTCTTCAATTTTCAACACGCGGGGGTGGCGGAACTGGTAGACGCAAGGGACTTAAAATCCCTTTTCCCTTCCGGGAAGTGAGGGTTCGATTCCCTCCCTCCGCACCAGGATTTTACGGTCCTGGCAGCCTGGTAACCGTTCGGATTTCCTTCCTGATTGAATCTCGTGGTAGATCTGCAGGAGCTACTTCTTTGCGGTGATCAGGCTTGGAATCCGTTCGGCAGCTTGCCAGCAGGCTTTACCCTAAAGGCGCAACATTCTTCCTGGAGAAAAGATCTAAAAGTCCCCTTGCCGTTCGCCGGCAGTGAACATGCATCATGAAGCGACGGTTGCCTGCTGACCTACGCGCCGCCTGGCTCCGGATGGAGATGGACCCAAACCTCGCCTATTCGACGATGTTTCGTGCCCGCTGATACCAGCCAGGCGCAGGGGAAAGCGCTCTCAGCTACCAATCTTTATGCAATGAGGGATTCAGGCTGAGATTCTTGCCGCTGGCCACGTCCAGGTCCTGCGACCATGACTCATACCCCCACTTGGTGATGGTGACCAGATGCTTTCCGAGAGGAATCTGGACTGTAGTGGGAGTGTGGCCCACCTGGTAACCGTCAACCATAATGGTGGCGCCGGCCGGAACCGATTTGAAATCAACGGACAGCGTCTTGCCTGTTTTCGCCTGCTCTTCGAGCGACTTCTTCTTGACGGTGTAGGTCAGGTAGCTGGGCTTCTCCGGGGGAGCTTCTTCCTTTTTCTGTTCCTGGCCGTTCTGCTTCTGGTTCTGGTTCTGATTCTGCTGGCTTCCGGTCATCCCCTGGCTCTGATTCCCGTTTTGATTCTGATCCTGGCTTTGAGTGCTTTGTTGCTGGCTGCTCTCCTGTGGCTTGGGAGCGGAGGCATACACATAACGGGTGGCGGAACCTCCATCCTGATACGCGTCTGAAGAGCGATCAAGGATTCGCGGCTGGGAGCCGGGAACAGGACTATTTGCAACGCTCGCGCTCTGTCCACGAGTCAGCGCCGTCAGGGTGAGGAAAGAAACAGCAACAACACACATAAGCCAAAGTCGATGTGACATCATCATTCTCCATTCCTTAAGGAATCGTATTGCTCCCCTCCACATGAAACAACGGCGTACAGGAAAAAACAGCCAGGTCTGGCAAGCCTCCCCTGCGATGCGGGAAAGCCGTATGCCCCTCGCCAGATCAGCGATCTCGCCTGCCAGGCGCCTTCTGTTCTCTTTGCCCGGCAACCGCCCTGTTTTCCCCGGCGCAACTCCGAGTAAGGACCTGAACCCTTGAACAGGAACACCTGGAACAGGCGTCCCCATCGCACTACCTACAACGCCCCCCAATAATATCACGGAATTTCGCCTGTCTTCGAAACTCTTAGATGCCGAGTTCCTTTGTAACCCCCTTCCAATCCCCGGGCGCCGGGGCCTCCAAATTTCAGCCGAGCTCCAAGGCAGCCACCTTTTGCATTGAATTGATGTAACAGGACTTACCACCTTCAGCCTCCCGGCAAAGCGGGCTTGTTGCCCTCAGGTCGGGCGTTCCGTTGGGTTTCTTTTCGGGACCCTGGAGCCCACGGTTTCCAGGGTATGTCACTTTCGCCGGAAAGGACGCTCACAAAAAAACCTTGACAACATATGTATTATAGATAATTCTATAATACTAGAGGAGAATTTTATGGCAGGGCGTTCACGGCGTTCGGATTCAATTGAGAAAGACCTCTACCGGCGCCATGCGGATTTCTGCAAGGTCATCTCTCATCCCACCCGTCTGCAGATTATTGACATCCTGCACGACGGCGAAATGTCAGTTACCGACCTCGCCACGCGTCTTCAGGTCACGGTGGGCAATCTGTCCCAACATCTCAACCTGATGAAGCAACGGCGAGTGCTGGATTCGCACAAGCAGGGCAACAGCGTCATTTACCGGCTGGCCAATCCCAAAATGATCAAAGCATGCTGTCTGATCCGCGAAATCCTATTTGAGCAAATGCAACAGGATACAAGCCTGCTCAAGCAGATGGACCGCTCACATGCTTTTGAGGAAAGGTCGTAATGCTGCAACCCTGCGAACAAAGCCAGGTGACCATGATCACCGACCTTCATCGAACACCCTTAAAGAATATGAGCATGCAATTCGTCAAATTTCTGAGCCAACTCCCCGGCTTCCGGCGGTCCGTTGCGGCCGCAGCCGGCCTCGCGATGTTGCCCTTGCTGCTGGCCTTGCTTTCCGGGCCTTCCCTGCGGGCGCAAGCAAATGCCCCTGCACCCACTGGCCCGGTGAGTCTGGAGCAGGCGGTCAACATTGCACTGAAGAACAATCCCACGGTCCAGGCCGCCACCGCTTACCGAGATGCGGCGCAGCACGCCATTGACACGGCCAAGGCCGGCTATCTGCCTCAACTGAATTTCTCGGAAGGCGTTACCCGCGGGAACAATCCTGTTTATGTCTTCGGTACCCTGCTGACGCAACGGCAGTTTACGGCTGCCAATTTCGACCTTGGATTTCTGAACACCCCTCCGGCGGTCGATAACTTCCGGACGCAGTTTTCCGCCTCGATGTCGCTCTACGATTTTGGACGAACCTCCGGCAGGGTCAGGAATGCCCGCATTCAGGCCCAGAGCGTTCAACAAGGCACCAACCGTACGGAGCAGAGTGTGGTGTTCGAAGTGATCAATGCCTACCTGAACGGACTTCTCGCCCACGAACAGGTGCGGGTGGCGCAATCGGCCGTGACCATGGCGCAGGCGGACCTCGACCGGGCCCACGCCCGCGAGCAGCAGGGGCTCGCCGTGGCGTCTGACGTGCTGAGCGCGCAGGCACAACTGGCCCAAGCCAAAGAGAATCAGATTCGCGCTCAAAACGCCGTGGCCATTTCCCAGGCAGCGCTCAACGTAGCCATGGGCGTAGCCGAAGATGCTCCGACCCAGACCCAGGGCAAACTCGCGCCGGTGAAAGTCGCTGTAGGAGACCTTGCCAGTCTGCAGCAGCAGGCCCTCAAGCAGCGCCCTGATTACCATGAAGCTCAACTCCAGGCGGAACGGGCCGGGAACTCCGTGTCGCTGGCCAGGAAAGAGTTCCTTCCCCGGATTGACATGATGGGTTCATGGGAACAGGATAATCAGACGTTTGCCGCTCGCGGCGGCAACAATTGGGTTGCAGGCGCCACTCTTACTTTCAACATTTTTAACGGTGGTGCCCGCCGGGCACAGATCGCCGAATCCCGGGCCTACGACCGCAGGGCGGAAGCCATGCGCCGCCAGATGGAGTCGGCGGTGCGACTGCAGGTTCGTGAGGCCTACCTGAACCTGAGCGCCGCGCGCCAGCGGGTGGAAGTTTCACGTGATTCGACCGCACAGGCTGAAGAAAGTCTGCGAATCCTGCAAAACCGGTATGACGCAGGTCTCGCAACCATCATGGACGTGCTGCGGGCTGAAACCATGCGAACCACAGCACAGAACAATCATATGAACGCTGTCTACGATTTTCGGCTGGCATTTGCCGCTCTGGAACTGGCCACAGGTAAGCTCGGGCCTGCTTCACCGGCGGTGACACAATAGCCAGGCTCCAAAGCTCAGGAGTTTTGCTGACCATGAAAACACAAAACTATTTCCAATTTACGCTGGCCCTGCTTGTTGCCGCATTTCTTACCGCCTGCGGGTCAAAACAGCAGGCCCAGGAACCTGCTCCAGCAATGGTTTCAGGCGTCGCGGTCGTAGCAGTCCATGCCCAGTCGACCCCCGATTATTACGAGGCCGTGGGAACCGTGAAGTCCGGGACAACCAGCGTGCTGGGCGCCGAAATCAGCGGGACGGTGAGGAAAGTCTCGGTGAAAGAGGGCGACCGCGTCAGCCGCGGCCAGTTGCTCGCCGTGATTGACTCGCGCGTTCAGCGGGCACAGCTTGAGGCGGCAGCCGCCGGTATCGAGGAAAGCGACCAGGGTTTGGCGGAAGTCAAGCAGGCGCTTCAGGCGGCCCAAGCCGATCGAAAGTTTGCTGAAGCAACCTTCCAGCGTTACAAGGCCCTGCTGGCCAAAAAGTCGGTGAGCCGGCAGGAATACGAGAACGCCGAGACACGCTACAAGGGGGCGGCGGCCAACGAAATGGCCACCCAGGCAAAAATCAAACAGATGGAAGCCCGCCAGCGTCAGGCACAGGCCCAGCACAGCTCGGCGGCAACCGTGTTGAGCTATTCACGGATTGTTGCGCCCATTGACGGCGTCGTTACCGCAAAGTCCGTTGATGAAGGGACGCTGGTGATGCCCGGCACTCCCCTGATCACGGTTGAAGAAACCGGCCACTTCCGGCTGGATGCCAGCGTTCCGGAACGGTTCCTCGGCCTGATCCACGTGGGAGAACAAGTCCCTGTCAAGCTGGGTTCTCAGCAGGCAGAGGGACGGGTCATCGAAATCGTTCCCGCAGCTGATCCTTCCACGCGGACCTTTGTGGCCAAAGTGGAGCTTCCCCGGAACTGCAAATGCCAGTCCGGGCAGTACGGATCTGCAGACTTTGCCATCGGGACCGGCAATCGGCTGCTGGTTCCGGCCGATGCCCTGCTCCGGCGAGGCGAACTGGAAGGCCTGTTTGTCATCGACTCGAAAGGCGTTGCTTCCTATCGGTTGGTCAAGACCGGGAAGACCTTTGGCAGCGAGGTTGAAATCCTTTCCGGGCTTGACGATGGTGAACATGTTGCCGTTTCAAAGATCGACCAACTGAGCGACGGAGTACGGGTTCAAACCTCATGAACAAAAGTGAAATCGGCGTCGCCGGCCGCGTCGCCCGCTACTTTATCAATTCCAAGCTGACCCCTCTGCTGATGGTTTTCGCCGTTCTGCTGGGCGCATTCGCCATCTATGAAACGCCCCGCGAGGAAGATCCGCAGATCATCGTCCCCATGCTGGATGTGTTTGTGGGGATGCCAGGCGCCAGCGCCAAGGAAGTGGAAAAGCGTGTGACGACGCCCATGGAGCGGCTGATCTGGGAAATCCCCGGGGTCAAGTATGTCTACTCCATGTCCTATCCCGGCCAGAGCATGGTGATTGTCCGGTTCGAGGTGGGCGAAAACGAGGAAGATTCGATCGTCAAGCTTTACAACAAACTCTATTCAAACTTCGACCTGATTCCTCCCGGCGCCACCAAACCGCTGATCAAGCCCCGAACCATCTACGACGTGCCCATCCTGGCGCTGACTTTCTGGAGCGACCGTTACGATGACTATCAGATCCGCCGGGTGGTTGCGGAAGTCCAGCGGAAGGTTCAGACCGTCCAGGACGTCTCCGTTACCAATATCCTTGGCGGGCAGAAGCGTCAGATTCGCGTCATGCTGAGCCCCGCAAAAATGGCGGCTCATGGCGTAGCCCCGGCAGCGATTGTGCCCATCCTGGGCATGACCAACCAGGAACTTCCAGCGGGCGAATTCGCTTCCGGCAATCGCGAGTACCGGGTGCAAACCGGTGACTTCCTTCGCACGGCCGATGACGTGGGCAAGGTAGTCATTGGAGTATCGAACGGCCACGCGGTTTATCTTCGCGATGTTGCCACGGTCGAGGACGGACCGGCCGAACCGTCCAACTATGTTCTGTTCGGCTACGGGAAAGCAGGCGAAAAGCAGCGCCGCAGCGTCGCGGGCGAGTTCCCTGCCGTCACGCTGTCCGTCTCCAAACTCAAAGGGACGAACGCCGTCACCACTGCGGACGAAGTCCTCAAGATGGTCAACGACCTGAAGGCCAACGTGATTCCCAAAGACGTTCACCTCACCGTCACGCGGAATTACGGCCGTTCGGCGGAGGAGAAATCCAACGACTTGCTGGAACACTTGCTGATTGCAACACTCTCCGTCACGCTGCTCATCGCACTCGCTCTCGGCTGGCGGCCTTCCATCGTGGTGTTGGCGGCCGTGCCGGTAACGCTTGCTCTTGCACTCTTTGTCTTCTACATCTATGGCTACACGCTGAACCGCGTTACCCTTTTTGCCCTGATCTTTTCCATTGGCATCCTCGTCGATGACGCGATTGTTGTGGTCGAAAACATCGCGCGCCATTTCCATCTGCCGCAGAACAAGGGACGTCCGCTGGCCGACGTGGCCGTGGAAGCGGTGGATGAAGTCGGCAACCCGACCATCCTGGCCACCTTCACGGTGATCGCCGCCGTCTTTCCCATGGCCTTCGTGCAAGGATTGATGGGACCGTACATGCGGCCGATTCCCATCGGCGCGTCGATGGCAATGATCTTCTCGCTGCTGGTGGCCTTTGTTGTTTCGCCCTGGGCCGCCCTCCGGATACTGGTCCACGCAAAGGTCCACGAGCATGACGGCGAAACCGCAGGACCCGACCGTTTGCAGCGCATCTATCGAAAAGTTGTGATGCCGCTCATTATGAGCCGCAGGAGGCGATGGTATTTCCTGGGAGGAGTCGTGTTTCTGCTTCTCCTTGTCATGGTCATGCCGGTGGCCAAGCTGGTACTGGTCAAAATGCTGCCCTTTGACAACAAGAGCGAATTCCAGGTGATCGTCGACATGCCGGAAGGGACCACGCTTGAGCAGACGGCCCTGGTCACACAGAAGGTTGCGCGCCGGATTGCCCAGGAACCCGAAGTCGTCAATTATGTGGATTATATCGGCGTTGCTGCTCCCTACGATTTCAACGGCCTGGTTCGCCATTACTTCCTCCGCCAGGGGCCGAACAAGGCCGAAATCTACGTCGACCTTCTACCCAAATCCGAACGCTCCGCGCAAAGCCACGACATCGCCAAGCGGGTACGCCTTGCCATTGACCCCATCGGAGCGGCGTACGGCGCCAAACTGAAGGTTGCGGAGATTCCGCCGGGCCCGCCGGTGATGGCAACACTGGTGGCCGAAGTTTACGGTCCAAGCTATAGCGGGCAGACTGCCGTGGCCCGCCAGATCCTGGACGATTTTAAGAAAACGCCGGGAGTGGTGGACGTGGACTGGAGCGTGGAGGCTCCACAGAGCAAACTCCGCTTTGTGGTGGACAAGCAGAAGGCGGCACTCAATGAGGTTTCTGTTGAACAGATCGCCCAGACTCTGGGCCTGGCCTTGCACGGAAGTGTTGTCGGCATCGCACACCTTCCCAATGAACAGGAAGACGTTAACATCCTGCTGCGGGTTCCGCGCTCCGAACGGTCAAGCGCCAACAGCCTGGGGGAAATTCGAGTCATATCCCGTAACGGGAACCTGGTGCCCATCAGTGAACTGACCGACGTCAAAAAAGAGACGATCGAGCAGACCATCTATCACAAGAACCTCAAGCCGGTGGTCTACGTCACGGGCGACGTGGCAGGAAATGAAGAAAGTCCCGCCTACGCCATGATTCGGCTGGCCAAGGAGATGGACAACATCAAGGCTCCCAATGGCTCGAGCGTAGAGCGCTACCTGACCCAGCAGCCTTTCCTGACCAATAACTATTCAATGAAGTGGGATGGCGAGTGGCAGATCACCTATGAAGTGTTCCGCGACCTGGGCTTCGCCTTCCTGGTGGCGCTGATCCTGATTTATGGCATCGTCGTGGGATGGTTCCAGTCCTTCATTGTTCCGCTGGTGATCATGGCGCCCATTCCTCTCACCTTGATCGGCATCCTGCCGGCCCATGCCATCATGGGCGCATTCTTTACGGCAACGTCTATCATCGGCGTCATTGCGCTGGCAGGCATCATCGTCCGAAATTCCATTCTGGTGGTGGACTTTGTTGAATTGCGTCTGGCACAGGGAATGTCACTGGAAGAATCCGTCGTGGACGCCGGGGCCGTGCGTTTCCGTCCGATCCTCCTTACGGCTGCCGCTGTTGTGGTGGGCGCGCTCGTGATTCTTTCTGATCCCATCTTTCGAGGGCTTGCCATCGCCTTAATAGCCGGTGCTATTGCTTCCACGCTGCTTTCACAAATTGCGGTCCCGGTCTTGTATTACATGAGCGCCCGCAAGAAGCACGCGCAGGCAAAACAGGAAGGGCCGGCCGGAGGTGCGGAATGACACCTTTTGAACCAAAGAAAATCCTGTGCCCGGTTGATCTCAGCCCGGTTTCGGACGGCATTCTCCAATGGGCAGGCCTTTTCGCCCGCACTTTCTCCGCGTCGCTGGAAGTTCTCTATGCCGACTGGTGGGAGCCGCCGCGTTACTTTACCGAGGCTCAAATCCAGCAACTCTCCCGCCAGGAGCAGGAAAGCGAAAAGGCACTCCGGACCGAACTCGAGACCCTGGCCAAAGCGGCACTAGGAGATCCGGCTTCCTACAACATCACTGTCGTTGAAGGCCACCCGACCGAACGCATCCTGGAGAGGGCGAAGGCATCGATGGCAGGGCTGATCGTGATGGGTAGCCATGGCCGGACCGGTGTGGCGCGACTGCGGCTGGGCTCTGTCGCTGAAGATGTTGTCCGGGCATCCGGCTGTCCGGTTCTGATTGTGAAATCGGCGGCAGACGTGGAACGCGTACCCGCCATCAGGAACATCATGTGCCCCATCAATTTCACCAGTCTCTCCCAGCAGAGCCTGGAGCTTGCTTCCGAGCTTGCAGCCGCCTTTGGAGCCAAACTCTGGGTGGCGCATGCAACGGACCACGAAGAGGTGAAAGTGGGAGAAGTTCGGCAACGCGTCTGCGATTGTGTACCGAAGGAAGTGCGAGGCCGCTGCCAGATATCCGAGGTGATTGGCCGGGGAAACCCCGCCGAGCAGATTATTCTGATGGCAAGAGAACACTCCGCTGACCTCATCCTCATGGGAGCACAGCACCGCCCCTTCCTGGAAATCACAACCTTGGGGACCACCACCGAACGAGTCATGCGCCACAGTCCTACTTCAGTGCTCGTGCTTCCGGCGCGAAAAGCGGAAACTGGGAGCTAATTTTTTTGGGGAGGAGTTTATGGATTTGAATCGATGGCTCAGGCTGATCGCCGGCACGTTTGTCTTCGCCACCGTTCTGCTCGGGTATTACGTCAATGAGTGGTGGTATGTGTTCACAGCCTTCGTGGGTTTAAACCTGTTCCAATCAGCCTTTACGAACTGGTGCCCGATGATGGCGTTCTTGCGAAAGCTGGGTGTTAAGCCCTAGCACGCTCGTCGCATCTCTCTGCGACGCACCTCTCGTCCGGGTTCCCGGAGGAGCCGCTAACACCCGCCAGGGCTTATAATGTCGGTTAGGTGGATGAAATGCGGCGGAAATCTTCTCCTGCGCTTTTGTTGCTGCTTGCGGGGATAGCAGGAATTGTCTCGCTTTACGCGTGGGCAGCGTATCGAACCCGGCCACTGAAGTTCAATCTCACCCTTCCACCGGTGCTGCCTGTTGTCAAAGTGGAAGGCAATGCCCTGGCCGTCCAGCTCCGCACAGACGCCCTGCTCGCACAAGTGGGGGAATACGACTCGGAGCTTGGAGCCTATCTTCATTTTGAATATTTGAAAGCTCACTCCGGCCTCGGCAGTTCGCGCGTTCTGCTGACCGTGAAGAATGCTGACGCAGGTCCCCAGTATGAGATTTTTCTGGTGCTCGACAACAACCTCCTGTCAGCCGGTCCCTTCCTGGGACGATTAAAGGCGAAAGGCTACATTCCTGACTACCAGCTTGACCCGGTCACCTTCGAAGGCCTGGCTCGCAAACGCCTGGAGACATCCGTTTTTCTGGGCAGCTACAATCCCACGACGACTCCCCGGCTGGCTGAATTATCCCCCTCGCGCCTGATTGAACCCCTGGCCAGTTTTCTGTTGTTCAAGTCCAGGACGGACCGGCGTGTCCGGGAGAACATCGAGCCTGTGCCAACGACGCTTTCCATGGACCAGGCACGAGAGTTGGCAGGCGATGTTCTTGAAGTCGTGCATTTCTACAACCTGCCGCTGGACGTTTTCCTCGGCATCGGCGCAATGGAAAACAATTACATGAATGTTCGCGGCGATATCGAACACGCCGTCTGGAAGAGAAGGCCGCAGCGGGGTGACATCGTCCTGAGGCGTTCACGCAACCGGGTCCTGGTCAGCGATTACGCCATGGGCGTATGGCAGATCACCCGCGAAACGCTCCGCCGCGCGCATGCTCTCTACCTCAAGGACAAGCGGGACTACTCAGCCTTGCCGCCCCGCCTCCGGCCATCCAGGAAGCTCAGCTTTGATCTGGACAATTCCGAGGTCCTCACCACCTATGCCGGCCTGCTGCTCCGGCATCTGCTGGACAAAACCGACGGCGACATTCCCAAAGCGGTCGGAGCCTATAACGGCAGCCTCCAGAAACCCAACTACCAGTACGCCGCCGGGGTTGAGGCAGTCGCCCTCTATGCGCGAGACTTTCTTGAGCGCGCAGCACACCTGGACGGCTTGAGTATCGCAAAATCATGGCTCCAGCGTTCTTCGACGGTGCAGCGTGGCCAACAGCCTGAGACAGACGTGTCCGATGTTCCTCAGAAGGCGACGAGCCTCAGTCCCGAATAAGGTTGCGCCCGGAGCGCCGGCGCACCGTCCCGGGCATCCTTCGAATTGCATTGATTGAGATTACCCACTACCACATTTGATCGGTTTTCGATTGCTCATGTCCCGCTGAGTCTCAGGAGCAGGGCTTACAAAAAACCACGCATATCTTTGACATTGCCTGGCCACCGAAGTACGATTGACCATCGGGGTGTCCTTTAGAGGGCTCACGATTCAACCATTAACACCCAAGGGAGGTAACCGTTGCGTGTTCTCTTCTACGTTCCTGACAATCGCATCACACACAGTTACATGCCTACCCTGTGGCCCTATGTCCTCAAATCGCTGACTCCTCCCGGCCACAACGTCACAACCCTCGACGGCAATGTCGTTCGAATGAATCCTGACGAACTCGCGGATTACGTCCGGCGTGAGAAGTTTGACCTCGTGGGCATTGGTGGGATGACCCGCACCATTCACCGCTCCTATGCCGTTGCCGACAGCATTCGGGCCCTCGGCGTGCCGGTGGTGATGGGAGGCCCGCACGTTACCGAGGAGCCGGAAGAAGCCCTCGAACATGCCAATAGCGTTGCCTGCGGCGAGGCCGACAGCCTTTGGCCGCAGATGCTGAAGGATTTTGAAGCCGGTAACCTGCAGCCCGTTTATCGCTCCTGCGAAAAGCCCAGCCTTGAGGATTACCCGCGCATCCCCTGGGAGCAGACCGATTTCAATCAGTTCAAAGTGCTGCCGAAATGGGCCTCCAAAGTGATGCGGACGTTCGGCTGGGAACGATTTGATGTCAGCATCTCGCCGGTTGAGACCGGCCGGGGTTGTCCATACCGCTGCGATTTCTGCACCGTCAGCCCTTTCTTTGGTGAGAAGATCCGCTTTCGCACAAATGAAAGCGTCGTCGAAGAACTCAAGCTCCTGAAAAGTCTGGGGCGCAACCTGGTCTTCTTTGTTGACGACAATTTCGCCATCAATCCGCGCCGCGCCAAGTCCCTGATGCGCGCCATGATTGAAGCGAAGGTTCGCATTTTCTGGGTCGCACAAATCTCAATGAACCTTCTGCGCGATCAGGAATTGCTGGATCTGCTGAAGGACTCCGGCTGCGTCTGTGTGTTTATCGGGCTGGAATCCGTGCTGCCGGAAAGCCTGAAGGCAGTGAGCAAGACCTTCAACAAGCCGGAGGAGTACGGCCAAATCATCGGCCAGCTTCAGCGTCGCGGCGTTTACTGCGTCACCGCCTTCATCATGGGCATTGACGCGGACCGCACCGGCGTGGCCCGCAAGACCTGGGACGTGGTCCAGAACTGGCCTCCGGGGTTCTTTCCCGTCTTCAGCCAGCTCACTCCTCTGCCTGGAACACCACTCTTGAAGGCCCTGCACGACCAGGGCCGTCTTGAGGAGCGCCACTGGCTGAACTACCGGCCCTATGGCGCTGCTTTTACCCCCAAACACATGACGCCCGCTGAACTTGAAAACGAAGTTCGCACCGCCTGGGGAATGGCTTACAGCCCTTCAGGAATCTTCCGGCGCGTCAGGCGCATGAGGGACGTGCGCTTCGTCTCTAAACTGATTTATGTGTTCGCCACTCTGGCGTTCCGCGGAATCTATTTCCGCCAGATGACTGTCGGCGCCTGGCTGAAACTGATCTGGCAGAACCGGCGTTCCGTGCGCGAGGTCTTCTCCCTGCGCTCGTTCACAAACCATGAAATTGCTCCCCTAGCGGAAATCTCGTCTCAGCAGGTGCCGAATGCATCTCCTTCGACGATGCCCGGCTCCTGAAATCCCTCTTCCCGTCATCGAGCGGCGGTCCTGCTGAAACGGGACCGCGCCATCGCCAGGATAACCGGAAAGGCCTGCCCTGCTCCCTTCAACTTGAGCCACCACTGCCATTCACATGCCAGCAGTCGAAAAGTATAGAATAGAGATATAAGGACTTACAGGCTGGAGGTGAGTACATGAAGACAAGCATCGGCCTTATCATGTGCCTTGGGCTGTTC
>Ga0315535_1001831_pt1 | contig 13941 bp, 12 predicted proteins | sample SalMarSW160220MG_2_FD_203092 | JGI IMG/M metagenome (GOLD analysis project Ga0315535, IMG submission 203092) | Salt marsh sediment microbial communities from the Plum Island Ecosystem LTER, Massachusetts, United States - Salt Marsh Sediment SW1602-20 ...
TGGTCTTGGCCGGCGTCCTGGGCCAGGACGAGGTGGCGGAACGCATGCTGGCGCTGCTGAAAAAGGAGGGCGTCAACACCGACCTGGTCCTGCGTGATCCCTCCCGGCCCACCATCTCCAAAACGCGGGTCATCGCCCATTCCCAGCAGGTGGTGCGCATCGACCGGGAACAGACCCACCCCGTGCGTCCGCCGGTCGTGGCCGAACTCCTGGCGGGCATCCGGCGCTGGATGAAACGCGTGGACGCGGTCATCATCTCGGATTACAACAAGGGCCTGCTGACCGAGGCCTTGGTCCAGGGCGTCATCACCCTGGGCAACCAAACCGGGCGGATCGTCACCGCCGACCCCAAGCCCGCCAACTTCATGAATTTTCGCGGCGTGACCCTCCTGTCGCCCAATCAGGCCGAGGCCGAGGAGGCATCCGGGATCCGCATCGACTCCGCCCCGCACCTGCTCGCGGCCGGACATAAAATCCTGAAGGACCTCTTCTGCGAGGCCGTGCTCATCACGCGCGGCGAGGAGGGCCTGTCGCTGTTTGAACGCGACGGGCACGTTTCGCACATCCCCACGGTGGCGCAGCAGGTCTTCGATGTTTCCGGCGCCGGCGACACCGTGATTTCCACCCTGACTCTGGCCCTGGCCGCAGGGGGCAATTTCCGCGAAGCGGCGGTGGCCGCCAACTGCGCCGCCGGCATCACCGTCGGCGAGGTCGGCGTTTCCACCACCACCGCAGCGGCGTTGAAGCGGAAAATCGCGGAGGAACCATGGAGATAGTGGTCGGCCTGCCGCGCGACCCGCGCGGCAAGCTCCTGGCCGGGGCCGAAGCCGCGCAGCGGGTGCGGGAATGGCACCGCGTCGGCCGGCGGACGGTCTTCAGCAACGGCTGTTTCGACCTCCTGCACCTCGGCCACGCGCGCTATCTTGCGGCCGCGCGCGCCCTGGGCGACGCCCTGATCGTCGGGGTCAACGCCGACGAGTCGGTGCGGCGCATCAAGGGCGAACGCAGGCCGCTGGTGCCCGAGCGGGAACGGGCCGAGCTCGTCGCGGCCCTGGAGTGCGTCGACTTGGTCTGCCTGTTCCCGGAGGACGATCCGGGCCGCCTCATCGCGGAATTGCAGCCCAGGATCCTGGTCAAGGGGGCGGACTGGGCCCCCGAGGCCATCGTGGGCAAAGAGGTGGTGGAGGCCTACGGCGGGGAAGTGAAAACCGTCCCCCTGGTGGCCGGGAAGAGCACGACCCGGCTCATCGAAACCATTCTCGAGCGGTACCGCTAGCCTTTTCGCCTCGGCCGGCGTTTCCGGCCGCTCCCTCCGCCGGTTATGGCCCGAAGCGAAAATTCCAACACCGGCAGCCGGTTTCACGAGAACCCGCGAAAGGGGAGGCACCATGTGCGGCATCTGCGGCGGCGTTCACCTGCAGGAGCGGCCCGCCATCGAGGAGGAGCTGCTGCGCCGGATGACCGCGGCCTTGCGCCACCGCGGGCCGGAAGAAACCGGCTTTTACCGGGACGCGAACGCGGGCCTGGGGCACGCGCGCCTGTCCATCCTCGACCTGCAGGGCGGACGGCAGCCGATTCACAACGAAGACCAGTCGTTGTGGGTGGCCTACAACGGGGAAGTGTTCAATTTTCCGGAACTGCGCGCCGACCTCGAGGCCCGCGGACACCGTTTCTACACCCACACGGATACCGAGGTCCTGGTCCACCTGTACGAGGACCGGGGCGAACGCTGCCTGGAAGCCCTGAACGGACAATTCGCCTTCGCGCTCTGGGACCGGAAACAGAGGCGGCTGTTTCTGGCCCGCGACCGCCTGGGCATCGCCCCCCTGTACTACACCCTGCTGGACCAAACCCTGTGGTTCGCCTCCGAAGCCAAGGCGTTTCTGGAACTGGAACGTTTCCAGGCCGGCCTGGATCCCCTGGGCCTCGAACAATTGTTCACCTTTTGGGCCACGCTGCCGCCCCGGACGGTGTTCCGGGATGTCCGCGAACTGCCGCCGGGCCACTGGCTGGAAGTCCGCGGCGGACGCCTCCGCGTGCAACGGTACTGGAGAGCGGATTTTTCCGGTGCCGACCGCGGCCGGCCGGATGCGCGCCGGGAGCAGGCATACGCCCAGACGCTCTTCGACCTGTTGCAGGACTCGGTGCGCATCCGCCTGCGGGCGGACGTGCCGGTGGCGTCGTTTTTAAGCGGCGGCCTGGATTCCTCCCTCGTTTCCGCCCTGGCGCAAAAGCGCACCGGGGGAAAGTTGAAAACTTTTTCGGTCCGCTTCCAGGACCCCGCCTATGACGAGGGGCCGCACCAGCTGGAGGCGGCGCGTGCCCTCGGCACCGAGCACGCGGAGATCACCTGCACCTACGACCAGGTCAGCCACATCCTGCCGGAGGTGGTCTGGCACGCGGAAAAGCCCCTGGTGCGGACCGCGCCCGCGCCCCTGTACCTGCTGGCGCGCCTGGTCCGGGACCACGGCATCAAGGTCGTGCTGACCGGGGAAGGCTCGGATGAAATCCTCGGGGGGTATGACCTCTTCCGGGAAATGAAGATCCGCCGTTTCTGGGCCCGGCGGCCGGATTCCGCCTTCCGCCCGAAACTGCTGCAGCGCCTCTATCCCGCCGTGTCCGGCTGGCCCCGCCAGGCCCCCGCCTACCTCGAGGCGTTCTACCGGCAGCGGCTGGCGGACACCGCCCTGCCGTATTACTCCCACCTTCCGCGTTGGGACACCACGGCCTGGAGCCAGCGCTTTTTTTCAGCGGAGTGGAGGCGGTCCCTGGGCGCCTACGACGCGCGCGAGGACTACGCGGCCTCCCTGCCGCCCGGATTCGCGGAGTGGGATGATTTGGCGCAGGCGCAATACATTGAAATCGACACGCTGCTCTCCGGCAACCTGCTGTGCTCGCAGGGCGACCGCATGGTCATGGCCCACGGAGTGGAGAGCCGGCCGCCGTTCCTCGACCACCGCCTGGTGGAATGGTGCTCGCGCCTGCCGCCGTCCCTGAAACTGCGCGGCCTGCGGGAAAAATACCTGCTCAAGCGGGTGGCCCGGCCCCTTCTGCCCCCGGGCATCGTCGGCCGGCCCAAGCAAGCCTACCGCGCCCCGGACAGCGCCAGTCTGTTCGGCTCCACGCCTCCGGAGTATCTCGAACCGCTCCTGTCTCGCGACTCCCTGGCGCAACGCGGCTATTTTGACGCCACGGCGGTCGGCCAGCTCGTCCAGAAAAGCCGCGCCGGCCGGTCCGTGACCAGCGCCCGGGAAAATATCGCGCTGGTGGGCATCGTCACCACGCTGCTGTTGGACGATCTGTTCGTGCGCAGGCGCTCGGGCCCGGCCCGGGCATCCGTTTTGCCCGACCCGGCTTGAGCCGCCGGGCACCGCCGCCGGATGGTAGCGGGGAACCTCGGGGGCGCGAGGGCGAAAGAACGCGGGTCTTCCCGCAGATGCGAAATTCATTTGGGAATCTCGGCCGCAAGGTCTACAATGAGGGCGGCCGGCTGCTTGACCACTCTCGGTTTCAGGAGCGAGCCATGCGCATCCTCGGCATCATCCCCGCCCGCTGGGCGGCAACGCGTCTGCCCGGGAAACCGCTGGCGGATCTGGGCGGCCGCCCGCTGGTCGAACACGTTTGGCGGCGGGCACGGGCCGCGCGCAGTTTGACGCGCGTGCTGGTGGCCACGGACGACCGGCGCATCGCCGACGCCGTGCGGGGATTCGGCGGCGAGGCGGTGCTGACGCCCCGTGCCTGTGCCTCCGGCACCGACCGCCTGGCCCACGCGGTCCGGACCCTGCCCTGCGACTTAGTCGTCAACCTCCAGGGGGATGAACCGTTCCTGTCCCCGGCCGCGGTGGATCGCCTGGTGGCTGCTTTCCGGGGACGCCGCAACCTGCTCATGGCCACTCTGTCGGCCCCCCTGCCCGCCGGCGGCCTGCAAGATCCCCATGCCGTCAAGGTGGTCTGTGATCCGGAAGGATTCGCGCTGTATTTTTCCCGGGCGGCCATTCCCTATCCGCGTGCGGGCGTCCGCCACCTGCGGCCCCGGGATTTCAGACTTCACCTGGGGATTTACGCTTACCGCCGCTCCTTCCTGCTCCGCTTCGCCTCCTGGCCGCAAACGCCCCTGGAACGAGTCGAACAATTGGAACAACTGCGCGCCCTGGAGCATGGGGTGAAGATCAAGGTCGTGGGTGTTCCGCGCCCGACGCTGTCCGTGGACACCCTCGCCGACCTGGACCAGGCCAGGCGCCTGCTGGCCACCCACCGGCGTCTGGCGGCGGGGTCAGCCTAGAAATCCTTGTATTGAAAGGACAAAATAGCACGAGCCCCTCTGCGACCTGCTGCGACAACCCCGCGGAGAGGAAGCCAGCCGCCGGCGCTCAAGGTCGAAAAGGATATTGTGCCGGCGGAGGCTTTTGGATACAATAGGTAATCTTTTTTGAAGGAGAACCAGCATGGCCCAGACGAAAGTCATTTTTGTTACCGGCGGGGTGGTTTCCTCGCTGGGAAAGGGCCTGGCTTCCGCCTCCTTGGGCAGCCTCCTGGAAGCCAGCGGACTGCGCATTTCCATGGCCAAGTTCGACCCCTACATCAACGTGGACCCCGGAACCATGAGCCCCTACCAGCACGGCGAAGTCTACGTCACCGAGGACGGCGCCGAAACCGACCTCGATCTGGGTCATTACGAACGGTTCACGCGTACCAAAATCACCAAGCACAACAATGTGACGACCGGGAAAATCTACGACACGGTGATCCGCAAGGAGCGCCGGGGCGATTACCTGGGCAAGACCGTGCAGGTCGTGCCCCATATCACCAATGAAATCAAGGAGCGCATTCACAAGATCATCAAGCAGCATCCCGTGGACGTGGTCATCATCGAGATCGGCGGCACGATCGGCGACATCGAAAGCCTCCCGTTTTTGGAAGCCATCCGGCAGTTCCGCCTGGAAGTCGGCCGGGAGAACGCCCTCAACATTCATCTGACCCTGGTGCCCTACATCCACGCCGCGGGCGAGCTGAAAACCAAGCCGACCCAGCACTCGGTTTCCGAGCTGCTGTCCATCGGGATCCAGCCCGACGTCATCATCTGCCGCACCGAGCGCTCCCTGTCCCAGGATTTGAAGAACAAGATTTCCCTGTTCTGCAACGTGGCGCCGGAGGCGGTCATCCAGGGGTTGGATGTCGGCTCCATCTACGAAGTTCCGCTCATGTTCCATAAAGAGGGCCTGGACCGCATCGTGCTGAAGAAAATGGGCCTGAGGGCCTCGCCGGCCCGGCTGAACCACTGGAAACAGATCAACCAGCTGGTCCGGCGTCCGCCCCGCCGCGTGTCCATCGCCGTGGTGGGCAAATACACGACCGTCCAGGACGCCTACAAGAGCATCAAGGAAGCGCTGATGCACGGCGGCTTCGCCAACCGCGCGCTCGTGGATATCCTGTGGGTGGAATCGGACTTTTTGGAGCGCGACCGCGGGGAAGTGCTCCGGCTTTTGAAGAAATGCCACGGCATCCTGGTCCCGGGAGGCTTTGGGGTCCGCGGCATCGAAGGCAAGATCAAGGCGGTCAAATACGCCCGCGAACACCGGCTGCCGTATTTCGGGATCTGCATGGGCATGCAGTGCGCGGTCGTCGAATTCGCGCGCAACGTCCTCGGCTGGCACCATGCCCATTCCACCGAGTTCGACGACCAAACGTCCCACCCCGTGATCTCGCTGCTGGCGGAACAACAGGGCATCAAGGATCTGGGCGGCACCATGCGCCTGGGGGCCTATCCCTGCCGGGTTCAACCCCATACCGCGGCCGCGGCCGCCTACGGCGAAAAGGTTGTGTTCGAACGCCACCGCCACCGGTATGAATTCAACAACGCCTACCGGGATGCGTTTGCGGCCGCCGGCATGCAGGTTTCCGGACTCTCGCCCGACGGCTCGCTGGTGGAAATCGTGGAGCTGAAAAATCACCCCTGGTTCGTCGCCGTGCAGTTTCATCCGGAATTCAAATCCAAACCCGATGCCGCCCATCCGCTTTTCAAGGAATTCGTGCTGGCCGCGCTCAAGCATCAGGCCAAGGGCAGGCACGCGCCAACCCGTCCCGCGAAAAAGGACAAACGCCATGCCTGAGACGATCCGCATCGGGCCGCTCGCGGTTTCTTCGCGGGAGTTCCTCCTGATCGCCGGCCCCTGCGTGTTGGAGAGCGAGTCCTTGGCCCTGGAAGTCGCCGGCCGGCTGGCCGACCTGGCCCGGGAACGGCAGGTGGCCCTGGTGTTCAAGGGCTCGTATGACAAGGCCAACCGGACCTCGGCGGCCTCGTTCCGCGGACCCGGCTTGGAGGAGGGGCTGAAAATCCTGGAGCGCGTCCGCAGCCGCTTCGGGATCCCGGTCCTGTCCGATGTGCACACCCCCGAAGAGGCCCGCGCGGCCGGGGAGGTTCTGGACTGCCTGCAGATCCCGGCCCTGCTGTCCCGCCAGACGGACCTGCTGCTGGCCGCGGCCAAAACCGGCCGTGCCGTGAACCTGAAAAAAGGCCAGTTTTCCGCTCCCCAAGACCTCCGTTGGGCGGTTGAAAAAATAGCCGCCGTCAATCATAATATCCTCATCACCGAGCGGGGATACATCTTCGGCTACAATAATCTGGTGGCCGACATGCGGGCGCTGGCCATATTGCGGCAATGGGGATATCCCGTGATTTTCGACGCCACCCACAGCGTCCAGCTGCCGGGCGGCGGCTCCCAGTCCGGGGGTCAGCGGGAATTCGTTCCCGTGCTGGCCCGGGCCGCCGCCGGCGCGGGCATCGACGGCTTGTTCTTGGAAGTCCATCCCCGCCCGGAGCAGGCCCTGTCCGACGGCGCCAGCATGCTCTCCTTAGACGCCCTGCCGGCGCTGCTGGACAGCGTGCTCGCCATTCACCGCGTGGTGGGAGACCGGAAGTGACGGAGGCCTGCGTCCGCCTGTATTGCGACGGCGGCGCCCGTGGAAATCCCGGGCCCGCCGGTGCGGGCGCGGTCCTGGTTGCGCCCCAGGGTAAGATCCTGGGCACGCGCAGCCGCTTCCTGGGCGCAGCCACCAACAACGTGGCCGAATACCGTGGCGTTCTGCTGGGGTTGGAGCTGGCGCGCAGCCATGGCGTGCGGCGGATCTGCCTGTGCCTGGATTCCGAGCTGGTGGTGCGGCAGCTGACCGGACAGTACCGCGTGCGCCACCCCGAGTTGCGGCGCTTGTGGACGGCGGTTCATCAGGAACTCAAGCACTTCAGCGGTTGGGAAGCCGTGCATGTGCCCCGCCGTGAAAACCGGCAAGCCGACCGGCTGGTCAATGAGGCCGTGGAGCGGCACGCGACCGTCTCAGGCGGGTGAACCGCGCACCGGGGCCTGTAAAAAAAATCAAACGCGGCTGGTACACCAGACCAAAGGAGGCATGCTATGGAAAGGGCTTCATTGTCCTTTGACAAGCGCAAGCATCCACGCATCGCCGTTGAAATTCCGGTAAAATACAAAATCATCAATCAAACCGAAGCGGCTTTGGCCCTGCTGGAGCAGAAGAAGGCCGTCCAAACCGGGAATTCGCAAAATGTCTCCGTGGAGGGCCTGTTCTTGGTAGGCGGACATCGCCTGGCCCAGGGCGACATCCTCAAGATCGAAGTTCCCCTGCCGGACGAAGGCGCGCCGGTAAGGGCCTTCGCGGAAGTCATCTGGAGCCGGGACGAGGGATTGCCGCCCGGCCGGCACGGGGCGGGACTTTTTTTCATGGCCCTGCGGGACGAAGACGCCGTGAAAATGAGAAAGTTCGTGGACCGGGAGCTGTCCCAGGAAGCGTAAGACCGGGTTTTTTGCGATCCCCGGAGCCTCCCCGGGGTCAAACAGACCACCGATCTGGGCCAAGGAGTGGACGGACATGAAAAACATTTTTAAAACTTTTCTCTTGCTGCTGGCCATGACGGCGCTGCTGATGTTCGTGGGCGAATGGCTCGGGGGCCCGCGGGGCATGATGCTGGGACTGGCTTTCGCGGTGGTGTTGAACCTGGTCTCCTATTGGTATTCGGATAAGATCGTGCTTTCCATGTACCATGCGCGGGACCCCCAGCCGGAGGAGCGGCGCGTGGTGGTCATCGTTCAGAACCTGGCCACGCAGGCGAATTTGCCCCAGCCCCGGATCAAGGTCATCGACACGCCCGTGCCCAACGCCTTTGCCACGGGACGCAATCCCCAGCACGCGGTGGTGGCGGTGACTACCGGCATCCTGCAGGCCCTCGATGACCGCGAGTTGGCGGCGGTGCTGGCCCACGAGCTCAGCCATGTCCTCCACCGCGACATTCTGATCGGGGCCGTGGCCGCGACCTTGGCCGGCGCCATCACCTTCATCGCGCGCATCACCTTTTTCTTCGGCGGCAGCCGGGACCGCAACGCCCTGGGCATGCTGGCCATGCTCATTTTGGCGCCCATCGCCGCCATGTTGATCCAGTTGGCGATCTCCCGTTCCCGGGAATTCGCCGCCGACCGCGGATCCGGGCTGCTCACCAACCGCCCCCTGGACCTGGCCGCGGCCCTGGAGAAAATCCAGGCGTCCGTGAAACAGCGCCCCCTTCCGGCCACGGCCGGGACCAACAACACGGCCCATCTTTTCATCGTCAATCCTTTCCGGGCCGGAGGGATCGCCTCCCTGTTCTCAACCCATCCCAGCATGGAACAGAGGGTGCGTCGCCTGCAGGCCCTCGACCGGGAACTGAAAGGGCAGCCGGCGGCCGGCTAAAGGGCACCGGCCGATTTCCGCGGCTGGCCCGGGCCAGGCTCCTTCCCGACCGGGACCCAAAACCCGTTTTGCCAAGAGTGGAGGCCGGCAAGTGTCTTTTCCCGCCACGGCCCGCAAGACCGCCTGGGACGTTTTAAACCAGGTCGAGCAACGCCAGCTGTGGGCCGAGGATATTCTGCCGCGGCATCTGGACGCCTCCCGCCTGTCGACCGCGGACGCGCGCTTGTGCCGCGAGTTGGTCTTCGGCACGCTGAAGGGCCGCATTTTCCTGGATTACGCCCTTGCGCCCCTGCTGGCCTCGTCGCGCCCTCCGCATGCGCGGCTGCGCAATTTGCTGCGCCTGGGCGCTTACCAGCTCTTGCTGCTGTCCAAGATTCCTCCGCACGCCGCCGTGCACGCCGTGGTTGAAATCGCCAAAACCGCCTTGCCCCACTCCCAGGTGAAATTCGTCAACGCCGTCCTGCGGGAACTCGGCCGGCGGGGCGCGCCCGCCCTGCCCGCCCGCGAGCAAGATCCGGCCGGGTACCTCGCCGTCCGGCATTCGCAGCCGCTCTGGCTCGCGCGGCGCTGGTTGGACCGCTTTGGGGAAAAAACCGCGGAAGCCATGCTGGATGCGGCCAACGAGGCACCGCCCTTGACGGCGCGGGTGAACCTCCTGCGCGTTTCCCGGGAAAAGGTCCTGGAGGAGCTGCAGGCGGCGGGCATTGCGGCGGAGCCGGGCCGGGCCCCGGCGGCCCTCGTTTTTCCCGCGGGCCTGGACCCGGCGCGGATCAGGGGTTTCCAGCAGGGCTGGTGGTACTACCAGGACCAGGCTTCGCAATGGGTGGGGTATATCGTGAACCCGCCCGCGGGCGGAGTTTGCCTGGACTTGTGCAGCGCGCCGGGCGGAAAGGCCACTCACTTGGCGGAGCTGATGCACGATCGGGGCCGCGTGTTTGCCTACGATCCGGGGGCGTCCAAGCTGCGCCGCGTGGCGCAAAACGCCCGCCGCCTGCACCTGGCCGGCGTCGTGCCGATCCCGGCCCTGCCGTCCGCCCTGCAAGCCGACCGCGTGCTGGTGGACGCCCCCTGCTCGGGCCTGGGGACGCTGCGCCGGCACGCCGAAATCCGCTGGCGGGTGCGGGAGGAGGACCTGGGGCGCTTGGCCCGCCTGCAGGCGGCCCTCCTGGATCAAGCGGCGGGATACGTCAAACCAGGAGGGGACCTCGTGTATGCGACCTGCACGACCGAGCCCGAAGAGAACGAGCAGGTCGTGAGCTCCTTTCTCCAGCGGCACTCGGAGTTTGGCCTGCATCCCGGCCCCGGCGCGGACGGCTGGCCGGAGCGTCCCGACTGGCGGGCGGACGGCTTTTTCGCCACTTTTCCCGGGAATGCCCTGCGCGGGGAGGACGGAATTTTTGCGGCCCGCCTGCGCCGCCAATTTTGAAAGCCGCGGAATTTTGCTTGCAGCCGATTTCTTCTTGACTTAAGCTGATAGACGATACGGGCCGGTGACGGCCCCCGGGAGCGATGAAACCGGCCATGCCGAAAAGGAAGAAAAATCATACTCAGCCGAAGGCGTCTTCACCCCGGGTGCGCATCGAGGAACCCGTCTCTCAGCAATTACAGGTCCTGGAGCGCTTCAGCCGCCTGCATAATCAGGTGGCGGAGGAATTCACGGCGAGGGCGCAGCGCTTACCCGCGACGGACGCCCGGCTGCTCAAGGGTTTCATCGAAATCGCCAACTTCATGCTGAAGAACACCTGCGGGGTCGGCAGCAACATTCAACTGGCCGAGTGCCGCCTGGAAGACCTGGACCCAAATACCCTGCGCAAGTATTACACCCTCATGCTCACCCTCCTCGGCTATCATTTCAACCAGATGTTGCCCGCCAAGAAAAAGTCCATGTGGGATCAGATCCTGCGTGTGACGGACGATCGCCAGACCTGCGAGGATTTCGCGCGGGAACTGGAGGCCTGCCGGGATCACCAGGACGGCACCTATTCCTCGGTCCGGGGCGGGCGCAAGCTCTGGGAGCGTGTCGGCGTGTTGCTGAACATCATCCGGCCGGAGGAAAACACCACGGCCCGGATTTACTATCAAACCGCCCCGGCGCAGGATCTCGTATTCATGGTCGAGCAGGCCATGCACGAGGGCTGGTTTCAAGAGGAATAGGTCGGCGCGCATGCTGGCCACGGGCTGGGACGTGATCGTCGCGGGCGGGGGGCATGCCGGCATCGAGGCGGCCGCCGCCAGCGCCCGCTTGGGATGCCGGACCCTGCTGGTGACGCTCCGCCGCGCCGATCTGGGCGCCTTGAGCTGCAACCCGGCGATCGGCGGCGTGGGCAAGGGGCAGTTGGTCAGGGAGATTGACGCGCTGGGCGGCCTGATGGGGGAGCTGGCCGACGGGGCGTGCATCCAATACCGGCAATTGAACACGGGACGGGGGGCGGCGGTCCGGTCCACGCGCATGCAGGTGGACATGGCCCGCTACGCGGAGCTGGCGCGTCGCACGCTGGAAAACCTGGAAGGCTTGACCCTGCTGGAAGATGAAATCCTGGCGTTGCAACTGGCCGGGGGCAGGCTGGAGGGCGTCCGAACCGCCGGCCAGGGCCTGCTCCGGGCCCCGGCGGTGATTCTCGCTCCCGGCACATTCTTTCGAGGTCTCATTCATATCGGCCGGGAGAACTTTCCGGGCGGACGTCTGGGCGGGCCCGCGTCCCAAGACCTTCCGCGCCAGCTTCTGGAAATGGGCTTCGAGCTCGGCCGGTTCAAAACCGGGACCACGCCCCGCCTGGACGGTTCGACCATCGATTTTTCGCAACTGGAGGAACAGCCGGGAGACCCGGAATACCTCCCCTTCTCCAGCCGTTCGCCCCGCCAGCCGGTTCTGCCGCAGCGTTCCTGCTTCATCGTGTCCACGAATCCGCGAACCCACCGCATCATCCGGGACAACCTCGGCCGGTCGGCCCTGTATTCCGGCAGCATTACCGCCACCGGCGTACGCTACTGCCCCTCCGTGGAGGACAAGGTGGTGAAGTTTCCGGACCGGGACGGCCACCACGTCTTCGTCGAACCCGAGGGCCTCGGCAGCGACCGCTATTACCCCAACGGTCTTTCCAACAGCCTGCCGCTGGACGTCCAGGAGGAGATGGTTCACTCTCTTCCCGGACTCGGACGGGCCCGCATCGTCCAGCCGGGGTACGGCATCGAGCATGATTACAGCTCACCGACGCAACTGCGCGCGACCCTGGAAACCAAGGCCGTTCCCGGCCTGTATTTCGCGGGCCAGCTCAACGGCACCACCGGCTATGAGGAAGCGGCGGCGCAGGGGCTCATGGCCGGCATCAATGCGGCGCGCCGCGTGCGGGGAGAGGCGCCGGTGGTCCTGGAAAGGTCCCGGGCGTACCTGGGCGTCTTAATCGACGATTTGGTCACCAAGGGCACCACGGAGCCCTACCGCATGTTCACTTCGCGCGTCGAGTACCGCCTCCTGCTCCGCGAGGACAATGCGGACGAACGGCTTCTGCCCCTGGGGCATGCCCTGGGCTTGGTGCCGGCCAGGGAGTACGAGGCCTTCCGGGCGCGTGCCGAGGAAATTCAGGCGGAACGGCGGCGCGTGGACCGTGTCCGCGTCGATTGGGCGGCGTCCGGATCCCCGCCGCAACTCGAGGCCTGGGGAATCTCGCGCGACTCGAAGCCCCTGTTCCTCGCGGACCTGCTCCGCCGCCCGGGCCTGGGCTATACCCAGCTCGAACAAGTGGATCCGGACTCCGCCCGGGTTCCCCGTTCCGTGCGGCAGCGCGTGGAGATCCTGGTGAAATACGAAGGATACCTGCGGCGCCAGTTGGCCGAGATCGACAAGTTCAAGCATCTGGAAAACATCCGCATCCCTTCCGGCTTCCGCTATCAAGGCCTGCCCGGTTTGTCGAATGAAGTGGTGGAGAAACTCACCCGGGTCGATCCCGGCAATCTGGGACAGGCCAGCCGCATCTCGGGCGTCACCCCGGCGGCCATCACATTATTGATGCTGTACGTGCAGAAAGCGGCCCGCCTCCCGGCCGGGATTTCCGCCGCGCCGGTCCAGCCGGCGGACGGCGGCCCGACCGCGCCGCTTTCCGGGTGACGGGCGTGTCCGGGGAGCAGGCCGTCCGCGGACCGGAACGGTACCGCGGGTTTGCCGCCTACCTGCGGGAACGTTTCGGCGGGCCCACGCGCCGGGTCAGTTTGGCGGCCGGTTTTTCCTGCCCCAACCGGGACGGCACCCTGTCGGCGGACGGCTGTATTTTCTGCCGCCCGGAAAGTTACACTCCGTTCCGGTCCGAACCGCTGCCGCCCCTGACCGAACAGCTCGCGCAGGGAATTCGCCGGGGCCAGGCGCGCGGCTGCCGGTTTTTCCTTGCGTACTTCCAACCCTTCAGCAATACCTACGGACCGTTGCCGGAGCTCAAAGCGGCGTATGACGTCGTGCGCCGTTTTCCGGAGGTCCGGGGCCTGGCCATCGGAACCCGTCCGGACTGCGTCAACGAGGAGATCCTTTCCCTGATCGCCGGTTACGCGCCGGCGTTTGAGGTGTGGATGGAATACGGTCTGCAGAGCATTCATGACCGCACGCTGGAGCGGATACACCGGGGACACCGTGCCCGGGATTTTCTGGAAGCCGTGGCCTTGACCCGGCGCCATCCCGTGATCCGCATCTGCGCGCACGTGATCCTGGGATTGCCGGGGGAAACGGAGGAACAGGAACGGGAGACCGCGGAAACCCTGGCCCGCCTGCGTCTGGAAGGGGTCAAACTGCATCCCCTGCACGTGGTGTCGGGCACCTCCCTGGAGAACGAATACCGGGAGGGGCGGTACCAGCCCTTGTCTCAGGCGGAGTATGTGCGGCGCGTGGTCCGGTTTTTGGAACGCCTTTGGCCGCAGACCGTAATCCAGCGCCTAACGGCAGATTGCGCCGGGCCGCTTCTGGTGGCCCCCGGGTGGTTATCCGATAAAATGAAAATCATCCGCCTGATTCAAGCCCGGCTGGAGGAGGAAGATACCTGGCAGGGAAAATATTACGGCCCGCTGAAATAAGGTCGAACCCCGCGAAAAAAATCAAAACGCAAACATGCCCGCAGGAGTCCAATCATTAGGGAAAGGCAGAAGGCGGAAATGGACAAATTGGCGGGTAAGGAAAGATTGAGCGTTTCAGAGCGTCTTTTGACGCTTCGGGCCAAAGCAGGC
>Ga0315535_1001832_pt1 | contig 13938 bp, 14 predicted proteins | sample SalMarSW160220MG_2_FD_203092 | JGI IMG/M metagenome (GOLD analysis project Ga0315535, IMG submission 203092) | Salt marsh sediment microbial communities from the Plum Island Ecosystem LTER, Massachusetts, United States - Salt Marsh Sediment SW1602-20 ...
AGACGCAGTATGCCATGATGATTTCCCTGACTTGTGTCGCGCTGAATGTCGTGATGTGCTTCTTTCTGGTTCCGCAGTTGGGCGCGACTGGCGCCATGCTTTCAACCGCTTCCACATTCTGGCTGTTGCTCGTGCTGAGAACGGAAGTGTCGGCCCGAGTGTGGCGGAGTACTGTGCGCTGGCACCTTCATGCGGCGGCGACCGTGCTGCTTCTGTTGGCCGCAGCATTCGCCGTGTTCGGGAATCGATCCCTCGTTCTGTCGACCGGTGCCTGGTGGGCCATCTTCATCATTCTTGCCATCTGGCAGAGGCAGCGGGTTTCTATGGCCTGGCAATACATCGCCCACGGACGGCTGGCCGGGGTGGCCGGGAGCAAGGCATGAAGAGATGGTACCTGTTCATGCTGCCGCTAGCCGCGGTGCTGGGGCCGTATGCTCTTCCGATAGGGACCCCGGTGGGCAGCATCTTCCTTTTTCGACTCCTGGTCATCCTGGGCTTTGCTTTTCTCGTCGTCGTCAATTACCGGAGTCATTGGCACAAGAACACTTTCAAGACGCTCACCTTTCTTCTCATCGCGTCGTGGCTGACTTACGGTGTCGCGTCGCTCTTCTGGACACCTGATTTCTTCAATGGAATCGAGGGTGACCTATCGGTGTTACTGTGGCTCTTGCTGGTCGTCATTTTCTTCACGATGCGGGTAGCCGAAGAGGGCGACGACACGTCTGTTTATGCGGGGTGGGTTGCCGCATATGTACTGTGTTTCGCACTTGCGGTATGGGAATGGGATACAGGCCATCACCTGCACGGCTACTACGCGGAGAATGTTCCGGCCTACATGCTGCACCACATCGCGATTGGGACCTTGAGTAATCCCAACAACTTTGCCGCTACTATAGTACTGTCTTGGCCCTTCGTGTTTCTCCTGTCCTCCGAGGGTCGAGTAAGTGCGTGGTCCAGGATGGCCAGGGTCGCAGTTCTACTCAGTGCGCCCATTCTCATTCTGATGGCAGATGCGCGTCTTGCATTGATCGCGTTCGCCATCCAGATGTGTGTGTGGACCGTGATGAATACACACACGCCGAAGAGGGCAGTTCTGATCATCTTCGCTGCCGCATCTCTAGTGGGAGCATCGGTGAGTTGGTTGGTGAGAGACCAACGGATGTTGACCAAGTTGACGATCCTATATGAATTGGGTTTTTCTGGACAGCGATCCCCGCACGTCCGGCTGAACATGTTCTTGAACGGCCTGACCATGGTGTTGAAGTCGGCAGGATTCGGCGTAGGGGCCGGAGGTTATGAAGAGGTCATGCGTCATGGCGTGCATTACTGGACCAATGGGAATCCCGATCCGCACAACTTCTGGATGCAGATAGCTGCGGAATACGGGTTGTTCGTACTTGGGGGATTCGTGGCATTGTTCATAGCGATGTTTGTGAAAGCGTATGAGAACAGAAGGTGGGCCAGAAGGTGTGATGAGGACCGTATATCGCGGATTTCTGAGATGGCGATGCTCATCATGGTGGGATACAGCATCGTCTGCGTAGCCAACAGCAGTTACATGAATCAGTCGGTAAACTGGATGGTACTGGCAACTCTGGTTCTGATGGTAGCGAGAGGAGGACCGAGCGTTCGGGAGCGAGGGGCATTGGAGGGAGCGAAAGGCCAAGACAATGGCGCTGTCCCGTCCGAAGGGCAGGAAGCAAGCTAGTTGTCTACGATTCACATGAGGACCTGCCGCGGCAGATCGAGAGCCGATATTCGATACCTGGGTTTCTCACAAGAGTGCTGTCCGCCATTGCGGAGAAGTGTGAGAATTTTGTCGTACGACGCTTGTCCGGTGTGGTAGCTGCAACGGCGCATATATGTCAGCGGTTCGAGCGCGTCAACAAGAATACGGTCGCAATCAGGAGCTATCCAATATCGGACGAATTGGAGCCGCTGGAGGGTGTGGAGCGGGTCCGTAACCAGATTTGCCACGTGGGTGGCATGTCCCGCATATGGGGCCTGGGGACGCTCGTCGCGGCGCTCCCACGGATTCCTGAGGCCAGATTGGTGCTTCGGGCAGCGTGACTTCGAAGCAGAACTCAGAGAGCTACCTGGTTGGAGGCAAGTAGAATACAGGGGTAGGGTGGATCGCCAGGAAATGCGGAGGATCTTGAGCGAATCGATTGCGGGCATCGCTACGCTGTGGCCGGCTCCGAATTGTGTGGACTCGTTGCCGAACAACATCTTCGCATACATGACGGCCGAATTGGCTGTGATCGCCTCGGACTTTCCATCGTGGAAGGAGATCGTCACGCAAGAGCGGGTGGGCATCTGTGTCGATCCTGAGAGCGTCGATGCAGTGGCGGACGCGATACGGTATGTCATCTAGAATCCGGATGCTGCAAGGCGGATGGGTAGGGCAGGCAGGAATGCGGTTATAGAGAGATACAATCGGAGCAGTGAGGCGACAGGACCATCCTTGTACAAGCTGGAGCACGGTATGCCGCTCTATGAACCCTTGCCTCCGCCCAGTAATGTGCTGGCCGGTTGAAAGAACCCACTTCACGATCTCAACGGAAGCGAATGGGATTGCTGATGAACACGAAGGCCCTCAAGGCTGTTCACATGGCGCCTGCCCACCGGCGCAACGATACGCGTGTCTATATCAAAGAATGTCGAACACTTGCACAGGCAGGCTTCGCCGTCTCCTTGATTGTTGCAGACAACAAGGGGGATCACTTATGTGACGGGGTCTCTATATATGACGTAGGAAAAGCGACCAACCGCCTCGACAGGATTTTCGGCGTCACAAACAGGGTTTTGCGAAAAGCCCAGGAGTTGAACGCCGACGTATACCACTTTCACGATCCGGAACTTCTACGTATCGCACTGAGATTGAAGGGAGGGAGCCACCGGTCCTCGATTGTCTATGATTCGCATGAGGACTTCCCGAGACAGTTGGAAAGCAGATACTGGATCCCGAGTCCATTACGAAAGACCACTTCCTTCTTCGCCGAGATACTGGAAGATCATGTTGCCAAGCGTTTGACAGGCGTGATTGCAGCGACGCCCCATATCGCTAGCCGTTTTGCACGATTGAACGGCAATACAGTGAATATCAACAATTATCCTTTGCCTCATGAGCTTGCCCCTCTTGTCGGCGTCCAAAGAAGAGCAAATCAGATTTGCTACATCGGCGGCATTTCTTGGATTCGTGGACTCAAGACTGTAATTGAAGCTCTTCCCCGAGTTCCACACGTCAGACTTGTACTGTGCGGACCTTTCAATCAGAAGGCGCATGAAGCTGAACTGCGGTCATTGCCCGGATGGAAACAAGTGGACTATAGAGGCTCCATAAGACGTGACGACATGCAGCAGGTCCTAAGCGAATCCATTGCGGGACTGGTTACGCTTCTCCCGGTTCCCAATTGTCTCGAGGCATTGCCGAACAAGATTTTCGAGTACATGTCCGCTGGGTTGGCGGTAATAGCCTCAGACTTCCCGCACTGGAGGGACATGATGCAGGATACAGGGGCGGGGATCCTTGTCGATCCGGAGTCAGTCGATTCAATGGCCTTTGCAATAGAAAGCATTACAAGTAAGCCAGAGGAAGCAATCTCAATGGGGCGGTCAGGTAGAGAGGCTGTTCTCGCCAGATATAACTGGGCTACGGAGGCGGACAAGTTGCTGGCGTTTTACAGGGAGCGGCTGTGAAAATCGTTACCGTGATTGGGGCGAGACCGCAATTCATCAAGGCCAGTGTTGTCTCTGAGGCTCTTAAGAACAAGAGCGATATGTGTAACATATTGTTACATACAGGCCAGCATTACGACGCTAATATGTCGGATATTTTCTTCGACGAGTTGGGGATTGAAAGGCCTCTGTACAACCTCGGAATAGGCAAAGGCCATCATGGCGAGATGACGGGGCGTATGCTTGAGCAGATAGAGAGAGTATTGCTCACGGAAGACCCGTCGGCCGTTGTGGTCTATGGGGATACGAACTCAACCCTCGCCGGCGCACTGGCGGCTGCGAAGCTGCACATCCCAGTGGCGCATGTCGAAGCGGGCCTGCGATCCTTTAACAAGACAATGCCGGAGGAGATCAATCGTATGTTGACAGATCGGATCTCTGATTGGCTGTTCGCGCCAACGGAAGAAGCGGCGAGAAACCTCAAGAATGAAGGGTTGTTGGATGACAACATCGACATTGTCGGGGACGTGATGTATGACGTGGCTCTGCACTACGCCAGAAGGGCGGACGGAAGAAGTGGAGAAGTGCTCGGCGCGTTGGGGTGTAGTAAAGGTAATTATGTCTTGGCGACGATACATAGAGCAGCGAACACTGATGATCGTGATGCGCTGACGGTAATTGTAGATGCTCTGAGAATAGTCGGGCACGAAGTGCGCGTGATATGGCCTATACACCCGCGGACTGCTGAGGCTATGAGGCGCTTCAACCTGCTGGACATTCTCGATGACGGGGTGAAGGTGGTTGACCCATTTGGCTATCTAGAGATGGTCTGTGTTGAACGGAATGCCGCAGCTATCGTGACCGACTCGGGAGGAGTGCAGAAGGAGGCTTATTTCCACGAGGTTCCGTGTGTTACGGTGCGCCGGGAAACGGAATGGGTAGAACTGGTCGAGGCGGGATGGAATAGGTTGGCTCCTCCAGACAGTAGTGGCGCTGTTGCGAAGGCCGTATTGGGATCCATCCACTCGAGAGGTCAGGGGAGGCCGTCATATGGCGGCGGGAACGCGGCGAAACGCATTGTAGAGCGGCTCCACCAGGACTTGTAACGAGCGGCAACGGTTGCGACTGCAGGGTGGTGCACTATAAACACATCCTAACCTGCTGGCTGGGTCCGTTGAGTTCGTGAACGTGTAGGATGCCGCAATAGACATGGTAGATGGAGGATATCATGTCTGTAGAAGGATGGTAGTGACCTGACACTCGGCCCTCGCACTGCGCCCAGCAATGGGAACGTATCCGGCACACAGGCCACAACCGCTGGAGCTCGTGCAGGGGATCCTGCTCCCGCTGGAACACAGAGCCGAACGAGCCCCGGAACGTGCGCACTCGTGCGCTCAGCCTTGCCCTTACCGGAGCCCTCGCGGGCCCGGCATGGATGGATCTGGACGGATAGGTGATCGAAACGGTACGTTCCTGGCTGATCATTTACAGAGTGTTCTCACCTGACGGTTTACAGGTCTCCCGGCTAACCTAGGCCCTCCGAAAGGAGGAGCCGATGCCTTGGAGAAGCCTGACCGTCATGGACGAGAGAGCTCAGTTCGTCTTCGAGGCCACCCACGCCCACCTGTTCTTCTCACAACTGTGCCTAAGGTACGGGATCAGCCGCCCCACCGGCTACAAGGGGCTCTCCCGCTTCCAGGATGAGGGCCTGGCTGGGCTGGCCGATCGATCCCATCGACCTCGTTCCTGCCCGCACAGGATCCCCTTCTTCATCGAGGAGCGCATCCTCGAGCTCCGCAAGCATCGACGCTGGGGAGCCCCCAAGCTCCAGCGCTTGATCTATGAAGAGGGCACGGTAGGCTGTGGTCCCGGGAGTGGCAGGCGGTGGAGACGCTCAGCGGCGGGGACGAGGGGCAAGGGATGAGAAGCGGCGAGAACAGAAGGATGCTGGTAGCGGCCGAGGCCATGAGGGGATGGGCGACGAGCGGCGCATGCCGAATGCGGGTGCCCGAGGAGGCGGAGCCGCGGTCAGTCGTCGAAGTCGCAGGGCAGGGACTGGTCGAACTGGAAGTCGGGGACGGGCTCGGGATCGGCGGGGTCGAAGCTCGACGTCTGGTCGAGCATAAAGTCACGCTGGGGTGGGCCGCGAGCAGGTGCGAGGGGTGGGGGTTTGTTGGGAAGGTCGAGGTGAACGAGGATGGCGGAGACCACGGGCGGATAGTGAGTTTCTACGAGTTGACCTGAGCGCTTCTTGGGGGAGAGTGGGAAGGCCGGTTGCGTCAAGGGGCGGTGTCCGGGAAGCGTGCCCGGCGTGCGTCTCGCGGGCCGCCCACGGGTGGACAAGCAAGGATGCTGACCGAGATGTGTTCGACGACGCCTGGAAGAGTGCAGTTCGGCCGGAAAGTCGCAGGGCACAGCGGGCTTGTACGTAGGGACGGGAATGGATACGATGCGTGCGCACTGTCGGTGTGCCTCGGGAGACGCTCTTTTGGCGAATGCATGGTCCGCAACCGAAGGTGGGGACGCCCGAGCCCGATGAGGATGAGATGGCGCCGAGTGGTGACGAAACCGTGGTCATAGGCGAGGAGCAGGGAGCCCCTGGGAGAATGGGGGGGCATGGTGGACCACGTACCTTGTATTTTGCCAATCATTTGCGGGGTCCGAAGGGTTCGGGAGGAACAAGGTCGTGGCATCAGGCTCGCCGGCTTGGGAAGAGTGGCCAGGTTGTGGTTATAGTGCCGAGAATCGACCCTCTTACGGAAGAGCCGGTAATGCCGCCGCGCTTCGAACCCGACGAGGTAGTGAGGGTCGTGGTGGCGTATTCCGGCAAGCCGAGGCGTAATTCGATCGTAGGAAGGGTCTTCTATGCTCTATCGTGCATAGTGGGGCAGATGAAGGCGGGTTGGCGGGAGTCGGAGGTGGATGTCGTCTGCGCTATGGCTGCACCGATCACGAGTGCGTTGGTTCCGGTGCTTCTCTCGGCGATCTGGGGCGTTCCTCTGGTTCTCGATGTTCGAGACATTCCTTCTGATACGGCGCAGGAGATCGGATATCTCCGCAGTCGGCTGGTCCTTGGAGGCCTTCGGTGGCTGGAGCGGCTGGTCTTCAGGAGGGCTGCCGCTGCTGCGGTCGTATCTCGGGAGATGATCCCCTTCATCGTGTCGAGGGGCGCGTCCGTTGAAGACACTGTATGGCTGCCGATAGGCTACGACGGATTTCCGGATCCTCCGGCAGCAACCGTCTCCAGGGTTCGGCAATCGTTGCAGGGTGCTTTCCAGGGCGAGGTGGCTACACTGGCTCTCTACACCGGCACACTGGGCCACATAACGGACGTGCAGGCGATTCTGGATGTCGCGAAGGAGCTACGCAGCCGGAGCGATATCGGGTTCGTAATTGCCGGGTCAGGCCAGAAGCTGGAGGAATACCGGGCGAGAGTGCGCACAGAGGGCACGAATGTGCATTTTCTGGGCCGCATCACGAAGGAACGTGTCCATGCCGTATGTCGCGCCTGTGACATCGCATTGTTTCCGCTCCGCGGAGGCCCGGCAGCGGGTGCGATGCTCGGCAACAAGATCTTCGACTACATGGGTGCGGGTCGCTGCGTCGTCTACGCCGGTCCGGATGGTGCGGTCTCCCGACTCATACGAGAGAGCAGGTGTGGTGTGGTCGTCGATGAGCGCGAGGTGCGGACCTTGGCTGCGGAGGTTGAGTCTCTCGCGGACGACGCAGTCGCGAGGCAAGCGGCAGGTCGACGTGGACGGGAGTTCGTCATGAGCCACATGACCGCGACTCAATCCGCTGACGGTCTGGCTTCGCTAATCGAGAGGGTCCTGGACCGGAGCGCAAACGCGGACAGGCGTTCGCCAACAAGACGACCGGCTTGAGACTATTGCCCGACGGTGGCGCGGCAGCCGGTCCGTCTGGGCGGACAACCCTATGCGTGTGTCCGGAGGATGGCCAAAGGAGCAGGGGAGCATGAACCCATGGAAGGGCAAGCGGGTCCTGATTACAGGCGTTTGTGGCACCGTCGGGGGGGAAATCCTCCGGCAACTCGGCAAGGCTGGTCCTGCGGAAATCATTGGCCTCGACAACAACGAGAGCGAACTCTTCTTCTTGGCACAGGACTCGGAGAGCCGCTTTCCGTCGCGGCGCCTGACCCTGGGGGATGTGCGCGACAAGTACAGCCTGAATCGGGCGATGGAAGGAATCGACATCGTCTTTCACGCTGCTGCTTTGAAGCATGTTCACCTCTGCGAGCAGTCGCCCCGAGATGCCATCCAGACAAACGTGCTGGGTGTGCAGAATGTCGTGGATGCTGCGGAGGCTCGGGCAGTAGAGCGTGTAGTCTTCACCTCTTCCGACAAGGCTGTGAACCCGACCTCCATCATGGGAACGTCCAAGCTCATGGGAGAGCGACTGCTTACCGCGGCCGACTCACGGCGGCTCGGGTCACGGCCCATTTTTTCATCTACCCGGTTCGGAAACGTGCTGGGCTCTCGAGGTTCGGTGATTCCGCTCTTCAGAAGACAGATCGAGCGGGGAGGGCCGGTTACGCTCACCGATGTCCGCATGACACGATTTATCATGACACTTGAAGAAGCGGTGTCACTGACGATAGATGCTGTGTTGATGGCGGAGGGGGGCGAGGTGTTCGTCACGAAAATGCCGGTAGTCCGGATTGCCGACTTGGCTCATGTAATGATCGATGAACTGGCGCCCAGATTCCGATTCGACCCCAAGGATATCGAGGTCGAAGTGATTGGGTCCAAACCCGGTGAGAAGATGTACGAGGAATTGCTGAACGAAGAGGAGGTGAGGCGGGCTGTCGAACTGCCGAAGTACTTCGTGATCAGGCCGGCCATTCCCCCCGTGCACCGAGAGACTTCCGATCATTGGCCAGCGTCTGCCGTGGGTCCGGTAGGTCGCCCGTACAACTCCCTCGGTGAGGTCCCGATGGAGATCGAGGAGCTGCGGGCCTACTTGACCACGCACCACCTGCTCGCGACATATGACTCCGGGCGTCACGAACCGGCGAGGAATACTGAATGAAGGTCATGATCCTGGGTGGGGACGGCTATTTGGGTTGGCCGACTGCGATGATGTTGGCCCAGCGCGGCGACGAGGTGCTTGTCATCGACAATTATCTTCGCCGTACGCTGGCTCGCCAGACCAGTTCAGAGGCGCTCATGCCCAACCCGAACCTCGAGGACCGGGCGAGTCATTTCGCGGATGTAACCGGGCGTGAGATTCATGTCCGCATCGGTGACGTAACCGACTATCGATTCCTGGAATCGGTGTTTCGCGACTTTCCACCGGATGCCGCGATCCACTATGCTGAGCAGCCGTCCGCACCATATTCAATGCGTGGCTATCACGAAGCTCACCTGACGCTCAACAACAACCTGAACGCTACATTCAGCCTGATCTTTGCGGTTCTCGAGCACAAGCTCGATTGCCACATTATCAAGTTGGGTACCATGGGCGAGTACGGCACGCCGAATATCGACATCGAGGAAGGTTGGATCGAGATCCACCATAAGGGACGCAAGGACCGTTTCCTCTATCCAAGAGCGGCGGGGTCACTGTATCACACAACCAAGGTTCTGGATACCGATCTTCTCTGGTTCTATGTCCGGATGTTCGGGCTCAAGGTATCGGACTTGATGCAGGGGCCCGTTTATGGTCTTTCTACGGATGAATCCGATCTCGATGAGCGCCTGCTGCCCAATTTTCACTACGACGACATCTTCGGGACTGTGGTGAACAGGTTCCTGGTTCAGGCGGTTGCCGCCGTTCCACTTACGGTGTACGGCTCGGGCGAACAGGTTAGAGGCTATCTCAACCTGCGCGATACGATGCAGTGTGTGGAGCTGGCCCTGCGATCTCCTCCGGCCGCAGGAGAGTTGCGTGTATTAAACCAGTTCACGGAGACGTTCTCGGTAAAGGAATTGGCAAATCGAGTGCGGCGGGTGGGAGACAAGCTGGGTCTGAACGTTCTGATCGAGTCAATCCCGAACCCAAGACGAGAGGCCGAGAGTCACTACTATAACCCGGCTCACTCAGGGCTCCTGTCGCTTGGACTGCAGCCGACCTACATGAGTGACGAAATACTCGCCGCCATGCTTGAACATGTCCTGCAATACAAAGAACGCATTGCCAAGGAACGGATACGTCCCAGAGTACGGTGGCGGTGAGAACCTGCGATGACGATGTCGGGGATCGGGAAGAAGGCCCATGGACGTTCGGTAGCCGGTCACGAGAGCTTCCGACCTCTAATTATCGTCGGCGCGCCACGATCTGGAACGAATATTCTGCGAGATGTCTTGACGCGCCTGGATGGATTCGGTACTTGGCCGTGCGACGAAATCAACCCGCTCTGGAGGCATGGGAACTCGGCGGCGGCAAGTGACGAATTGGCAGAAGCCCAGGCGACACCGAGGGTCTCCAGGTACATCCGGGGGCGGTTCGCGGCGGCTGCGGCTGAATTCGTCGGACCGAGCGGAATCTTGGTGGAAAAGACCTGTGCCACGTGTTTGCGGGTACCGTTTGTGCATCGGCTGTTGCCCGAGGCACGTTTCATCCAGTTGGTGCGGGACGGGCGGGGAGCTTCGGTCTCGGCAATGTTCCGTTGGACGTCGAGGGCCGACTTGGCATATGTCTTGAGGAAGGCGCGCTTCGCGCCGGCGCTGGACATACCGACGTATGCCCTGAGATTCATGCGGGCTCGCGTCGGCCAGTGGTTGTCGGGAGAGCGACGCTTGCCATCGTGGGGTCCTCGGTTCGAGGGGATTGATGAGTTCGCGAGGACGGAGACGCTGCTGCGTGTATGTGCGCGGCAGTGGGCCGAGTGCGTGCGCCTGTCAACCGCAGCCCTCGAGGAGCTGCCGCGGTCGAAGTGGATTCGGCTGCGGTACGAGCACTTCGTGGCTGACCCCGTGAAGGAGCTCCATCGGGTGCTTTCGTGGCTTCGGACTGGCGGAAACGGGGTGTGGCAATTGGCCTCAGAGGTGAAGAACGGCAGTGTGGAGCAGGCCGCTGCGATGGTGCGCCGTGGGGGTAGTGACGGGTGGCGGCAGAAGCTGCCGGCAGAAGAGGTGGAGTCGGCCCGCGACCTGCTGGAGCCGTTCATGGCGTTATTGGGATATGAGTGGACCTGACGACATCCCGTCGTGGCCTATCTTCAGGCTCCACAATCGGTTGTTGAAACGCGCCATGGATTTGGTCGGTAGTGCGCTGGGACTGGCTCTGACATGGCCGATCATTTTGTTGGCGTACCTGGTCGCTGCAGCTGACACTGGAGAATCGGGATTCTTCGCGCAGGAGCGGGTAGGGCTCAACGGCCGCCTCTTCAGCCTATACAAAGTTCGTACGATGCGGTCTGGTACCGGGCCCACGACGAACGTAACCACCGCGGCCGATCCGCGTATCACATCAGTGGGCCGTATTATGCGACGGCTGAAGATCGATGAGCTCCCGCAACTGTGGAATGTCTTACGTGGCGAGATGAGCTTGGTCGGTCCTCGCCCGGATCTCCCGGAGATGTTCGAGGGCAGGCCTGCCGGTGATCGCGTGGTGCTGCTGATACGGCCAGGCATTACCGGTCCTGCAACGCTCCGGTACCGTGACGAGGAAGGCCTTCTCGCTGCCGTTGCGAACCCTGACCTTCACAATCGTGACGTGATCTTCCCCGCGAAGGTCAGACTGAACCGGCAATACATGAAGAACTACCGCCTGGGGGCTGACTGCCGATACATCCTATGGACACTCCTCGGGTGCTGGGAACGGCGGGGTCCATGACTGTCGCCAAATCGTCCGACGTGTCTGGAGCGTCCGAGCGGCGCGTCGTGTCCTCCTGGCCCCGATTCGAGCCCGACGAACTCGCCGCCACCCAGGCAGTGCTGGCTTCAGGCGCTGTGAACTACTGGACGGGTCGTGAGGGAGTTGACTTTGAGGATGAGTTCGCGCGATTCGTGGGGAGAAGACATGCAATAGCGGTGGCCAATGGCACTCTTGCCCTTGAAGGTGCTTTGCTGGGGCTGGGAGTCGGTCCGGGAGATGATGTTGTCGTGCCGGCGCGGACCTTCATTGCGACGGCGAGTGCGGTGGTGGCGCGGGGGGGCCGCCCGATTCCGGCGGACTGCGATAGGGACAGCGGAAATGTCACGGCCGAGACAATAGAAGAAGCTGTGACTGCTCGCACTCGCGGGGTCATCGTCGTACATCTTGGTGGTTGGCCATGTGAGATGGACGAGATCATGAGGTTCTGCGACTCGCGGAATCTGTTTCTGCTCGAAGACTGCTCGCAGGCCCACGGTGCCGAGTATCGAGGGAAGCGGGTCGGTTCGTTTGGCTCGGCTTCCACGTTTTCCTTCTGTCAAGACAAGATCATGACCACGGCCGGTGAGGGCGGCATGGTCGTGACTGATGACGACGAAATTTTTCGTTCGGTTGTGATGTACAAGGACCACGGCAAGGACCCTGACGCAATGGCCTCGTCAGCCCCGTCGCCCGCGTTCAAATGGGTCCATAGCGACTTCGGGTCCAATTGGCGTCTCACGGAGATTCAAAGCGCGGTCGGTCGAATCCAGCTAAGAAAACTGCCGACTTGGTTGGATGTGCGCCAGGCAAATGCTGCCGCCTTGCGCCGGGCGCTTCACGGTGTTCCGGGTTTGCGTGTCCCGTGGCCGGCCGAGCACCTTCGTCCGGCGTGGTACAAGTTCTATGCGCATGTCGTGCCACACCTACTTCGCCGTGATTGGAATCGCGACCGGATACTTGTCGCGGTTCGGACGCAAGGAATGCCCGTGTTCGGAGGGAGCTGCAGTGAGATCTACCGAGAAGAGGCTTTTGTGCGGCGCGGATGGCAGCCCGACCATGGGCTGACGGCGGCCCACGAACTTGGGGATACGAGCTTGATGTTCCAGGTGGATCCGACCCTGAATACAGCTGATATGGAACGCGTCGCGGACGTCGTACGATCCGTCATGAGCCGTGCGGCGGATGGCTGAAGGGTATTCTATGGCCTGTGTACGGTGGTTGGATACGGTCCGAGCACCTCGGCTTTGTGCAGTGCCCTCGCGAGGACAGGATCGAACACGGCGCGGTCGGAATCTGATAGTGGAGCATAGGGCGCGCTCCCGGCCCCGTATACCCAGACATAGCCATATCGCCTCAGGAGTTCGACAAGAGGAGCTTCGAAGTCCGTGACGGAACGGAAGGCGCTGTCTCGACACCTCTCTTGTTTTACCAAGAAGCCACTCCGTCGGCTCATGTCGGACCACATCGCCAGTGTACCCCCGATGGCGAATTGTCCTCCGAATCTACTCAGGATTGCCCCGAGATCGCGCGTGCGGGCCCGCTCACGGGTCTTCAAGTCCCCCATACTTCGCGGACAGTAACCCAGCGTCTCCCCCCCATCCACGAGAGTAAGCGGAATGTGTTTGTCTTCGGCTTCCCGCAGGAGACCTAGGAAGACTGTGGGTATGAACAGCGCGTCTCGATTCGGACGCTCCAACTGGGTGAAGAGGCTCAACACAACAGCGTTCGGATACTCTTGGCCTACGACCTTTGCGAGTTGAGCTCCCAGTGCTCTCGCCTCAGCCCGGGCGACGCTCGTGGGGACACCGCGCATCTGAGCGAGAGTCCGCAAGTCGGCGATACGGTAGTCGCTATACAGCTCAGGGTCGAGTACGACGCCCGGACTCCCTGTTTCTTTTGCGAGACGAAGCGCAGTGCGAAATGTCTCCAGAAAGACGGCCCGAGCGCCTCCCGTGCCGTCGAGGTCCGCACCAGCAAACGTGGTGAGGGCCGTACCTGCGCGCTGTGAACGACGAGAGCCGGTACGTCCCCCGTCGGCCACCATACGATTAAGGAACACCCAGGGCCAGACGCGACCAGGTGCGTCTCTGCGGATCCACTTTGCCACGTCCCTGAACTGACCCAATACGGGTGCCGGGCCGAGGGCGTACGCAGAGCCCAGTCTCGCCGCAATTCCAGTGTACGGAGTCTGGGACACCTCCTGTGCGACGGTGTCTGTCCACCTGCCAAGGGGAGGCACGCTAAAGCTCACGCTGAGGAGCACGGGCGTGAGGGCGCGTTGCCCCCGCAGCCCCGCAGCCCCCCACGCAACTGTGGCAGCGAAAGCGATCGCGATCCCCAGAAACGTGATTCCCTGGGTACGAAGCGCTCGCAGCTTCCACAGCCGAAGTGGACAGCTTAGCATGGATGCTGTTCGTGGTGGGGGAGTAAATGCCGTGTATT
>Ga0315535_1001833_pt1 | contig 13936 bp, 9 predicted proteins | sample SalMarSW160220MG_2_FD_203092 | JGI IMG/M metagenome (GOLD analysis project Ga0315535, IMG submission 203092) | Salt marsh sediment microbial communities from the Plum Island Ecosystem LTER, Massachusetts, United States - Salt Marsh Sediment SW1602-20 ...
AATTAAAATGGACATTGAATTAGATATTTTAGTGATCGGAGCCCATCCAGATGATGCAGAAATCGGATGTGGAGGAACTATTGCCCATTATAAGAAAAAAGGCAAAAAAATAGGGGTTTTAGATCTTTCAAATGGAGAACCTACCCCATTCGGTACTGTTGAGAAAAGATTAGCTGAGGCGAAAGCAGCTTCTGAGATTCTGCATTTGGATATAAGAATTACTCTCAACATGACAAATAGGTATCTTGAAAATACAATCGAGAATAGAAAAGAAGTTTCTGAAATAATTAGAAAATATAAACCAAATATTCTCATTACCCATCCCTGCAATGATTGGCACCCAGACCATATAGCTTGTCATCAGATTGTAAACGCCGCTAAATTTCAGGCAAAACTAACAAAAACCGAATCCACATATACCGAGCATTATCCAAAATATGTCTTTTATTTTGATCACTCACATCTAAAAGAGAAGAATCGAAAATTAGACTTTTTAATCGATATTTCTGATTCTATTGAAGAAAAAGTAAATGCTCTTAAAGCTTATAAATCGCAGTTTTTTGATAACAAAAAGAATTTAAGAATATTTGATTATATAAGAGAAAGAGCAGGATATTTGGGATATCAAGTCGGTGTAGACTATGCTGAAGGATTTATTAATTATGAATATTTACTTGTGGATTTTGCTAATTTAAAATTATAGGTAAAATAAAAATGTCAAATGATAAATTTGAAGATCCACTGAAATATTACTTGGCATATGCTTTAGAAGGAAAAAAATCTTGGATTTCTGAAGGGATGGACGATCTCATACCTCAATCAATGAATGATGCCATTTTACTGGCCAAAAAAAGAAACCGAGAAATAAGAAAAAATGCAAATAACAATGAAATAAAATTAGCATTAGGAAAGATATTTGAAAACACAAATAACAAATATAGTCTAATGACTGAAAAAGCTAAGAGTCATTTGGATAACTTTCTAACTAATACTAATAGCTTGAGCTTGGAAGTCGCACATCAGCCTAAATTTTTAGGTGGGGAAAGATTTCTTTTTAATAAAATTGGATGTGGAGCAGCATTTGCGAATATTGATAAAAATATTGTTCCAATTTTTTATGTTGCTGATTATGATAAAATTCATTCAGAACTAATAAAGACTAAATTTTCACAAAGCGATTCAGCTAGTGGATTTTCAATTTCAATAGATCATGAAATAGAAAAGAAGTTTCTTGGAATGCGAATTAAAGATCTTCCGTTACCATCTGTATCTTACCTCTCGGAACAGTTCCAAGAAATAAGAAAAAGATATATTAATTCTATTAATTCTTGCTTAGAGGATAACTGGCATAAGAAATTATTAGAAGAACGGTTAGAGGAAGCACTTCGGTTAATTAAAATCACACATAATAATTCAAAGAACTATACAGATTGGTTTATCAATATAATTGGGACAATTTCCAACATTATTTTTGATCACGGATATCTTTTCATATCTGCTTCAGATTTAGAATTTAAGAAGTTATTAGTGCCTTTTTATGAGACCTTATTAAAGAATCAAAAGAAATACATTGACACTTATATAGATTTGAGAAATGATTTTATAAATAATAAAATTCATCCTCCCTTAAGAGAAATCAATCGTGATTTTGTTCCTTTTTTTTATGAGTGCAATAATGAAGAGTGTTACAGCAGGAGATTGGAATTATCTTGTGAAGAATATCCATCCATCATCCTTACTAAATGCAAATGCAATCATTGTGGGAATCTAATAGATTTTAGCATCGAAAAAGATAACCCCAATCTTTCTGAGCATATTCCCTTTTTGACTCCCAGAGTCGAATCACGACAATATTTAATTTCAAAAACCATTAACCCAGCAATACATATTGCAGGTACAGGTGAGACTAGATATTATACAATGGGAATTCCACTAATTAAACAATTTGATAGTTCTATCTCTTTGCCAGTCATTTATTTTTATAATAAAGTAACAATGAATACATTTATAACAAGGAAATTGGAGCGAGATTTAGTCAAATTAAACATACCTGGTTTTTTAGATAGTATTAAAGGTTTGATGAAAAACCTCGGGAAGTTTAATAAATTACTCAATAAGCCTAATGCTTACGTTCATGATCGGGTAGAAGTAATCGAATTATTGACAAACTTTAAATCGCATATGACACGTCTTGAAAACATATTAATAAATTTCCAAGAGACCGATATATCCCCCGAAGATAAAAATATAGTTTCAAGTTATTTAAGCAATATGTTCGGTAAAATCTCTAAGGAGAAATCCGGACAAGAGGCAGTATTTCATTGGATAGATTTAAGTTTAAATGACGGATTATCTAATTTCTTTAAGGATTATTTAAAAATTTATAAACCATGGCTTCCTCCGGGAAAGGAAATTTTTATATAAAATATGACATTCACGCAAGTTTTAAGAACTTGTTCGCATTTTCCCAATAAATCTTCTTTAATACATCAAGAGGAAGATCTAACCCGTTGATTTTAGTATTATTGTCATTTTCAGGGTCCGGAAATGGTAAGGGTAAATCTCTAACTGAGGTCTCTAATAGTGCTTGGAACGTATAATACCGCGTCTGATAGTAAGTAGAAATCGGTTTATTTCGATCCTGCACGATATCAGTTCCAAATAGAATCCTATCAGAATATTTAATAAAAAATTCTCTTGCCTTTTCAGGATATTTCCCAAGCTCTCGTGCCATCCATCTCGCTGAAGAAGTATCAACATAATAATTCGGATATGATTCAAACCATCGCGATAAGTTTTCTAGATCTTCTGGTTGACTCCCAAAGTGTGCTTGCAGTACTTTTAATTTTGGGAAACTTGATAAAATCTCTTCAAAATCATCTAAATGTTCTTTTTTTGTACCATATCGACTCACCGGTTGATATACTTTCTCGTACCACAGATCAGGATCGCCCACATGTATTAATAAATATAATCCTAGCTCTTCCATCTTTGCGAATATAGATTTAAAAAAGCTATCAGATAAATGGATTTCTTTTGCTTCTATCTTATAGTATTCTTTTATATAGTCTCTTACTCGCGGTCCAAACCAGAATTTAACGATTGGAAATCCTTGATTATGAATTTTCTCAATTTCGTCTGTTAACAATTTGGGATCCGAATTTGGGATAAACATGTGTTTATTTCTAAAATATTTCGCTAACACGAACTTATCAGGGAATTTTGTTTCTAATTCTTCGTTATCATCGTCCCAGACAATACCAACGGATTTCTTTATGTTAAATTCTTCTCTGAATTTGATTAAGTTAGCTAAACCTTTCATGTTCCCTAAATGAACGTGAGCATCAAATTTCGGACCGTTATACTTCGAAGAAATTGGTGGAGGATTATATGTTTGAGTTTCCTTTTTCACTTATTATTCACTTTAAATAGATTCTTCTTTTATCCAGCTACAAGTTAATTTTCAAAAAACAGCTCTTCTTTTAATAATTGGTATTATAATTCTTAAGCTAATTACTTTTTGAGATTTTTAATTGTGAATACTGCTGCTTCAATTATTGAATCGCTAACAAACTGAGGAATGACGCACCCGGGAGAGATGATTAACCCTGAACCCTCGAAGCTTTCATAAACCGAAGTGATCAATGAAGAAATACTTCTTGGATCGGAGATATCTTTCCAAGACTCTGCATCTAATCCTCCGAGCAGGCCTCCCTTAAAGATCACTCTTGCTTCGGAAAGTGACGGTGTTGTCTGTTGATCATGCCAATTAATAGCGTCTATTGGCAATTTTGATGCCATTTTATAATCGGGTTCATCGCCATGGAGATGGAGGACTACAAAGTTGTTTTTCTTTATGGTTTTTTTAATGAGGGACTTCAGTGGTCTAAATTCGAGTTCCATTCGCTCTTTATCGGTTAATCTGTTGTTAAAATGTTGAGTTGCTAAGAATATACCGTCAACTCCCGCATCGAAAGATGCGTTCGTAAATTCAGTCATTGCTGTAATTATTATTTTAAATTGTTCATAAATGGGGTGAGGATCCTTTCTATAGTGCGAAACAACGTTCTGATCGATTTCAGAGGCAACCATTAATGGAGAAAAAACCGTCATCATAGTTGGTATTTTACCCTCAACCTCCCGATGAATTAATTTCATTGCTTCAATCTGTTTTCCGAATTCACCCTCGGTTATATCAGTATTTTTAACGTTCCACCAATCTTCTAGCGACTCAATTGGATATTTTACACCAATTCTGGAACCCGAAACTGGATCATAGCCACCCACTTCCGCTCCAAAATCAGATGCAAAAGCACGACCGGAGACAGAGATTTTCATTATATCAGAATCGAATTTCTTTTGAAAATTCATATGCGCTTCGAAAAGACCTTCAGGAGTTTTATCGAACTCAGGAAAGTGTTTCCAAATTGCATAGGGTACTTTCTCAGTGGGTTCCGCTTTTAAGACTTTTTTAATTAGGTCGAATTTATCCATAATAATTTCCTCTTACTTATTAAACACCAAATCAAGTGTTTTAATTTGATTTTAAATTAATGATTAATTCTATTCTTTACTATTATATCGTATTTAAAAAAAGATAACTATTACGACTTGGAGCCCTACTAAAACGTGAAATTTTCTAATAATCTAGAATTAATATATATTCCCTCATCATATTGGAATGAGCCTCTGAGTGGATTTCAATTGATTTCGAAAGAACCTGATTTACCTATAGATTCCAACTTCTTTATTTTATGGATTCCTTCAAATATTTCAGAGGAGTTCCTTTCAGAGCAAATATTAAAAATCTTTCCAAACATACCTGTTGAAAAACTTCTTAGTTGTAATATAAACTTAGCAATTCCTTCCATGATAAATGTATATGAGTTTAGCCAAAAAAAATCACCAGAATATCTTGAAATATCATCTTGCATTGGAAAAATCATGCCCATCGGACCTGCTGTAAAGTTACTTTTTCAAATGGAAATTATAGATGATTTAAATCGAGGCATAAAGCATTATAGCAATTCAATTAAGACTTGGTCTTTTTTATCAAAATTAGTTTTTGAATTGTTAAATAAAGGACAATTTATACCCAGTTTAGAAACTTGCGAAAATAAAGGGTATTGCGGGAAGTGGAATCTAATATTAAAATCTCAAAATGATAGAGATCGATTTCAAACAATATTAAAGAGAGCTTCTTGGTCTGCTTTCTGCCTTCCTATCGATTTCATTCAAATTAATGGAAATTATAAAACTAGTGGGTTATGGCATCCAGCTTATCTATTTTCATTCTTTATAAACCAAATTGGGGACTACTTGATAAGATCAACCCTAAATAATATAAAATTCTCTACTTTTATCGAATTTTATGGTAAGGAATTTAAAAAAGAAAAAAGTCCCGGTTATAGAGCATCTTGGGATTATAAATTTCTTAAATCTATTATCATGAAGGATTCAAATTTTAAAATACAATCCTTTCATGAAACGGTTCTACCCATTTTGATTAAAAATTGGACTCATTCTGCAAGAGGATTTACATTAAAACATGGCATTATATTCAATTTAGAATTAAAATATCCAAAAACTCCAAAAAATGAGTGGTCGTTATCAATTTATCTTTCCTTTCAAGATGGAACGCAAAATCTTCCTTTAAATCATTTATGGGAAAAAAGTAATCAAAAGAAACTTGAATTTCTAGAAATTATTGATAATAAAGGAGAATTTTTAGAGATAATTTTAAAGGCATTCGGTACAGCTTCAAAAATATTTCCCCCTATAAAGAGAGCTTTAACAGAAAACATTCAAGAGGAAATTTTACTAAGATCATCTGAAGTGATTGATTTTCTAAAATACCCAAAAGATTTATTGATTCAAAGTGGATTTAACGTCATTCTCCCAGAGGTTTTCAGAAGAGATGGAAAACAAAGGTTATCTGCTAAACTAATCATTCGTTCAAAGAGTGATTTAAAGACAAAAGAAGGAAATTTTCAAAATTTGCCTTCAATTTTCGATGTTCATTCTATGTTTGATTTCAAATGGGAAGCTAGCATCGAAGGAAAGCAAATTTCTAAAGAAGATTTCATTAACTTAATTAATTCAGAAGAACCTTTAATAAATTTGAAAGGTAAATGGATTTTAGTAGATCAAGAGTCTATAGATGATTTTAAACAGGTTAATAACTTTAATCTCGAAAATTATATGGACGTCCTTAAAATAGGATTACTTGGGAAGGTTCAATTACAAGAAAATGGTACTGAATATAATGTAATAATTGAAGGTGAGTTCAATGATATTATTAATAAATTACGTTCAGTTGATTCTTTTAAAGCCATTCCTTGTCCCTCATCATTCAATGGCAAATTAAGAAATTATCAACAAGAAGGTCTAAATTGGATGGGCAACATGACGAAATTTAATTTTGGATTATGTCTTGCTGATGATATGGGTCTTGGAAAAACAATCCAAGTGATTGCATTTCTATGTTATCTAGAGAAAAATTATCCAAATAAGCCAGGAAATGTAATCATTATTTGTCCTACCTCAATTTTATTTAATTGGCATCGTGAATTACGGAAATTTGCTCCCAGTTTGGAAATAATGCTCCATTATGGACCATCTCGGATTAATGATGCAAGTGGAATTCATGAGTTTCTTAAACCACACAAAATAATCCTTACTTCCTATGGAACGCTGAGAAACGATATTAATTTATTAGAATCTATTGATTTTAGTGGTATCATCGTTGACGAAAGTCAAAATATAAAAAATTATACATCACAACAAACAAGGGCCATAAATAAACTCAAAGGACAATTTAGAATTTGCTTGAGTGGTACTCCAATTGAAAATCGATTGCTAGAATTATGGTCTCTTTTTAATTTTTTAAATCCTGGTCTTTTAGGGAAGAGAAGAGAATTTCATAACAATCACGTCATCCCAATTGAACGATTTCAAAATCAAGATAATATTGAGAAATTAAAATCAATTATTGCTCCTTTCATCTTACGTCGGGTAAAATCTGATAAAAATGTTATCAAGGACTTGCCGGATAAAAATGAAATGAAAGTTATCGTTGATTTGACCGAAACTCAAGTTAAATTGTATAGAGAACTTGTAGAAAATACGTTGAAGGAAATTGATGATATCGCTTCAGATAAAAGGAAAAAAAGAGGATTAATTTTAAGTTTATTAGTAAAATTAAAGCAAATTTGTAATCATCCTTCTCAGTATCTTAAAGAAAATATCGGATCAATAGACATAGAAAATAATTTACAGGAGTTCATATCTCAATCACAAAAATTAGAGAGATTGATTGAAATGTCTGATGAGGTCCTTTCAAATGGCGAAAAAATCTTGATTTTTACTCAATTCACTCAAATGGGAGACATTTTACAAAAGGTTCTTGAAAAATATTACAATTTTGATATACTTTATTTTCACGGAGGAGTACGAGAAAGCAAGAGAAGGGAAATTGTTGATCAATTCCAATCAGTCGAATTAGAAAGCCCTCCGATTTTAATACTATCACTAAAAGCTGGAGGTACAGGTCTCAACCTCACTCAAGGAACAACTGTTATACATATAGACAGATGGTGGAATCCAGCTGTAGAAGACCAAGCAACAGACAGAGCTTATCGAATTGGTCAAAAATCAGTTGTAAATGTATATAAATTTATTACAAAGGGAACAATCGAAGAAAAAATAAACGATCTCTTGGAGGAAAAACGTGAGTTAGCTGAAAAGATAGTTGCGTCTACAGGAGAATCTTGGATCTCAGATTTAGATGATAATAAATTAAGAAACCTGTTAAATTTAAGTGATTGAAAAAGGGGATAGAAAAAAATGGATAGAAAAAAATATTTCATGGATAATAGAAGACTCAAGAAAAAAGATCCACCTCATAGGAAAACAGATTATGAAAAACAAAAAACCCGAGAAGAAGTTGAGGAAATTAAAAAAAACCTAATCAATTATGCAAAAACACCTTGGGGAAGAGAATGGATAATCTCAAACTTGCAAATTGGGCGTCCATTTAGAATGCAAAGAGGAATTGAATATGCTAAAGATGAAGAACGCATAGATAATCTCTCACTTAGGGCAGGTCAGATATTTGCTACTGTACAGGGTACTGCCCCTACGCCTTATCGAGTGAAAATAAATTTTAAACTTATCCCCGATGAAGGATGGAATATCATAGTTAAAGAGTTATCAATGAAAATGTTTTTCCTCATAGAATTATTGGAGGGTTTCCTTCCTCAAAATATCATCGATATTTTCGAAAAAAATGGATATTCCCTTTACCCTGATGCATCTAATGGATTGGATTCGACATGTTCTTGCCCTGATAAAGCAGTTCCATGCAAACACATTGCTGCGGTAATTCTATATCTTACTCGTGTTATCGATTATAATCCTTTTTTATTGTTAGAACTTCGAGGGAAGTCTAAAGAAAATATTCTTGATGATCTTAGTTTATCACCATCACTAAAAGGTAAAAATAAGTCCGAAAACGTTTCTAATGCTAAAAGTGTTGAGTTTAAATTTAATGTCCCAAAAATTTCTATCCAAGAATTATCTAAACAGCTTTCTGATAATAATCAAGATATTGGATTTAGCATTAAAAAGCCCGGAAAATTGATAGAAACTATTGAGAATTTGGGAGTTCCTCAAACTATTGAAAATAAAGCGTTTATGATTGTTTTGAGGGACGTCTATCAAAAAATTACAACTATAAGTCATGAAATGTCGTTGGAATTTAAAAAATAATAAAATTGCAGAATTAGATTAAAGAAACAAATTTTTCATCTAACGTTTTAATATTAATATTCAATATTTTACTTAGGGATTTGCGAAAGTCTTCAATTTGGGAAAAATCCTTTGCATTATATTTTGCTTTAAATTTTTTCATTATTTTTTTTAATAATGGCAAAACTCGTTTCTTGATATATTTATCCACATTTTTCTCGTTATCTATTACTACATATACAATATATGGTTTTAATGTTTTATGATCAGGGATCCAATCTTTCCTAAAAACGACAGTGAATCTATTGCTTTGGAAATACTCGATTGGGGAGATGGTGATTTCAGCAAAGCTCAGTATGCTAGATAATAATCCAGAATTTAATACTAAATTTACGTTCTCCTTCCTAGTTTCTTTGTGAGACTCAAAAATGATGGGTATTCCGCAAGAAATGATTCCTACTTCTCTGATTATCATAATCACAAATATATTATTTTACAAACCCTACAACAATCGACTATAACTCTTCCTATATATATACTTGCAAAAAAATACTTTGGTCTCATTATTGATACGACAAAATTCTCAGATCGTTTTTTTAGTTATTTCTCATATTTTCAGATTTTGGGAAAATAGTCAATGAATTTTAAATTGGGATTCTAATTAAAGTTTTTATGAATGAAGTTGAAGAGTGGTATGATGTAATAAAGTCTTAAAATAAAAAAATAGAGAATGCTAACCATCTATTTTATGAATTTAATTGCGAATTTCCCCACTTTTCACCTTAAAGAATAGAATCATAGCAATTACAATTAAGATTAATATGAATGGAAACATTATGATATACTTAAAGTCTCCAAACGTACCAAAAGCAGATAGAGTAGCACCAAATAGAATCGGTCCAGCACTATATGCTGCTTGATTGAAAGTATAATAAATTCCCGTATAGATGCCTACTTTCCCTTTAGGTGCTAACGACCATAAGATTGGAAAACTATTAACTATAAATCCCATCCAAGGTATCGCTATCAGTACTAATACGATACTTACTAATAGGGGATTATAATTATGATATGTAATTGGGACAACAAAAAAAGCCATAATTACAATGGATATAATTAACCAAGCGAGAAAAATTTTCACCGATTTCTTACGCCCAACCGATTTTTTTTGACCCAAAAGGCCGACAAAATAAGCAGATGCGATCATTGGTGCTGAATATGCTAGAAATAATGTTCCAGCAGCTCCTTCTGTAATTTGAAAGTATGTAACAGCAAAACTTGAGAAAAATGATTCTATTGACGCAAAAGCTAAGTACATAAATAAAATAGTACCCAAGAAAAAGGTAAAATCTTTATGTTGTTTTACTATATGAAAAGCATCTCTATAAGATCTTAATTTACGTTTTGGACTTGCTTTATCTTCTTCTGATAGCTTCATTTGTTGGCCCTTGAATGTAATTGGATCAATTTCTATCTTAGTTGGAGAAATTTTCAAAAAGGTGTCTCCTGTTGGGGTCTCTTTTACTGTGAAAATTTGAATGAGAATTAATATAATCATACCAATCCCAACAATAATAAATCCGAGCGCATCAAATAAGATAGGATTTAAACTCCCTTCTAATGTTCCAATGAATATAGGGATAGTAAATGCGATTAGACTACCCATATTAGCTATGAATTGTTGTATTGCACTCCCTTTCGAATACATTTTCTCAGGGGTATAATCGGGTAAAATAGCAATAGATGCAGAACGAAAAGAAGACATAGCTAAATCAAAAAGGAAAATAATCAAGATCAAACCAGCTAATATACGAATCCATGGAATAATTATGAAAAATACAGCTGCAAAAGCCGTACCGATAATTATATAGGGCATGCGACGTCCTAATTTGCTTTTAGTTCTATCACTTAAATCTCCAAAGTACGGTTGTAAGATGACAGCAATTATATTATCCATTGCCATTATAATCCCTTTTACCATATCCTTAAAAACTAATGTTCCTAATACTTCATCAAGAATCAAAGGTACCTTGAAATTAAAATATGACCAAGCAAATAAAACTATAAAAAATGACAATGAGATCAATACTGTCCTTTTTCCATTCAATTTATCTGGCCCAGAGGGTAGCATTCTTGGTTTAAAAGGTAACTCATCAAATTCTTCATTATTTCTTATTTCATCTAATGTCATTGAGAATAATCTAATTAATAGAATTATTTAGATTAAATTTCTTAATTATTCTCCAAATTTAATATTTTATTACAATTTCGACAATAAATTTTAAATTAGCATTCTAACTAATTCTCTTATGCGTGAAGCTGAAGAGTGGTTTGAAGTCATTAAGATAAAAAATCATCTCTACATTATCCGAGAGAGACTTGATGAGGTTGAACCTCGATTTCTCACAAAATTTATTAATCTTTATCTACTGATAGGTTCCAAAAAAGCATTACTTATAGATACAGGAACCGGTTTATATCCTTTGAAACCAATTATAAATAATTTGATTAAATCAAAAGAGTTGATCGTAATCAATACTCATTCTCATTTTGATCATCGAGGAGGAAATGAAGAATTTGATGAAATCTACATACATGAGAGTGAATTAGGGAATGCTTCCATGGTATTTGATATTTCATTTCTAAAAGATTCTCCAAAAAAGAGAATTCAATTATTTGAACAAAGAAATTTCAAGTTGCAACCTCCTCACACACTATATCCTTTAAAAGAGGGGCACATATTTGATCTGGGAGAATTCATAATAAAGGTAATACACACGCCGGGTCACTCTGTTGGCTCCATTTCTTTATTAACGAATCAAAAAGAGCTCTTTACTGGAGATTTGGCACATTTTGGGGCGATATACTTACCAAAAAAAAGGAATTTTCCAATAATGCTTTCAAGTTTATCAAAATTACTTGATTTAGTCCATGAAGGTAATGATATTGAGATTTATCCTTCACATGAAGATTTTCAAGTTAAAAAAGTGTTATTAGAGTTATTAATCACTGGTATAAATAATATTGAGACAATTTGGGATACGAAGATTAAAGATGAATACCTAAATGCATGGATATTAAAAGATAATAATTTTACATATATTATTTGAAATCTGTTTTATTCCATCTCCATTAAGATCCACCATCGTAAGCTTTTTACTTTTCAATTGAATATACTAGATAATATAATAAGATAATTAGGTACAAAAATTTGACAAAAAAGGAGAAAATTGTTCTAATTGGAGCAGGTTCCTTACAATTTGGAATGGGTTCAGTAGGGAGCATATTAAATAGCGAAATTTTGAAAGGCTCAACAGTTAGTCTGCATGATACTAATCCTACAAACTTAGAATTAGTGACCCAAGCGTGTAGTGAAGCGATTGAGAAGAAAAAGTATGATATCGAATTAGAATCAACTATAGATAGAAAAAAAGCTTTAAAAAATGCTACTTTTGTAATAAACTCCATTGAAGTTGGTCCTAGATTTGAATGGTTTGATTTAGATTATACTATTCCTCGAAAATATGGAAATAAGCAGGTTATGGGAGAAAATGGTGGTCCTGGAGGATTATTTCATTCATTGAGAGTGATTCCTCCCATTCTTGAAATTTGTGATGATATTCAGAAAATCTGCCCTAGCGCATTTCTTATTAATTTCTCAAACCCGATGAGTAGGATTTGCTTAGCAATAAAACGCAAGTTTCCAAACTTAAATTTTGTGGGACTCTGCCATGAATTTCTTGGGTTCCAATTTCATTATAGTAGAATTCTTGGAACTCCTCTTACAAATCTCAAAATCATCGCGGGTGGACTCAACCATTTTGGAGTTGTCTTATCTATAAAATATGCTGATAATGATCATGATGCTTATCCAGACCTCAGAAAAAAAGCACCAAATTACCTTAGTGAGATTAAAGGGTTTGGAAATGACGTCGATTTAATAAGATATATTCTTGAAAAATTTGGTTATCTTGCCTACACTCCTGATTCCCATTACGGAGAATATATATCCTGGGCATGGGAGAAAGCAAATTTAGAAGGTATAAGAGAATTTTACAATGGTTATAAATCAATTACATTAAAAACAGGAGAAAGACTGGTTAAACGAATAAAAAGAGGGAGTGGAGCTAATTTAGTAAAACCAGACCAAGAAAGAGCAATTCCAATCATTGAAGGAATCATCACTAATTCTGGCCATCAAGAAGTTTCAGTAAATCTACCTAATGATGGAATCATTACAAACATACCCCGAGATTTAGTAGTAGAGTGCCCGGCTATTGTAACCAAGAATGGATTAGAAGCTGTTAAACTTGGAGATTATCCAAAGGGTTTAGCAGGATTATTACGCGATCAAGCCTCAGTTCAAGATTTAGTTGTGGAAGCAATTCTTAAGAAATCAAAACAACTGGCATTTCAGGCCCTTTTATTAGATCCAACAATAGATAATGCGACTAATGCTGAAAAGATATTTGAGGAAATGTTAGAGATAAACAAAAAGCATATTTTTCTTGATTAAACTTTTTTTTCACTTTTTTATTATATTTTCTCAATAGAAACTTAATATATGGATTAATATCATATATTGAATAGCAAAAAATCAAAGAGTATTAAACCACCAATTTTCATTGATTATTATAATAATCATTGCATATAAAATGAAATCCTCTTTAATAGGTGTTTAATCATGGTAAATTATAAATCAGTTATAAAAAACTTACAAAAACATTATTCTGACGCGATAGAAGTAGTAGTGGTTAATAATAAAGCAAAAATTCTTCACTCAACTTCCAACTGGAATGTATCGAAAGATATCAAGGGTTTATTAGCTAGCTGGGGTAGTGGCAAGGATCAGTTTGTAAATATGGATGGCATTAGATATTCAATTCTTCAAATGGAACCAGAAAGATTTATAGCTACGAACATGCAGAAAAAGGGACACTTAGTAGGATCATCGATACCTAACACTGACATGTTCCTAATAGCTCATATCAGACAAAAAGCAAAGGGTTGGATGCACATGGCGTATCCAGCTATAGCAAGAGCAGCAGCAATGATGACGAAAGGTTCCCAATCACATTTTATTGAGACTGAAATAGATATGACTAATGATAACGAATTGGTTGAAAAAAGCCGTGGAATGGTGCCTCCTTCGATTGATCCCTATCTTAAAACAGAAGTTGAAGGATTT
>Ga0315535_1001834_pt1 | contig 13935 bp, 13 predicted proteins | sample SalMarSW160220MG_2_FD_203092 | JGI IMG/M metagenome (GOLD analysis project Ga0315535, IMG submission 203092) | Salt marsh sediment microbial communities from the Plum Island Ecosystem LTER, Massachusetts, United States - Salt Marsh Sediment SW1602-20 ...
GTGACAGTGGTACCAATATTCTGAAATTCAGCAACACCCATAATCCGCCGAATAAGTGGGAATGGGGAGTACGTAATGTCTCATTGGTGAATTTAGCGGATGTTTACATACCCCTTCCGGCCTCAGGCTCGTACGGGCAGATAAAGGGAGGAGATCAGGCACACGTTAATGAGGCGCTATTTAGTTTTGCCGGTAGCCCGGGGAATCTGGAAGTTGGTTATGAGGCCTGGGATGTAGATAATGGTCAGGAAGTTCAAATCGTATTGAACGGACATGTGCTTGGTTATGCGCCAGTAACGGGGAATGAAAAATGGGGAACGACTCAAACGCTGATACTCCCGGACGAATATGTGAGTGACAGTGGTACCAATATTCTGAAATTCAGCAACACCCATAATCCGCCGAATAAGTGGGAATGGGGAGTACGTAATATACAAATCAAATAGGAAATCCCAAATCCACCGTCTAGCAGCAAGGTGTCAGATGCAAGGTGCCGAGGAGCGACCAATGAGTCGTATAAACAATAGGTCGCAAGGAGGAGCGATCGAAGATAACGTAGCAGATGATACCTTGATGGTGGATCAGGGGTAATGTTAGACCTCTTTCTTAGGTATCCATATGATGGTAGAATTGGGCACATCGGATTTCCTGTGAGAGGATTGTTTCGTTAGGGTGGTATACAATTCTAGAATCCGGGCAGGAGGATTTGCTTCCTACCCGGAACATTCAATTCCCTCCTTCCAGTCTATTTCATTCCAGATAGAAAATTGAATATGATGCGAGAACTTTGCAGAACCTGCCGAAAAATGTCACTGAAAAGAAGGTGGAAGAAGGTCTAGAAACCGGAAGTTAAGGATTAGCGGGCATACATAGGGCTTCCTTAAGCGACGGCCGATATTGCTTGTGTTAGTCGTAAAATTGAATCGGAGTGGGAGCGCCAATTGGATTTTAAAGCTGCCATGACAAAAAAAAACTACGCTATTTCACTTAGCAAAGCTTCACATTTTGCAGAAAGATGGGGCTGGGATGGCATGGAACGGATATTAAATCCGAAAAATGCCTTTAGATGCGTTCACATTGTTAGCTTTAATGAAGCTCATCATTTTTCAATTCGGAGATATGGCACACTGTTGCTTCATACAGTGCCGAGGATGAGCAAAAAAATCTTGCGATTCCCTTTGCTGAGTAGTTTGCGAGTAGCGCAAGTTTTTAAGAAATTGGTCAAGCAGTACGGTGTTTCCCTTTTAATCGATTCTTACGGTAATATTTTGGATAATGGGCTCCCGACCGTTTTAGCTGCCCGATGGTGTGGCATCCCATCGCTGGTGACAGTGCAGAATGACTATCATCAGTTGTTTTCAACAAAGCGTATTTATCTTGGATATACCAAGTTAAACAATATATTAGAACACTTTATTTACAGAAATGCAACCCACATTCGCTCTGTTAGCCCGGCGCTGGTGAGTTACATCAAAGAACATGGAATAAAAGAGTCAAACATTTCCTATTTGCCTCGGGCATTTGATTTGTCAACATTCACGCAACCCGACAGCTTCTGATAAGGATGATTTTTGCAAGAAATTTCAGATCGACAGAAATGACCAAATGACGATCGCCTTATCTGTTGCGAAAATGAGCCCTCAGAAAAACTTGAAGCGTCTACTAAGGGCCTTTGCTAAAGCGTCTCTCCATATCCCTCAATTGTATTTGTGGATGGTGGGTAGTGGTGAGCAAGAAAAAGAGTTACACCTCCTGAGTATTCAACTTGGCGTGGAGAAGAGGATCCAATTTTTCAGTTCGATACCTCAGAACGAACTTCGTTGTGCCTACAACTTGAGCGATTTTCTGGTCTTCCCCTCCATTTTTGAAGGCTTTCCCAGGGCAGTGGTTGAAGCTTTATATTATGGCCTTCCAGTTATCGGTGCAAATATCCCAGGTGTACTGGAGTTAGTTCAAAATGGATTTAACGGGCTATTAGTTGATCCAAAACAAATCGACGATATCGCCTTTTCCATGGTACGTTTAGCCATTGATAAACAGTTACGAATGCAGTTGAGCAGAAATGCTCCTTGTATTGTTCGAAAGAGATTTATGGGGGATGCTATATGGGGTCTGGAAGCGAAATTATATCAAAGTGTTATTGAAGGACACAAAATAGATGTAAATAAGGACAGTTATAAATAAATTGTTTTCATTCCTTCGCCTATCCATTTCATGTGTGATTTATAAGGGAAAATGGTGTTCTCTATGATTTATGTCGTGCTTGGAATGCACAAATCAGGGACAAGTTTTATTTCACAAACGCTGCATCATTCCGGTATCAATATGGTCGATGAGGTGAATAGAGATCTTTCCTATGACCAGGGCAACAAATATGAGAGGGAGTCGACAAAGGCGCTTAACCAGGAAATCTTATGCTCGGAAGGAATTCACAGCCTTAATTTGTCCCTCCCTGAGAAGTTGAGCGTGACAAAGGATCAACAAGAGCGTATGCAGAGCCTCATTGAGGATTATGATGAGCGGTTTGATAGTTGGGGATTTAAAGATCCACGCACATGTTTTACCTATCCGTTTTGGGAAAAGGTCCTGCCTCGACACAAATTGATCGTAGTATACCGTCCTATAGAGGAACTTTGGAAGCGTTATCGTCGGAGTCGTAAAGTCTTATTTCCTCTTAATGCAATACAGCTTGTAAAGCGATGGTATGAGCATAACGCACGTATCGTCAAGTACCTTCAGCAGACGAATATACATTATCTTATATTGGATTATAGCCTAGCGATGAGAGAACAGACGGAGTTTAACCGTTTGCAACGATTTGTAGGAGCGCGGTTGAATGATGAAAGGGATACCAGACTTTATCGCGGGAGAGGAGGCAAGTATATCTTTCTGACCATCGCCAAACGGTTGTACTATATTCAAAGGAAACGTTCTGTTGACGAGATGGTGAGGCATCTCAATGTGTTAAGATTGAAACAGTGACTGAGCCTATTCGGAAATCAAGTTTCTAATGGATTCGTTCTACAAGTGAGAAAAATCGAGAGAAAAGTTCTCTTTTTGTGTCGTAACTTGACGCAACGCTTTCGCTCTCTTCCCCATTTTATAGTAATTGGAGCGCAGAAAGCGGGAACAACAAGCTTGTTTTATTATTTGTCCCAGCACCCTCAAATCTTGCGAGGCTGCAAGAAAGGGGTACATTTCTTTGATGGGGGCCTGGATTCGAAGATCGACAATTTTCAAAAGGGGCAACAATGGTATCGCGCACATTTTCCCTTGAGGTCAAGTCTGGGGACACAACGGATAACTGGGGAGGCATCACCCCGCTATATTTTCAACCCGCTTGCCGCACGTCGGATTTACGATCTGGTTCCCGAGGCAAAACTAATTGCAATTTTGAGGAATCCCACTGAAAGAGCCATTTCTCATTATTTTCATGAAAAAAGAAAAGGGAGGGAATCTTTGCCCATCATGGAGGCCTTTGAAAAAGAGGAGGAGCGTATAAGAAAAGCGAAGGAAATTGGCGATTATAAAAGTGGCGGCTTTGCACACTGGTCATACAAGACCCGAGGCCTCTATCGGGAACAAATTGAGAGAATTTTGCAATACTTTTCTATGAACCGACTGCTTGTCCTAAGCAGCGAAGAATTTTTTACAAGAACGGCGGATAATCTCAAGACGGTTTTTGGCTTTCTCGGAATTGACGAGAATATCAAGATTGGTAATTTGGCCCCGAAAAATATCTCAACAAATCAGACTGAAGTTTCCCCTGATGTATATCAATATCTGGATGACTTTTTTTCATCTCCAAATGAAGCTCTTTATGAACTGCTTGGTAAGAAAATCAATTGGTGAAGAAGTGCAAGCGCTTTTTCAAATCCTCATTCTTGCCATAACCTCCAAGAAGGGCTTCCTTGTCAACCACTGAAAGCTCAAAGTATTCACGAGTACCCTTGAGCCAACGCGGAGTCGTCTCTGCTAGCTGGAATATTGTTTCTAACTCAACACGCATTGCTATAATATTTGTTAGATCTATTTTATTAGCGCGCTGGCTGCCGGTTGATGTCTTTGGCGTATACGCTTTAGCGGGTTCAATCATAGGCCTAAGTGTAACCTTGCCCAACTTTGGGATGGGCGGCGCATTCCTGCACCGAACACAAGAGACGCAAGACGAGGAGAAAACAGCTGCTGCCCATTTTACTCTTAAGACGATTTTTTCACTCACTTGGGCCCTATTAATGATAGGAGGAGCGTATCTATTCACCGTTGGCCCCCTTCGTGTCGCGTTATTATTCTTAACCTTCACTTCCTTTGGCATGCAGCTCGCACAGACACCCCGTCTGGTCCTGTTCCGTCGGGTAATGCATCGGCGCCTGGCGATTCTGCAAATTTTCAATGCTGCTTTCACCACCCTTATTCCGTTGGGTCTAGCTTTTCAAGGAGTAGAATTGTGGGCCCTTCTTGCAACTAATATTACAGAACTCCTTTTAACCATTTTCGTATTGTATATTTATCATCCTGTATGGAGACCTCGGTTAGCCTGGTCGCCTGAGATTGTGCGCTACTTATTGAGATTTGGATCGCGGAATGTCTGGTCTACCCTACTCGTCAAAGCATTAGACCGCGTGGACGATTTGTGGACTGGGTATTTCTTAGGGAAGACAGCACTGGGTTTTTACAGCCGTGCTTACAAATTTGCCACGTATCCCCGGCAGGCTCTTGCAGCGCCGATCAATTCGATTGCCGGCGGGGTCTATGCTGAACTAAAGGGGGACAGATTGCATCTATCTCAGGCGTTTTTCAGGATCAACGCCATTCTAGTTCGTACGGGATTTTTCTTCGCGGGCCTTTTGATGCTCATTGGTCCCGAATTTATTGGAATCGTTCTGGGCCCTAAATGGCTTCCAATGCTCAACACTTTCCGCTTGATGCTGATTTTTACCTTATTCGATCCCATTAAGGGAACGGTTGATAGGGTGTTCATTGCTGTTGGTAAACCGGAGATACTGGTGAAAGCCAAATTGATCCAATTGGTCGTACTTCTCGTGGGACTATTTACATTGGGCACCTATTTTCACATCGCTGGCGTTGCTGTCGCCGTGAATGTCATGCTGGTGGTCGGAATTTCGGTATTGTTGCGGCAGGCAAAAACGTATGTTGATTTTTCTGCTCTCAAATTGTTCTTTTTCCCAGGAGTAGCTTTTGGTGCTGCTGCGGGAGCGGTGTATGCTGTATTGTATTTTTTTAAGATATCAGAAGTTTGGCACATTGTCTCAATAAAAATCTCCGTTTTTGGGGGGGCTTATTTTGGCGTTCTTATTATTTCAGAGTGTCGACAGATGAAGGATATGATGACCCTGCTGATAAGAATACTGAATAAAGACAAGAAAAAGATTGCAGTTGTCAATCAGGTGATATGAAGATGAAATTGATACGCAAACCGATCTACATGGTTCTTGCAGTAGTTGATTGCCTCTCGCCCGTTGGGCACCATTTGGGAAAACAGCTGTCCAAATACGCTTTTGGTGAATATCTGTTGGACATTTTCTACAATTTGTCTGCTGACGGTTTCTTGGTTTCCTTCCCAAAGTGCGGTCGTACTTGGATGCGCATGATGCTGTGTAGGGTCTTCGCAATCCATTTTGAGCTTGATGTATCTGATGCAGCACTACTTGACATTGAACATTTGAGCCTCAAACAGACTGGCATCCCACGGATTAATGTCACACACGATAAAGCAGATATCAGATTGCCTCATGAGATGAAAATGAACAGCGCAAAGTATCGGGACAAGAAGGTTGTTTTTCTGGTCCGGGACCCTCGAGATGCGTTTGTCTTATAAAAATAAGCGGAAACTAAAACAACAATTCTTTCATTTTCTTCCCATTCCTCTGTATAATATGACATACTCTTCTGAGCATAAATATGTTTGGTTCAGGATAGCAAAAAATGGCACTAGAACTATCTTGAATGTTCTAGAAACAAATAACTTAATCGAACATTCCGGTAATAACATCCCATACCTAACATTTCATTATTCCAATCACTATAAATTTTGTTTTATTAGAAATCCTTGGAACAGGCTCGTGTCGTGTTTTGCTGATAAAGTAGTGAATAAACTGTCCGTTATTGAATGTTGGGATAAAGATTTTGATTATTTTGTAAATTACGTTTCAAAGCAAAACTTAAATTTCTGTAATAAACATTTTAAACTTCAAACAAAGCTTTTCCCAATTAAGAATATTGATTTCATTGGTAAAATGGAAAATTTTTCCAACGATTTGAATAAAGTAATGGACAAATTAGATCTCGAATTCCAAATAAAACATTTGAATAAGTCACAACACAAACACTATACGGAATACTATTCAAATGAAACCAGAAAAATTGTGGAGAAATTATATAAAGACGATATAGAATTTGGGAATTATGTATTTGGGAAATAAAACAATAAAAATTTACACGGTATTAATTAAGGATGGCGGCCTAACCATGAGCCACAGCAATACAATTTCTATACACCTTAACTCCGACCAAAAGTGGTCTTGACAATGGGGTCCACCTTATCTCACACTATTTCCAGGTTACAAAACGTCGGCGAAATTAATATTTTTCAGGCGACATGTCTTCTTTTGTTCATCATGCATATTATGGGGTTGAACGTATATTGCGTTTTATGAATATTTGGTACCAAAATAAAAATGTCCCCTCTGGCTTTCTATTGGTCCGCTACGAAGATCTAAAGGTAAATCCTTATGATGAACTGAAAAAGATTGTAACTTTTCTAGGCGTTTCTGGTGTACGAGAAAAAACTCTAAGAGAGGCAGTGGAATTTACCCATTTTGAGAATATGAAAAAAATGGAACGTAATGGAGTTATTAATTCACGCAAACTGCAACCGCGTGATCCTAGTGACCCTGAAACCTACAAAGTTCGGGAAGGTTTAGTGGGAGGATACAGAAACTACCTTAGCGATGATGATATTGTCTATGTGAATCGCAAAATAGAAACAGGGTTGGTAGACGCATTTGGATATGGTAGCAGCTATGACAGACAGCGGCGTTGCTAGCCTAGAGAAGGCCCTACTAAAGTGTCATCTTCTCTCACGCATCGTTTCCGTTCATTACAATATTGTCTTCAAGAAAATTGGGCCAGAAGCGAGGACTTAGCTGCCTGATAGGTTGTTCTTGCAGTCCCCATTTTCATGAGAATTCTGCATATCATAACAACGTTGGATGTGGGTGGAGCTGAAATGATGCTCTATAAACTCCTCAAAACCATGGAAGGTCGGGAGTTCTACAACAAGGTCATCTGTCTCGTTGAGCCAGGGTCTATTACCGAAAAAATAAGGGGAATAGGTGTTCCGGTGAAATGTCTGGGGCTTAATCATGGAATGGTTACACCATGTGCACTCATAGAACTGACAAAGGCCCTTCGTGTCTCGAGACCTGATATTGTCCAAACATGGCTATACCACAGCGATTTGTTGGGCCTTCTGACTGCGCGAGCTGTGGGAAGAGCAAAAATTGTCTGGAATATCCGCTGCTCTAATATGGAGATGCATAGGTATCGCCGTTCAACGGGGTGGACAGTCAAGGCCTGTGCGCTGTTATCCTGTTTCCCCGACGCCGTCATAACCAACTCTTTTGAAGCGAGAAGGTTTCATCTGAAATTGGGCTACAGGCCCAAAGCGTTCAAAGTGATCCCCAATGGATTTGATCTGAATATGTTCCGCCCGGATCCTGAGAGACGCAGGACTGTCAGGGAAGGGATAGGTATCTCGGATGATTCAGTTTGCATAGGGATGATTGCGCGGTTTGATCCCAAAAAGGACCACTTCACTTTTCTTAAAGCAGCAAGTTATATCATCAAAAAGGGAGTAGATGCCTCCTTTGTTCTTTGCGGAGAACATGTCGACAAAAATAATCAGATGCTGTTGAAGTGGATTGCCGACCTGGAATTAGAAGGGCATATCCATCTGCTTGGGCGAAGAGACGATATCCCACAAGTGCTAACGGCCATGGACCTGATGGTTTCTTCATCCGCTTTCGGGGAAGGCTTTCCGAATGCAATTGGAGAGGCAATGGCCAGTTGTGTACCCTGTGTTGTTACAGATGTGGGGGATAGTCGGAAGATTGTTGCAGGAATCGGCAGGGTGGTCCCTCCAAGGGATCCCTCCGCGTTGGCTGCAAAGATACTTGAGTTATTGTCGCTTTCCCGGGTGCAGTTCCGCAGGTTGGGCCTCCAGGCCCGTGAGAGAATCGCAGAGAACTATTCCATAGAGAGGATAACAACTGAATATGAAAAGTTGTATAGACATCTGGCCTAAACCGGTTTCATCGGCCAACCAGATTCTTTTTCGGGCAAGTGCCGAGAGTTTGGAGTAATATTGTGAAAAAAATGATAAGAAACTATTCCTCTGCGCATTATTTTTTATCCAAACAGTTGATGGAATCGTAGAAAGTCCGGTCCTCAGGACTTTTTACTGACGGAATCCGAAAAGTGTGATTTTCGTTTTTCTTACAAATCAAAGGGTTGCGCTGCACCCCATTGATTTGCGAGCCCGTCCATGGGCACGATGATGACTTCCAACGAAGTCGCGACCTGCTCCTCATAGCGAGTCATTTTATTTGTTGCACCAGGAGGAGGGCCTGAAAAAGAGTGTCAGGTCCTCCTCCACTTCGTTGCTCATAGGCTGCCGCTCGCGGCATAAACCAGCTTTTTACGAAGTCATCAAACAGTTAAAAAGTCAAAAATGGAAGATATTACTGTAGGGATTAAATCATTCTATAGGACCGAGCAGCTAACCAACTGTTTGGAAAGCCTGAAGAATAAAGGAGTGTTCGAGGTTATCGTTGCAGATGACGGTGAAATCGATGCAGAAAAGCGACGCGTCTACGCGAAATACATGCAAGAATTACCGCTGAAGCTCCTGGAACTTGATTTCGATACTGGGATTTCATTCGGCAGAAACCAAGTGGTAAAGGCGTGTCGAACAGAATTTCTTCTTATGCTGGACGATGATCAAGTTGTTCCTGACAACGTTGAGGATTTTAGCGTAATCTTGAAAGGCGTTCCACAATTGGGAGGTGTGTCCGCATTCTGGAATGAATTCGGGAAGTTGAAATGCCGAGCATTGAATCTTTTCGAATTTGGCGGCGATCTCATCAAAGATATTGGTTCCAATGCTGTTCCTCATAAAATCAGCGGTCTCACCTATTACCTATTCGATCAGATTCCAAACTCAACACTGTACAGGGTCGAAACCCTTAAGGATATATCTTGGGATAACAATTTCAAAATAGGCAGAGAACATTTAGATTTTTATCTGGCTCATAAGCGTTTCGGGCGTTGGAAGTTCGCTGTTACACCCGATGTCATTATCGGCCATTATCCGGTAGGTACTCCTTTCTACAGAGCTAGATATCGCTTTAATAAGGACAGACTTCGGGCTTCTGACATCTATTTCAAAGAAAAATGGAGTATAAAAACGATCATTCCAGGACTTGAGTTGTATGGTACTAGAACTCCAAAAGGGCAACTTATCCATTATATGTTGAAGTTCGGATTTCCTCCGAAGGTCATAAGCACCTTTAATAATGTGATCAAACGAACTCGTAATTGAAGATTATAGTGAGAGCTTAATAAATTTACTTGAAAATGCAGACAAGGGCAATTCCCTGACGGGAAATTACTGGCTCTGTTTGTGATATATGAAGAGATGCCAAGAAATGAAAAAATAGCGCTTGTCTCACGATGTGCATGGACCCTTTATAATTTTCGGTCCGGTTTGATCCGCAGCCTCAGGGAAAAAGGAGTAACGGTAATCGGGGGCGGCGCCGGGGGTGATGGATTTGAAGAGAAGATACGGGGTCTGGGGGTGCCTTTTTTTGATCTGCCGGTGGACAAACGGGGGATCAATCCCGTATCGGACCTGAAACTCTTTTATACCCTCTATTGGTGGTACCGGAAAGAACGGCCGGACATTGTCCACCATTTTACCATTAAGCCCGTCATTTACGGAAGCATTGCCGCGAGACTTGCCGGAGTTCCCAAAATTATCAATACGATTACCGGCCTGGGTTATGTTTTTACTCAGGATGAGAAGAGTTGGCTCAGATCAATTGTCCATTTCCTGTACAGGTTTGCACTAAAGCGAACGGATTTTACTTTTTTCCAAAATGCGGAAGATCAGCGCTATTTTCTAGTCAATAACCTTACGCAAGTCCATGATACATTCGTTTCGCCCGGATCGGGTGTAGACTGCGATCGCTTTCGCCCTGCCTCAAATAATTGTGGGGCTCCGGATGGGGACGTTACATTTCTCATGCTCTCGCGGCTCTTGAAAGACAAGGGCATCTATGAATTCGTGGAGGCGGCCAGGAGGGTAAGAGAGGAATATCCGGGTTCGGAATTCCTTCTTCTGGGGCGGAGGGATGAGAGAAATCCCTCTGTGGTCTCGAAAGAAGATCTGGAAAAATGGCAATCGGAGGGTGTTGTAGAATGGCTGGGAGAAGTAGAAGATGTCAGACCCATTATGGCAATGGCTGATGTTGTTGTCCTGCCTTCTTACAGGGAGGGCGTCCCGCGTTCTTTGCTCGAAGCAGCGGCAATGGGTAAACCATCGATTACGACCGACGCCGTTGGTTGCCGGGACGCAGTTGAGCATGGGCATACCGGCCTGTTGGTGCCTGTCAAAGATTCAACGGCCCTTGCAGACGCTATGAAAGATATGATTGATAACCCTGCGATGCGTTTGCAAATGGGAAGGGAAGGTCGCCAAAGAGTGGAGCGCGAATTTGACGAGAAGATAGTGGTGAAAAAGATTCTTGAGGTGTATGGGTGACGGTGGCCCTAAAGAAAATTGGTAATAGGATCTCAATCATCTCAACAAAGCATTTCTTTCCCCGTTTTTCTTAAAGACATCCGGCGCGCAATGGGAACCTTGACCTGCTGGCTGGACAAGCCGTGATAAACGATGCGATTGACACTCCACAAGTACATCTTTAATGAGATATGGCCCACCTTTCTGGTGACCCTTTTTGTGGCCATATTCATCATCCTAGCCACCAGGATGCTCTCCGTCACAGAGATGGTGGTGAGCCGGGGGGCCCAGGTAGGGCAGATGGGCAGGATGCTGCTTTACCTGGTGCCGGACATAATTGTATTTGCCCTGCCCGCGGCAACCCTTATAGCCGTCCTGGTGGCCTTTCTCAGATTGTCTGCCGACAGTGAAATCATTGCCATGAAGGCCTGCGGCATCAGCCTTTACCAATTACTGCCTCCGGTTGTCCTCATATCCATCGTGGGTTTCTTGGCGGCTCTCATTTTGAGCATCTCTAGCGTGCCATGGGGAGACCGATCATTCAGAAATCTGCTTTTTCAGATTGCTAAGTCAAGGGCCGATCTGGGGATCAAGGAGAGGGTCTTCTGCGAGCCCTTTGATAACGTGGTGTTTTACGTGAATCATTTTTCGGGCCGGGAACGGTTGATGAAAGACCTCTTTGTTGTGGATCGGCGTGACCCGGAGACGACAAACACCATTATTGCCAAGGAGGGCAAGATACTGGTCCAGCCCGGGAAAAAGGTGATCACCCTGCGTTTTAAAAACGGGACGATCTTCATGGTGGAGAAGACCCTGGAAGCGGCCAGGACCATACATTTCGACACCTATGACCTGAATATCGGTCTGAACGATATCATGGCCGCCCTTCAATCCCGGAAAAAACATGTCAGTGAGATGAGGGTCGGGGAGTTGATGAAAAGGATAAGCAGCTCCGGAAAAGGGGACAAAAAAATCAACGCGTTGAAGGTAAAGCTTTATGAAAAGCTTGCCGTCCCCCTTGCGGTATTCCTGATGGGAATTATCGGGGCACCGCTGGGGGCACACGTGAGAGTGCGGGGACGATCAGCCGGGGTTGGAATCAGTCTGGTTGTTTTTCTTGCCTATTACATCAGTTTTGCGGGTGTGAAAAACATCTGCGATACCGGATACCTCGCCCCGGAAATCGGTATATGGCTTCCGGACCTGTTCCTGCTTATGGCGTGTATCTATCTGCTCAGGCGGGTTTCCCGCGAGCAATCCATCAATTTTCTGAGGGATCTGGGCATCGTTCATGGCCTCCTTAAGAGAAAATCACCGGGCAGAGAGGTGAAAAGTTAAGTGGTGCCGTCGTCGATCTATCTCTTCTTGATAGCTGCAGGGGCAAGTTTCATCCTTTGTCTGATACTCACCCCTGCGGTGAGGCGAATGGCATTGGCTACAGGGCAAGTGGCGGTTCCCAAGGGCGACCGCTGGCACAAGAAGCAAACCGCGCTCCTGGGCGGTGTCGGCATTTTTGTTTCCATGGTGGGGGTGTGGGCCCTGCTGGCCTTTCTGCTGGGTTGGAAGGCATATGGGAATCCCTATCTGCCCATGATGGCCTGCGCGAGTGCCATGTTCCTGCTGGGGCTTGCGGATGACATCCGGGACATGGATCCCCAGCACAAACTCGCAGGTCAGATTATTGTCACCTGCATCGTTGTCTTTCTCGGACTCAGGCTTTCCTGGACAGGCTCCCATACCCTCAATCTTTTACTCTCCATTGTATGGATAGTGGGCATTACCAATGCCTTTAATCTCCTGGATAATATGGATGGCCTGGCGGCAGGGATTGCGGTGATAGGGGGATTGCTTTTCTGTGCCTACCGCTTGCTTACCATCGTACCGGGCTTTTCCTACGACCCCATCCTTCTGATCGGAGCGGTCTATACGGGCGCAATGGGCGGTTTCCTGATTTACAACTTCAACCCCGCCACTATATTCATGGGGGACGCAGGGAGCCTCTTCATTGGTTTTATGATGGCTTGCATGACGATCGCCGGAGGGCCGTCACCATCCTCCTCAGGAAGTTTCCTCCATATCCTTTCGGTCATCGCCGTGCCCGTTTCCATTGTCTTTATCCCCATCCTGGACACCACATTTGTCAGCCTTATGCGCAAATTGTTCCGTCGTCCCATCTCCCGAGGTGGACGGGACCATTCTTCCCACAGGCTGGTGGCCATCGGGCTTTCCGAGAGAAAGGCTGTCCTTCTTTTGTATGCTTTCTCCATGGCTTCCGGCCTGCTGGCATTGGGGATGAAGTACCTGAGCGCGGGCACGGTCCTTGTTACCGCTATCCTTTACATCCTCTTTGTCATTCTTTTCTGGGTTTACCTGGGGAAGGTCCAGGTTTACACGGAAAACTCCATTCTGGCTGATAAGGGAGCCAGCGTCTTCACACCGCTTTTGATAGAGATCACGTACCGGAGACGGCTTTTCGAGGTACTCCTGGACGTTGTCCTCGTTTCCGCGGCCTACTATACGGCCTATCTCCTTCGTTTCGAGGGTGCCCCTGGAGCAGACCTCAATTTTTTCCTGAAGTCCCTGCCCATTCTGATCGCCTTTCAACTCCTTGGTTTCTATGTCTTCGGCGTATACAGGGGGGTGTGGGGAACCACCGGCATTCGGGATCTCATAGGCTACGTGGAGGGTATTACCGTGGGTACGGTGGGAACGATGCTGATTCTCCTGTTCATGTACCGGTTCCGGAGCTTCTCCCGAGCCGTGTTCGTCATCTACTGGGGCCTCATGGTTATCCTGGTATCCCTTTCGCGGTTGTCTTTCAGGTTGCTGGATGAGGGGATCAGGAACGGCAACCCCAAAGGCAAACGAACCCTCATCTATGGGGCCGGTATCGGAGGCCAGATGGTTTTAAGGGAGATTGAGGCGAACAGTGCCCTGGGGCTTCATATGTTTGGATTTGTGGATGACAACGTGGGGTTGCAGGGAAGAAAAGTCATGGGTTATCCTATCCTGGGCGGTGGTGAGGGGCTTGAAAAACTGCTCAGAAAATATGAGATCCAGGAACTGATTATCTCTTTCAGCATGAACGGGGACGAGAAGAAAGAGGAAATCAG
>Ga0315535_1001836_pt1 | contig 13928 bp, 11 predicted proteins | sample SalMarSW160220MG_2_FD_203092 | JGI IMG/M metagenome (GOLD analysis project Ga0315535, IMG submission 203092) | Salt marsh sediment microbial communities from the Plum Island Ecosystem LTER, Massachusetts, United States - Salt Marsh Sediment SW1602-20 ...
TGACGGGTGTGCGGCTCCCCGGGGAGTCTCCCGGCTACCTTCCCAACTACGAACACTGGTCCGAGTTCGAGAATGCGACGCTCGCTTTCGGTTACGGCCTCAACGTCACCGCCCTGCAGCTCGCCCAGGCATACTCCGTGCTGGCGGCAGAGGGGGTCCGCCGACCGGTCACGATCTTGAAACGGGACGCGCCGCCGGCGGCGGTCCGAATCATCACAACCAGCGCGGCGCTCAAAGTTCGGGCCATGATGGAGACAGTGGTCTCCAGGGAGGGCACTGCTCGGCTCGCCGAGATCACCGGCTACCGGGTGGCGGGCAAGACCGGGACCACCAAGAAAGCGGCCCACGGCGGATACGCAGCGGGGCGCTACCTGGCAGTCTTCGCCGGTATGGTGCCGGCCAGCAACCCGCGCTTTGTGATGGTCGTCGTCGTCGACGAGCCGCAAGGCTGGGGGTACTACGGAGGCCTGGTCGCTGCCCCCGTGTTCGCCCGCGTCATGACTGATGCCCTGCGTCTCTACGACGTTCCCCCGGACAACCCCACGCAGGTCCTCCTGCTGGCCGGTACGGAGGGGCAGCGATGATGCCGGCCCCGCGCATCCCGCGCCCCTGGTTGTTGTCGGACCTGCTCTCCGGGCTGGCAGCCGTCCCAGCGGATACCGACGTGAGGGTCGGGCAGTTGACCCTGCATAGCCGCCGGGTCGAGCCAGGGGGGTTGTTCCTTGCTTGCCGCGGTACCGCTGGCCATGGACTGGCGTTCGCCGAGGAGGCCTGTCGTCGCGGTGCGGTGGCGATCGCCGCCGAGCCCGACGAGCGTTGGAACCTCTCGGGGATTGCGGCTGGGCTCGGCATCCCGGTGATTCCGGTCCCAGACTTGGCGCGTTGGGCTAGCGCGATCGCCGACCGGTTCTTCGGGAAGCCGAGTGCGGCATTCGAGGTGATTGGTGTCACCGGCACCAACGGTAAGACGAGTGTCACTCACGACCTGGCCGAGGCCCTGGTGCCGGAGCTCCGCTGCGGCATTGTGGGGACGGTCGGATGCGGCTTTCCCGGGGCGCTGGCAGCTGACGCCCATACGACCCCGGACCCGGTCAGTCTTCAGGAGACCTTGGCGTTGCTGCGCGGACAAGGGGCGGAGGCGGTGGCAATGGAGGTCTCCTCCCACGCCCTGGATCAAAGCAGGGCCGAGGCGGTGCGATTCGCCTACGCCGTGTTTACCAACCTCAGCCGCGATCACCTGGACTATCACCTCGATATGCAGAGCTATGCGGCCGCCAAGGCCAAGCTTTTCCGCTCTCCCGGCCTGCGCTGGGCGGTCCTCAATCTGGATGATCCCCTCAGCCCGAGGATCCTCTCGGAACTGGCCCCGGCGGTGGCGGTCGCCTTCTACAGTCTGCAGCCGAATCCGGTTCTGCCTGGGCGTTGCGACCTCCTGGTGCACACCCGACAGCTGAGCCCCGGCCCGCGCGGGCTTCGTCTGGAGATCCACACGACCGCGGGCAGCGGTGAGCTTAAGGTCGGCGTCCTCGGACGTTTCAATGCCGCTAACCTGCTTGCGGTGCTTGGGGTGTTGCTTGCGCGCGGCCTTCCCCTTGCGCGGGCCTTGAAGCTGCTCTCCGCGGTCAGGGGCGTCCCCGGGCGCATGGAGTGCTTCGGGAGGGGTGGCCAGCCGTTGGTGGTCGTGGACTACGCCCACACGCCGGATGCCTTGGAAAAGGTCCTCACCAGTCTGCGTGCGCACACCAAAGGTCGCCTTGTCGCCGTCTTCGGCTGCGGCGGGCAGCGCGACCGCGGTAAACGCCCGCTGATGGGCGAGATCGCCGAGCGACTGAGCGACCGCGTGATCCTGACGGACGATAACCCTAGGCACGAAGACGGGGATCAGATCATTGCCGAGATCCTGGCGGGCGTCCGATGTCCGGCGGACCTGAAGATCGAGCGCCAGCGGGGCCTGGCCATCCGGTTGGCCATCGCTACGGCCTCCGAGCGGGATATCGTGCTGGTGGCGGGGAAGGGTCACGAGACAGTCCAAGACATGGGAGAGCTCAAGGTCGACTTCAGCGACCGGGCCCAGGTGGTTCAGGCCCTACGTGAGCGGGGAGGCAGCGCGGCATGAGCCGGCCATCGTCTGCCCCCACCGGCGCGTTCTGGCAGGGAGGTGCACCGTGCTGTTGTATCTGACCAACTGGCTGGGGCACTTCGACAGCGCCTTCTATGTGTTTCGCTACCTGACCCTGCGGGGGATCCTGGGGGTGCTCACCGCCCTCACGATTGCCTTCCTCGTGGGGCCCTCGATGATCCGGCGGCTCACCCTGTACAAGATCGGCCAGACAGTCCGGGACGATGGCCCCGAGACTCATCTCAGCAAGACCGGAACGCCGACCATGGGGGGCGCCCTGATCCTCGTGGCGGTGGGAGTGAGCACCCTGCTGTGGGCCGATCTCTCCAACCATTACGTCTGGCTGGTTCTGCTGGTTACTCTGGCCTTTGGCGTGATCGGCCTAGTGGACGATTACAAGAAGCTGGTCCTCAAGAATCCCCGCGGGCTGCCCGCCCGCTACAAGTTCTTCTGGCAGTCCGTGGTCGGGACGACGGCGGCGGTCTACCTATTCGAGGTCGCCTCTACCCCGGCTGAGACCGCTCTGTTGATTCCTTATCTCAAGGACTTCTCTCTGCGGCTCGGCCCGGGGTTCATCGCTCTGAGCTACTTTGTGATCGTCGGCTCCAGCAACGCCGTGAACCTTACAGACGGTCTCGACGGTCTGGCGGTCATGCCCACCGTCTTGGTCGCGGGCGCGCTCTCCATCTTCGTTTACGCCGCAGGGAACGTCGACTTCGCCACCTACCTGAAGATCCCCTATATCCCCGGTCTCGGTGAGGTGATGGTCTTCTGCGGTGCCCTGGTGGGGGCCGGACTTGGGTTCCTTTGGTTCAACACCTACCCGGCCCAGGTGTTCATGGGCGACGTTGGGGCGCTCTCCCTCGGCGCAGCGATCGGCGTCGTTGCCGTGGCTGCCCGGCAGGAGGTGGTCCTCCTGATCATGGGTGGGGTATTCGTGGCGGAAACCCTGTCGGTGATGCTGCAGGTGGGCTCCTTTAAGCTGACCGGTCGGCGCATCTTCCGCATGGCCCCTCTGCATCACCATTTCGAGCTCAAGGGTTGGCCCGAGCCGCGCGTGATCGTCCGCTTCTGGATCATGACCGTGATCCTGGTCCTCATCGGTCTTGCGAGCCTGAAGATCCGCTGAGGGGGAGAGCAGCGATGCCGAGGTATTCAGCTCACACTGCCGCCAGCCCGCCGCTAGCCGCAGGCCCCGAGCCCTTCAGCAATACCTTGGTCGTTGGGCTCGGCAAGACGGGGCTCTCCTGCGTCCGCTATTTGCGTGGACTGGGGGCGCGGGTGGCCGCGACGGACTCCCGGCCTGTCCCCCCCGTCCTCGAGCGGCTCCGCCGGGAGATGCCCGACGTGGCTGTTTTCGTTGGCGGCTTTCGCCCTGAGGTGTTCGCCGCAGCCGACCGGCTAGTGCTAAGTCCCGGTGTCCCCCTTTCAGAGCCCCTGGTGGCGGCGGCCTTGGCCAGGGGCGTCGCGGTGGTGGGAGACATCCAGCTCTTCGCCCGGGCTGCGAGGGCGCCCGTGGCGGCCGTGACCGGCTCCAATGGCAAGAGTACGGTCACCAGCCTCCTCGGTCAGATGGCGCACATGGCCGGACTGCGGGCAGGCGTGGGCGGCAACCTGGGCGAGCCGGTCCTCGACTTGCTGGACCCCGCCGTCGAGCTCTACGTCCTGGAGCTGTCGAGCTTCCAGCTGGAAACAACCGAGTCTCTCGCCCTCCGAGCGGCGGCGGTGCTCAACGTCTCGCCGGATCACATGGACCGTTACCCGGATCTTGCGGCCTATGCGGCGGCCAAGGCGCGAATTCTGCGGCTCGCCGAGACGGCCGTTGTCAACCGCGACGACCCCAGGGTGGTGCCGATGGCCACCGCTGTCCGGAAGGTCTGCGGATTCACGCTTGGTCACCCGGTGGAGGGTGACTTCGGGCTCCTCGATCGGGGGGGAGAGCCCTGGCTCGCCCAGGGCACTCACCCCCTTTTGCCGGCTCGGGCTGTGGCCCTGGCGGGACGCCACAACCTGGCGAATGCGCTGGCGGCGCTTGCGGTGGGGCACGCCTGCGGCCTCCCGTCGGAGCCGATGGCTCAGGCCCTGCGGACCTTCCGCGGGCTACCCCACCGCACGAGCCTGGTGGCTGTGAAGGGGGGGGTCAGCTGGTACGACGACTCCAAGGGGACAAACCCCGGTGCCACCATGGCCGCCCTGCAGGGCCTGGTGTCGGAAGGATCCCGGGCGCGGGCGGTCCTGATCGCCGGCGGCGACTGCAAGGGCGCCGACTTCTCCGGCATGGCCCCGGTGGTGGCTCGGCTCGCGAGGGCGGTGGTCTTGATCGGCCGCGATGCCCCGACGATCGAGCGCGCCCTGCGCGACCGCGTACCCCTGCTTCACGCATCAGACATGGCCGAGGCGGTGCGTCTTGCCGGCAGCGCGGCACAGCCGGGGGACTGCGTACTGCTATCCCCTGCCTGCGCCAGCTTTGACATGTTCGACAACTACGAGCACCGCGGGCGGGTCTTCGCCGCTGCCGTGGAGAGGCTTCCCGGATGAGCGGTGAGGCACCCCTCAGGCCCCGGCAGCGTCGGCGGGAGCGCCTTCCCGATGCGGACTATCCCCTACTCCTGGGGGTGGCCTTCCTGCTCGCATTCGGGTTCGTCATGGTGTGCTCCGCCTCCATGCCGATTGCCGATCGGACCTATGGCGACCCCTTCCATTTCGCCATTCGCGACGGCGTTGCCCTCTTTTTCTCCCTATCCGCAGCGGTTGGCGTCTTTCTGGTGTCCGTGGACTTCTGGGAGAAGAAGGGCACATTCCTCTTCTTCATGGGCGTTGTCCTCCTCATTCTGGTCCTGGTCCCCGGCCTCAGCCGTACCGCGAACGGGGCTACGCGCTGGATTCACCTCGGCCCCCTGAACATCCAAGGGTCGGAGTTCATGAAGTTCGTCGCGGTGATCTACATCTCAGGCTATCTGGTCCGTCGGCAGCGGGAGGTGAGCAGTCGGCTCTCCGGCTTCCTGAAGCCGATGGCCCTGACCGTCCTCGCGAGCAGCCTGATCATGGCCCAGCCGGACTTCGGCACCACGGCAATCCTGCTCGCGACCGTGCTTGGCCTCCTCTTCCTGGGAGGGGTCCAAGTGCTCCACTTCGGGATGCTGCTGGGAGCGGTCTCCTCGGCCCTGGCGTTCTTGGTGATCCTGGAGCCCTATCGCCTGGCGCGGGTTTCTTCCTTCCTCAATCCGTTCGACGACCCCTTCAAGTCGGGCTTTCAGCTGGCGCAGGCCCTCATCGCCTTCGGCCGCGGGTCCTGGACCGGCGTTGGGCTGGGCAACGGGATTCAGAAGGAGTTTTTCTTGCCCGAGGCCCACACCGACTTTCTGCTGGCGGTGATTGGCGAGGAATTTGGGCTGCTTGGCACCCTCGCGGTGGTTGCGGTGTTCGCCTTCATTGTTTGGCGCGCCTTTCAAATCGGGGCCCGGGCCCACCAAGCCGGTTGGCCCTTCGCCGCCTTCGTTGCCCACGGATTCGGTCTCGGTATCGGCCTGCAGGCACTGGTCAACGTGGGCGTGAACGTGGGCCTCCTGCCCACCAAGGGATTGACGCTGCCCTTCATGAGCTACGGCAGTAACAGCCTCATCGTCGCCTGCATGTCCATCGGCCTGCTGCTGCGCATCGACAGGGACCTGCGCGGCATGACGCCGGACGTGAAGGGTGTCAGAGGCCCGGTATGGGCGCGAGCGTAGCGATCATGGCCGGGGGAACGGGCGGACACGTCTTTCCGGCCCTCGCGGTAGCGAGCCTGCTGCGCGAGCAAGGGATGGAGGTCTTCTGGATCGGCACCCGCAAGGGCATGGAGGCGCGGCTTGTCCCGGCGCATGGAATCCCGATTGAGTGGCTCACCATTGAGGGCCTACGAGGTAAGGGTGCTCGGGCACTGCTCACGGTACCCTGGCGGCTCTTGGTGGCCCTGCGTCAAGCGCATGCGATATTGCGGAGGCGACGTCCCAGCGTGGCGCTGGGGATGGGGGGCTTTGCCTCCGGCCCCGGCGGTCTCGTGGCGCGTCTGCTGGGGCTGCCGCTGGTGATTCAAGAGCAGAACCGCGTGCCGGGTCTGACCAACCGCTGGCTCGCCCGGATCGCGGACCGCGTGTTCGAGGCCTTCCCCGGCAGCTTCCCGCAGTCCCGACGGGCCGTGGCCTGCGGTAACCCGGTGCGCCCGGAGATTGCGGCCCTCCCCGCGCCGGAGGAACGGATGGCCGGGCGGTCTGGCTCGCGCCGGCTCCTCGTCCTGGGTGGGTCCCTTGGGGCACGTGTCCTCAACGAGACCGTCGCGAAAGCGGTGGCAACCCTCCCGGAGGCGCTGCGCCCGGAGATCCTGCACCAAGCCGGCCAGCTGACCCTGGAGACGGCGCGGGAGGCCTATCGGGAGGTCGAGGTCAACGCACGGGTCACGCCCTTCGTCGACGATATGGCCGCTGCGTACGCCTGGGCGGATCTGGTCGTGTGCCGGGCAGGTGCGCTCACCGTCTCAGAGCTCGCCGCGGCGGGGGTTGGCTCGGTGCTGGTGCCTTACCCCCACGCGGTAGACGACCATCAGACGGGCAATGCCCGGTATCTCGTGGATGCGGATGCGGCTTGTCTCCTCCCTCAGTCGGAGCTGACTGCACCTGCGCTGGGTGCCCTCCTCGCCGGGCTGTTGAAGGCGCCCGCCAGGCTCGTGGCGATGGCCCAATCGGCGCGCTCCATGGCCCGCCTGGATGCCGCGACCCGGATCGCGGCGGCGTGCTGGGAGGTGGGGAGGTCATGAGCGCCAGGCCTCACAGCCCCAGTCGCATGGGCCGCATTCGGCGCGTGCACTTCGTTGGCATCGGCGGCGCCGGGATGAGCGGCATCGCGGAGCTGATGGCAAACCTCGGGTACCAGGTCTCCGGCTCGGACAAGCGCCCGAGCGACGTCACGCGACGCCTGGAAGACCTGGGCGTCGCCGTATCCGTCGGTCACAGGGCCGAGCAGGCCGCGGGCGCGGACGCGGTGGTGGTCTCGAGCGCCGTCGACGACCTGAACCCGGAGATCAAGGCGGCCAGGGAGCAACGGGTCCCTGTGGTGCGACGCGCGGAGATGCTGGCGGAGCTCATGCGGTTCTACTACGGGGTCGCGGTCGCGGGCACCCATGGCAAGACCACCACCACCAGCCTGGTCACCAGCGTGCTTGCCGAGGGGGGGCTTGACCCGACCTTCGTGATCGGTGGGCGCCTGAACAGCGCCGGCGCAAATGCCTGCCTCGGCAGCAGCCAATATCTGGTCGCCGAGGCGGACGAGAGCGATGCCTCCTTCCTGTACCTGCAGCCCATGCTGGCGGTGCTGACCAACATCGATGTCGATCACATGCGTACCTACGGGAACGACTTCAACCGGTTGCGCGGCACCTTCATCGAGTTCCTCCATCACCTTCCCTTCTACGGTCTCGCTGTGCTTTGCATCGACGACGACGAGGTCCGGGCGATGGTGCCGCTGCTGTCGCGCCCCGTGCGCACCTACGGGACCCGCCCGGAAGCGGACGTCCGGGCCGAGGAGATCCGACAGGAGGGGCTGCGCATGCACTTCCGGGTCCGTTACCCGGGCCAGACGGGGCCGCTGCCGATCGAGCTAAACCTGGCAGGGCGCCACAATGTCCTGAACGCCCTTGCGGCGATTGCCGTTGGACTCGAGCTCGGTGTGGAAGAGTCTGCCACGCGGCGGGCGCTCCAGGGGTTTCAGGGAATCGGCCGGCGTTTCGCGGTGAGCGAGGTGACGGACCGGGCGGGGCGGGGCCTGATCTTGGTGGATGACTACGGCCACCATCCCAGGGAGCTCGCAGCGACTCTGGAGGCGGCTCGCCACGGTTGGCCCGGGAGGCGCATAGTGCTCATCTTCCAGCCCCACCGGTATACCCGCACCCAGGAGCAATTCGAGGACTTCGTAAAGGTCCTGTCCAGCGTGGATGTCCTGGTCCTGTGCGACGTCTACCCCGCCGGCGAGGTTCCGATACCCGGAGCGGACGGCAGATCCCTCAGCCGGGCCATCCGCGTGCGAGGGGAGGTCGATCCGGTGTTTGTCCAGGACCTGGAGGAGGCCCCGCAGGTCCTGACCAAACTGGTCCAGGACGGGGACCTTGTTCTCACCCTCGGGGCCGGGGACATCGGGGCCCTCGCGGCCCGGTTGCCGAGTCTGCTGGAGGGAGGCTGACGAACCATGATTCAGGAGATGCCGAAGCTGCAGATGGGTTGCGGCGAGCGCCTGCGAACGCGCTTCTGTCGAGTCCCCAAGCAGGCCGTCCCCTCACGGGGGCCAGCCGAGCCCCGGCGCGCGAGCTCGCGGCCGTTTCCGGCCGAAGGCCGAGCGCCGCGATGACACAGGTGGAGGTGCGATCGGTGTCCCTCCGCGGCGAGCTTCGGAGCAACGAGCCCCTGGCCCGCCATACCAGCTGGGGGGTCGGGGGCCCCGCCCGTTCGTTCTATCGACCTGCCAACACGGCGGATCTCGCGGCCTTTCTGAGTCAGCTGGACCCGGAAGAGCCGCTTCTCTGGTTGGGCCTCGGGAGCAACCTCCTAGTCAGCGACGCGGGGTTTGCAGGCACCGCCATTCAGACTCAGGGATGTCTGACGTGCCTCGAGCGTGCTGGGGATCAAGGTGTGCGCGCGCAAGCGGGGGTGTCCTGCGCCAAGGTGGCCCGCTTCGCGGCCCGGCTCGGGCTCGCCGGTGCCGAGTTTCTCGCAGGCATCCCGGGGACCATCGGCGGAGCGCTTGCGATGAACGCGGGAGCGCACGGTGGCGAGACCTGGGACCGGGTCCATCGCGTGCACACCATCGATCGCAGGGGCGAGATCCGCGTGCGCCTCCCTGATGCGTTCGATATCGGCTACCGGCACGTCGAGATCCCCGGCGGCGAGTGGTTCCTTGGCGCGGAGCTGCAGCTCAGGCGGGGGGACCCTAAGGCGTGCCTCGAGCGCATCCGGGGGCTTCTCGAGCGCAGGGGCCGCACCCAGCCGATCGGGCTGCCGAGCTGCGGCTCCGTCTTCCGTAATCCGCCGGGGGACCATGCCGCCCGTCTCATCGAGGCGGCGGGACTCAAGGGCCTCCGCATCGGAGGCGCTCAGCTCTCCGAGAAGCACGCGAATTTCATCATCAACACGGGAGCGGCGACCGCCTCCGACATTACCCGGCTGATTGAGCGGGTGCAGGCCGAGGTGGAGCGCCGCAGCGGGATTCGGCTGATACCCGAAGTGCGCCGGGTGGGGGACTGAAGGGATGAGAGAAGGCGCTCAGAAGTTCGGAAAGGTGGCCCTGCTGCTCGGCGGGCAGTCCGCGGAGCGGGCCATCTCCCTCAAGAGCGGTAGCGCGGTTCTCGCTGCCCTGCAGCGCCAGGGTGTGGACGTCCATCCGTTGGACCCGGACGCTGCCATCCTGGAGCAGCTGCGCGCAGGCGGTTTCGACCGTGTCTTCATCATGCTGCACGGGCGCGGTGGTGAAGATGGCCAAATCCAGGGGGCACTGGAAACCGTCGGCTTTCCCCACACGGGATCCGGTGTCCTGGGCTCGGCGCTGGGCATGGACAAGTACCGCTGCAAGCTCGCCTGGCAGGGAAGGGGTCTGCCTACACCTCAATTCGCCTTGCTGCGCAGCGAGACAGATCTCCAGAAGGCGGAGGCGGTGGGCTTCCCGTTGATGGTAAAGCCCGCCCACGAAGGTTCCAGCTTCGGCATGGCGCGGGCAAATGATCCGGCGGAGCTGGCTCAGGCCTGGCGGGCAGCGGCTGCATACGACGACCTGGTAATCGCGGAGCGTTGGATCGCCGGTGCCGAGTACACCTGCGCCATCCTGCAAGGGGAGGCGCTTCCTCTGATCCGCCTGGAGACGCCCCGCGCCTTTTACGACTACGAGGCCAAGTACAGCGCTGAGACCACCCGCTACGTCTGCCCCTGCGGTCTCCGGGCGGAAGAGGAGGCACGCCTGCAGGCTGTTGCCTGCGCAGCCTTCGAGGCCGTTGGGGCCAGCGGCTGGGGACGCGTCGACTTCATCGTCGACGCCGCCGGCTCCCCCTGCCTCCTCGATGTCAACACCGTGCCAGGTATGACCGACCACAGCCTGGTCCCTATGGCGGCGCGGGCCCGGGGCATCGACTTCGACGAGCTGGTGTGGCGCATCCTGGAGACGAGCCTTGACCACAGCTGAGCCTGTTTCCGCCGAGAGGCGCAGGGTGACCAGGAACCTCACTCGCGCGGCCTTCGCCGCCGTGCTGATCGGACTCATGATCGGCGGCGGATACCTTTTGCTCCAGTGGGAGCCTCGGCACCTGCCGGTGCGGGTGGTGACTGTCAAGGGGGAGCTGCGCCACATCTCCCGGCAGCGTCTGGTGCAGACGGTGCTCCATTACCTGGACGGGGGCATCCTCACCCAGAGCCTGACCGAGCTGCAGGCGGCAGTGCAAGCCATGCCATGGGTGCGCTCGGCGAGTCTGCGCCGGGTGTGGCCTGACCGCCTGGAGCTCAATGTCACGGAGCGTCAGCCGATCGCCCGATGGGGAAAGGACGGGCTGGTCACTGCGGCAGGTGTCGTCTTCCGACCCCGCGCCGAGCAGCTGCCCGCCGAGCTTCCCCGGCTGGCTGGACCGGACGATCAGGCTGCCGCGGTCGTTCGCCAATTCGAGGAATTGAAGCCGCGCTGCGCGGCCGCAGGGCTGGCGCTGGACGCGGTGACCCTGGACGCCCGCGGGCCGTGGACCCTCGACTTCGAAGGCGGGCTTACGGTTCGGCTCGGAACCTCCGGGCTGGAGGAACGGATCACCCGATTTCTGTATGCCTACCCATTCGTCGCGGCGGCTGGGCGAGCGGAAAGCATAGACATGCGCTACAGCAACGGGCTTGCAGTGCGCTGGGCGACTGGGGGCTCTTCCAGTGCGGGGCGGCCGGCGCGGCCGTCATAAACGGCAGTTCGGTTGCCTCTAACCGCGGCCTCCAGGCGCGGAGACTCTAGGAGTGGAAGGGGATGTCGAGACGGGGCGAGAAGAGTCTTTTGATCGGATTGGACATAGGTACGTCCAAGATTGCTGCCTTGGTGGGGGAGGTGAAGACCGACGGCCAAATCGAGATCATCGGCATCGGCACACACCCCTCGCGCGGCCTCAAGAAGGGCGTGGTGGTGGACATCGAGTCCACCGTGCAGTCGATCCAGCGGGCGGTGGAGGAGGCCGAGCTGATGGCGGGCTGCGAGATCCACTCCGTCCACGCCGGCATCGCCGGCAGCCACATCCGCAGCCTCAACTCGCACGGGATCACCGCAATCAAAGAGCGCGAGGTGACCCAGGCGGACGTGGACCGGGTGATCGATGCCGCACGCGCCGTAGCGATCCCGGCCGACCAGAAGATTCTCCATATCCTGCCCCAGGAGTTCATCATCGACGACCAAGAGGGTATCCGCGAGCCCATTGGTATGTGCGGGGTAAGGCTGGAGGCCCGCGTGCACATGGTGACCGGCGCGGTCAGCGCGGCCCAGAACATCGTCAAGTGCATCCGCCGCTGCGGGCTCGAAGTGGACGACATGGTGCTGGAGCAGTTGAGCTCCAGCTACGCGGTGCTCGGGGAAGACGAAAAGGAGCTCGGTGTTTGCTTGGTGGACATCGGGGGCGGGACGACCGACCTCGCGGTCTTCACCGACGGGGCGATACGGCACACCACTGTGATTCCGATCGCCGGTGACCAAGTCACCAACGACATCGCGGTCGCCCTGCGCACCCCCACCCAGTATGCCGAGCAGATCAAGATCCAGTATGCCTGTGCCCTGACGCAGCTGGCGGGTAGCGGAGAGACCATCGAGGTCCCAAGCATTGGCGAGCGGGCGGCCCGGCGCCTGTCCCGTCAGACTCTGGCAGAGGTCGTCGAGCCCCGTTACGAGGAGCTGCTGAACTTGCTCCAGGCTGAGCTGCGGCGTAGCGGCTTCGAGGACCTGGTGGCCGGGGGCGTCGTGCTCACCGGCGGCAGCGCCAAGATGGAGGGGCTGATCGACTTGGCGGAAGAGGTCTTCCACATGCCGGTGCGCCTCGGGGTACCCCAGTATGTTGCCGGCATGGAGGAGGTGGTCCGGGATCCGATCTACTCCACGGGGGTGGGACTCTTGATGTACGCGCACCAACACCGCTTCTTGCAGCGTCCCGAGCTGTCGGAGTCCCGTGGCCTGAGGGCCGTGTTCGGGCGCATGAAGAGCTGGTTTCAAGGCAACTTCTAGGAGCTAGGGCGAGGCCTTCCGTCAGATTGGCCCGCTATCGGAATCGAGCATTGCGGCGCTCGGTTTCCAGCCGCCGCCAGCGGCGACTGTGCAGCATGGCAAGGGATGGTGCCGCCGCAATCCCGGGGGAGCGTTGTTCCCTCATCGAGTAAGCAGTCACGGATCGCGAGGGTGCGGTCGGGCCTCGCCTGGCGGCAGTGCTTATAGGTTCAATCAGGCAGGAAAGAGGAGACAACTCATGTTCGAGCTGATGGATACCCAGACCCAGAGTGCGGTCATCAAGGTGATCGGTGTGGGCGGCGGCGGTGGCAATGCGGTCAACCACATGGTGCAGTCGGCGATCGAAGGCGTGGACTTCATCTGCGCGAATACGGACGCTCAGGCCCTGAAGCATTGCAGCGTCAAGACCATTTTGCAGCTCGGTTCCGGCATCACGAAGGGTCTCGGTGCCGGTGCGGACCCCGAGGTGGGCAAACAGTCGGCCATGGAGGACCGCGACCGCATCCACGACGCCCTCGAGGGGGCCGACATGGTCTTCATCACCGCCGGCATGGGCGGCGGGACGGGCACCGGTGCGGCGCCCGTGGTCGCCCAGGTCGCCAAAGAGCTCGGCATTCTGACAGTGGCGGTGGTGACCAAGCCTTTCCCCTTTGAGGGCGGTCGGCGTCTCAAGGTCGCAGAAGCAGGCATTGCCGCCTTGGGCCAGCACGTGGACTCCCTTATCACCATCCCCAACGAGAAGCTGCTCTCCGTCCTGGGCAAGGAGATGAGCCTGCTGAATGCCTTCAAGGCGGCAAACGACGTTCTGCTGCACGCGACCCAGGGAATCGCTGAGCTGATTACCCGGCCCGGTCTGATCAACGTGGACTTCGCGGACGTCAAGACGGTGATGTTGGAGATGGGACCGGCGATGATGGGGACCGGCAACGCGTCCGGTGAAAACCGGGCCCGCGAAGCCGCCCAGGCTGCGATCAACAGCCCCCTCCTGGAGGACATCGACCTGGCCGGCGCGAAGGGCATTTTGGTGAATATCACCGCCGGAATGAGCCTGACCATCGGGGAGTTCGACGAGGTGGGCAACACCGTCCGCGACTTTGCAGACGACGATGCCACTGTGGTGGTCGGAACCGTCATCGATCCGGAGCTCGAAGACGAGCTGCGGGTGACGGTGGTTGCCACGGGTTTGGGTGTGCGGCGGCCCGCCAAGGCGGGCAAGGATGAGCCGACCATGCGGCTGGTGACGAGCGATCGGTCGGAAGCTGTCGTCCCGGATTACCGCGGGATGGACCGACCAGCCGTCTACCGCAAGGGCTTCGCTGCAGCGGCCGCCGCCCAGGCGGAGCCGGCCCTGGACACGGATTTGGATTACCTGGACATCCCTGCGTTCTTGCGCCGCCAAGCCGATTGAAGGCCCGGACGGGGCTACTTATGCCGGATTTCTAGGGTTTCCCCCAAAGGAGGATAATGAAACAAATCAATTAATTTTCTTGCAAACGCAGTTCGTTGCTGATAAAAATGCGGGAAAACCCTTAGCGTGGGGCCAACGTCCCGCCGTCGCCGCATG
>Ga0315535_1001837_pt1 | contig 13923 bp, 14 predicted proteins | sample SalMarSW160220MG_2_FD_203092 | JGI IMG/M metagenome (GOLD analysis project Ga0315535, IMG submission 203092) | Salt marsh sediment microbial communities from the Plum Island Ecosystem LTER, Massachusetts, United States - Salt Marsh Sediment SW1602-20 ...
CTCCAGCAGCATGCCGAGCCGAACTCCTAGCGCGCGCGAGATCTTGATGAGCGGAGCGAGGGAAGAAGGTATCTCGCCAGCCTCGAGCCCCTCGATCACGCGAACGTCGCAGTCGCAGCGCTGCGCAAGTTCGTCGGGAGTCAGTCGCAACGACTCGCGCAGCGCGGTGATCTTGGCGACGACACGATCATCTTCAGCCACAAGAGCCATCCCCTTCGCAGGCTGGATGCGAGCGCATCCGCGCACAGGCAGCGTACACCGAAGCCGGTTCGACGCGGTACTGACGCCGCGCCAGCCCGGCGCAGGTCTCTCGGCGATCGGCGGGCCACCGCGAAGCGCACAAAGGGTCGCCCCCGGCAGGACGACCCTTCGCAGTGCGTGCGGCTGAAGTGGGAACGGTGCTTCGCTAGTTCTGCAACCTGTACGGGGAGCAGCCGACTCCGGCACGTAGAGCGCGGACGAACCTATACGTACCCGCCAACAACAACTTGGTCATCTCCGAGTAGCTGCCGGAGCCGTCGGCGGGTGCGGTGACAGTGGGTGGGGTGCCGCTCTCGACGTCCTTCTCTACGCCGAGAGCGGCATTACCGATGACGGGGAACGCCGTGGGGTTCGCAACGGTCACCGTATGCGTTCGCGTTCCCGCGTCATCGGTAATCAAGTCGCTCACGGAATGTGCAGTGAGCATGAATGCCGCTCGGCTCGATTGCCTCGGCCACGGGACGTCTTCGGCTCGGCGAGTCAAAGACTCTTTCGCCGCAGCCGATGAGGGGGTGTTGTTGGTGATCGCATCGCGACACAATCTCGCCGACACGCCGCCCGGGTGCGCGGCGCGCGATGATGTGCTGCATAGCTGGCCCTTGTGTCCCCCCACACGCTTGGAGCCAGTCCACCATGATGCCAACCCAAGAATGCGAGCGACGGCAGCGCGGAAAACGAGCAGCCACCGTCTCCAAGATTGCGTCACGGTCGGGACTCCCTTCTGCAAGCACGATACGTAGGTATCGAATCCCAGCACTCCGCCAGTATCACCCATTGGTTACAAGAATGGCAGAGGGAAATTGGGAACTTGGCCCAATTTCTCGTGACGTTCATCACGCTTCGATGGCCGTCTGCTCTGTACCCTGCTCGTGTTGCGCGAGCCATGGGCGGGTATCGACTTTCGGTCAGACACTGCGGATGTGCAGTCACTCGCGTGATCTCGAAAGGAGTCCGCAATGGCTCGGGAGAGCGTCGCTACCTCCGGTCCGGCCATCGCGTCAGGATCCCGAGTGGTGCTCGTCGTGTCGCGCGGACCCTCACCCGAACCTCGCTCCGCCGCTGCGGCAATGCCTGGAGTCATCGGGCAGCAGCAGGGCACCGCACTGCAACGCCTGCAGTCAACCGGCTTCAACACGCAGGTCTTCAACGACTTCAGTGGTGCCGTGCGCCGAGGCCATGTCATCGACCAGTACCCGCAGAAGGGCACAACTGCTGCGCTCGCCTCAGGAGTGGTCCTGCTTGTGTCCAACGGACCAGCCGCCAAGACCTCCTCTGTCTCGTTTCCCGACGCGGTCGGCCTTCCGGAACAAGAGGCTGTGGCACGAATGCGAGCCGCAGGGCTCGAACCTGAGGTCGCGCGTGAGCACCACGGCAACGTCGCCGAAGGAGTCGTGATCGCACAACTGCCGAGCCAGTCGACACTCGCTGCGCAATCGCGCAGTCGGTTCCCGCTTCTGTGGCTCTGGATCGCAATCGCCGTGCTCGTACTCATCGGTGCCGGAGCTGCGGCATACGCTGTCTTTGGTGGCAAGCGCGTGACGGTGCCCAATGTCACCGGTCAAACGCAATCCCGAGCCGAGAAGACAATCGCCTCGGCAGGCCTGCGCCTTGGGAAGGTCACGTTCCAGACGGGCTCTGACGCCGCCGAAGGCACGGTCCTCTCGCAGTCGCCGCAATCGGGAACCACAGTGCGATCGGGGGGGTCGGTCTCGATTGTGGTCGCCACGCTCAAGGCCAAGGTCGCAGTACCCGGGGTTGTCGGCATGTCGTCCGTGCACGCCCGGCAAGCCATCGCCTCGGCAGGACTCATCGCTCATGTTACGCGTGCGTACTCGACCTCGATCGCGAAGGACCTGGTGATCAGCCAGGCGCCGGCTGCTGGCGCAGAGGTGGACCCGGGATCCGCCGTGACGATTTCGGTTTCGCGAGGTCCGCAGACCACCGTGGTCACCTTGCCCGATCTCGTCGGAATGACACGAAGCGACGCGGCCAACCAGATCGCTTCGTTGGGCTTGACAGCCCAGATCGCAAACGCCTACAGCAGCAGCGTCGCGACAGGCACCATCTCGGGACAGACTCCCACCGCCGGACAGGCGCTCGCACCGGGAACAGCCGTCGGACTGACGGTCTCGATCGGAGTTCCCCCGTCCAACGCCGTGACGCTCCCGAACCTCGAGGGGCAGAGCACGAGCAACGCGGTTGCCGGCCTTGCGGCGCTAGGACTGTCTTCAACACGCGTCACGCAGAACGGTACCGGCCAGCCCGCAGGCACGATTGCGGCTCAAGCTCCAAGCGCCGGGCAACTGGTCGCTCCCGGCGCGACGGTCGTGCTGTTCGTGTCCTCAGGGAACTGAGCCGGCGGACCCTTGAGTCAGCGGGTCCGTGAGTCAGCGGGTCCTTGTGTCGGCGGGCCCTGAGTCGGCGAGTAGCTGACTCGGCACCTCGCCCGTACACCGGTGCGCCATCCGTCGTGCTGGTACTCTCTGCATGGCGCGTGCTCGGGTAGAAAGTCCTGGGAGTACAAGACAGCCGAGGAGCATCATGACCAAGAGCGGGAAGAAGCCCCCGGGTCCCGGCCCACATCACTCAAGCGATCAACTTCGCCCCAAAGAACGAGCGAACGGCAAACTCGATCGCGCGTACTACGCTCAGGAACTCCTCAAGCTCAAAGTCGAGCTCGTCAAGCTCCAGGAATGGATCACGAGCCAAGGGCTGCGTGTGGTCGTGATCTTCGAGGGTCGGGATGCTGCGGGCAAAGGCGGGTCCATCAAACGCATAACTGAGGCGCTGAATCCACGCGTATGCCGTGTCGTAGCGTTGCCCTCGCCTACTGAACGCGAGCGCAGCCAGTGGTACTTCCAGCGCTATGTCGAGCAGCTGCCGGCGGCCGGCGAGATGGTCCTGTTCGATCGCAGCTGGTACAACCGCGCGGGTGTCGAGCGGGTCATGGGGTTTGCGAGCGAAGCCGAGGTGGAGGAATTCTTCCGCGAGTGCCCTGAGTTCGAACGCATGCTTCTTCGCTCGGGCATCACACTCATCAAGTACTGGTTCTCGGTATCAGACGAAGAGCAGGATCGTCGCTTTCAGGATCGCCTAGACAACCCGCTCAAGCGCTGGAAATTCTCGGCAATGGACCTGGAAGGCCGCGATCGCTGGGAAGACTATTCGCGCGCCAAGGACGAGATGTTCAAGTTCACGGACACCAGAGAATCGCCATGGTGGGTCGTGGACGGTGACGACAAGAAGCGAGCGCGGCTGAACTGCATCAGCCACTTGCTGAGCGTGATCCCCTACGAGGACATTCTCCCGGAAGAAATGATGTTGCCACCGAGGAAACCGGCGAGCAAGGGCTATGTCCGGGTCCCGATCGAGTCGCAGACGTTCGTCCCAACGCGATACTAGGCACGGCTTCGGGGTGATTCGACGGCCCACCGCGCGGACTTGGCGTGCTCAATGAACGCAACCATGCGCATGTCGTAGCGAAGAATGTGTCGCCTCAGCCACTTCTCGACGAGAAACGCCAGCTGCGCCGGCTCGAGATCCTCGCCATACAGGTAGTGAGCGGCGAAGTCCAGCACGTCGGCGGCAAGGCGGCGATGCAGCGTGCGATGGCGGTCGATGCCGGGATAGTCGTACTCCCGCATCAGCGCCTCCTCCTCACGAAAGGAGTCCACAACGCTGCCGACAACCCCGTACACGGCTTCGGTAATTGCATCCTGGTCCTGCGGATTCTGTTCGGCGATCTTGTGCAAGCCGCTCGCAATGTTGAACAGACTCTCGTGTCGTGTGTCGATTGGCTCGCAGCTGGTTTCAAGCGCCTGATCCCACTCGAAGTGCGTCATCTGTCATCCCCCACAACGAACCGTGCGTCGCCCCCTGGCGCACCGCTCTTCCGGCTGTATCCTCCCCGCGGCACGGTCGTCCCCTCAGACCTCCGAGAGTCTCCCCGACCCTCGGCACGTGCCGTCTGCTTCCACATCGGCCGCGACGTCCGCAGTCTTTAGAACCTTAGCATGCCGACGAAGCACTGGTGGTCTTCAAACCAAAGCGCCCGTGGCGACCGTCACCACAATGTGCCAGTGGACGGAGGCGCTCCGCGTCGCCGACTCCCGCCCCGATCCGCGCACTCACTCCTCGCCGTTGACGAACGTCACCAGCTCACTTGTCGCGACCCGATCCCGCTCGCCACGGTTGACCACGGCCGTATGATCGGCCCGTCCCAGCGCAACACCCACTACGAAGCGTTGGCCGGCAGCTTGCGCGATGACTTCATGCAAGACATCAGCGTAGCGAACGGCCGTCGCCATGATACACGTGGAGAAACCGCGGTCCTCGGCGGCAAGGCAGAACGTCTGCACGAGAAGCCCCGCGTCAAAGGCGGCGTAGGTGGGCTCGAGTCTCGCGTCGACGGCGAAGAGCAGAAGGCACGGAGCTCCGTAGAAGTCCCAGATCGACGGACCGGCCGTCAACACGCCCAGCGAAGCGCTTGTTGTCTCGGACGGCGAAGTGCTGACATTCATGCGCGCCGTCAGATACTCGGGCCATTCGCGAGATGGCATGGGCACATCTGTCACGCCCTGCATTCCTTCGCCGCCGAGAATCGCAAACGCGCCCTTGATCCGCTCAAGCGCGGTGCCATGTACAACGTAGACATTCCAGTCTTGAGTGTTCGCCCAGGAGGGAGACCATTTCGCGAGATCGAAGATCTGAAGCACCGTCTCGGCAGGAATTGGCTCGTCGAGGAACGCGCGAACACTGCGCCGCTCCCGAATCGCATGTGATACCTGCATGTCGCAACCCCCGCGGTCCATCGTCTTCGCAGTCCGGACAGTATGAAGGTACCCGTGCCCTCACGAACACCCCGACACGCGAACGACGACGAACCGTCCCGCCAGGGCGACGACACTGTAGCAGCTACTCGCCCATACCCACATTGCGGGTGCCAACACCAATGGCGGGCGGGTGCACGGGGCACTTTGTCGAACACAGATTGCAGCCGATGCACAGGCTTGCGTCAACGACTGGAACGAGGACGGGCTTACTGCTCTTCACGATCGCGGTGCTTGGACGTGGAATCCCTTTGAGAGCCCCAGCGATCGGGCATGCCTCCTGGCACTTCATGCACTCATGACCACGCGCCCACGCCTGACACATGCCCTCGTGAACCTTCGCAACCTGTCCGACGTGCCACGCGACCTTCTCGACCTCGTCCGGAGTGTGAATCGCATCGGTAGGACATTGAGTCGCGCACTTGTTGCAGCCGCGCGTGCAATATGCAGGACGCTCGTCGAGCATTGGCGTCCATGGTCCGGCCACCGACGTGAAGGAGATGCTGGGTCGCAAGACACCCGTGGGACACGTTGCGTAGCACGCACCACAGCGTACGCACAGCTCCGCCAGGCGCTCCTCGGACGTGGCCGGAGGACGCAGAATCGTCTCCTTCTCCCTGATAGCCTTCGGCAACATCGCGACCCCAAGCGCGGCACCTGTCGCTCCCATGGCGACAAGCGCATCGCGCCTCTCGGGGTTGTGTGGAGGCACGAACTCGGGCGATGGCTTGAGGGGAAACCGACTGGCATGCGTCGGACACGCATCCACGCACGACATGCACACCACGCAGTCGGTCACATTCGAGGTCCAGCCATCTTCGCGGTTGATCGCATTGGTCGGGCATGCCTCGGAGCACTTCCCGCACGACGTGCACTCCTCGCTCTTGACCTGCCGACGAATCCCTGGAGACAGCGAGATGAGAGCGAGCAGCCCGCCCAGCGGGCAGAAGCTGCGACACCAGAAGCGACGATCAATTGCGTTGAGCGCCAGCGCGAACGCAAGGGGTAGGAGCGACAGGAATGCGACTTCGCGCACCGCCAACCGACCCAGGCCAGCACCGGCGTTGTGAGAGACCGCATCGGCGCCCATCATCGGTCTCACGATTTCTTGAAGCGGTCGCGTGATGATGGTGATCGGATCGAGAATCATCGGCCCGAGACTGCCGAGAACCGCGGCGCCCAGAACCGCGACGAGCACTACGTACTTGCCGAGCTGCCAACCTCGGGAGAGGCGCTTGTCGCCCTTGCGGCGTCGAGCCGGCATCAAATCGATCAGGGCACCCACCGGACAGACCCAGCCGCACCAGGCTCGGCCGAACACCACGGACAAAGCAATCGTGATTCCCGCAGCCGCCCAAAAAGCGATGAACGTCCTCGACGCGATCATCGAGGAGAGGCCGACCAGCGGATCCAAGCGCGAGAAGATAGTGCCCGGCATCCAGTCCGCACCCCAACCGAGCGCGGCCAGCGTCAGAGCGAGATACGTTATGAGTACAAGTACTTGGACGACCCTGCGTACGCGAGACCAGCTCATTCGATTCCGGCCACCACCACATCAGTCGCAAAGCTGTTGCCGAGGTCACGACCTGCTTGACCTTGGGTGCGTGAACTCCCGCTTGACACGATAGCAAGTCCGAGGCCCACCTGGACTCCCGCTACGCCAACGCTTGACGTAGCGTCCGGCCAAGGACCTCGGAGAAGCGCTCCCTGTCCTCATCGGTGAAGGCTCGGGGCCCACCGTGTCTTCCGCCAGCCCGACGCAACTTCTTCTCCTCGTGGCGAACCAGGAGTTCCGCATCTATCGTCGCGAGGTGAAAGACGCGGCCTCGGGGACTGAGAGCAAAGGCGCCTCGACCAAGAACCATGGCCGCAAGTCCGATATCTTGCGTGACCACCACGTCGCCCGGCTGCAATCGTTCGACGACCGCGAAATCGGCGGCGTCCGCCCCCGAGCTCACCTGAATCGCCTCGACGCCTGAGCGTCTGGTGTAGCGTCCCAGGTTCTGCGTGCCGTTGGCCACGAGCGTCACCGGCAGGCCGAGCGATCGGGCGGCATCGATGGCTTCTCGCGTCACCGGGCATGCGTCGGCGTCGATGAAGAGCGTGGTCATGCGTGAGATTCCTCGACTCTCGGCAGTGGGGCGGCGGCTCGCAGCACCGACACGCGCGTCCAAAGTCCACGCGAAACCGCATGGTTGTAGAGTACCGCGCGCCGCGGTTGGCGTCAGACTCCGCAGCTTCGCAAGAACTGCTCTTGGACTGCGATGAACGTCTTGACCACATCCGGATCGAACTGAGAGCCACTTTGCGCGACGATGATCTCGCGGCTCTCGGCATGTGAGAACGACCGCTTGTAGCTGCGCTGCGAGGTCAGAGCATCGTAGACGTCTGCAACCGCCATGATGCGGGCTGGGAGTGGAATGTCCTCACCCGCGAGTCCATCCGGATAGCCCGCGCCGTCCCAACGCTCATGGTGCCAGCGGGCGATCTTGATGCCCATCGCAATGAAGTCGTTGTTCGGATACTCGCTGCTGACAGCTTCGAGTGTTTGCGCCCCGAGCACGGTGTGCATCTTCATCTGCTCGAACTCCTCTTCCGTGAGTTCGGCGGGCTTGAGCAGAATGAGGTCGCTTATGGCCACCTTGCCGATGTCATGAAGCGCGCTCGCGTACTCGATGTTGTCGATGAATGTGTGATCAATGATGCCGAACCGCGGTTCCTCCGACAGTTTCGTCGCCAGCAGACGACAATGCTGCTGCACGCGCTCAAGGTGCCCGCCGGTCTGGTCATCGCGTGACTCGGCGAGCTTGGCGAGCGCCAGTATCGTCGCCATCTGCGAGTCGGTGATCTCGCTGACCTGCTCGAGTACGAACGCCTCAAGCCTGCGGCTGTGCAGCTCGCTTTCAAGCTGGGCTCGGCGCAGCCGAACGTGCGTCAGGACGCGGGCCACGAGTTCGTCCATCTCTGTCGGCACGCAGACGTAGTCGACGACTCCTGCCGAGAAGGCCTCGACTTTGCGGCTGGTCTCGGCGATCGCGCTCAGCAGGATGACCGGGATGTCGCGCAGTCGGACGTTGGTGCGGACGCGGCCCACTACCTCAATCGCATCAATGCTCGCCGCCTCATCATCAACAACGATGAGCTGTGGCAAGTCGCGCGCACTCAGGGCGAGGACCTCTTCCAGCGTGGGGGTGACTCTGCTCGTGAGATCGAGCACGTGAAGTGCTGCTCCCAGCGACGCGATGGTTCTGGTGGAATTCCCGATCACCAGCACGTCGACGGCAAGCGGCGCAGGTCCAGAGCGCGCAGCCCTGATCCGCTGGGAGACGGTCGTTCGCGGCACCGTTTTTGTGGTTTTCGATTTTGCGGCAGATTCGGCACTCGCCCGGCTCGTCTGAGCCATGACCACGTCCTATCCGAACGACGAAAAAGCGAGGCGCATCGCGAGATGCGTCCCATCACCACCTTATAGAACGGCAGCCAAAGGCGGGAGCATTAGCGTTTGTCGGCAATTGAAGGTGGCCGAAGGGGCCGTTGGCCACGAGTGAATCGACGTCTCTGCGCGGTGGCGCGGCGACGGAGGGGACGAAACAAGCCGCCCACAAAGGCGGCTCGCGATGGTCCATGTGGCGGGAGTGACGGGGCTCGAACCCGCGACCTCTGGCTTGACAGGCCAGCGCTCTAACCAGCTGAGCTACACCCCCATTTGGGGTATCCGCGAAGAGCGGACAGCGAACGGGATTCTACCTGCCGGTCTCTGCATTGTCCATAGTCGCCGACGGCCTGACCTTGGGATACCAACGGCCTCGGGGGCACTGTCGCCCCGGGTCTCCTCAACCCGTCACAGTCGAAACGAACTCCGCTCGGAATCCTGCCCTGAAGGGCGCTCGGAATCGTGCCCGGGGGCCTGCGCGGACTCTGGTGCGTCGCGCTGAGCAGCGCCATCGGAGTCCTCACCCGGCCCAGCGGGAGGCAGCGCGTCTGCCGAGACGATCCCCGGGTCGGCAGCGAGTGCCTCGGCAAACAAGCGTTCACGCTTCTCAGCGGAGGCGTAGATCGCACGCCGCACCTTGCGAGCAACTCGCGCCCACGGCGAACGCCACGCGTCCAAACCAATCGCAAGGCCCGCAATCACAGCAGCCGTTGCGGCAACGATGCACGTCCATAGGTACGGGAGGTCGAAGGGATTGATCGGCAGCTCGAAACCGGCTGGACGCTCGGGCCACAGTGCTGCAGCCCACGTTACAATCCCCGTCACGATGGCGAGCAAACCCGTGACCGATAGCACGAGCCAGGGCTGCACCCCCATCATCCGTGCCAAGCCCGGCGTGGGCCAATCGGGATCGCTTGCCCCGGCTTCGGCCCGTACCTGCGCGTACTGTGAGAGCGTTCTCTTCCAGTTGCGGTCGTGCCATATCGACACCGGGATGAAGATGAGCAGCAGCACGGCACATGGCCACAGCGAGAACCCGGGTTCGGGCAAGTACCACAAGTGGAACACATCAGCTCCTCGGCGAATCGGTCTCGCCGACTATCCTACTGCAGTCCGTCCCCTATGCTGTCGAAATCGCTGTCCGAAGGCATGTCGGTCGTGTTCAGCTGGTTCTCGATTGCCGAGAGCTGCGCGTCGATAGCCGCCGCGTCACTCGCCGACAGCGTGCCGCGCGAGCTGGTGGACGCCCCCGCCGAGGGCGTCGTCGCCGCGCCGCTCGCCGAGGTGGACTGCGAGGCCACAACACTCTGCGATGTCTCGGCCGATGGGGACGTTGACGTCCCCATCGTGGCGCGACGTCCGCACCCTGCGGCGTACGCGGCTACCAACACAAGCGCGACGGCCAGCGTCAGTTTCGCGACGCGACTGGCCATCACTACTGCCCCCCGCTTGACGACGACGCCCTAGCTTGAGCTACCGCCGTACGCAGCTGCTTGATGGCCGCAAGCAGCGACGACCGAGCCTGGCGCAGCTGCTGCCCTGCCTGATGTCCCGTCTCCCGTGCCGAGATGAACGCCTGCCGCTTGTTCGTAGCACTCGGCACCGCCTTGAATGCGGCAACCGCCTGGCTCTCAGTGCTCTGAGCTTGCGACAGATACGACCGCGCCTGAGCCAGCGACGCGCGCGCCGCCGAAACGTCGCCTCCGGTGGCCGCTACCTTGTCGGCGAGACCGCTCACCTTCGTGATGCGCTGGTCGATCCGGCCCGCCGCTGCGTCAAATCGTGCCTTGCGACGCTGGAGCGCGAGGACCACTCGGTTCTCAAGCGCGGTGGCCACCCGCTGCCGAAGCGCCTGCACGACCGTCCCTGTTGACGCGGCAGAACGCGCAACACCGAGTCGAACACCGGGCAGCGCCAATGCGGCGGAAGGAATCGCCACGGTAGCGACAATTGCTGCAGCCACTCCCGTGGCCAGGATGTTCTTTCTCGAGATCATCGTCTGCACCTCTCTTCTCGAAGCACCCTACATGCCGAGTATCGTTCGCCCGTGTTGCGTGGCAGTTGGGGCCGTGTTGAGTTTCGGTTGAGCCGCGTTCTCAGGCACGTCCTGAAGGCAGCCGCACGACGAAGAGAGCTCCACCCAGTTCGCTGTCTTGCACATCGATCGTCCCACCCATCAACTCGATGAGCCGTTTGCAAATGGCCAGGCCGAGACCAGCTCCCCCGCCGTCGGCTGAACGTGAGGAATCGAGCCGCGTGAATCTGCCGAATACGTCCCGTCGCTTGTCGGCGGGGATGCCTGGCCCTGAGTCCTCGACTCGCACCTGCCACAGCACTCCTTCGACGTGCGAACTCACTCTCACGCGTCCCCCTGACGGCGTATGGGCAATGGCATTTGCAACGAGCGCCGAGAGTGACTGGAGCAGTCGGCTGGGATCGGCAAGCGGCTGGTCAACCAGCGCGATCTCAAGGGCAACGCCTGCTGTCTCGGCAGTGCGCGTGAAGCGAGCGCGAAGTGCGTCGGCAAGTGCCACCACATCCACGGGTTCCGCGGCGAGCGCCACGGCGCCGGCATCAAGCGAGGAGAGGGTGAGCAGCGCGTCGGTGACCTCGCCGATGCGCCCTGCTTCGTCGTAGATGACTTGAAGCGCGTGGGACTGCCGCGACGGATCCGAGATCGTGCCATCAAGCATCGCCTCGGCAAACCCGCGAATCGACGTGAGCGGTGTGCGAATCTCGTGCGACACGTCGCCGACAAACGCTTCCTGAGCCGAGTAGGCGTCGGCCACTCGTCTCGACATGCGATTGAAGGAGCGTGCGAGGGAGGTGGTTTCCGCGTCGCCCTCCTCGGCAACTTGCGCACCGAAGCCACCAGCGGCGACTTCCTCGGCGGCGCCTTTGAGCCGGGTGAGAGGTGCGGCTAACCTGCGGGCGAGCAATCCGCCTGCGACGTAGGCAACGAGCGCGGCCGCCGCCAGGGCGACCGCAGCGATGGCCAGCATGCCAGCGTATGCTGCGCGAATCTCGGCAAGACCCTGCACGGCCACGAGGCGATGGGTCGCATCGATCGGAGCCATGACCGCGAGCACTCGGACGCCCGAGGCGTTGCGCAGAATGCCGCTCGCGGTGCCTGCGGCTGATTCCCGCGACACCTTGTCGATGGGCAGCGATGCCTGCGCTGTGGCAAGCGTGGACTGCTCGACGTTGCCGCTTTCGTCGGTGACGAACAGGGCCGCGCCGATCAGCCCAGCTTCGACCTTGAAGAGCCGTGCGCTCGCCGCAGTCGGGGCCGCTCCTGAGCGGGCGGCGACGGCCTGTCCTTTCGCCAGCGCCGAGACCTGCCGAGCCAGCGTGTCGGTGCGCTGCTGAACCGCATACAGCGACCAGCCGAGAGCAAAGACCCCGAGGGCGGCGACGAGTGCGATGAGCGCGGCCCCAACCAAGTAGAGCCGTGCGCGTGTCGCGATCGGACGCGCGGGCTTCGGGTCGCGGACGGGTGGGTCGGCGGGCGCGCTCAACGCGCATTCCGCCGGACGCGATAGCCGACTCCGCGCACCGTCTCGATGAAGCGCGGGTGAGCGGCGTCATCGCCGAGCTTCTCACGAAGGTGACGCACGTGAACGTCGACTCCTCGCGCCTCGGCGAAGCCCGAGAATCCCACTGCGGCGTCAAGCAGCTGCTCACGGCTGAACACGACGCCTGGCCGAGCCGCCATCGCAAGGAGTAGATCGAATTCGCGGGCAGTGAGGGTGACTGGCTGGCTATCCACGCTCACCTCGCGTGTGGAGGGATCGACGCGCAAGCCACCGAGTTCCACCGCCCGCGCCACAATCGAGCCAGCAACGGCGCCCTCGCTCACTCCCGCGCGCCGCAGAAGTGCACGCACGCGAGCGACGAGTTCGGGAGGTGAGAAGGGCTTGACCACGTAGTCGTCAGCCCCGGCTTCAAGAAGCGCGACCTTGTCCATCTCGGCATCACGAGCGGTGAGCATCACAATTGGGACACTGGAAAACTCGCGCACTCGCTTGGCGACTTCGTCGCCAGGAAGACCAGGCAACATGACGTCGAGCACGATCGCGTCGGGGGCGATGGAACGCGCTTTGTCGACCGCTTCATCACCAGTGGCAGCGAACTCGACGTCAAACCCGGCTGACGTAAGGTACAGGTTCACCAAGTCGCGAATGTTCGCTTCATCGTCGACGACAAGGACTTTGGCCACCTTCACGACTCCAGTCACTCGATGGCATCTAGAACAGCGTATCAGTGAACCCGGAGTCGCTTGGCGATTCCGGGTTCCCATCATGGTGCACCGGCCCAGACGACTCCGTTTCGCCGCTCGTGCTGCAACCCTCTTCTGACGCGACCCCGTCACTCTCGCCGAATCCGGCCAGCCTCGGCGCTACCACATCAGCGAGGATCTCGGCCATCTCGCGCGCGTTGCGTGGCGCGTAGTCGTATCGGCAGTTGTTGAACATCACCCAGGTGCGCTCGGTCTCCTCGGCAAGTCCGTGGATGGGTGAACTCCACTCCTCCAGTTCTGCGGGTGAGTACAGATAGTCAAAGCGCTCCGCCGCCGAGACAGTGCGCGCGTTCCACATGCCCGCATTTCGCCCGTGGAAGCGCACATAGCCCAGCGGAGACGTGGGCGCCGTCACGGGCGGCATGACGTGTGCACCCGGGATGTGCGGCTCGTCGACGGCGACGTACGTCAGGAAGCGATCAGACAGGAAGCGCATGGTGCGCTCGAGCTGTGGGCCTTCGACCCACGACGAGTGCCGGAACTCCACAAAGACGGGCAGCGGCTTGAGCAGGTCAACTGCACGTTCAATGCGCTCGAGGTTGCGATGCTCGTGCTCTTTGTCGGCGGCCGTGAAGTACGGCGGATACTGCATGAGCACGCCGCCCATCTTGTGGCCGCGCCTCAGTGGCTCGATGCCCTCAAGGAAGAGCTCGAAGGCGCGCTCGTACATTCGTTCCTCGGGGTGGCGCACACGGCCACGACCAGTGACTTCATAGTCGAAGTCGCGCAGATCCGGATGCAGCGAGCGCTCGTCAACGTCGTGACCGGTCATGAGTCCATACGCCTTGATGTGGAACGTGAAGCCGTCCGGCGTGCGCTCGGCCCAGTGCTGGGCGACGTCAGGCCTCGGCAGTCCGTAGAACGTGGAGTCGACTTCGACGGTGTCGAAACGCGCGGCGTAGTAGCGCAACCGAGCTTCGGGTGTGCTGACGCCCTTCGGATACCACCGCTCGATCATCGTCTTGTCAGTCCACGAGCATGTGCCGACAACCACATTGCCCACGCGCACTCCTTCCACGTCCTGCCAGTAGCATACCCACCCGACCGGACACCCGTGCTCCCTGTGCCCAGCTCCATCGGATGAGTTGGACTCGTTCACT
>Ga0315535_1001838_pt1 | contig 13920 bp, 12 predicted proteins | sample SalMarSW160220MG_2_FD_203092 | JGI IMG/M metagenome (GOLD analysis project Ga0315535, IMG submission 203092) | Salt marsh sediment microbial communities from the Plum Island Ecosystem LTER, Massachusetts, United States - Salt Marsh Sediment SW1602-20 ...
TTATATTTATGGATCGAGTTCCATGAAGAAGGACACTTCTTAAATACTTCCTTGATGGATATCATTTCTTCCAATGATAAGCGCATTGTCTTACCTTCACCTTTAGAAGTCTTTTCCCACGTACCATCGCGTTTTTTTCTCACGCACGTTAAAAATATAAAAGGTTCATTCAAGCTCCGACTTCTTAGTATTAATCCTGTTGATTTACCGAAAAATGAATAATCATGGGTTTCTACCATATTTTACCTCCAACATTATTTTTTGATTTCATGGATTTATGTTGAATTGAACTAATATAAATAAAAAATTTTAAAAAATAAATAGCTGGACTCAGAGAAATTTTAAAAACAACTACTAATTAATTTTCCTCGAAATTCTTGAGAGAGGATGACCTTTAGCTTTCAGCTCAAGTTCATTAAACCACCCAAAAGGAGGCCTTAAAATCTCATACTTTTTTTTATTAAGCAAGTTTTCAATCTCTTTAAGAGCTGATAAGCCAAATTCAGGAGAACTTAGCTCTCCAAACAAGTGAGCAAACGATAAAAGGACAATATTTTTAACTTTTAGTTGCGTGGTGATTTTTTCTATTTCAATAATGCATTTTTGAAAAATTTGATCATCGGTCTCGTCTTGTTTTTCTATACTAATAAAGAATACAATAAGGTTTTCGAGTGATCCTTCCTTATTTTTTTCAGTAAGTTCTTCAAAAACTCTCGAGCGACTCCTCTTGGTTGTTGAATATCTGAAATAATCACAATGAAAAGATAAAAAACGCATTATGATAAAAGAAAGAAAGAGGATAATATAAATTTGGTTATTAGATACATCATATATCTTCTCTTGTTAGAGAAAATCTCATTATCTTTGAGCTTAAGTAATCCATTTTTTTTCCTCGATTTTCAACTAAGAATTTTATTGCATTTTCAGTACTTTCATGTTCATGAAAAATTTTCGACACCGCTAAAGCAACTGCTCTAGGATCGTCAAATCCAGGATAAAGTATATTTCGACCAACTAAGCACCCTTTAACATTTTTACCTGCTCCCAATCCCTTTTCAAAATTTTCTAAAATATCAATCGGGTTGCCTGTACTTGCTCCACCGAGGATCAAAATAGGGTTAGTTGTAGATCTCACTACATGTTCATAATTCTCTACATATGGAATTTTTAGCCATATGTTTAACGAACCACCACCTAAAGCAGTTGCAATACCGATCGTTTTTATTATTTCTCTTGAATCTAATATTACATGATAACAATCATCATTATCCCTTCTTACAGGTAAGGGTTCAAGAAACACTGGGATATCGTATTTATTACATTCTCTTATCATTTTAGAACACATTTCAATGGTTCTTTGACTGTATTTGGCCATTTTAGAGTTTAAATCGAGTCTAAACATCATTTTTGCTCCATCAAGTCCCAAACGTCTAATATCCTCGATGTTATAAGCAGTTACACGATCATCCATTTCATACATCGAGCCAGACAATCCTCCCCTATTTGTACACCCAATTAAAATCTTATTATCCAAAAAACTAATACCTTCCTTCTGCTTGAATAAATAATTTAATATGAACAAATCATCCATGATATCAGGAGTTGTCATTAATCCATCCACTTCATCAAGGATTAAAACTCGAAGAATACGACCCAAATATTGTTGTCTATTCCCCATTGCCAGATCATCAGATCCGACTTTCGTTACTCGTCTTGCAGGATGATCAGCAGCAATTATCACTAAATTTTCGTTCCAAGGCTGAGTTCTTCTAACTCGATTTTCATATTCTTGATTTAAGAGTTTACGATTAATCTTCTGCTTTTGATCTGAAATCATGTAGAAAATTTTTTCAGGAAAAAAGCGTTTTATTTTAAACCTATATGATCCAAGAGCATCCTTTAAAATTTTAGGTGTATTATCTTCAAAAGCCATCTTTTTCTCCATTAAGAATATATTTTTTGTTATTTCTTCTCTTCAATTTTTGTAACAGTAAATTATCTATTTAAAATTATCGTTATATTTTATGATTACAAAATTTGAATTGATATTTGCACTTAAATTTTTTAAGTAGAAAAAATAAATAATATACATGACAGTTGAGTTAACAAAGAAAAATTGGATAGTTCGAGCAACGAATATTTTTAATTCTTTGGAATTGAACATTCTCCATAGTGCACCAGAAATTAGAACTTTCTTAAGAGAAAATTTTTTTGATTCGATTAGCATTCCCACAACAGGTGAATTATTATCTGCTATAATCGATGGTCAAGAGAATGGCATGCAATTCATAGTCAATAATAAAATAAGAAAGCTAATCCAAAAAGAGACTAAGGGTAATATTAACCTCTATGAAATGATAGAATTTTAAAAAAAGAGTATTTTATCTCGTAATTTCACATTTCATCATCCATTATTCGGATTGCACAAATATTAATATTGTAGAGAATTCCATTCAAATATGTCTCTTATTGAAAAACTCGGTTTCGATGCGAAAAAAGATAAAGTTGTAATTTTTCATATTGATGATATGGGATTTTCACATTCTTCGAATGTTGGTGCATTTGAATGTCTAGATTATGGTCTTGCTAGCTGTGGATCGATTATTACAGTTGCTCCTTGGTTTTTAGAAGCAGCAGCATTTTATAAAAAAAATCCAAAGTACGATCTTGGAGTTCATTTAACACTTACATGTGAGTATGATCTTTATCGTTGGCGGGCATTATCTAGCGTAGATTCTGCTACAGGATTGATTGATTCTGAAAAAGCCTTATGGCGTACAAGTGAAGAAGCAGTTGCAAATATTTCTCCACAAGCAGCAGAAAATGAAATGCGCATGCAAATTCAAAGAGCTCTTGATGTGGGAATACCAATTACTCATATTGATTCGCACATGGGAGCTGTTATGGACCCGAAGTTCGTCATGATTTATCTAAAATTAGCTCGTGAATTTAAAGTTGCACCGTTTTTACCGCGAGTATCCGAAGTAGAACTTCATACCATGGGGCTTGGTGATAAGGTTGACCTTTACATGAAATTATTTACTAATTTAGAGAATAGTGGAGTACCAATTTTAGATCATCTTGTTGTTGATACTTTGGGGCCTCAATCTAATAAGGTTAAATATTATTGTAAAAGATTTTCTCAAATAAAACCTGGTTTGACTCATTTTCTATTTCATCCCGCAAAAATGAGCCCAGAATTACAAGCTATCACTCCTGATTCAGCATCTTGGCGAAACAAGGATTATGAAGCTTTCACAAATCCTCGTTTAAAAGAATGTGCTCAAGAAAATGATTTGCATGTAATCGGTTATAAAGAGATTCGTGATTTAACCTATCCATAAAAATTTTTTTAAATCTATCCCAAAATCGCTCTTAAATTCTATTCCTTCTTCTATTAATAAATTTTTTTGATAATAACGATCATCATCAGAATTTAGCGCGATCAAACCTTTAGAATTAATAACACGATGCCATGGTAAATCGTATTTTTTTGTGGAAGAATGCAATATCCAAGATACCTGTCTAGCAGCACGTGGATTCCCGGCCATCTTAGCAATCTTTCCATACGTTAGAACCTTCCCTTTTGGAATGCTTTGAATTATTTTAACCACTTCCTGAGTAAATTCGCTAGGCATATCATTCACGATTACTGAGTTGGATTACATCATGCAACAATACTTATATTTCTTTCCACTTCCACATGGACAAGGTTCATTCCGCCCAAATTTAAGATTCTGAATAGGAACCGGATTTTTTACATTAAATTCCTTCCTCAATTCTTCAGCGATTGATTTAAAGATTGGAAAAGAATGAGCATAAAATTTTTTCCATCCTTGACATAATGTACTGAGCGATCTAGGAGTTGATGGGCTTTCAAGTCGAAATTTAGGGCAATCCCCGTTACATAATTGTACAAAAAGACACGATTCACACTTTTTATTCCAAATAGCTTTCTGTTTTCCAAATTCTAAATATTTAGGTGAAGTTAAAAAATCATCCCAATCACCCGTCGTTATGTTACCTAATAAGAGATTTTCTCTTACAAAAAAATCACAAGGATAAACATTCCCATCATACTCTACAACAAAGTATTGACAACAATTATGACCCATTTGGCAAACATTATAACGTCCATACACCATATATTCAATGATGGAGTCAAACAACCTTATGGAAATTTTTCGCGTATCCTCCTTTACCCAAGCATCAAAAAGTTCGCATAAAAAATCCCCCCATTCTCTCCCCGATATCGAATAAGGTAGGAGCTTGTTATTTTCTCCGAATTCAACACAAGGGATATATTGGTGGAAATTAAACCCCTTTTCTTTAAAATAGTTATAAATTTCTCCAGCTTTTTTTACAGACTCATTATTTATTAGGGTTAAGATATTAAATTCAACGTGGAATTTTTTTAGATTTTCTATTCCTCGCAAAACTAGGTGGTGAGTGGGAGTCTTTCCTACAGTTTTTCGATAGGTATCGTGAAGATACTCTGGACCATCTAAACTTACTCCAACCAAAAACTTATATTCCCCTAAAAATTTCGCTATTTCTTCAGTAATTAGTGTTGCGTTAGTCTGAAGACCATTGCTAACAGTAGCTCCAGGAGGAGCATGTTTCTTCTGAAGTTCAATAACCTTTTTGAAAAAATCTAAACCCATGAGTGTGGGTTCTCCTCCTTGGAACCCAAAAGCATAGTTAAGATTTTGATTGGTTTGCATGTAACTTGAAATTATCCTTTCTAAAACTTGAACAGACATTCTAGGTTTTGGTTTTTCCTCATCCAAGTGATCTATATAAAAGCAATACTGACATCTTAGATTACAATCGGCTCCAGCGGGTTTGATTAGAAGTGAAAAAGGATTCATGATTAATCAAAAGTTTTAATCTTAATTAATTTTCCACCAGAACGAGCGGACTCAGAAGCGGCTATACCTGATAGACAAAAGTTTCCCGCGATTTTAGAATGGATTAAAGGGGTTCTATTGGATTCAATTGCTGATAGCCAATCATCCATTATTCTAATCGAAGCACCAAAATATGGTCCTGCAATAAATGGAATAATTTCTGCTAATTTTGAACCGTCAATAATTTGAGCTTTACCTTTTCTGTGACGCGTTTTGGTTATTGCGTGTCCTTTTGCTAAAAATAATCGTCCGGGCTTTCCCAGTGTGTAGCATTCATATGTTCCAGTTCTTCCAATTACTTGAATGATGAGGCGAGTGGGTTCTCTTGCAAAGATATAAGCATTCGCACACTTAGCTATTGCCCCAGTCTCTGTTCTGAATAATCCAACTTGAAAAGCTTTTGCAGGAGAACTGATTGGACTTCCTTTATAACCTCCAATATCATTAGCAAAACTGGTGACCTCAATAAATGGCGAAGGGTTTTCAATTCCAGCTAAAGCAACTTGAGCGGGTCCTATAGAATGGGCATACATTAATGGATCAAATAATTGATACCATGAATCAATTTTAGGTTTACTTTCATCCCCAAAACCCCCTTCCCTCCATCGATAAGTGACATCATGAAGATATTCGGATTCTGAATAAACAGCGGACCCAATTTTACCCGATGCAGAAAGATGCCCCGCATATAATACTTCAGGAATAAAGCAATAATTCTCTCCTAATTGATACTTATTGTTTGAATGCTTTTCAGCTTCAATAATTCTGATAACATCATTTTTATTTAAAGCCATTGGGACTTCGGAATACACGTGTAATCCCGATTCAAGAGCTGCAACAGTTTGATCAGCATGGAATTGGGGTGGGCTGGAAATAATCACGGCTTCAAGCTCGGGAATGTCCAAGAGATCCTCAAAAGATTCTGTAGCTTTTACTTGATCTAATTTTTGAATATATTCACATGCTTGAGGGTTTGGATCATAGGCAGCAATTAATTTAGCACGCCCTAGAAGTTTAGAAGACTCTAATTCAGTAACATGCTCCACGCCATTAAGACCATAGCCAACTAATCCATACTGTAATGCCTTTCCCATATTTTATTTTAAGGATTGAAATTATTAATAGTTATGGGATATCAAAAGCAAGCAAAATATAATTATTGTTAAATATTTTTAAAAGTATGGATAAAAAATTAGTTCTAATTGGGGCTGGTAGTGCAGCTTTTACACCATCAACAATGGTTGATCTTAATCTTTCCTCCGTTTTAGAAGGTTCTACCATCGTTTTACTTGATACAGATAAAGAAAAGTTAGATAGGGTTTATGAAGTTGTATCCTTTGATAATAAATCTCTTGGTAACAAGTTTAATATACTCAAGACCATGGATCGCAAGGAAGCTTTAAAAGATGCTGATTTCGTAATCAACTCAATTGAGCATGGAGATAGGTTTGAGCATCGATGGGAAGATAATACAATCCCTAGAAAACATGGATCAACCGAAAGAATGGCCGAAAATGGTGGCCCTGGAGGCTTTTTCCATAGTGCACGACAGATTCCCGAAATATTAAGAATCGCAAGAGATGTCATGGATATTTGTCCCGATGCCTTTTTCATTAATTATTCCAATCCAATGTCGAGAATATGTTTAGCACTTAAGAGAGAATTACCTGAGTTGAAAATGTTCGGATTATGTCATCAAATTGAATTACTCACGCGAGAACACTTGTCTAAAATGATGAATCTAAGGCTTGAAGATATGCAGTTAATCACTGGAGGACTAAATCATTTCGCGTTTCTACTTGGATTAAAAGAAATAGCGACTGGAACAGATTTGTTACCTGAATTCAACCAAAAGTGCATGGAGTATTTCAAAGATAAATGGCACCGATTCCACTATGCTGATCTTACATTCGAGGTGTACAAGCGGTTTGGATGGTTTCCTTACGTGGGTGATAATCATATCTGTGAATATCTCCAAATAGGATCCCAATATACCACAGCCCAGGACCTCACTGACTGGATCACGAGAATGCATCAAGGTAACATGGGAGTAAATGCGCGAATAAAGAGATATTTAAAAAGGATAGAAAAAGGAAAATATCCTAAAAAGGGAATGTTTACAAGAGATCCATCAGGAGAGAGAGCAATACCTATAATTGAAGCAATATTAGAAGATTCCAATTCATACGAGATGGCAGTTAACATCCCGAATGATGGAATCATTGAGAACCTACCTCAAGATTTAATCATTGAGTGTTCAGCTACAGTAAATAGAGAGGGGCTTCACGGAGTGAAATTAGGAAAAATACCTAAAAATATTGCTGCAATACTGAGAATTGAAGCATCCATTCAAGATCTTTGCGTAGAAGCTATACTAACCGAATCAAAAGATCTTGCTATTGCTTGTTTAGCTATTGATGTAAATTGTGGGAGTTTTAAAATGGCAGATGCGATATATGAGGAAATGTGTGAAGTTCAAAAGAAATATCTCCCAAACTTCAAATAACTAAATAGCATTACTTATATAAACTCAAATTTAATTCACGTAAGCGATTTCGATCTATTTTAATAATCTCACGATCATAAGATAGCAAACCGTTGACTTCTCCCTCAACATCGGTAATTTGAGTATAAATAGCTGCACTTAACCCATTTTCTATTAATGTTTTGATTTTTTCGATCAATCTCTTATATCTTTTAGTTAATTTAGCAGAATCAGAAAAACTTCTGTAGACAAACTTTTCAGAAGTAGTCCACATGTGATTTTCGACTTCTAAGCCAAGACCTCCGAATTCTCCCACTACAAGAGCTCGAGATTTAGCTTTATTGATATCAGGAAAGAGGGGATTAGGGTATCGATGTATATCATAGATATCGCCTATTCCATGGTCGTACCATCCACTTGCTGAATCGATAAGACGATGAGGATCTAACTGTTTTATCCTTTCGGTTACTAATTCAGTATCAAATTGACCCCATCCTTCGTTAAATGGAACCCAAACAATTATCGAAGGAAAATTATACAATTTACAAATCATTGTTTCAAGTTCTTTATAGTAGTTTAATTTATCAGACTCCTCGCGTTTTGTCTGGTATTTATTAATATTAACGGGTTGATTGCTAATATCGGTTACTCCTCCATTTGGCATGTCTTGCCATACCAATATCCCGATTATATCACAATAATAATACCATCGTGCGGGTTCTACTTTTACGTGCTTTCGAATCATGTTGAACCCAAGTTGTTTTGTAATTTGAATGTCGTATTTAAGTGCGTCATCAGTTGGGGCGGTGTAAAGCCCATCAGGCCAATATCCTTGATCTAATGTTCCATATTGAAATAAAAATGTATTATTTAATTCAATTCGAAAGATTCCATCTTTTCCTTTAGAGAGGGATATCTTTCTCATTCCAAAATAACCATCAATTTCATCAATTATATTATGACCTCTTTTAATTCTGAGAAGAATTTTATAAAGATAGGGATCATCGAGAGTCCACAATCGCGGTGATTCAATGCTTATTCTAAATTTTTCATTGATCTTGCTCATGTGGGATGTTAATTGTTGATAATTTTCATCATAAATTATTATTTCTAGTATATCATCATGTTCTGGTTTAGCAACCTTTGTTTCAATAGTAATTGATTCATCATCAATATCAGGTGTGAGGAAATAATCTTTTATATATGTTTTTGGTACGGGTTCGAGCCATATTGTTTGCCAAATCCCAGATATGGCGGTATAAAAGATACTTTTAGGTTTTAAAGATTGTTTTCCATGTTCTTGCTTGCCCTTATCAGTAGGGTCCCAAACACTAATGGTTATCTCATTTTCTCCCTTACGCAAGCTAGTGGTAATTTCAAATTCAAAGGGGGTATATCCTCCTTTATGATCTCCTATTTTTTTTCCATTTATCCAGACATTGGTTACCCAATCGACAGCTCCAAAGTGCAGTAATATCTCTTTTTCTTTCCAATTTTCAGCAAGGTAAAAAATTCGATGATACCACAATTTTTGAGTAGGTTTCAATTTTGTTCCAACACCGGATAATGCGGACTCAATAGGATAAGGAACGAGAATCTTACCATCATAATTAGTAACATCAGTTGCATCTTTCGAAGAAATTTTATAATCCCAAAGTCCATTTAAATTAAGCCATTCATCACGCTCCAATTGAGGACGCGGATATTCTGGAAGTGGTTGATTTGGATCAATATCTTTTGCCCATCGAGTTAATAATTGATCTTTAATAGGCTTCCATATTTCTTCATTTTTCATATTAAGTGTAAATGGAAAAGGTAAAAAAAAATTTACCAAATCGTTTCAATAGTCCAAATATTCATTTTCTTGAGAGTTAATGAACCTTGCTTTGAAAAAAGACTAAAACCATTTGATGCATCATTTTTGGGAAATATTCTACTTGAAATGCACTCATGATAGTTAATGAATATCTCGATAACCGATCTATCGATAAAAATGTGAAAAGCAATGCTCTTGTTCGATTCTTGAATGTTGAGGGTCCCTTTTTCATTACCGACGGTAATTTTAGATCTTATGGAGTCAAATTCGATTTTTTCTCCATTATTTTGTTCGTCGAGAAAGATATTAAATCCAAATATTTCATTTCCAGAGAATTCAAATTCAGCAATAATCTCTAAAGTCAATTCTGGAAATTTTCCAAGAAAAAGAGGTGAATCTTCAAGTAATTGAAGGTTTTCAAATTCTAGGTGTGATTTTCTCAGCTCTTGAAGTTCAATAGCCGGTTTAATGCTTAAATTATTTTTTTTCTCCAAGTTTAAGATTCGGGGCAAGCTAAGGCAACCATTCCAGCCACCTGTACCTCCTCCTTTAATCCAACCCCATACAAGTCTTCTCTTTTTATCATCTAACATCGTATTCGTAGCATAGAAGCATTTACCGTGATCAAAAATTCTCCAAGGACCTGGTAAAAACTTATTCGATTTATATGTCCCAACACTATAAATCACTTCTTTAAAGGGAGATACTATTAACACATGGTTTTCTCCTAATGAAAAAAGATTGGGACATTCCCAACCCCTTCCTTGAATACGAGTTCCTTTACATAAACTTCCTTTTAGATACCATTTGATTAAATCTGTAGATTCATAGATCAAAACAATCCCATGACTCTGAGTGGGAGATTTATGCTCATGCCCTCCCATTATCATGTACCACTTGTTTTCTTCTTTCCAGATATGAGGATCTCTCCAATCATGGATTTTATATGAAGAATTCTGTCCCGGAGTTAAAATTGGGTTATTCACATATTTATCCCAGGTTATCATCCTATCCTTACTATGTGCCATCCATAGTTCTGCATAATCGTGAGGAGAATTTTTTTTACTCACACTTGTATAAATGATAGTTGGCATGCCATTATTAATTACGCACGCACCCGACCAACATCCATCCTCACCTTTTTCGTGAGAAGGCATTAGTGCGATTGGTAGATGTTCCCAATGGACAAGATCACTGCTTTTAGCATGACCCCAAGATATGTCCCACCACTCATTTTGTGCGAAATTATCTTTATATGGATTGTGTTGATAAAATATGTGGTATTCATTCTCATAGAAAACTGGACCATTTGGATCATTCATCCAATATGCGGGAGGTAAAAAGTGATATTTAGGCCGATATGGACAATTTTTCGCTTTATTAATGCCTTTTTGCACGTTCTCCATCGCGAGTTTAATATCCCTAATCATCGGGCTTTTAAATTTCCTATATAAATTTGATAAGTAATAACATTTTCAAACGGTAATAAATTGTATCAGAATAAAAAAATAAAATTGAATAATTAAAAAACGAAAAAAAAAGATAAAACTAGGGCGTAAATTCATCAAATGCCCAATAATGAGCTTCTTCTTCTTGTATGATATCTTCAAACAATTTTTTTGTCTTTATATCTCCAAGCCGGGTTGCTTCAGCGATGACTTTTCGATATAAAACTATGGCATAGTTTTCGGCTTCTCTATCAAGGTTTATGAACTCTTCAACTGAATCACCAATCTCTGGTAATGGATCAACTGTAGCTCTCGATTCTCGATCAATTTCATAGATGCGTTCCGAAATTTTTTCCATATGGTCCATTTCTTGCATGAAGGTTTCTTTAAGGACTCCCGATACCACGCTAGCTTTATTTTTTCCCGTAACAACCTCTAAAGCATTCTTCTTTCGCCTTAATCGTTCTAATCCTTCAGCTTTCTCATGTTGAGTAGTATATTGAACAACTGCGGATATTTCGCTTGCCAGAGCTTTATTGAGTAAGGCGACATACTCATCACCAAAAATTGACCTCCATTCAGAAGCAGGAGTTTCTCCCAAATCGGGTTCATCTTCCATTTCACCATAATTTTGAAATTTCAATAAATGTGCTTCCTCATCACCATATATCTTGCTAAATAACATCCATGTTTCTCGATCACCAATAGCTTTAGCAGCTTCGATTATCTGACGATACAATTCTAAAGCTTCTTCTTCTGCTTTTAAATCTAATTCAGCGAATTCCTTCAGTGAGTTCCCTATAGTTACTTTATCTGGTTTGGTCGTTGCTTCTCCACCCAATAAATAAATTCTTTCCATAATTTGGGCAAGATGTTTCATTTCCTGCTTCGCTAAGTCCTCCAACATTTTCCCAAACTCGTCATATGTTGTACTTTCAAGCAAATAGTTTTCCTTGATCACTCTTCTTTTTAATTTTTCCATTTTTGTATGTTGCAGCATGTATTGCGTTGAAACTTGAATTTCACGAGCAACAGCCTTATTTAACATCGTAAAATATTCATTTGTAGCCTTTATAATCATATTAGATACACCTTTATAAAATTTTAAATAAAAGATGATAAAAACAATTAAAAAGTTTATTATAACAAATTATAGAACAATTCTTTATTTGATTATTATTAGAAATATTTTACTTCTCGATTATTATTTAAAATAATCATAATAAGAATATTTCTCTCTCATCTCATTAAAAATCTTGTCAGCCATCTCGAAGCTTCCAACATTAGGATCTACAGCTAATGCGGTAATAGCTTGTTCTTTTGATTTATTGAGAATCGCATCAACGCATAAATCTTGAACGGATGCTTCGATTCTGAGTATCGCCGCAATATTTTTTGGTAGATTCCCCCATTTCACTCCATGAACTCCTTCTTTGTTCACTATTCCGGGACATTCTATCACTAAATCTTGCGGGAGATTTTCTATTATCCTATCATTTGGAATGTTCACGGCGACTTCATATCGATTTTCATCTTTTAATATCGCTTTGACAATCGGAATCGCTCCTTCTCCAGATAAGTATCTCAACATCCCTTTTTTTGGATATTTATCATTTTTAAGCCGGTTATAATATCTCATTAAGCGCTTATATATTCTTTGACCGTGTTTCTCCGTTCTATCAATCCAATCTATCATATCTTGTGTTTTAGTAAACTCTTCACCAAATTGGAGATATTCTCCTAAATGATTATCTCCCACATACGGGAACCATCCAAATCGCTTGTAAACTTCCAGAGTTAAAGAAGAGAATACAAAGCTATCTTCATTTTCTTTAAAATAATCAAGTGCTTTTGCATTAAATTCGGGCATTAAATCATTTCCAGTCTCGATTTCTTCCAGTCCCATTAGAAAACCAAAATGATTTAGTCCATATGGTTTTATTTTCATTTCGGGCAGTTTTTTATCAAATAAGACAGGTAAATATAAATACATGGCTCCAATTTGATGGCATAAACCGACAAATTTTAATTTTTGTGTAGCTCGTTTAATTGCTAGGCATACTCGAGACATTGGATTGGAAAAATTTATGAAAAATGCTTCGGGGCATATCTTTTCAGCATCTCTAACAATATCGATTACATCTGGGACAATGCGGAACGCGTGTAATGTGCCCCCAGGTCCTCCACACTCGCCTAAAATTTGAGTAGACCCATATTTTCGTGGTATGACATAATCTTCTCTCCACAATTTCATCCTATTTCCAATCTCTATTGAACTTATGATGAAATTTGCGTCTTTAAAAGCTTGAGATCTATTTGTAGTATATTCTAAATTGAATTTGTTGTTAATTAATTCATTTTCAGCCTCTAAAAGAGCGTGAATCATCTTAAGCTTGTCGATATCAATATCATAAAGTACAATTGTTGAACCCTCAAGTTCCTTGTTATTATATATATCTGTAAACATGGAAGGTCCGAAGGAAGTGCTTCCTGCACCGACTAACACAATTCTATTATCCAATTTTAATATCCTTAAATTATGTATTTATAATGTTCTATCAAAAAGTATTATTTAATTAAAAATTAGTTAAATTTGTTAATTTAGAAAAAGCCTTTTGGCAATGCATATGGCAGAGAAATAATATTTAGTAGATTATCTCAAAAAATCAAATTTTATATTCTATCTTATCTCTTTCTAATTTAGTATTAGAAAATTTAAAGAGAATTCACAATGAATAAAGAAGAAATATGTTTTTTACCAGCATTTGAAATGAAAGAAAAGATAGCATCTCAAGAGCTTTCTTCAATTGAAATTACCGAAGCCATAATAGAACGCATAATAAAAATAAATCCGATCATTAATGCATATTGCACTACTACATTCGACTTAGCAAGAGAAATGGCGAAAGAAGCAGATAATAGAGTGAAAAAGGGAGAAAAGTCTGGACTATTGAATGGGATTCCTACATCCATAAAAGATTTAAATCAAGTGAAAGGAGTTCGAACTACATTTGGATCGAAAATATATGAGTTTAACGTTCCAAAAGAAGACTCAATTGCCGTTGCGCGATTAAGGAAAGAAGGATGCGTTATTTTAGGCAAGACCAACACTCCTGAATTTGGGTTTAAAGGTGTGACGGATAATCTTATCTTTGGAGCGTCAAAAAATCCTTGGAATTTGGAAAGAACGACCGGGGGATCCTCAGGAGGTGCCGCAGCAGCAACAGCATCTGGATTGAGTCCATTAGCACAGGGTTCAGA
>Ga0315535_1001839_pt1 | contig 13918 bp, 22 predicted proteins | sample SalMarSW160220MG_2_FD_203092 | JGI IMG/M metagenome (GOLD analysis project Ga0315535, IMG submission 203092) | Salt marsh sediment microbial communities from the Plum Island Ecosystem LTER, Massachusetts, United States - Salt Marsh Sediment SW1602-20 ...
AACAGTAACTGTTAACACTGCCAGGCCCGGTATTATTATAGGTAAAGGCGGCCAGGAGGTAGACAAGCTCAAGGAGGAACTCAAGAAGATAACAAAGAAAGAGGTGCAGATCAATATTTTCGAGGTTAAACGTCCGGAACTGGATGCCAGTATAGTTGCCAATAATATTGCCCGTCAGCTTGAAGGTAAGATCTCATACAGGCGTGCAATCAAGATGTCCATAGCTTCAACCATGCGTATGGGTGCGGAAGGTATTAAAATAATGATATCAGGGCGTCTTGGTGGTGCCGAGATGGCAAGGAGCGAATCATATAAGGAGGGACGTATTCCCCTGCATACCCTGAGGGCAGATATAGACTATGCACTGGCTGAGGCACATACCAAGGTAGGTCTCCTGGGTGTGAAGGTATGGATCTGCAATGGAGAGGTATACGGAAGGAGAGATCTGAGTCCGAATATCGGTGCAAAGAATACGAAAGGCAAGGGTCTTAAAAGGAAGGCCAAGAAATAGTACAGGAATAAGTAAATAATTATATAACAATATTTGAGCGATGTTACAACCGAAAAGGACCAAATTCAGGAGAGCCCAGAAGGGAAGAATGAAAGGCAATGCACAAAGAGGCAACCAGCTGGCATTCGGATCATTTGGTATCAAAGCCCTTGAGGAGTCCTGGATAACAGGAAGACAGATCGAGGCAGCCCGTCAGGCCGTTACGCGTCATATGAAACGTGAAGGTCAGCTTTGGATACGAGTATTCCCCGATAAGCCTATTACAAAGAAACCGGCAGAGGTGCGTATGGGAAAAGGAAAAGGTGCACCTGAAGGTTTTGTAGTCCCGGTAACACCCGGACGTATACTTCTTGAAGCAGAAGGCGTACCGTATGAAGTGGCAAAAGAGGCTCTGAGACTGGGTGCTCAGAAATTTCCGATCACCACTAAATTTGTTGTAAGACGCGATTACGTACAGGAATAAAACATAGACAGAGATGAAAATTTCAGAAATAAGGGAATTAAGCACTGCGGATCTCATTGAAAGAATAGATACCGAGAGAACAATGCTTGTTCGTATGAAGCTTAACCATGCAATCACTCCTCTGGATAATACACAGAAGGTCAGGGAAGTGAAACTTACAATTGCACGTCTGCTGACAGAATTGCGTTCCAGAGAGTTAAGTAACAAATCTAATAGCCAGGTAAGCAATGGAAAGGAATCTTAGAAAAGAAAGGATAGGTACGGTTGTAAGTGCCAGTATGGATAAATCCATAGTCGTTGCCGTTAAGAGGAAAGTTAAACATCCTATCTATGGTAAGTTCATTAACAAGACAAGGAAGCTGATGGCACATGATGAAGAAAACACATGCAACGTCGGTGATACTGTACGCATATCGGAGACCAGGCCTCTGAGCAAGAACAAGACCTGGAGATTAACAGAAATAATCGAAAGAGCTAAGTAGTCATGATACAGCAGGAAAGCAGATTATCCGTAGCCGACAACTCTGGTGCAAAAGAAGTTCTATGCATAAGGGTACTTGGTGGAAGCAAGAAAAGGTATGCCTCCGTTGGTGATAAAGTTGTTGTGAGTGTAAAATCCGCACTTCCTTCAGGAGAAGCAAAGAAAGGCACTGTCAGTAAGGCAGTCGTTGTAAGGACAACCAAGGAGATACGTCGTGCCGACGGTTCATATATCAGGTTTTGCTGAACAATATGAATGAAGTACGGGGAACACGTATTTTTGGTCCGGTTGCGAGAGAACTGCGTGACAAGTACATGAAGATCGTTTCATTGGCACCTGAAGTGTTGTAATTTAATAAAAGTACACAACGATGCAGAAGAAATTAAACATAAAAAAGGGTGATTCTGTGATGGTTATTACAGGAGAATCAAAGGGTCAGAAAGGCCGCGTCCTGGAAGTTGACAGGAATAAATACAGGGCATTGGTTGAAGGTGTCAATATGGTTTCAAAGCACACCAAGCCCAATGCTAAAGCTCCACAGGGTGGCATTCTCAGGCAGGAAGCACCGGTGAGTATTTCAAACCTGATGCTTGTGGATCCTGCTTCAGGAAAACCTACACGTATCGGCAGGAAGCTTAATGACAAAAATAAATTAGTGCGTTATTCTAAAAAATCAGGAGAGGAGATCAAGTGATGTATACACCTTTACTAAAAAACAAGTATAATGACGAGATCGTCCCTGCGTTAATGAAGGAGTTCGGTTACAAAACGATAATGCAGGTTCCCAGGTTGCAGAAGATTGTTATTAACCAGGGAGTAGGTCAGGCTATTGCCGATAAAAAGATTCTTGAGTACGGTGTAAAAGAAATTAGTGATATAGCCGGACAGAAAGCCGTTCAGACAGTGTCTACCAAGGATATTTCCAACTTCAAGCTGAGAAAGAATATGCCTATTGGCATCATGGTCACATTGCGTAAAGACAGGATGTATGAATTCCTTGAAAGACTCATAGCTGTAGCATTACCACGTATCCGCGATTTCAAGGGTATTAACTCGAAACTTGACGGAAGAGGTAACTATACTCTGGGTATATCGGAACAGATCATTTTTCCCGAGATAGATCTTGACAAAATTGCCAAGATAATGGGACTCCAGGTGACATTTGTAACCTCGGCAGATTCGGATGAGGAAGCATATGCTCTGCTAAAACACTTTGGTTTACCATTTAAAAATCTTAAAAACTAGTTATATGGCTAAAGAATCAATGAAAGCACGTGAAGTGAAGCGAGCCAGGATGGCACAGAAGTACGCTGCAAAAAGAGCCAGGCTTAAAGCCGAAGGTGATTACGTAGGTCTTAGCCGCCTCCCCAGGAACTCAAATCCCAACAGGCTGCATAACCGTTGCAAGATAACCGGTCGTCCTAAAGGATATATGAGACAGTTCGGGATTAGCAGGATCACTTTCAGGGAGATGGCATCAAGTGGCCTTATCCCCGGTGTGAAAAAGGCAAGCTGGTAATTGAACGGATAAATATAAACTATTATAATAAGTAAAAGATGACTGATCCAATTGCAGATTTACTGACCAGAATTAGAAATGCTATTATGGCTGGTCATAAGGTTGTTGAGGCTCCGACATCCAATCTTAAAAAAGAGATTGCAAGAATTCTGTTTGAGAAAGGATATATCCTCAGCTATAAGGTTGTGGATAACGGTGGACCGCAGGGGACTTTAAAGATTGCTCTGAAATATAATCAGAAGAGCAAGCAGCCTGCTATAAAAGAGATACAGAGAGTCAGCCGGCCCGGCCTGCGTCAGTATTCCGGATCCGATGAAATTCCCCGCATTCTCAATGGTCTTGGTATAGCAATAATCTCAACCTCAAGGGGATTGATGACTGACAAGGAAGCCAGAAAAGAGAATATAGGCGGAGAAGTATTATGTTATGTATATTAATTAGGAGGATAGCTTAATGTCACGAATAGGAAAATTACCTGTAAACCTGCCAAAAGGAGTCACTATAAATATAAGTGACAACAACATGGTCAGTGTGAAGGGCCCCCTCGGTGAGTTGACCCAGGAAGTTGACAATGAACTTAAGGTAGAAGTGGTGGATAACGAACTTATAATTTCGAGGCCATCTGAGTCAAAAGAGCATAAATCAAAACACGGACTGTATCGTGCACTTATACAGAACATGGTTGTCGGTGTATCCGAAGGATATAAGAAGGAACTGGAACTTGTAGGGGTAGGTTACCGTGCAGAAGCAAAAGGGCAGAACCTTGAAATGAGCCTGGGATTCTCGCATGAAGTAATCATACAGCTTCCTCCTGAAGTTAAAGTTGAGACCAGAACTGAGAGGAGAGCTAATCCTATAATAACCCTGACATGCATTGACAAACAGCTTATTGGACATGTTGCTGCAAAGATCAGGTCATTGCGTCCGCCTGAGCCATATAAAGGCAAAGGAATCAAGTTTGTAGGAGAACAGCTCAGAAGGAAAGCTGGTAAATCTGCTAGTGTTTAATCTGGTAAAAGTTAAGAAATCATGGCTTTAACTAAGTTGGAAAGAAGACAAAGGATCAAATTGAGGATCCGGAAAAAAATAAACGGTACTGCTGTAGCACCAAGAATGGCTGTTTATCGTAGCAATAAACAGATCTATGCACAGGTTATTGACGACCTGAAAGGGGAGACTCTTTTATCGGCATCTTCGAGGGAGAAAGATATTGCTTCGCAGACAGGCATAAAGAAAATTGAACAGGCCAAACTCGTTGGGAAACTTCTTGCTGCCAAATGCAAGGAAAAAGGTATTGACCAGGTTGTTTTCGACAGGGGTGGTTATAAATATCATGGCAGAGTTAAATCATTGGCTGATGCAGCCCGCGAAGGCGGTTTAAAATTCTAATGGATTATGGGAAACGGAATAAGAAAAGTAAAAACCAGCGATCTGGAGCTTAAAGACAGGCTTGTCAGCATACAGAGAGTGACCAAGGTAACAAAAGGTGGTCGTACATTCAGCTTTTCAGCCATCGTGGTGGTTGGAAATGAAGATGGTATCGTGGGACATGGCCTGGGCAAAGCCAGTGAAGTGACAACAGCTATTTCAAAGGGCATAGAGGATGCCAAAAAGAACCTTATAAAGGTTCCTGTTATTAACGGTACTATACCCCACGAGCAGGTAGCGAAATTTGGTGGTGCAAAGGTGTTTATCAAGCCTGCAGCCGACGGTACCGGTGTAAAGGCTGGGGGTGCTATGCGTGCTGTGTTGGAAAGTGTGGGAGTGAAGAACGTGCTTGCCAAGTCTAAGGGATCATCCAACCCCCATAACCTTGTCAAGGCTACATTTGCAGCTCTCCTGGAAATGAGAGATGCTTACGCCGTTGCGGAGCACAGGGGTATAACCATGGAAAGAGTGTTTAACGGATAGAAAAAAAGTTACGATGGCAAAAATTCGTATTACCCAGGTAAAAAGTAAAAACGGTCAGCCGGAGCGACAGAAAAGGACTCTTCAGGCACTCGGCATCCGTAAATTGAACCATAGTGTTGAACATGAGGCCACACCCCAGATACTGGGTATGGTGGTCAAGGTGAAGCACCTGGTAAAAGTTGAAAATATTTAAGGAATTAAACATATTTATTCTATATAGTTATGGATTTAAGTAACTTAAAACCTGCTAAAGGATCGGTAAAGAAAGGTAAGCGCATTGGCAGAGGCCAGGGTTCCGGAAAAGGGGGTACATCAACCAGGGGCCATAAAGGCGCTAAGTCCAGATCAGGTTACAGCAAAAAGATAGGATTTGAGGGAGGCCAGATGCCGCTTCAGAGACGTGTTCCAAAGTACGGTTTTAAAAATATCAACCGAAAGGAGTATAAGGGAATTAATCTCAGTACGCTTCAGCAGCTTGCAGAACAGCGTAACCTGGAAAAAATTGATTTTGAAGTACTTTTTAATGCCGGATTTGTTTCTAAGAATACACTTGTGAAGATACTGGGTAACGGGAATCTCGAAAGAAAACTGGAGGTTCATGCCCATGCATTCAGCAAATCAGCAATAGAAGCAATAGAAGCAAAAAAAGGAACCGCAGTAAAAATGTAATTTCATGAGACTGATTCAGACATTAAAGAATATTTTTAAGATAGAGGACCTGAGAGCAAGGCTTATCTATACTTTTGGGATTATTGTATTATACAGACTGGGGAAATATGTCAGCTTGCCGGGAATAGATCCTTCTCAGCTGGCAAATCTTAGGAACCAGACATCAACGGGTATCATGGGATTGCTTGATATGTTTTCAGGTGGTGCCTTTTCGCAGGCTTCAATATTTGCCCTGGGTATTATGCCTTACATTTCCGCCTCTATTGTTGTCCAGCTGCTTGGTATTGTATTCCCCTATTTCCAGAAGCTGCAGAAAGAAGGTGAAAGCGGACGACGTAAAATGAATCAGTACACAAGATACCTTACTGTAGCTATTCTTATACTGCAGGCTCCGACATACCTTGTGAACCTTCATGCTCAGCTTCCTGCATCAGCATTTATAATATCCGGTACTTTCTTTACGGTATCATCGGTTATCATACTGACAGCAGGTACAATGTTCGTGATGTGGCTGGGGGAAAAGATCACCGATAAAGGTATTGGCAATGGTATTTCACTTATCATTATGATAGGCATTGTTGCCAGGCTGCCGTCGGCTTTTATCTTTGAATCAGGAACCAGGATGAACGGTGCAGGTGGTGCAATAGCCCTTATCGTTGAAATACTGTTCCTCTTTGTAGTTATTCTCGGAACAATCCTGCTTGTTCAGGGTACCCGCAGGGTACCTGTTCAGTATGCCAGGAGGATAGTCGGTAATAAACAATATGGCGGTGTTCGTCAGTATATTCCGCTGAAGGTTAATGCAGCCGGTGTGATGCCTATCATCTTTGCACAGGCGATCATGATGCTTCCTATTATAATAGCCGGATATTCAACAAACTCCGGGTCCGCATTTGTTGTCGCTTTCTCGAATATGTACGGGTTCTGGTATAATCTTGTAACGGCAATAATGATCATTGTCTTTACCTATTTCTATACAGCTATAACTATTAACCCGGTACAGATGGCAGAGGACATGAAGAAGAATGGCGGATTCATACCGGGTATCAAGCCGGGCAGAAAAACTGTTGAATTCCTCGATACTATTATGTCGAGGATAACATTACCCGGATCCATATTCCTGGCTATTGTTGCAATACTTCCCTCCATAGCTGTGAAAGCCCAGGTAACTCCTCAGTTTGCACAGTTTTACGGAGGTACTTCGCTGCTCATCCTTGTAGGTGTTATCCTTGATACACTGCAACAGATTGAAAGCCATTTGCTTATGAGGCACTACGATGGTCTGATGAAAACCGGCCGTATAAAAGGCAGGGTTGGCTCAGCGTCATCAATATAAAATTTATTTAGCGTTCTTTGATGTTGTATTTGAAGACTGATGAAGAGATTGGGTTGTTAAGAGAAAGCAATTTACTGGTGTCCAGAACACTTGCAGAGCTTGCTTCACTCATAAAACCCGGGATTACCACCCTTGATCTTGACAAAATTGCCGAGGAGTTTATCCGTGATCACGGAGCAGTTCCTGGATTCAAGGGATACGGTGGATTTCCAAATACTCTCTGTACATCTGTTAATGATGAAGTTGTGCATGGAATACCATCGGGATACGTTCTCAAGGAGGGTGATATAATATCTGTTGATTGTGGGGTTATCCTGGATGGATGGTACGGTGACAGTGCATATACCTTCGCGGTCGGGGAGATAAGTGAAGCGACCAGGAGACTTTTGGACTTTACAAAGGCCTCACTGGAGGAAGGAGTAAAGGAAGCTGTTGCAGGCAACAGGATAGGAGATATCTCGAGTGCGGTTCAGACCATGGCGGAAAGCGGTGGATACTCTGTGGTCCGTGAACTTGTAGGGCATGGCCTTGGGCGGAAACTTCATGAACATCCTGAGGTCGCTAACTGGGGCAAGAAAGGTTCCGGACCTAAGATGGAAAAGGGCCTGGTGATTTGTATTGAACCAATGATCAATGCCGGAAGGAAAGAAACGGTACAGATGAACGATGGATGGACCATCAAGACAACTGACGGAAAGCCTTCGGCACATTTTGAATATGCGGTTGCTGTTGATAAAGGGAAGGCAGATGTATTAACGACTTTTAAATTTATAGAAGAAGTTTTAAATAAAAATAAATTAAATGGCTAAACAATCATCTATCGAACAGGATGGCACCATCATCGAAGCCCTGTCAAATGCAATGTTCAGAGTGGAACTCGAAAACGGGCATGTTATCACAGCCCATATTTCGGGTAAGATGAGGATGCATTACATAAAGATATTACCGGGCGACAAGGTGAAGGTTGAGATGTCACCATATGATTTGACGAAAGGAAGAATAACATTCAGGTATAAATAAGAAATATTATTATAATGAAAGTAAGAGCATCTGTTAAAAAGCGCAGTTCTGACTGTAAAATAGTCAGGAGAAAAGGCCGCATTTACGTTATTAACAAGAAAAATCCCAAGTATAAACAGAGACAGGGATAATTTAACTAATTTTGCAACTCATTTAAGAAAAGTATTATATGGCACGTATTGTAGGTGTAGACTTACCAAGAAACAAAAGGGGCGAAATTGGCCTGACATACATTTACGGAATAGGCAAGAGTACTGCCCAGAAGGTACTCGATGCAGCCGGTGTTGACAGGAATGCAAAGGTTCAGGACTGGACCGATGATGATATCAATACCATCCGCAGGATCCTCAATGATAAATATAAACTTGAGGGTGAACTTCGTTCCGAGACACAGATGAATATCAAGAGGCTTATGGATATAGGTTGTTACCGCGGTGTTCGTCACAGGATAGGGCTTCCTGTCAGGGGTCAGAGTACCAAGAATAACGCCAGGACACGTAAGGGAAGAAAGAAAACTGTTGCAAACAAGAAAAAAGCTACTAAATAAATAAGTTATGGCAAAGAAGACTGGAGCATCAAAAAAGAGGGTCGTTAAGGTAGAACCTTCAGGCCAGGCACATATTCATTCATCATTTAATAACCTTATTATTACCCTGACCAATAACTCAGGTCAGGTTATTTCCTGGGCTTCTGCAGGTAAGATGGGTTTTAAAGGCTCGAAAAAGAACACACCCTATGCAGCACAGATGGCTTCTGAAGACTGCGGTAAGGTAGCCTACGATCTCGGATTAAGGAAAGTGAAGGTTTTCGTTAAAGGTCCGGGTGCTGGTCGCGAATCAGCAATAAGGTCAATCAGTAACCTGGGGATAGAGGTAACAGAGATAATAGACGTCACTCCGATGCCTCATAATGGTTGCCGGGCTCCTGGAAGGAGAAGAGTATAACAGGTATTGAATTGATTATTTAATAGTTAAAATAATTTCACAATGGCAAGATATATTGGCCCAAAATCGAAAATTGCAAGAAAATTTGGTGAACCCATCTACGGACCGGATAAGCACCTTGAGAGGAAGAACTTTCCTCCGGGACAGCATGGAATAAACAAAAAGAGAAAGAAGACCTCCGAGTACGGAATACAGCTCAAGGAAAAACAGAAGGCAAAATATACCTATGGGATGCTTGAGCGCCAGTTTCGCAATACTTTTGAAAAAGCTTCCAGAAGCAAGGGAGTTACAGGTGAGGTATTGCTCCAGTTGCTTGAATCGCGTCTCGATAATGTTGTATTCCGTCTGGGTATTTCTCCGTCAAGAGCTGGGGCACGCCAGCTTGTTTCACACAGGCATATAACAGTCAATGGTTATGTTGTTAATATACCTTCTTTCCAGCTGAAGCCGGGTGATATTATCGGTGTACGGGAAAAGTCAAAGTCTCTTGAATCAATTGTCGACTCACTTTCAACAATGAAATATGCAAAGCTTCCATGGTTGGAGTGGGATGATGCACAGATGGCAGGCAAATTCATGAGCGTGCCGGAAAGGACTGATATTCCTGAAAATATCAAAGAACAACTAATAGTTGAATTATATTCCAAGTAATAATAATATTAAGATAAATTCTATGGCCATTTTATCATTCCAGAAACCGGATAAAGTAATAATGCTGGAAGCGGATGAACAACACGGAAAATTTGAATTCCGTCCGCTTGAACCTGGCTATGGTATTACTGTCGGTAATGCACTTAGAAGAATACTACTCTCTTCATTAGAGGGTTTTGCCATAACCACGGTTAAGATCGAAGGCATTGACCATGAGTTCTCTACTATTACTGGTGTTATGGAGGACGTTACTGAGATTATCCTTAACCTTAAACAGGTTCGTTTCAAACGGATAGTCGATGATGTTGACCATGAAAAGGTCATCATAAAAATGAGTGGTCAGGATGTTTTTAAAGCTGGTAATCTTAACTCTTCTCTGAGCAGTTTCGAGGTACTCAACCCTGATCTTGTTATTTTCAGGATGGAACCGGATGTTAAGCTGCAGATTGAGATGACAATAAACAAAGGGAGAGGTTATGTTCCCGCAGAAGAAAACGAGCCGGTGGACAGTGAATTCGGATTGATTGCAATCGATTCAATATTCACACCTATCCGAAACGTAAAATATTCAGTTGAAAACTATCGTGTTGAACAGAAAACAGACTACGAAAAACTGCTTTTCGAAATAGATACGGACGGATCCATACATCCTAAGGATGCCCTTAAAGAAGCCGCTAAGATACTTATATATCATTTTATGCTTTTCTCCGATGAGAAGATAACTCTCGACTCGGACGATAAACTGGCAAACGAGGAGTTCGATGAGGAAGTTCTTCATATGAGACAGCTGCTTAAGACCAAACTGGTCGATCTCGACCTTTCCGTCAGAGCATTGAACTGCCTTAAAGCCGCAGAAGTTGATACGCTGGGCGACCTGGTCAGGTTCAATAAGAACGACCTGCTCAAATTCAGGAACTTCGGGAAGAAATCACTGACAGAGCTCGATGAACTGCTTGAAAATATGAGCCTTTCATTTGGAATGGATGTAAGTAAATATAAGTTAGAGAAAGATTAATTGGATAACAGGTTAAGGAATTACAGAAATGCGACATTCAAGAGTTATAAACCATCTGGGAAGGACAAGTTCACACAGGAAGGCGATGCTGGCAAACATGGCCACATCACTTATTCTTCATAAGAAGATCACAACAACAACAGCCAAGGCAAAGGCCCTGCGTACTTATGTTGAGCCTCTGATAACCAAATCGAAAGAAGATTCCACACATTCAAGGAGAGTTGTTTTCAGTTACCTTAAGGATAAAGATGCCGTATCTGAACTTTTCAGGGAAATCTCACCTAAGATAGCTGAACGTCCGGGCGGATATACCAGGATTCTGAAAACAGGTAAGCGTCTGGGAGATAATGCAGATATGTGTATCATAGAGCTTGTGGACTATAATGAAGCTATGCTTGGTGGAGGAGCAACCAAGACCAAGACAACCAGGAGAAGAAGATCGAAGAAGAAGGAAGATAGCGTTGAAGCTGCAAAGGCTCCGAAAGCTGAAAAGGGAGTAACAACAGAAAAGAAAGAAACGGAAGTGAAGGCTGAGGACGCAGCTCAACCGGAAACAGAAGCTTCGACGGAAGAGGTTGTGACAGATAAGACAGAAGAAGCAACGGAAGAGAAGAAGGAAAAGACTGAAGATCAGGCCGACGGGCAAGCCGAAGATAAAACTCCAGAAGCTTAATAAATGTTGGAGAATATATTTTAAGAAAAGGGATAAGTCATAATGATTTAATCCCTTTTTCTTTACATTGCCATATTGTAAAATATAAAAATAAAAATTTATGGGTCAGATAGTTAGCGTACACGCCCGTGAGATTCTTGATTCACGCGGTAATCCGACAATTGAAGTAGATATTACCACTGCAAGTGGTTATTTTGGAAGAGCTGCCGTACCATCTGGTGCATCGACAGGCGAAAATGAAGCACTGGAATTAAGAGATGGTGACAAAAGCAGGTACCTTGGCAAAGGTGTGCTGAAAGCAGTTTACAATGTCAATAATATTATAGCTGAAGAAATTATCGGGATGGATGTTACCGATCAGGCCGGGATAGATAAAAAGATGCTCGATCTTGATGGGACCAAAACAAAGAGTAATCTCGGTGCGAATGCTGTTCTTGGTGTTTCGCTTGCAGTTGCAAAAGCAGCAGCTGCCTATCATGGTTTACCTTTATTCCGTTATATAGGGGGGGCCAACGCTGTCACCCTTCCGGTGCCGATGATGAATATCATCAATGGAGGATCGCACTCCGATGCACCTATTGCATTCCAGGAATTCATGATCAGGCCTGTCGGGGCACCAACTTTTGCAGAAGGACTCAGGATGGGTGCAGAGATCTTTCATTCACTAAAGAAAGTGTTGAAAAAAAGAGGATTAAGCACGGCAGTTGGCGATGAAGGAGGTTTTGCCCCGTCACTTAACGGAACAGAAGATGCTCTTGAGACTATTATCAAGGCAATTGATGCTGCCGGTTATAAAGCAGGTACCGATGTTATGATAGCTCTCGATTGTGCTGCTTCAGAATTCTATGTTGATGGAGTTTATGACTATACAAAATTTGAAGGGTCAAAAGGAGCTAAAAGGAGTTCAAAGGAGCAGGTCGACTATATTGAAGAGCTTATAAAGAATTACCCGATAGACTCTGTTGAGGACGGTATGGCTGAGAATGACTGGGATGGCTGGAAAATGCTTACCGGCAGGATTGGTAAGATATGCCAGGTCGTTGGCGATGATGTGTTTGTTACCAATGTAGATTACCTTAAAAAAGGTATTGAGATGGGTTGCGCCAACTCAATTCTTATCAAAGTAAACCAGATAGGATCACTCACAGAAACACTCAATGCTATTGAAATGGCTCACAGGGCAGGTTATACTACCGTTACCTCACACCGCTCAGGTGAGACAGAAGACTCTACAATAGCCGATATAGCTGTTGCGACAAACTCGGGTCAGATCAAGACAGGATCGGCCAGCAGGACTGACAGGATGGCAAAATATAACCAGCTTCTCAGGATAGAGGAAGAGCTTGGAGTGCTTGCTGTTTACGGATATAAAAAATAACACTAGAGGCTATCTCTAAAGTCCTGATTTATACCCCCTGCCCCCTAAAGGGGGTTCTGTAAACATCTGATAATCAAAAGTCCCCTTTAGGGGATTTAGGGGTAAAATTAAGAGAAACTGACTTTTAAGACAGCCTCAATTGCCTTACCAAAGGGGATTCCAACAGTTATTAACAATTGTTGACAACCTATGTTTATATCGGGTTTAAAACAACGGACTTTATTTCATTGTTGTTTGGATTTACTAATGTAAATTTGATTTTATCAGGTGAGCGATAAAAGACTGCTCGAATGATGTGGAAACGGAAAATGTTACTTAACTGAAGCAAGGCCCGTTTCGGTCAGACCTCCGGGTCTGCGCACCATAAGAGCCGAAGCCTGAACTAGAGGACCTTGCGTCCGCGATGTTCAGAAAGTCGCAAAAGGCCGGAAACGTTCTTTAAGCGAGTGAGTCACAGGGCCTCAGGGATAAAAAGACTTATGTCCGGATTGAACTGAAACTGAAGCCTTTCCCTTCGGGGAATGAGTAACAGCGCCTGAACGACGCTTCGTCCCGGAAGTCCGCCTCAAAACGGACAAAAGGACAGCCGGAAGGTTCTGCCGTAACAGGTAAAACCGGAAAGCCATGGGTTGTGGGAATGGATCTCGTATCCAGGAAAGCAGCCGGTCAAAATAACAGTAATCTGACATCGGAAACAACTTCGGTTGCGTACGGTGGATGGGAACTACTCCAAGTGAATAGTTCCCATCATTGTTTTTATACCCTTTCATCTTATTCCGCATTAGGTTATATCAATAAGTGTTTTCCCGCATTCTCTGTGGATAAGGGATTTAATTTTTTGAGCCAGCTACTTTAATTTTTCATTATAATACTACCTGGTTCCTCATTTCATGGTACCGGTGATTGATTTTATTGGCTTATTGAATATCTTTGTCAATCAATTTAGTAATGACATGCCATATTCAGGATTAAATAATTTTATTGATGAGCTGGAGAGATTTGATGAGCTCCGGAGGATAGATGCTTTTGTGGATCCTGAACTTGAGATAACTGAGGTAACAGACAGGGTGACAAAAAGCAGGGGGAAAGCCCTTCTTTTCGAAAATAACGGGACAGGCTTTCCAGTACTCATTAATGCATACGGCTCTTATTCAAGAATGACTATGGCAATAGGTCAGAAGGATCTTGAGGAAGCAGGGAAGGAGATAGAGCGGGTCTTTGCAATGGTTACCGGCAGTGATGGTCCTTTATTGCAGAAGATAGCTTCCATGCCTTCCTTTCTGAAACTGGCCGGATTAATGCCATCCAGGAAAAGGGGAAGGGGTGCCTGTCAGCAGGTGATACAAA
>Ga0315535_1001840_pt1 | contig 13914 bp, 13 predicted proteins | sample SalMarSW160220MG_2_FD_203092 | JGI IMG/M metagenome (GOLD analysis project Ga0315535, IMG submission 203092) | Salt marsh sediment microbial communities from the Plum Island Ecosystem LTER, Massachusetts, United States - Salt Marsh Sediment SW1602-20 ...
AGCAAGGTGTGCGGTTCACCATCGCTGCCATCGAACGCATGCAGGGCGGCGAAGTCTTTGTCCCCAAGATTCCCAGCATGCGCGTGGTGGATCTGGCCAAGGCCATTGCCCCCGAAGCCGAGCTCGAATTCATCGGCATCCGGCCGGGCGAAAAGCTGCATGAGGTGTTGATCTCAGAAGATGAGTCGCGGCACACACTCGAGCTGGACGATATGTTCGTCGTCGAGCCGCCGGGCGCGCTTTGGTTCGGCCACAGTTGGGAAGAGGAAGGCCGCCGGCCCGACGAGGGATTCCGCTATGCGAGCGATACCAACCAGGTCTGGTTGTCCCTGGATGAACTGCAGGGCTTGATTGGGCCCGAGGCCGTGGATCCCAAAGGGACGAAAGCCTGACCATGGCGCGTGTGCTGATCACCGGCGCCAGCGGGCTGTTGGGTGCCAATCTGGTGCTGGCGGCGCGCCCCCAGGATGAAGTGGTAGCGGTCTATCACCAGCATCCGATTGAACGCAGCGGTGTTCGCTGCCTAGGCGCCGACCTGTCCCAGCCCGGCGTGGCCGACTCGATCATCGGCGAGTTGGCGCCCGATTGGGTGGTCCACTGTGCCGCTGCTACAGATGTTGATCGTTGCGAGCGCGAGCCCGACTGGGCCACCCGTTTGAATCGCGATATGGCCGGGTATGTGGCCGGAGCGTCATGCCTGGTGGGCGCGAAGTTGGTGCATATTTCGACCGATGCCGTGTTTGACGGACGCCATGCGCCTCATGCCGAGAATGAGTCACCTATGCCGATCAACGTCTACGGCCGCACCAAGTTGGAGGGCGAGAGGGCCGTAGTGGCAGCCCATCCCAAAGCTGCCGTGGTACGCACCAACTTGTTCGGTTGGAATGCGCAGCCGAAAGCGGGACTGGCTGAGTGGTTCCTGGATCGACTGGAGCGCGGCCTGACTTGCCCGGGTTTCACCGATGTGACTTTCAGCCCGATTTTGGCCTACGACCTCGCGAGCTGGTTATGGCGAATGCTTGATGCCGGGTTAGGGGGAATTACACACATCGGCGGGGGGACGTGCCTAAGCAAGTACGATTTCGGGGTTCGGCTGGCGAAGGCCTTGGGCCACGATCCGACAAGGGTTGTTGAGGCCACATTGAAGGATGCCGGCCTTTCGGCGAGTCGGCCGCTTCACCTGTGCCTGCAATCTGACCGGATCCAGCGGGCTCTCGGGGATGAGCTGCCCGGCATTGACGAAGGAATCGAGCGGCTTGCTGCCATGGATAGGGGCTCGGCGCGGGGGTCGCTGAAGAGAATGGCGGCTGCTGGAAGGAGGGAGGCGTGAAAAATGTGTTCGGTCCGGCAAGGCAGCTTAAGCGGGCAGCAACGCTGACGAGCAAGCGGACATTGCAGCGTCTTCGTTTTGGCCCCTGGGATCGTAGCCAGCTCCCGGTTGTGTTTGGAAACGCAATGGCCAAGAGCGGCTCCCATGTCCTTTCTCAGTTCTTGGAAGGCCTACCGGAGCTGAGCCCGGCGGTGTTCGCCGAATCCATCCCAGTCAGAACACTCGATCGCCACGGGAAGGTTAGATCCACAGAAGCGGTTTTGGGCCAGCTGCTGAGACTCAAATCGGGTGATATAGGCTGGGGCTATGTCCCTGGGTGGCCGGCGTTCCTCGAAATGCTGACCCGGCCAGGATACGCAACTTTCTTCATCTACCGAGATCCCCGGGACAAGATCGTCTCCCATATTCTGTACGCCATGCATATGCACACGGAACATGCCATGCACGACTTCTACCACTCGTTGCCGACGATGGAAGCGAGGATATCAGCTACGATCGAAGGAGTGCCAGGCATGGTAGAAAGTGTGCGACGAACATACGAGTCCTATCTGCCTTGGCTCGATCAACCTTCGGTCTTGTCGATCCGGTTCGAAGACGCCGTGGGTGACCGAGACACGACCTTGGACCAAATGCTCGATTATCTGGAGAGCCGCGGTCTTCCAACCAAACTAACGCGCGCTGCCTGCAAAGAAACCCTCAATCGTTCAATGTCCCCGGATAGGTCGCCCACATTCCGAAAGGGAGCCTCTGGGGGTTGGCGGGAACACTTTTCAGCTCGAAATGTCAACGAGTTTCGAGCCAAGACCGGGGACTTGTTGTCCATCCTTGGATACGAATGGTAGCCGTGCCGTAGCCAGAGCTCTACTCGGGTCGCCAGTGCGCCATGGAGGATACCCATCATGAATGACATTCAGATCGCCGATCGCAAGATCGGCCAGGGTGATCCAACCTATTTCATCGCCGACATTGGTGCCAACCATGACGGGGATCTCGAGCGGGCCAAGGACCTGATCTATCAGGTGGCCGAGGCCGGGGCCGACGCGGCCAAGTTCCAAAATTTCCGGGCGCCGGAGATCGTCAGTGACTACGGCTTCACCCATATGAACTCGCAGGTGTCCCACCAGGCGAAGTGGAAGAAATCCGTTTTCGAGGTCTATCAGGGCGCGTCGATCCCCTTCGAGTGGACGCCTGAGCTGGGCGAGACCTGTGACGATGCCGGCATTCACTACTTTTCGTCTCCCTATGACTTCGCGGCCGTGGATGAACTTGAACGCTACTTCCCGGCCATCAAGATCGGATCAGGGGACATCACCTGGGTCGAGATCATCGAAAGGATCGCCTCGAAGGGCAAGCCGGTGCTGCTCGCCACCGGCGCATCTTCTATTGGCGATGTCCAGCGTGCCGTAGACACGGTTTTGGCCGTCAACCAGGCATTGGTGCTGCTTCAATGCAACACCAACTACACCGGCAGCACCGACAACTTTGATCACATCCATCTGAATGTGCTCAAGACCTACGGCGCCATGTATCCGGACGTCGTCTTGGGGCTTTCCGACCACACGCCGGGCCATGCCACGGTGCTCGGCGCTGTGGCGCTGGGGGCCCGTGTTGTGGAGAAGCACTTCACCGACGACAACAGCCGGGAGGGTCCGGACCACCCGTTCGCCATGAATCCCACAACCTGGAAGGAGATGGTCGATCGAACGCGCGAGCTCGAAAGGGCCCTCGGTTCGACGGAGAAGTTCGTGGCGGAGAATGAGGCCGAGACGGTCGTTATCCAGCGTCGGTGTCTTCGGGCAGCCAGAGACATCCAGGCCGGAGAGCGCCTGAAGCGTGACATGATCAAGGTGCTCCGGCCGGCCACCCCAGGTGCCATCATGCCCTACGAACTGGCGGCCGCGATTGGGACGACAGCCCAGGTCAATATCCCCGCCGGGGACGCCCTGCGCTGGACGCGTTTGGGGGACTGAGTGCGCGTTCTGTACTTCTCGCGCGACTACACGCCTCACGATTATCGTTTCCTGAGCGCGCTGGCGGAGACGAGCCATGAAGTCTTCTACCTGCGGCTGGAGGACAAGGGTCTTGAGCTGGAGCAGCGGCGGCTGCCTGGCACCATTGAGGAAATTGATTGGTGGTCCGTACGTCGGCCATTCATCTGGCGGGACCTGCCGAGGTCGCTCTTCTTCCTTCGCTCGCTGCTGGATCGTCTGAAGCCCGATCTGGTTCACGCCGGACCGGTGCAGAATCCGGCCGGGCTGGTCGCTGCTGTCGGCTATCACCCCTTGGTCACGATGTCATGGGGCTCCGATCTACTGGTAGGTGCGGACCGCTTTTTGGGTCGAAGCGTGGCGAAGTATACGTTGAAACGAAGCGACGTCTTGGTCTGTGATTGTCAGGCCGTACGTACAAGAGCCGAAGAGCTCGGGATGCGATCTGACCGAATTGTGGTCTTTCCGTGGGGCGTCGATCTGGACAAGTTCTCGCCGGGAGAGTCGGAGCACCTTCGCCAGGACCTGGGTTGGCAATCCAACCTGGTGTTGATCTCCAACCGATCGTGGGAGCCGCTGTATGGCGTCGATCAAGTTATTGAGGCGTTCATTCGTGGCTCGGAATTCTTGCCTCAGCTTCGCTTGATCCTCCTGGGTGATGGCTCCCAGACCGACCAGATTCGGGGGCGGATCGAGACTGCCGGGTTGACCGACAGGGTTCATATCGGCGGCCAAGTGGAGAACGACGACCTCCCCGAGTACTACCGTGCCGCCGACCTTTATGTATCCGCCTCCCACAGCGATGGGAGCTCGGTGTCCCTGATGGAGGCCATGGCTTCAGGCTTGCCGGCGCTGGTCTCCGACATTCCAGGGAATCGAGAATGGGTGGTCCCGGGTGAGCATGGCTGGTGGTTTGAGACGGGGAAGACGGTGTCCTTGGTGGATGGTCTCAAGCAGGCTGTGGAAAGCGAATCCGAATTCGATTCGTTGGGCGAACGAGCCCGCCAGCGTGCGGCCGAAAGGGCAAACTGGCAGGTGAATTTCCAGCATCTGCTTGAGGCCTACGATCTGGCTCGGGCGGGGAAAGGCTAGCCACGATGCAGGAATCAGATCCTCGCGTGGTGGCCGTCATCCAGGCGCGCATGCAGTCGTCTCGCCTTCCAGGGAAAGTGCTCGCCGACATCCAGGGGCAGCCGATGCTGCTGCGCGTTGTGCGCCGGGTGCAGCGAGCCCAGACGGTGGATCAGGCTGTCGTGGCTACGACGACATCCGAATCGGATGATCCCGTGGAAGCGCTGTGCCGCGCCGAGGGATTGGCCTGCTTCCGCGGTGACGCGGTCGATGTGCTCGACCGCGTGCATTCCGCAGCCGCCGCCCACGAAGCCGATGTGGTCGTGCGGATCACCGGCGATTGCCCGGTCATCGACCCACAAATCATCGACCTGACGGTTCGGTCCTTCCTGGAAAGCGATCCGCCCGTGGACCTGGCCCTCAACCGGTTTGTCGACGACCGAACCTTTCCTGTCGGCTTGGACACCGAGGTGTGCAGCTTCGAGGCGCTTGAGAGCGCCTGGAAAGAAGCTGACCAGGCCTACCAACGCGAGCACGTGATGCCCTACCTTTACGATCCGCCGGGAAGGTTCCGCGTGCTGCACGTTCGCAATGATGAGGACCTGGGCAGCTACCGATGGACGGTGGACACTGCGGAGGACCTGGCATTCATCCGGGCCGTCTTCGCGCATTTCGCGCCCGACGATAAGTTCGATTGGCGGGAGATTTTGGACCTGGTGCGCAGCCGGCCGGACCTGGCGGCCTTAAACGCCGGCGTCAAGCACAAACCTTTGAAGAGCATCGATACGCGCCGAAAGTAGCGCCCGGATCAAGCGGCCGACATGGTCGGCGCCGTCGACGAGAGAATGGGAGCAGCGACCTTGCGTGTGGGACAAAACCCGGCCAAATTCGTCCAAGGGGTGACTCGACCACAGCGGATCACCGTGGCCGTCCTGACCTGCATCCCGGCCTTGAAAGGATTCCACGCCCAGGCGCTGGATGTGCTCAATGCTTGCCTGGAGAGCCTGTGGACGCACACTTCACCGGACCACGACTTGATGGTGTTTGACAACGGAAGCGGACCGGAGACCGTCGCTTACCTGCTGGAGGCGCACCAGGCGGGGCGTATTCAGTATTTGACCCTGTCTGAGAAGAATCTGGGGAAGGGCGGCGCCTGGAATCAGATCTTCACCTCGGCGCCGGGTGAGATCCTGGCCTACACGGACAGTGACGCGGAATTCAGCCCGGGATGGCTGGAAGACTCGCTGAAGATCTTGGAGACGTACCCCAAGGTCGGCATGGTCACCAGCCGCCCGTTTCGGACGCCCCCCGAGTTCTACGGCACCACCGTCGACTGGGCGGAGGCCCATCTGGATGTCCAGATCGAACGCGGAAGCTACATCCCGTGGGAGGACTTCCGGGACTTCGATTTGAGCCTGGGCCAGGATGAGGCCGACATTCGCGCCCGCTACGAGTCCACTGAGGACATTCGCCTCACCTATCGGGACACGCAGGCCTTCGTGGGCGCTTCCCACTGGCAATTTGTGGCCCACACCTCAGTCCTGAGGGGGTTCGTTCCCTTCGATATGGATCGCCCGATGGGTCAGGTGCGTGATCTGGACCGCCGCATGGATGCAGAGGGCTATTTGCGCTTGATGACGGCCCGGCCGCTGGCCATGAACATGAGCAACACCCTCAACCCGCTCCCCAAACAGGGCCAGGCCAAGATGTCAGCACGCAGTGGGGGCCTCTGGCGCAGGGTCCTCGAAATCGGGATCGTGCGTCGGCTGCTGCTCGGGCTCTATGACCGCGTGTTTCGCTGGTATTTCGTGGATTGACCTTGCCCATGACTCCTGCTTCCGGACACGACGGTCCCACCATCTTCGTCAGCGCCGATCACGGATTGGCGATCGTTTACTTCCTGCAAACGGATGTGGTGCACAAGCTCATCGAGGGGGGAGCGCGGGTTGTGCTCTTCACCGAGGACAGCCTGGTGCCGACCGTCCAAGAGCGCTTCGGACGGCCCGGGCTGGCAGTCGAGGGACTGCGCCTCGATCGGGCCAAAGCCTATGTCGAGAAGGTCGCCTCAGAGCGCCAGTGGTGGCTCCATTTTCTTCGGCGGGTCGGGGGCTCGCGGCGCATCAACACCGAGGCCATGGACAGCTACGTCGACCAGGTCGGGGCCGAGCAGGCCAATCGACGGCGGCTGCTGATGCCGCTGGCCTGGGCGTCGATCGCGCTCCTGCGCCGTGCCCGATGGGCGCGCCGGGGATTGGTGGGTTGGCAGTCAAGGTACAGCCCGGATCTCTATGGCGACCTCTTCGACCAGTACCAGCCAGACCTGGTGGTGGCCAGCACGGCCGGTTGGCGCTTGGATAGGTTCCTGCTGCGTCAGGCCGCCCAGCGCGGCGTGACGAATGCGGCGGCCATGATCGGTTGGGACAACCCCAGCAGCTACAGCCTGCCAGGGGCGCCGGTGGATTACGTGACCTGCTGGTCCGAGCTACAGAAGGAAGAGCTCGTCCTCGGTTCAGACTGGCCGCCGGAGCGGGTGCACATCGGCGGCATGCCCACCTACGATGGCTATTTGGATGGCCGCTGGGTGCTGCCCCGAGATGGGTACTTTGATCAACATGGGCTCGATCCTGAGCGCAAGCTCCTGTCCTACGCGTGCAGCTTTGTGAGTTTTTCGCCCAACCTGCCCAATGTCGAGGCGCTGGCGCGATTGGTCTCTGAGGATCGACTTTCCCAACCGGCGCAGCTCCTGGTGCGCCTGCACCCGAACCATTTTATGGATGTCCATCTCTTTCGGCGAGAGCGTGAGCAGATTCGCCGCCTGGCGGTTGAGCACCCACACGTCCACCTGGTCGAGCCGGTCCCGCTGGGCGAGGGCCTGGGCTACTACTCCGGGGAGGATATGCCGGAGAAGGCGTCCATGATGGCCCACGCCGATGTCTTCCTGACGGTCTATTCGACGATGGTGGTTGAAGCCGCCGTCCACGACCGGCCGATTGTCAGCGTCTGTCTGGACACACCCGGCGGATGGGATTGGCCGCGCAAGTACTCGCTGCCCCTCTCCGAAATCGGGGGCTGGCCAACGCACGCCCGTTTCCGCCAGGCCGGGGCAGGCAGAGTGGCTTTGGATGAGGCCGACTTGAAAAGTCATGTTGACGCCTACCTTGAAGACCCCATGGCGGACGCCGAAGCCAGGCGTGCTTTCGTTCAGCGCGAGATCACTTTCACCGACGGGAGCGCCGGCCGACGGACGGCCGAGTTTCTGGCTTCCCTGGCTCGTGATGGCCAAGTGACCGACGAGCACCTACCGATGCAGGCGGCCGCCGGATGAGCCCGCCTATGAATGACGGCGTGACCCTGTTCACCGCCCCCAAACCGTTTGTGGGCCATATTGGCGTCATTCAGCGCAACGCACTGCGATCTTGGGCGGCCCTGGGCCCGAGGGTGGAAATCCTTGTGCTGGGAGATGAGCAAGGTGCTGAGGCGGCTTCAGATGAGGTGGGCGCTGCCCACCTGGGCGGGCTGGCGCGCAACGAGCATGGCACCCCGCTATTGAACGATATCTTCGCTCGCGCCGCCGAAGCTGCTAGGTTCGATCGCATAGCCTACCTGAACGCGGACATCATCCTGATCGACGATTTTCTGCCGGCCGTTGACCGTGTGGCGGCCGTTTTCCCAAGCTATCTTATTGTCGGACAGCGTTGGGACTTGGCCGTCGAGGAGCTGATCGACGTCGAAAACGGGGGCCTGCAAGATCTTCGCACCCAGCTCGAGCGGGAAGGCCGGCGCCATCCGCCGGCTGGCAGTGACTACTTCGTCTACCCTAGGCATCGGTTTCCGCCGCTGCCGGCGTTCGCCGTCGGTCGGGCGGGCTGGGACAACTGGATGATCTACGCCGCACGTCATGCGGGCCTGCCGGTGGTCGACGCCTCGGCTGCGATCACCGTCATCCACCAGGACCACGATTACGCACATCTCCCGGGTGGCCAGATCCATTACCGCCTGCCGGAGAGCGAGCACAATGTCGAGCTGGGCGGCGGCCGGGAGACCATCTTCACACTCCGAGACGCCACCTGGCGACTGACTAGTGAAAACCTTCACAAGTTGGGCATCGCCCAGTCGGGCGTGTTTCGCGGGCTGGAGGCGGCATTGATCAGCCGCTGGGGGAGCGGCCGCTTGGCCCGCCTGACGCGGCTGAGCTTCCATCCGATCGAGACCCTCAAGTACGTTCGTGCCCGATTGAAAGGGAATTCGGGTTCAGCCGGCCGGGAAAAGTCATCCGCAAACACCGCTGATCCGGTGTCTGGAAGGCCAAAATGACCCCCATGGTAGAATGGCAAACTTGCCACAGGAGCGGAGGAAAATGAAGTTCGACTACCGAGAAACCACCGAAGATCTGCAGACGCGCATCGACATCCACAAGCAGTTTGGCAGCCGGGACATCGACGCCTGGATGCTGGACACCCTGAGGCTGGAGAAGGGTCTCAGGATCCTGGACGTCGGGTGCGGATCGGGAAAGCAGTGCGTGGCTTTTTACAACGCGCTGGAGGGCGAGGCCGAGATCACGGGTGGCGATGTCTCAGATGAGCTGCTGGCGCAGGCTGAGGCGCGCAATGCGGAGCTCGGCGATCCGATGCGGTTCATCGAGCTCGATTTCAACACGCGCTTTCCACTCGAAGACGCTCAGTATGACCTGGTGTCCTGCTGCTTTGCCATCTACTACGCGGAGGACATCCCCTTCACGATCCGCGAAATGCACCGGGTTCTGGACAAGGGGGGACGCCTTTTCACCACCGGGCCCATGCCCGAGAACAAGCAGCTGTTCTACGACATCATCAAGGAAGCCACCGGCAAGCCGATCCCCCCGATGCCGGGCAGCTCCCGCTATGCCAGTGAGATCCTGGGAAGCATCCAGGGCACCTTCTCGAAGGTCGAAGTCCACCGTTTCGACAATCCGCTGGTGTTCGAAGATGTCAAACCGTTCATCGACTACACGCGCGCCTCGTTGTCCGAAGATCGCAAGCTGTGGGGCTCGTTCTTTGAATCCGGTGACGACTTTAACGCGGTCATGATCAAGATCCAAGGGGTAGCCGAAAGGCGCCTGGCGGCCGAAGGCTCGCTGACCATGACCAAGGTTGTGGGGGGCTTCGTCGCCACCAAGTAAAGGCGGGAGACCATTGATGAACTTCTTCGGAAAGAAGGTCCTCTTCTTGGGGGCGCACCCTGACGACATCGAGATCGGCTGCGGGGCGTTGATCGCCCGCATGGCTGGTAAGTCCGATTTGCTGTGTGTGACGCTTTCTGACAACAAGAAGAACCCTGAACTGCAGCATGTGGCTGACGAACATCGGCGGAGCATGGCCGTGCTTGGACTGAAGCCCGAGCAGGTGATCGTGGGGACGTTTGAGACGCGCAATTTTGCCCGCGATCGTCAGGAGATCCTTGAGTATCTCTACCAGCTCAATCGGGAACATCAGCCCGACCTGGTCTTCGCCCACAGCCCGGCGGACATCCATCAAGACCACGGTGTCGTGACCCAGGAGGCGCTGCGCGCTTTCCGGGGCATCTCCGTGCTCGGTTTCGATGTGCTGAGAAGCTCCTACGGTTTCTTCCCACATTTTCTGGTGGAGGTCAGCCAGGAAGACGTGGAAAAGAAGATCGCCGCCCTGAAGGAATACTCCACCTACGCCGACAAGTACTACTTCGATCCCGACATCATCCGATCCACGCTCGTGCGCCATGGCGCCCTGGCTGAGCGTCCCTTCGCCGAGGGCTTCGATATCCTGCGCATCGTGGCCGACTTCGGGGCCTAGGAACTACCTAGCCATGAATCCACACTCATCCGTCGGATTGTCGGTGCCAGGGGAGAAGGTCCAGTGACCGAAGCCAGGCCATGCGCATCCTGATTTGCGGGCTGGGTTCGATAGGCCGGCGCCACTTGAAGAACCTGGTCGCACTCGGCCAGGACGACATCGTCCTGTACCGTACCGGGAAAGCGACCCTGCCTGACGACGATGTGGCCGCCTGGCCGACGGAGGATTCGCTGGAGCGGGCGCTCGAGCGCTGGGCGCCCCAGGCAGCCGTCGTTTCCAATCCGACGTCGCTTCATCTTCCGACGGCGCTGGCCGCCGCTGAAGCCGGCTGCAGCCTCTTTGTGGAGAAGCCGGTGGCCGACAGCTTGGACGGCTTGGATCACTTGGCTTCCGAGCTTGAGGCACACGATCGTCCGGCCCTGGTCGGTTTTCAGTTTCGATACCATCCCGGGCTTAGAGCAGCCGGTGACCTGATGCAGTCAGGTGCGATTGGCCGCCCGATCAGCGCGCGTGCTGTTTGGGGCGAGTACTTGCCGGATTGGCACCCTTGGGAGGACTATCGGCAGAGTTACAGCGCCCGCTCCGATCTGGGGGGCGGCGTCCTGTTGACACTGTGCCATCCCTTCGATTACCTGCGCTGGTTATTTGGCGACGTCCAATCGGTGACCGGTGAGATGCAGCGGACAGGAGCACTCGAGGTGGGCGTCGAGGATTCGGCGGACGTCTTCCTGGCTTTCCACTCGGGTGTGACGGCGAGTGTGCATCTGGACTATCATCAGCGGCCAGCCGAACATCATTTGACAGTTGTCGGAACGCGTGGGACGCTTCGCTGGGACAACGCCACGGGTGGGGTGCATTGGTGGTCGGAAGGAACCCCATCCTGGCAGGAAGTCCCAGCGCCGCCTGGCTTTGAGCGCAATGACATGTTCGTCGAAGAGATGCGACACTTTCTGGATGTGATCGAGGGGCGGGCCGAGCCGGCCTGCACTCTGTCAGACGGGACGCAGGCGCTGCGGGTGGCATTGGCGGCGCATCAATCGGCCGAGACCGGGCAGCGCGTCGAATGGAATTGAAGGCTGCCACGAGGATCAACGTGCGATGAGCGAACGAGATGTGAGAAGCAGGTTCGACCTCAGCGGGAGGACGGTCATCGTCACCGGCGGTGCTGGGCTGCTGGGGAAATCCCACGGCCACGCGCTGGCGGCGGCTGGGGCGTCCGTGGTCCTGGCCGACATTCTCGGGGAACAAGCCCGGCGCGCGGCTGACGAGGTCGCCCAAGCTTCCGGAGCCGAGGTCCTGCCGGTGGAGGTTGATGTCTCCCAGCCGGAGTCGGTGCAGGCGATGATCGATTCGACGCTGGAGGCGTTCGGAACGGTGGATGTGTTGGTCAACAACGCGGCCCTCGACCCGAAATTCGACAGCCAACACCAGGGGGAGCACACCAACCGCTTCGAGGACTTCCCGGTCGAGGCCTGGCGTCAGGCGATCGACGTCAACATCACCGGGATGTTCCTCTGCGCCCGGGCTGTGGCCACGCCCATGCGGCGGGCCGGCCGCGGCTCGATCATCAACGTGGCCTCCACCTACGGATTGGTCGGGCCCGATCAGCGCCTCTACCAGCGGGAAGGCCGGCCGCCCAACTACAAGCCGGTGACCTACTCGGTCTCCAAGGCCGCCGCGCTCGGGTTGACGCGCTACCTGGCTACCTATTTCGCCGGCACGCAGATCCGAGCCAATACCTTGACTCCGGGAGGCGTGTTCGCCGGGCACGATGACGAATTTGTGGCCCGCTATTCGGCGCGCACCGTGCTGGGACGGATGGCCGATCGGGAGGAGATCAGCGCCGCGCTGCTTTTCTTGGCGTCCGACGCGTCGTCCTATATGACCGGAGCCAACCTGGTGGTGGATGGGGGCTGGACGGCATGGTAGGGGATCACAAGATACTGGCGCTCGTGCCGGCCCGGGGCGGATCAAAGTCGATCCCACACAAGAACCTCAAGCCGTTCGCCGGCCACCCATTGGTCGCATACAGCATCGCCGCCGGCCTGCAATCGGGCGTGGTCGATCGGATGATCGTGTCCACCGACGATGCTGAGATCGCCCAAGCGGCCAGGGACTACGGGGCCGAGGTGCCTTTCATGCGCCCGGTGGAACTGGCTCAGGACAATACGCCGGACTTCCCGGTCTTCGAGCACGCTCTGCGCTGGCTCGAGCAGAATGAAGACTATATGCCGGACATTGTGGTCCAGCTCCGGCCGACGACGCCGGTGCGGCCGCCCTGGACGGTAACCCGCGCCGTCGAAATCCTGCTCGAGCACCCGGAGGCGGATTCGGTGCGCGGCGTAGTGCCTTCCGGGCAGACGCCGTACAAAATGTGGCGCCTGGATGATGCCGGCCGCATGCAGCCGCTGCTCGATTCCGAGCTTCCGGAGGCCTACAACCAGCCGCGCCAAGCACTCCCGTCGACGTACTGGCAGACGGGCCATATCGATGCCATTCGACGTGAGACTCTCACCGAGAAGCGGTCCATTAGCGGGGACGTAATCCTTCCCTTGCTGCTGGAGGCCAGCTACACGGTGGATATCGACACCCAGCGCGATTGGGCTCGGGCAGAGGCGTTGATGCTCTCGGGAACCCTGGAAGCTGTCTGGCCCGGCCGGCGGCCTCGGCGCCTGCCGACCAAAGTGCAGGCCGTGATTCTGGACTTCGACGGCGTGCTCACGGACAACCGCGTCTGGGTCGATCAGGAGGGCATCGAATCGGTGGCGGCCCATCGCGGCGATGGTTGGGGGATCTCGGATCTGAGACGAGCCGGGGTGCAGGTGCTGATCCTTTCAACCGAATCCAATCCGGTGGTCTCGGCCAGAGCCGAAAAGCTCGGCGTGCCGGTGATTCAGGGTTCAACCGACAAGGCCGACGCGCTGCGGAACTGGTTGGGGACCAACAATGTTGACCCGGAGTCCAGTGTGTATGTGGGCAATGACGTCAATGATCTGCCGTGCTTCGGCCTGGTGGGCTTCGCATGTGTCGTGGCGGATGCCCACCCTCAGGTCCGCCTGCTGGCGGACTACATCTTGCGAACACCCGGCGGCCACGGCGCCGTTCGGGAGCTGACCGATTGGATACTCGAACGCTCAGACAACAAGGAGACCCATGCCTAGAGAAATCAGTCTGGGGAATCGCAAAGTTGGTGATGGGCACCCGACCTATGTCGTGGCAGAAGTCGGGATCAACCACAACGGTGACCTGGCGATCGCCAAGAAGCTCATCGACGCTGCTCGTTTGGCCGGCGTGGATGCCGTCAAGTTCCAAAAGCGCACGCCGGAACTGTGCGTGCCTGAGGACCAGCAGGACAAAATGCGCGAGACCCCGTGGGGCTACATCACCTACCTCGACTATCGCTATCGAGTCGAATTTGGCCAGGACGAGTACTCCGAGATCGACCGCTACGCCTCCCAGGGCGAGATCGATTGGTTCGTGTCGGTTTGGGATGAGCCGTCCGTGGATTTCGTGGAAGCTTACGAGCCCATTTGCTACAAGATTCCCTCCGCCTCTCTCACGGACCATGCCCTGCTCAAACACGTCCGGCAAACCGGACGGCCAATGATCCTTTCGACCGGCATGTCGACCATGGTGCAGATCGAGGCCGCCGTGGAGGTCATTGGCACGGATGACCTGTTGATCACCCATGCCACCAGTTCCTATCCCTGCCCTCCGG
>Ga0315535_1001843_pt1 | contig 13896 bp, 11 predicted proteins | sample SalMarSW160220MG_2_FD_203092 | JGI IMG/M metagenome (GOLD analysis project Ga0315535, IMG submission 203092) | Salt marsh sediment microbial communities from the Plum Island Ecosystem LTER, Massachusetts, United States - Salt Marsh Sediment SW1602-20 ...
GTTCATCAATAGGCGAAAAATTAGCGTCCAGTCCTGCCTCGACAGGAAATTCTCTCAAAATATCTATACAAAATGAATGGATAGTTGAAATATTTGCTGAAACCAGCTGTCTCCTGATTGTTGTTAATTTCCATTTAATGCCTGAATCTTTTTCGATTTTGAGTCTATCCTCAATCTCGCCGGCAATTTTTTTATACAATTCGCCAGCGGCTTTATCAGTAAAGCTTATTGCAGCAATGTTTCTCAAGTTAGGATACTTTTGCGAAAGGGCAATCTCAAGGTATCTTTTAGACAAAACGAAAGTCTTACCGGAACCGGCATTTGCCGTCAATGAAATATGCCGGTCAAAATTAAGAGCCGATTTCTGGTGTTCGGTAAGAATAGTCATCAGCTCTTTTTCCCTGTACCAAATGATAACAACGGAATAGTTATTAAAAACTTAGTACCCAGCTCAGAAGATCCAATAAGCTCTATGGAACCTTTTGAGCTCTCAATAAATCTTTTAGCTAACTTCAAGCCCAGCCCCATACCTTTTTCTTTAGTAGTAAAATTGGATTCAAATATTTTACTCTGATAATTTTCCGGTATACCTGTTCCATTGTCTGAAATAAGGATTTTAATATTTTTATCAGACTGCTCAAGTGATATATCAATCTTTGATGATTTTGCCTGAATAGCATTTCTTATAAAATTTATAATTAACCGCCGCAACTGAACTTTATCAGATTCGACATTAGCGTAATTTAATTTTGTATTTACGTTTATTTCAACATTTTCATCGACAAAAAGGTTTACAGTATCATTTACTACCGGTACAAGATCTACTTCTTCCATTTTGTAATTAGGCATTCTTGCGAAGCGGGAAAACTCAGTTGCAATCTGACTTAAATTTTCTATCTGGTTCAAAAGTGTAGTTGATAGTTTATTGAACATTTTATCGAAATCTTTATTTTTTTCTTTATACGATATAACAAGCTGCTGAACAGCCAGCTTCATAGGCGTCAATGGATTTTTGATTTCGTGCGCTACTTGTTTGGCCATTTCCTTCCAGGCATTCTCCCTCTCCAGTTCAGCCAGTTCGATCTGATTCTTTTGTAACTCTCTTGTCATTAAATTAAATCCATCAAGCAGATCTTTAATCTCTCCTTTTTGATTGTTGTTTATCTCGACATTAAAATCACCATGCGCTATAGATTCTGTTGCCTTGGTCAGCCTTCTTATCGGAAGAGAAATTCTGTTTGCCAGAAAAGTGCTTAGGATAATTATAAGGATAGTTGCAAATGAATAGATACCAAAAAGGAAAACATCCACATCGACGACTGAATATGATAATTGTATTTTATTGAATGCATCATTTACACTAATAATAAAATTCCTCCCGTTAATATCTGTTTTTTTATAAATTATGTTATAAGGATAATTGTCCAGATTTTCCTTATCCAGAAATACTCTGTAATTAAGGTAATCCATCTGGTAGTAGGCTTCCGGATCGAGCTTTTCACTGAATAAGCCGGCTTTATAATACTGATCCTTCGAATTAAAAATCTGGGTAGTCCCTTCGTAAATGGAAAACGATATCCCCAGCTCATTGCCGGCGTGTTTAAAGATATCATCTATTTCTTTCCCGTTATCATTTTTGATTTGAACCCGAATATGATTTTCAACAAAATCGGATCTTACGTTTAGTTCCTTTAAAATAGCCTCCTGTGTTTTTTCCTTTATTATCTGTCTGTTGTAAACAGCCAGAATAATAACCGGTATTATGGAAATAACAAGAAATGCGATCAGCAATTGAGTCCTGAAGCTGTATTTGAAATTTTTTAGCTGTAGAATAAAAATTATGATAAACAGCAGGATTATAAATATGCTGTGAACAATGAAAATTTTGAAAAAATTATACAGATTCCAGGAAATGTCTTTTTCCAGAACAGAGACTGCTGTTAATTTGGTCTGTCCATCCACCTGAGTTTTGTAAGCATATGTTAAATAGTTCTCATTATTTAATAACAGATTAAGCCATGCTTCGTTGTCAGATGAGAATTTGGCATTTATTATAGGCCTAATCTGATCAAGTGAGGGATAAATGTCCCCGTAAACCTTTGTCAAATTATTATCAGAGAACTCATAAATCATCAACTGCTGGGGATCAATTACGGAATTAATTATATTTTTATTGGATCGAAGGAACTCAGGAATATTATTGTCCCAAATATTTAGGATGTTCTCATTAATAGCTGCTGAAACATACCCTATAATTATTCCCCTTTCCTTAATCGGAGCAAGGCCAATATAGAGAGTCTTTCCGCTATCAGGTTGAACTCTGGAAATTTGTAAAGTATCAGAGGCACTGTCTTTTAATTTTTGCAAATACTTAATATCATCTTCCACACCTACCGAGAAATGGCCCACTGCATTAAAGTCTTTATCAAATATCACTATGGACGAATTGAGGGATTCCTTTTGTAACGGACTGTTACTCCATAATATAAACGCTTCCGCATAATAATTAGTGCTCAATAATGAAAAGGATCTTTTTAATTGATTGTCTTTCTCAGCAGTTGAAAGTGTCTCATTTAAAAAGAACTGCAACAAGTTCTCATTTGACCTGTTTACTTCAAAAGCAGTTGTTTTGAGAGATTCTCTCTCAAGCTCAAGGTTAAAGTAGTTTAAAAGAGTTATTGATATCACTGAAGCAATCAGGGTAGCAAAAACATAATTATAAGCAGGGATACTAATTTCAACTAGACAGACTATATAACTTACAAAAAAGATAAGCGCGACAATTATAATGCTAAATACCGGAGTGATAAGCGGTGTATTTTGAATAAAAATATATCCAATCCCCAATGCTTCAATTACTACAAACAGAATAACAAAATAAAACCCTGCCCGTTTGGAATTTTTTATTCCAAGGAATTCTACCATCAATACAATGAACACTATCAACATCAGCACAACAGAAAGGCTAAACAACAAGGTATTTAAGCTCATCACCAGTGATGGGAAACTAGGTATCAGATTCGGTTCTTTAAAATACCTTAGAGTAGAGTCAAAAATTATACTTCTGATAGAAGCATTCAATGATCTGAACGTGATAAAAAACAGAAATATCAGGGGCAGGACCAGAAGCGGCTTTACATACTTTAATCTGTCGTTAGCAGACTCTGATTTGAAATAGTCCAGCGAAAACGAATATGCCTTAATTGCTATTAACAGTAAAAAAACTGCTGTGATAAAAAATTCTACGGGCGATCTAACTATTCCACCACCAAAAGTCGATGAAAAATAAGCCGGATCAGTTATTGAACTGTTTATAAGGCTGCCCGGAAAATTCAAAAGATATATAGCAGCTCTGAATATTGCACAATAAAAAACAAATATAAAAAACCTCAGGAGCCTGGATTTTATAGATTTATATTCTCTCTTAAATCCTATTCCAAGAAAAATTATACATAAGAAAACCAATCCTGATTGTACTTGCGCAGCAAGGGTTTTGATTGAATTCAGTGCAGTCTCGAGTGTAGGCTTTAGAAAAGTGATTGTTGCAATTTTATTGTTTTTATTATTGAGCAGATCAAAAGAATACTTTCTGCCATCCCGAGACAGCGACCCGAAAGGAGAGTATTCTATCGAAAATTGCGTAGAGAATTTATCTGAGAGTTCCTTCGTAAAATTTATTTCTTTATAGTAATTGTTCTGAAGTTCATAATTTTTTTCAATAGCTGTGCTGACAGTAAAATAGAACTGATCATTATCAATAAGTAAAGTATCCGTAACGGTCAGATAGGTCACAAGATCGGAACGATAAAAATGTACCTGTCCCGCAGGGAACGACAAGGGCAAAATATCAACCGTTTTTACCGCAATTTTATCATTCCAGCCAATCATTCTACCGTTGGGCGCCAGCACCTCTATTGAATAATTTTCATAAGGAGGACCGTTTATAAGTTTTATTAAGGTTCCGTAAGTTGAATTTGATTGACTTAATGCCGACCTGATTTTATTTGCAAGTGCATTTTTAACTGAAATAAGTGTGGATTCCTTTGCTGAGAATATTGAATTTACCGATGTCTGGATATCAACGATTTTATCATCAAGTTTGCCGGACCATTTATCACTGGTATTTTGGACTAAAACGGGAGCAAAGATCCCCGTTAAAAAGATCAGGGCTAAAATAAAAAGGACGATAGTAAAATATTTTCTATCGTCCTCAAATCTCTTAAGAAAACTCGTATTCATTCAATCAATTTATAGTGATTTGATTTATTTTCCATCCTTTGCCTGTGTTTCGCAATTGCAGATAGATTCTGGCTGAATTTCGATTACCTTTCAAATCATATTCATAATTTCCTGTAGCAAAAGGAGTATTCGAATTAGTATTAATTTCATCAAAGCTGAATGAAGTTATCCTATAAGTTTTTAAAAAGTCATCCAGTACAAAATAAGCCTGGTTAGCTGAATAATAACCACTTATCCCATTTGGGAGGTTTAGATATGTCTGCGATCCAAGGTGGTCAGATAACGATTCTATATCTCTGTTTGCAATTGCAGTTTCAATTTTTTTTATTGAATTGATTACTTTATTTTCTCTGACAGAGGTGTTTGTATCCTGCTCACCAAGATTAATCAGTTTCTGATTACTAGTCTTTGGGTTTTTGTAATTATGGGGTTTATTTTGAGCAAAGAGAGAAAAGCACAGGATAAAAGTGATAGGTAATATGTTTCTTAATGTTTTTTTCATCGAAAATCATCACTTATATAAATTTACTTAATAAATGGGAGTAAATCTATATAGATTTACTCCCATTAAAGTATCCGGCAGTTCAATTTATCTTGTTATTGAACTTTTCAGTATTCCTCTCTCTTTTGGCTTGCTGGTCTGTTTCAACTGCCTGTTTCCGGCAACCAACTGGAACGCCCAGTCAAATGTAACTCCTTCTGATGTAACTGACTTAACCCTAATCTTGGCATAGTGGTCATCCCATGTCCATATAACATAAGTATGGCCGGCAATTGCGAAGGCATCTTTAGACGGTGACCAACCAGAAGTCGGAGCATAAGGTATATCATAAATACTATTTGTGTATCCCATATCCTGAATATCGCTATCGTCCCATACATCCAGATAATATGTTCCGTTGTAATTCTCATAGAAGAAATCTGATTCTGTATCATCATACGGTACGGTGCTATAAGTTGTGAATGAATATCCACCAAGATCAGGATAAGTCCTGTAATCAAATATTGATTGATTGAATCCTTCAGGGCGAGGTGTGGAATAAACTACATCATAGCTTAAATCACTTTCATTACCATTGAAATCATAAGCGGTAACAGCATAATAGTAAGTATCACCATTGATCGCTCCGTAATCGGTGAAATAAGTCTTGCCGGTAGAACCAATTAAAGTATATTTACCCTGATAAGAGTAGGCATAATATACATTATAACCAGCAACATCCGATTCCCTGTTCGGATACCAGGAAAGGTCAACACTGTTATCGCCGTTTATCGCTACTATACCGGTTGGAGGGGCCGGAGGAGTTGTATCCATATAATAAGCATCATTAACATGAACCCTACAAGCAGTAAAAGTTAAAGCTGTTAAAAGACTTAATAATAGTATTTTTGTTTTCATTTTAATCACCATAAGTTTTCAATAAGAGTAAGTCAAAATGAATGCCGCCCGGAATGACTTATTTTAGCAAATAATCAAATGATATAATAGCTTATTGTAGAGTTTAATAGACAAGATATGTATGAAATAAAGTATACTAAATAGCCAAAAACTGGCCATCAAAATACATATTATTCTTATTTATTACCCCTACAGCCCTGCCAGTCAGCAGCCTTTTATTGAAAGGAGAATTCCGTGATTTGCTCTTAAATTTATTGAGATCAACCGTCCATACTTCATCAGGGTCCAGAATAGTGAAATTAGCATTTTCACCAACCTGAATTTTAGGAACCGGGATGTTCAATATTTTCCTGGGGTTGATAGACATTTTTTCGATTAACTGTTCGAGAGTCAGGACCTTTTTGTGATAAAGATCGGTTAAAGCGACCCCAATCTCCGTTTCAAGTCCAATTATACCATTCGGTGCAAATTCAAATTCCACTTCCTTTTCTTCCGCGGAATGAGGGGCGTGATCACTGGCTATACAATCAATCGTACCGTCTTTTAAGCCTTTTAATATTTCTTCAACATCATCTTTTGTCCTTAAAGGGGGATTCATTTTGTAATTAGTATCGTAAGTTCTGATATAATCATCAGTCAGAGAAAAATGATGCGGAGTAACTTCGGCAGTAACTTTTATTCCATTCTTTTTGGACTGCCGAACCATTTCAACAGATTTTTTTGTGCTGATATGTGCTATATGGATTTTACCACCTGTGTATTCAGCCATAAGAATATCCCTGCTGACTATCAAATCTTCCGCTACCGATGGAACAGGCGGCAAACCAAGCCTGGTAGAATTTACGCCTTCATTCATTGCCCCACCTGCCAAAGTTTCATCCTCACAATGTTCAATTATCGGGAGATTATACATTCCTGAATATTCCATAGCGCGTCTAAGTATCGCCGCAGTTTTAATCGCAACGCCGTCATCCGAAAATCCGACCACACCTGATTCTTTTAATTCAGCCATCGGAGTAATAACTTCACCCTTTCTGCCGAGAGTAGCGGCGGCAATCACAAAGACATCAACCAGTTGATTAGCAGCCTGCTTTTTTATTAATGAAACTACCTCAGCTGAATCAATTGCCGGCTCAGTATTCGGCATACAGGCCAAACCGGTAAAACCACCGCTGGCTGCACTCTGACAGCCAGTAATTACTGTTTCTTCATCTTCTCTTCCCGGTTCACGGAGATGAACATGCATATCAAAAAATCCAGGAACGATATATTTCCCTGATAAATCGAATTCCTTTATTTCACCTTTGGTATCTTCAGAATTTAATTCACCAATCTTTACTATCCTGCCTTCGCTTAAAAGAATATTTGTATTTTTTTCGTTAAGCTTCTGGTCAGGGTTCAGAATATTTACATTTTTTAAGATTACTTTCATTTCAATTCCATTAATTCATTGTACCCAGTAAATACAGCACGGCCATTCTTATGGCTACTCCATTAGTGACCTGCTTCAAAATTATTTGGTTTAATCCATCGGCGACTGCAGAAGATAATTCAACACCCCTGTTAATAGGACCAGGATGCATTATTAAAATATCTTTACCGTTTTTTTCCAGTCTTTCTTCAGTGATTCCGAAAAATGTGGCATATTCCCTGATTGAGGGAAAGTACTCACGCGCCTTCCTTTCAAGTTGTATTCTTAAGACATTTAAAACATCGTTTTCCTGAATGGCCTCATCAATATTATAGATCACTTCCACCCCAAGATCGCGGATAAACCTTGGGATCATAGTTGACGGTCCGCAGACAGTTACCTTCGCGCCCATCGTAATGAGTCCATAAATATTTGAAAGCGCGACCCTGCTGTGTGCAATATCTCCCACTATGCAGACTTTGAGCCCTTCGATTTTCCCAAGCTTTTCCTGGATGGAATACATATCAAGCAAAGCCTGAGTGGGATGTTCGTGAATTCCATCTCCTGCATTGATTATATTCGCGTTACTAATCTGGGTTAAAAACTGAGGAGTTCCGGCGGCAGAATGACGAACGACAACCATATCAACTTTCATCGCTTCAATATTCCGGATGGTGTCTTTAAAAGTTTCACCCTTGCTTACACTGCTCGTCGAAGCTGAAAAATTAATCGAATCTGCAGAGAGTCTTTTTTCAGCCAGCTCAAAAGAAATTCTTGTTCGTGTTGAATTCTCAAAAAACAAATTGACTACCGTCTTCCCCTGCAAAGTAGGAACTTTTTTGATCGGCCTTTCAAGAACTTCTCTGAAAGTTTTAGTAGTATCGAGTATTAATTGAATATCTTCTCTCGGAACCCCCTGCAGACCTAATAAATGTCGGTTAGATAAAGGCATATTTTCCTGAATTATTTTTCTGAATCAATAAGATAAACTGCATCTTCCCCATCTATTTCACTCATTTTTACTTTAATTTCTTCGTTAAGTGAAGTCGGAATATTCTTTCCGACATAATCCGCTTTGATCGGAAGCTCACGATGACCGCGATCCACAAGCACAACAAATTGAATTGTATTCGGGCGGCCAAGATCCATAATAGCATCCAGCGCCGACCTGACAGTTCTTCCGGTATACAAAACGTCATCTATAAGAATTATATTCTTTTCTGTTATATCAAAAGTGATATTGGTGACCGAAACCTCAGGCTGTTTTAGTCTTGTTCTGAAATCATCTCTGTAAAGAGTTACATCAATAATGGCAAATGGTAATTCAATCCCTTCGATTTCTTTAATCTTTTCCTGAATTCTTTTGCCAAGGAATTCACCTCTTGTGCGCATTCCCATTAAGACGAGGTCCTTAGAACCTTTGTTCTTTTCAAGGATTTCGTGAGAAATCCTTGTAATGATCCTGGTGAACCCTTCTGAATCGACTATTTTTGATTTAATGCCCATATACAAAAAATCCTCCTAAGATTTCTCCGTGGAGGTTATAAACTGATTTGATATTTTTTGATTTCATACTTCCTTTCCTATCTCTCCGGATAGATTTAAAGGTTAATTTTAATTTGAGTAAACATAAATCAAAGTCATTAAAAAGTAAAGGCGCAATTGATAAATTTGTAAAAAAATTTTTAATAATATGGAAACTCAATAGAGAAATAAAAAACCGTGAATGTTGTTCAGCATCAAAGAGACGAAGGCAGTAATATAGCAGCAGGGCTAATTCAGCCATTGCAAGCTGACCGTCAATTTCACCATGGAAATTTTCAATATGCTGTGTTAATAACTTTGTCATAGCAGCTCCTTTTTTTATTCTTAAAAACGGGTTCTTAAATAACCCTGAGACAGAGTAAGAAAAAATTGAAGTAATGTCACTGTATATTTTTGCAAGTGAACCAGCAGCTAATAGAGGCCAAAAACGAACTTTCTTAATTAGGGGTTACAGGCAGTTTAGAGGCTCTTTAAAGGCTGTTTAAAGGCCAGTTGGAGGCCTAACAAATGTTAAATGGAATTCGGAGATTTTCACTGTATTAATTTGCAAGTGAAAGAAACAGGCAGCCGAATTTTTGTGCACGGTATTCGGAATAATTATATCTTATTTATAATATGCAGAGTTTAAGGGAAGCGGGGATGAAATGCTTTTATTGGTCTGCTGAATACATAAAAAAATTATAGGGATTTAAGCGTAGACCAAAGTGCTGTATTATTCTCCGAAAACCTTAAAAACTATTATATTTGGATTTTTATTTCGGATTAAATGAATTTCGAGCAAAACACTTCCGACGCTTATGCATCTCTCAGAATAACTGATTTTAGGCGGTTTGTAAGTGCACGTTTTTTATTAACGTTCGGCATACAAATGCAATCCCTTATTGTCGGATGGCAAATATACCAAATCACACACGATGCACTGTCACTGGGCTTAATCGGGCTTTCAGAAGCTCTGCCATTTTTAAGCGTCACACTTTTTGCCGGTTATGTTGCAGATAGGGTCAGCCGCAAGGAAATTATTCTTATAGCGAACATCGTTTATTTTATTTGTGCAATAGCCCTTTTTTTAATATCAACTCTATTCCACACAGTTCTTTTACATCACGGAGTTTTTCCCATTTACATTGTCATTGTAATTACCGGTCTTGCAAGAGGTTTTATGTCCCCCACGCAGACTGCATTTGCCGCACAGCTTGTTCCGCGTCAGTTATATGGAAATGCCTACACGTGGAATGCTCTGGCGTGGCAAACTGCTGAGGTGAGCGGCCCTGCTGCCGGCGGTTTGCTTTATGGATTCTTCGGAGTCGGAACGGCATATTTTTCGGTTGCTGTATTGAGCCTGGCAGGATTTGTATTTTTCGCAATGGTAACAAAAAAGCCTCCTCCTGAACAAAAAACAAATGAATCGGTACTTAAAAGTCTTTCTGAAGGACTAAAATTTGTTTTCAAGAATCAAATTATCCTGAGTGCAATCACACTTGATATGTTCGGCGTTTTCTTTGGAGGGGCGGTTGCGGTACTCCCTATTTTTGCCGACCGTGTTTTACATATCGGAGCAAAAGGGCTCGGATTTTTACGTGCAGCCCCTGCTGTTGGAGAAATCATTATGTCTATTTATCAAGCCCACTACCCGTTTTTCAAAAATGCAGGCAGAAATCTTTTGTTATGCGTTTTTGGTTTCGGAGTTTCAATTATTCTTTTTGCGCTTTCCAAGAACCTTTACCTCTCCTTATTTCTGCTTTTTCTGAGCGGAGTATTCGATAACGTAAGCGTGGTAATAAGAGCAACGATAATTCAGCTTCTCACTCCCGATGAAATGCGAGGCAGAGTTTCTGCCGTCAATGGAGTTTTCCTTAGTTCTTCCAACGAACTTGGTTCATTCGAATCCGGTCTGGCAGCTAAATTAATCGGTCTGATTCCGTCGGTTCTGTTTGGAGGAACTATGACACTTATAGTGGTGGGTGCTATTAAAAAACTTGCCCCGAAATTATGGGCACTGAAAATATAATCCTTCTCATATAGCAGTGTTGCTACTGATGCCGCCCCAATTTTATTATCAGCGGTCGGGTTAAATATAAGCTTATATTGTATTTTACATTTTAAATAATTCTATCTTGACCAACCAAATGAAAAGCCTAAACCTACTGCGGACATACCATAACTTGCGGAACTAGATAAAGCACTGTACTTTACATAAATTTTGAAATATTTATTCAAATTAAAAATAAAGCTTATGCCATATTTTAACCCACTAACTGGATATTCTTTTGCATATGACTTACTACTAATTCTATAAGCATAACCAATTAATAATTGAGTAGTAATAGGTTTATCATAGCCAATTGATGAATAGGCTAGTAAATTTATGTCTTGAAACGGTGAACCATATTCTGTTGCTGAAGCGTCGCCAGCTATTAGATAACTGTATCCAGGTTGAAGCCCGAATGTTTGTATATGAGTTTTGTAAATTTCAAAATCTGAAGATATAGAAAAATCCATAATGAATATTGCAGATGTAATATCTAGATGAATCCCTTGTAATTGAAAGTAAGGCCTATTTTTAATATCATCGTTATATTTTTGTATCCCAAATGACTTAAAACTTAGCAAAGCACTGATTATAACCAGACTGTATATTTTCATATTCCCCCTCTATTCAATTTGATATAGCAAATTTACTTAGCAATATAATGGCTTTACAAATTCCTGCCGCCCCAAATTTATAATCAGCGGTCGGGTGAGCCTAATGTTGGGCTATTTTACATAAATATTCCTAAAATCATTCTGACAAATAAATTGATATTGGATTATCAGGCACTTCGATATTGTTAATAACTTCCAATTTATCGATACTAATTACTGCTATGGAACCGGAACCTTGATTAGTTACGTAAGCATATTTCCCATCCTTAGTGATAGCAATGTCAGTGGGCATTTTATCAACAGATATTTTCTTCACAACGAAATTATTTTTTACATCAATCACTGTCACCTTATTTAAGATAACATTTGTAACTAAAACATATCTACCATCAGGAGAAACTGCTATACCTCTCGGTCCATCTATATTAGATATTTTATTTACAACACTATCGGTTTTGGTGTCAATAATTTGGACTTCATTAAGGTCATAATTAGTAACATAGGCATACTTACCATCCGGCGTGAAATAAATATTTAAGGGACGTCCACCGACATAAATGCTTTTAGAAATTATTTGTTTATACGGATCAATTACATGAACATAAGGCCGAAATATCGCGGGTTGATATATTTTTCTTCCATCTTTTGTCAATTGCATTAATCCGGTTCCCTCACCTATTTTTTTTGTTACCTGATGAGTTTTTATATTCATAAACCATAATCCATCCTGGGATTGATGACTAATTAATGCTGACTGTTCATCCGCAGCCAAACAAATGCACATAGGATTTTTGCCGACCGCAACAATTTCACTATTTTTAGGATTATCAGTGTGAATGATCGAAATATTATTAGATTGAAAGTTTGCAGCGTAAGCAGTTTTTCTGTCTTTGGATAATGTGAACCAGACAGTCCCTTCTCCAGCGGTTATAGTATCAACAACTTTATTTGTTTTTATATCAATTACACTAATGAAGTTATGTGAAGCATGACAAACAAATGCCAAGCCGGAGGAAGCAATGTTAATATTTGCTTTTGATTGTTTTACTTCAGCTTTATTCCGCGAGGGAATAAAAATAAATCCTGTTATAATAATGATAACACTAAGCAAACTTACTATTATGGTGAAATTATTTTTTAACTCTTTCATAAATTACCCCTCGATATTTTGATTAATATATGTAATAATTCAAAGCTGGAACAATTAACCCGCCGTCAGAAATTTATTATCAGAGGTCGGATTTAGCCGTTCATTTATATGCCGGTTTTTATTTTCAATTAATTGATAAATTAACTCCCACACCTAGTACTCCATCAACGGTTTGTCTTATTGTATCTCTTAAATAAATTTTATAAAAAATCTTCGGTGTCACCGTAGGTCCCATCCATTGTGCACCAATATTCAAAATATTTATAAACCTATCTGAGAATTCCTGAATTTCTCCAGATATAATTACATTTCCAACAAATTCCAGATTCAAAGAAAATTGATCTATCCGGTAACCGGTAATTATTCCATAATGCGCAAAAAATTCGGTGGTTGCATTATTCCTTTTAGTTGGAGAAATTATATTGGGACCTATTTCCAATCCGTAATCAAGACCTTCCATATTTCGTTTATGAAATGCATAATTAAAATATATTCCAATTGAATTTGGAATATATTTTGACATATAATAAAAATCCGATACCATTCCATTATAGGAAGCATCTTCTGAAGCCGTCGGCAAATACAAGCCGAAGGTAATTATATTCTTACTATTCTCGCCTGAACTCAGGTTTGATTGCAATCCTATGAATATATTACCAAGGCCATTCGCGTAATAGCTGCCTTCACTGAAGCCATAATTAGCACTATAGCTTGTACTTATATACGGTATGTCTCCGATTAAATTTAATTTCGAACCAACCGAGACATCTAAATATAATTGATATACACTTGTTGAAGTCGATATGTAGGGGCTGTTTTTATAGAATGTCCGGTAGTAACTAAGGCCGAATTGCTTTTCATCTTTGGGAATATATTGAAGATCAAACGTTTGTGAGTATAAAAAGTTGAACGCAAAAAATGTTAATGCAAAAAGCATACTGGCTCTAAAGGGCTTATTCCCCATTTCATCTCTCCTGTATTTTATAAATTAATTTTCTTTACTTTAGCATAAGCTGATTCTGTAATTGCCCCGCCGCCCCGAATTTACAATCAGCGGTCGGGGTGAGCTCCTGGTTATACCTTTTATACTTTTTATAAAGAATATTTAACCCCTACTAACAAGGATGTCCCCGTATATTCTCGCATATTCATATCCGCTTCAGTAATTAAATTAATTTGCCGGTAAATGTTAATATCCAATCCCAATCCTAGTAAGCCAGCAAATATGAGTTTTTCTTTAGCTGCAAATAATACTGGCGAAGAAGCCGCAACAGAAACTACGTGATAGCCTAAATCTAGATACCTGACAGCATCGCTTTTCTGATAAGAAAGGCCTGCCCCGCCAATAAAATAAAATATCCCAATATTTAGTTTCATATTACTCATAAAATCATAGATCCTGTTGTTCGCATCGTTTACTTTTGCATACATAAATGTTTCGGCAAAACTTTGAACAGAATAGCCGAATAATCCCTGAATGGAAAAAGATGAGCTTAGACGTTTTTCAAT
>Ga0315535_1001844_pt1 | contig 13893 bp, 13 predicted proteins | sample SalMarSW160220MG_2_FD_203092 | JGI IMG/M metagenome (GOLD analysis project Ga0315535, IMG submission 203092) | Salt marsh sediment microbial communities from the Plum Island Ecosystem LTER, Massachusetts, United States - Salt Marsh Sediment SW1602-20 ...
ACCATAACAGTCCACGCGGAAGACACCACAGGCTCCACAGGAACATCCAAACCAATCACGTTCAAAGTAGAAACGCAACAGGCGACCCAGCCAACAGAATCTCAACCGGCACCTTTCCCAGCCACGTTGATCGCCTCTTCCGTTGTAGCTTCAGTTGCAGCCATCTCCTTTGGACTAGTAGCTTACTTCCAAAATCGAAAAAAGAGGAGGACAAAATGAAGAGAATTTTTGCGGTTGTTTTGGTGCTGCTATTTTTAGCGTTGATCGCTGGATTAAGCTTCGCAAAACTGGTGCAAGCAAATCCGAATGTGGCGTACTCGTATCTCTTCGATGGTTTTGAGACGCAGCCTGTAACCGACCTGCCCACCGTAACTTTGATTTCACCTGTGGACGGAATACCAACCCAGAATGAAACAAGCATAGGTTTCAGAGTGTTCATGCCTGAAACATGGAAATGGACCTCCACCGCCAACGTATACTCATTTACAAGCAAATGGTCCGTGTTCGTAGGCCAAATTAAATCGGTCACTTGTACTCTTGACCAAACCCAAATCCTACGGAATAGCACTGTGTACGGACGCCAAGGGTTGGAAGTACTTAAAGACACCTATTCCAGAGTATTTACCTACAGCAAGAATGTTGGTTCCTTGCCTTCAGGCTCTCACACCCTGACGGTTAACGTTGAAGCCTACACTCTATATTGTCGCCATCTCAATCTCTGGAATAACGTTTCTGTCAGTTCAACATTCACGTTTACGACCTTAGCTCAGCCTGCAACACAAGCAATAACGCATTTCCCGACTCTGTTGATCGATACTACCATAGTCGCCTCGGTCTCTGTGGTCTCTTTTGGTTTGGTGGCTTACTTTCTAAGGCGCAAAAGGAGAAGCCCAGCATGAAACGAGCCCTCGTAGCTTTGAGCTTGGCGTTGCTGATTTCAGTATTGGCGGTAACATTTATCGACAGTGTGTCTGCAAATCCGATAATGCCTGACCCCGAAACGGTTGTTATCAAGGTGCAGTCCCCCATAAAAAATATGGTGTACAACACGGGCGAAATTCCCCTACAGTTTTACGCTACCATAGGGTATTCTAATGCCCAACCCATTAATCCATGGTTTTGCGGTAAGGTGTTGTCGGTTCAGTACTGGTTAGACGGAAAGCTGGTGGGGCAGCATGCTGGGGAAGACCTGCCCAAAAGCTACTCGGTTGCTTTAACCGGGCTCTCAGATGGAGAGCACAGCATCAAGATATGGATGAGTGTTCATTGTTTCCAAATCTTCAGAATGGGAGACGGAAACGGGGGTTACCGTGAAATGTACAGACTTGACGAATACTTGAGTGGTTCTGAGACTGCCTCTTTCACTGTTGACACTAGCCTTCCAAGCATTCGTGTTCTAACAAGCCAAGAAACGTTTGAGGCGTCGGATGTGCCTTTGAACTTCACGGTGAACGAGCCTGTTGCGTGGCTGGGTTACAGCCTAGACGGAAACAACATAGTCACCGCCACCGACCAAGTTGCGTCAACCGAACGGTTTGGCGCAGTCAACTACCAACTGGTGCTGAACGGCTTGCCTGCTGGCGAGCACAGCTTAACCGTTTACGCGGAAGACGCGGTTGGAAACAGAGGCGCGTCCGAACCCTTCAGCTTCACCATAGCCCAGGAAGCGTCATCTGAGACGAAGCAGGCTTCAACACTTTTCCCAACTTCAACGGTCGCTGTCGCCGTAATCACCTCAACCGCCTTGGTTTTCTTTGGTCTGGCAGCTTATTTTGTGAGAGCCAGGAAAAAGAGAAGCCTAACATGAAAAGAGCTTGGTCGTGATTTTGTTTCTGTGAAGGGTTTAGGTTCTGAAAGAGGCGCCATTGGGTAGATTCCCTATGGGCTTCTGCATCGTATTTCTATTAGGAGCCTAATTGACGGCAAATATGGTTGGTTAATTCTCGCGTGTAGTGCGTGTCTATTGTAAGCTTGGCGGTTCTGTTTTGAACGTTTTTTCAGTAAAATGTTGTTTGGGGGAGGAAAATTGAAGGAATTGTTTCTTTTCGGTTTGTTTCTTATGCTGTTGTTTAGTTTTGAATGGTTTTGATCTCCAAACGGATAGTTTTAAATACTTGTTTGTAATAAATGCACAGAAAAAGAGAAACATTCAATACACGTGTCAAAAGAGGATTGGAAACATGGCTTCAGGAGACTTATCATGGTTAATGACCGCAACCGCGTTGGTAATGTTGATGACCCCTGCACTGGGCTTCTTCTACGGAGGCTTGGTGCGAAAGAAAAACCTCGTATCCACCATAGTTCAGTGCCTAATCATATTCGCCGTCGTAAGCATAATATGGGCAATCCTCGGCTACAGCCTCGTTTTTGGACCAAGCGTAAACGGAGTAATAGGCGACCTGTCGTATGTTGGATTGAACAACATCGGCATACACAGCGTCAACCAAGCCCTCGCACCTGAAATTCCTGAACTGCTGTTCTTCGCGTTCCAACTGAAATTCGCAGCCATCACCCCAGCTTTAATCATAGGCGCATGCGCAGAAAGAGTCAAGTTCCGCTCGCTCCTCATCTTTATCGTTCTCTGGTCTGTGCTTATCTACGCGCCTATAGCTCACTGGGTCTGGAACCCCGACGGGTGGCTACACGACTTGGGCGCAATCGACTTTGCAGGAGGCATCGTCGTCCACATCTCAGCAGGTTTATCCGCCCTCGCAGCAGCTCTCGTCGTGGGCAGAAGAAAAGGCTGCGGTATCCCATGGAAAGAGCACATGCAAGCAGCCAAGAAAGAAAGCGCCAGCCAGTTCAAGCCCACCAACATACCCTACGTAATACTCGGCGCAGGCTTACTTTGGTTCGGATGGTTCGGATTCAACGGAGGAAGCGCTCTCGCAGCAAACGACCTCGCAGTCTCAGCTCTGGTCACCACGAACTTAGCCGCCGCTGCCGCCGCAGTAAGCTGGATGCTTCTAGACTGGGCGATAAAGGGCAAGCCGTCGGCAGTCGGCATATCGGTCGGTGCAGTCGTGGGGCTGGTCGCCATAACCCCCGCCGCAGGCTACGTCACCGTGACTTCAGCGTTAATCATAGGTTTAGCCGCAGGAGTAATCTCGAACTTGGTTGCCAACTGGAGAGCAGGCAGATGGAGAGTAGACGATTCGCTGGATGTCTTTGCATGCCACGGCGTCGGCGGAATCTGGGGCTCCATAGCAACGGGCTTATTTGCAACAGCAACTGTTAACGGCGTGAACGGTTTGTTCTTCGGAAACGCGGGTCAACTGGTCTCGCAGTTGTTGGCGGTTGCAGTGGTAGCGCCTTTCGCGTTCTTTGGTTCATACCTGCTGTTGAAGCTGGTCAACGTGTTCTCGCCTCTCAGAGTGAGCCCTCAAGCAGAAGATGCGGGTCTGGACCTCAGCGAGCACGGAGAAGAAGCATACCAGCTAGACTGAGCAGGCGAAGGCGGAAGCAATACCCTAATATTATCTCTTTCTTTTTCGGCATTCAGCTTTTGATTACAAAAATTATTGAGTTAGGTTTAGTTTCTTGAGAATCGCTTTATACGCTTTCAAGGCGGCTGCTTCGTTCTCGACGTTTTTTATGAGCATGCGTCCGCCGTTGAAAAAGCTGACTTCCATGCCTTTGTAGTCGAAGATTATGGCTAGGTGCGACTTCAAACGGACCGGGAAGCGTTGCCTCACAGTTTCGTAAACCTCGTTAAGGTTTAGTTTCAAAGGTTTTTCAGGGTTGATGTTGGCCGTGTCTTGACCACAAAGCCAAACAAGCCTCTCTTGCCGCTTCAACGAAGCCAAAGCGCCATGGCAGGCGGGGCAGTTCGCGGCTTTCGAGGTGTCCACAGTGGTGAAGTACATATCGTTGAAGTCGCAAACCATAAGCTTGCCCTTCAACGGCGAACCCATGCCCGTCAAAACTTTGATGGCTTCTATGGCTTGCATGGCGCCGATTATTCCAGGCGTGGCACCCAAGACGCCGCGGGTGTCGCACGTCAGCAAATCTTCGTCTGACATGTTCGGCAGCAGGCATTCTAAGCAGCCAGTTTCAGGAGGCGCGAAGACTGAAAGATTTCCCTCTATGCCGATGGCGGCGCCGAAAACGTAGGGAATGCCCAGTTTGATGCAGGTGCGGTTCAGCAGGTAGCGCGACATCATGTTGTCCAAGCCGTCAACCACGATGTCCACTCCAGTCAGGAGCCTCTCAACGTTGCCTGCGTTCAGGTTCTCCGAAACAGGCTCAGCCTCTACGAGTGGATTAACCTTCTGCAGCCGTTCCGCCGCCACCTCAACCTTCGGGTAATGCAAATCATCAAGACTGTAGAGGATTTGGCGGTGAAGATTAGGGGTTTCCACCGTGTCCTGATCTACCAAACGCAGGTACCCGACGCCTGCCAGAGCCAGATACAGCGAGGAAACGGTGCCTAGTCCGCCTACGCCGACCACGACGACTTTCGATTTTGCCAGTTTCCGCTGGCCTTTCGCGCCTAGCTCTTTGAGGATTACTTGGCGACTGTAGAATTCCTGAGCAAACGCTTTCTTGTCCGCCGCATCCATCTTTGTTCGCTTCGCTTCTATGTGTTTTGTTTGGACTGTTAAATCATTTTTGATTAGCGAAACACGGTTCTTGTATTTTGGATGCGTTTATACCTGAGCAAGAAATTCGCTAATTATTTTTGCTGCTTTTTGCGCTCCATCTGTTGGTATACTTGCATAGTGGACTTCTCTGCCAATATTGTTTACAACTTCTTTAGCAAGTGTTTCTGGAGTAGTTTTCGAATAGTTCATTTTGATTCCCGCGTATGACGTTCACACCTACTTGCCACAGCAATTTCTTGTTCAAAGTGGTTCTCCAACGGAAAATATAGGAATGGTTTTTTCAGAGCTGTTAGTTCTAATGTTACGGTTCCTCCTCCAGTTACGATAGCGAGATCAGCTGCCGCCAGATGCTTGAAGAGTTCTGGCAAATACCCTACGACCGTTACTCCCTTGACAGGTTTAACAGAGGCTATCGGAACTTCGGGTCCTAGAACGATTACCATCTCAAAATCAGGAATTTCTTTTTGAATTATCGGAACTGCTTGCATTGATAAGTCTATGAGCGCCTTTCCTGCGGATGTTCCACCAATAGAGCATACGGCTAAAGGTGCTTTGCCATAACCTAAAGTTTTGCGAAATTTTCATCTTGTCAATAAAGTCTTTGGGATCGAAATTGAGCATGTAGCCAACAAAATCTAAGTATTTCTCAGCCAGAACGCGTCTATTAGGAAGTAGGAATCCAAATTTCTTATCCTGAATATCTTCGATTTCACCTACAAAAATACATTTTTCACAAAGTGGCGGTTCGTGAGTTAATGTCTTAACCCAAATTCTGTTGGTTAAATAGGTTATAAGCGCATCTATCGGATTGTTGGTTACTCGGTCCATTCCGAGAAAATCGTAAATTATTATGAACGGAAATTGTTTTAGGCTTGGGTCTCGGAGGAGTTCGATTATTAGGTCGTAAGTTTCGTCGCCTATCACTAAATCAAAATTCTCCCTGCGAATTAGTTCGGTGACGATCTTGGCGTTTTTGGACCAATCCTTTCTCATGTTCATAACCCACCTTGTGAGGTTGGCTCCATGGTTCTTTGCGGCGCTATCCAACTCTTTGCTGCCGTGGGTAAGCAACTCTGCTTCAGGAAGAAGTTCCTCTCCTGCTTGTTTCAAAACAGTAGTTGCAGGGCTATCAGCCAACCACGATATCCGAAAACCTGAGTTGGATTTTCGCAGCATTTTAGCAATCTCAAGGTCTCTCCCAACGTGCCCTAAACCCAGAGAGCCGCTGATAAAAAGTAGTTTTTTCACCTCAACTCCCTCATTCTCAAAGTTATATTTCCTTTAACCTATATCTATTGCCATCAACAAACATACGCTACTTCCTTCATCTTAATACAAGATACATGAAGCGTTGTGGCTGCATTGGTTGGTGCCTGGTCTGCTGGTTACTTTAAGAAACGCAACACTAAGCAGAGAAAACTTGCGTTTCAGTGCATCCCAAAACAACTGATAAGCAACTTTCTTATTCAGTCTGGTATCTGCCTTTTTTCGCAAACTGGCTCTCATAAATTTCTTGCACTTTTTCAATGGTGTCCGCGTCTTCCGCGCTTTTGTCGTCTCTTATGCGGGTTATGCGGGCAAACCGCAACGCCATCCCGCTCTTGTACTTGGGGCTCTCCTGAATCTCGTTATACGCAACTTCAACCACAATTTTCGGCACAACCACAACGCGGTTGCGCTCCTCCCACACGACTAACTCGTTAAGCCGCCGGGTCATTTCGATGATTTCCGCATCCGTCAAACCCTTAAACGTCTTGCCTATGTTCAGAAACCCACCTGTCGCAGGGTCCCGCGCAGCCAAGTAATAGTCCGAAAGCCAACCGTGCCTCCGCCCGTACCCGTACTCGGCTGCCGTGATAACCAAGTCCAGCGGGTCCAGAACAGGCTTTATCTTGAACCACCGTTTCCCACGGGTCCCAGGCGTGTAGGGGCTGTCAAGCTTCTTCGCCATCAACCCCTCATGCCCAGCATCCATGGCTTCGCTCAGGAACGCCTCCGCCCGCGCCTCCTCATCGGCGACAATCTGCGTGGTCAAGGCTATTTCCCCAGCGTTCTCAGCCAGAACCTTCCTGCGTTGCACGTAAGGAAGCGCGATTAGGCTTTCGCCGTCGAGGAAGAGAATGTCGAATAAGTAGAGCCTGACAGGGATTTTCTCAGCCATGTCCCGCACCTCGTGTACGCGCTTGAATCGGCGCATCAAGTGCTGGAAGGGAATCGGGTGCCCACGGTCATCCACGGCTATGACTTCGCCCTCCACTATGGCTTCGCCTGCTTTGACGTTGGCTTTCACGGCTTCAACCACCTCGGGCAGGCTCTGCGTCACATCCGTGAGCCTTCGGCTGAAAACCTGCAACTCGCTGCCCCGCTTGTGGATTTGAACCCGAGCGCCGTCATACTTATACTCGAAAGCCGTTTTGCCGCCGTGCTCCGCCAACGCCTCACCGACATCACTTGCCACCTGAGCCAACATCAAATTAACGGGCCTGAAAACTTGGAAGCCGACCTGCGCCAAACGCGCTGCGCCTTCTGTCTTGGCTATGGCGGCTACTTCGCCAATGTCTCCCAGAGCCATGCTGGCTTTCTGCACCGTTGGCAACGGGACATCAAAAGCCTTCGCCACCGCCTGCTCCATCAAGCCTTCATGCAAGCCCGTTCGCATTTCGCCCAAAAAGATTTTCACCATGTACTTTGCTTCGACAGGCGAGGCTTGGCTTAGCAAGGCGGTTATCAAGCGTTCTTTCTTTTCTCTTGAGCCTGAACCCGTCGTCTCAGCTATGGACTCCAGCAGGCGTCTAACTTCAGCTATCGTCAGCGTCCTCTCAAGCAGCAACGCTTGTTTTTTCACGTTGGTTTTTTCAAAAACCGCCTTGGCAGCCGCACCCACATCGCCAGTTCCTGTGAATGCATCATGGAAAACGTCCCAGTCAGCGCCTGTTACCCGTTGCAGAATGCCGCTGAGAGTCGCCCAGCTTACGTCTAAGGTTTTCGGGCTCCACTTCGGGAAAGCCCGACCAACAATCATGGACACGGCAGGCTCCACTTCCTCCGCGTTTAAGCTCTTCAAGAAGTCGGCGGTCATACCGATTATTTCCAGTCGCTTTTTGGTGGCTTCCACTTTTTCGAGGAGTTCCGCCAGAGACTTGAAGAGCGTGGGCATGGCTTTAACCCTTAAAACTCTGCTGCTAGAAGTTGCTTCGCTTCTTATTAATGGGTTTCTCACGAAAAAGAGCTGAAAAGGTTGGTTTTTCTGAACCGCGCGGTGTTTAGAAGGTGCTTTCGAGCTTTGTTTTGACTTCTTTGATTTTCTTCGCCAGCTCCTCGACTTCCTTGGTGTTTCCTAAGGCTTTTTGGCAGTCTTTCGCGTAGTCTAAGGCGCTGACGCCGAAGCGGTCGTATCCCTTGTTGAAGGAAAGCTCCGCGGACTGCATGAACTGCTCAATAGCTTTTTCGTACTCCTTCAAAGCGAAGCTGCACTCGCCAGCCTTGTAGAGCATGGTTGTGGAGTCGAAATAGTCCTGCTTTTTCCTGTAAAGCTCAGCCGTTCGCAGGAAAAGCTCACGTGCCTCCTCAAGCTTTCCCGAGTCCATGAGGTTGTTCGCGTCTTTGTGCATTTTAATCGGGTCTTCTCTTTCACTCATAACCGTCAACTCTTAACTTGCTATATCAAGCAGTGCACTCCCATTTAGATTTTCCCCTTCCAAACACCAACTGCTCAAAGAAGCGAACCACTCTACTATTTGGAGGGTAAAATTTGATAGTGATTAGGCTTTTATATTGGGTAATCAAATTAACTACGCCGTGCAACTGTTAGGCTGTGAAGTCAATGAAGAAAGAATACAGTAGACCCGGAGTCACAGTTAAGTTAACTCTTGCAGCAGTGTTCGCTGCGCTCGTGTTCATAGTCACTTCACAGATTCCGCCCATACCCATACCTGCAACATCTGGCTACTTCAACGTTGGAGAAACCGTCATCTACGTTGCAGCGTTACTTTTTGGGTCCTCAGTTGGCGCTCTTTCAGGAGGAATAGGTGCAATGCTCGCGGATGTTTACTTGGGCTTCAGTCTGTTCGCTCCAGGCACACTGGTCATTAAAGGCATAGAAGGCGCAATCGTTGGTTTTCTGAACCTGAAACTGAAAAAATACATTCAAAACGTCACTTTATGCGCTGTTATCTCAGTTATAGTTGGAGGGTCGGAGATGGTGGCAGGCTATTTCCTTTATGAGCAATTAGCGCTTGGCTTATCCTTTAACGTTGCTCTGGCAGAGGCTCCCTTCAACGCAGTTCAGATGTTCGTAGGCCTAATAATCGCCGTGCCAATCATGCATGCGGTGTTGCGTGTTTTCCCACAACTTAAAAGCTAGACTTACAACATTTTAATCCGTGGTTCAAAATGAAACTGCCGCCTGGAAAAATCCCTGTTGACATACTGAAAGAAGTTGTTTTCAAAAACTTAGGCGCCCAACGCAAAGAAGTCGTTGTCGGTCCTTCGGCGGGAATCGACGGGGCAGTTTTAGACTTAGGCGACAAGTCACTAATCGTCTCCATGGACCCCATCACGGGCGCGGTTGAGCGGATTGGCTGGCTCGCCGTTAACGTGAACGCTAATGACGTAGCCACTTTCGGCGTGGCGCCAGCCTTCCTGTTCTCGTGCATCATGCTTCCTGAAAAAGCGGAGAGAAAACTCGTTGAGACCATAAGCACTCAGATGAGCGCGGCAGCAAAGGAGCTGGGCGTAGCCATAGTCGGCGGACACTGCGAATCCACGCCGGGCTTAGCCAACCCGATAGTGGTAGGCTGCATCTTGGGCTTAACCGAAAAGGGGCGCTACGTCACTGCGGGCGGGGCAAAACCCGGAGACAAGCTAATCCTGACCAAGAGCGCGGGGATAGAAGGCACCGCCATATTGGCGACTGACCGAGAGAAAGAACTCGGCAAAACCTTGAGCGCCGCGGTGTTGGAGGAAGCCAAAACCTTCTGGAACAGGATAAGCGTCGTGAAAGACGCGTTGACCGCGTGCAAAACGGGCGGTGTTCACGCCATGCATGACCCTACTGAAGGCGGCGTGGCGGGTGGAATCCACGAAATGGCAGACGCCTCAAACGTGGGCGTAAAAGTCACCGAGGAAGCAATCACGGTGCAGCCTGAAACCGCCAAGATATGCAGCCACTTCCGAATCGACCCGCTGCAGCTAATCGGCTCAGGCGCCCTGCTCATCTCTGCAGAAGCAAAAAGCGCAAGCCAAATTGTTAGCAACCTAAAACGCGAGCAGGTTCAAGCTTCGGTTATCGGCGAGTTCACGGAAAACGCGAAACAACGAGTTTTAATGCTGAAAGGCGGCGGTGAAAAAGCTCTGCCCAGACCACTGTCAGATCATCTTTGGACCGCGCTGAGGCGAGAATAATGCTTTGGTGCCGTGAAGGGACAGCTGGATGAACCATTGAAACATGAAAACTGGGTAAAAGAACATATACTCATACAGGTGAGAGTAAACAATTCCGCATTTGAATTCGACAATAGCCTGCGAAACCCCGTTCTGCAAGCTCCAATTCGCCGGCGGCTTGAAATGTAGGCAGTAAACTTCGTCACCGATTACCGTCTTGTAGCCTTTCGCTTTGATCCAGTTGATTATGTACGCGTCTTCATACGCATGCAGCTCTTCAGGGATTCTTATTCCCGCCACAGCCTCGCGGCGGATAAGCGTGTCGTGCATTCCGCCTCGGAGACCAAAGCATTGCCGAGCAATTATGCTCTGCAACTTTAGAACCCGCTTGTCTCTCACGTTAGGGATGAGGTCGATGTTTACTCCCCAGACCGCGCCAACATCGCTCTTCACGTTTTTTTCGGCTTTTCTAAGCCAGTCTCGGCTGAGCACCACATCGCTGTCCACGAACATGAACCAGTCCGTGCTCACATGTCGTATGCCTTTCTCTCGTGCTTTAGCTCTTGAACCGTTGACCTTCAGGATTTCCACGTTGCCGTGTGCTTCACTGACGTCGTTTATGATTTTCAGGGTGCGGTCGGTTGAAAAGCCGTCAACTATTATCAGGTTTTTAACGGGCACGTTTTCGTAGACTGAGGCTAAGCACCTGTCAAGTAAGTGTTCACTGTTCTTTGTAAGAACTACGACATCTATCGGCTGCATAATTGTGCTCCTTTCAGTTTTGACAAAGTGTTGCGCCTCAATAGACTTTAATGTAATGGACAGATTGAAAATAAGAATTTATCCGTTTCCAAAAGAGAACAGCGGAGGTTATGATAAAGTGTGTTTTCGCTTTGAGTTTCCTACTTCCGAAATATTTCGTCTTGCTTATATACTTGGAACACCTAAAAGAAGAACCAGGGAGAAAACTTCTTTCCCTAATTTAACAGGAGGTGAAAAACGAAAATGAAAAATTCTAAACGATTGCTGTTGACCACGATTTTCCTGACAACCTTATTGAGTTTAAGCGCATACGCGTCTCAGGTGCCTAACGCGCACGCGGCTGAGATGACCACTCAGGAAAAGTCCCTGTCGATTCTCGAGGAAGTGGCAGGCTTCAACATGACAGCCTACGCGCCGTTTCTGCAGGCTGAGGCGACCAGCCAGTTTCTAAGCGCGACGCGGGAGGAGGCGGATTTCAGGCTCACGTCCGGCCAAGGCAGCCTCAGAGCAGCCTGCTCGTTCATCCACGGCAAGCTGCACCGAATCTTCATAAGCGACTACTCCGGTTTGGTCTCGCTAAAACAGCCTTCTACGGACGCCGTGTCGATGGCTAAAGACTTCATGCAGAACTACCAAAGCTACACTGGCGCTTCGCTCTATGGAAACCTGAATTCGATGCTGGACGCGGTCGATGCGGACAAGAACGTTACCAAAACCGAGGGCAACGTAAAGCTTGAAATCTCGAATTTAAACCAGTCGTTAGTGGATTTTACGTGGACGTACGTGGATGAGAACGGTGTTCTAGCGGTGTCGAAGAACGTGGTTTTCAACTACCGTGAAGGCATGTTGGAGACGTTCTTGGACAACTGGGATCTCTACACGATAGCTGCTGAACCAGTGCTTTCAAGCGGGCATGCCGTGGCCATCGCCTTAGGGACGGCTGAGGACTATTCTTGGACTGTTGAGAACACTGAGAACGGCACGGTGACGGTTTCAGACTTCAAAATCGTGGAGGTTGGCAACGCTTCTCTCTGCTACCTTAACTATCGTGATTCGAGTTCTGCTCGCGGGGGCGACCCCTTCGTGCTTTATCCTTCGTGGTACGTTCCGTTGGGCTTTGACAAGGTTTATGCTGGCGGCGTGAGCGGCGTGACGGTGAGGGTGTGGGCGGACACTGGAGGAGTGAGCGGAATCGGATATATGGTGGTTGGCGATGAAGCGTCGCTTCCTGTGTCTGAACCTGCTGTTCAGGTTCAAGAGCAGGCCTTGATTCTAACGTTTCTGGTCGGCGTAATATTTGCAGTCACCTTAGCATTCATCTGCTTCAGTCACAAACGAAAATATCTAAGTTTCAGAGCCGCATCGAAACGGCTTCTGAAATTTTGCACAATACTCTTTTGCATACTAGCTCTAAGCACAGCTATAACATTGGTTCCAAACGCCAAAGCTATTCCTTTTACTCATTTAGAAAAATCCAGAATTTACGCCTCGACGTACGGTCAGATTGACAATGAAAACAATGCATCCTTGATAGTCTGCGATACCCTTGAAGACTTCTTCAACAACGCAGGTTACAACACTGCAAACCATTATGGCAGCCAAACAACTAGGAATACGATACTGAACCAATACTGGAAGCGACGAAGCAACTAAAGATTACGTTACTGTATTTCACTTCGGACACATGAATGGCAGTAATTGTTATCAGGGCAATAACGGAGGCATAAATGGGGACTATGTCGATTATCCTGATATTGCATCGCGGACGGATGGCGAGACTTTCTTTGCGTGGATATGGACATGTAAGAGCGCACAAAACTGGCCGTACACCACTGGGATGCCTTCAGCTTGGACTGACACTGCAGGCATGAGCGATGACGGCTATGCAGACCCTGACGCTTATGGCAGTCATTGCTATATAGGCTTCTCTGGTGCCTCCCCAACCTTAGGCAATACAACTGGAGGGAACTTCAAGAACTACACAGGGCTTGGTATGGACTTCATCATACAATTCTATAATTACACACTGAACGAAGGCTACACCATACGCGAAGCCTTAAACTTGGCTTCATCAGATGTTTTTTCAAAGAGCTATGACGAAAGCCCACTTTACACTGGATATGAAACGTGGTGGCCTGTCAATTTTGGTCCGGGAATGGGTAAAGGCTGGTATTCTGGTCATATGCGTGTCTACGGTAACGGTAACCTCCGTTTGACAATTTGCTCCTTGAAGGTTTTAGCAGCGGAATGGACTGGAACTTGGGATATTGCCGACGCAGACGTTTGGATAGACGGCGCGTACGCAGGCAACACAGGCTACATGTACGTAGTCAAGGATGTAGCGCCTGGTAACCACACCGTTGAAGTAGATTTATGGACCACCAGCGGCTCCGGTTTCAGGCATTTCGATGATTATCCGCTGTATGAAAACCCCATAACCGTGTACTGTAGTTCAAACTGGGAGACAGATGTTATGGCTTACTATTATGATGAGCTAAGCCTGTCTGTTTCAGCTGGAGCAGGAGGCACCACCAACGCTTCAGGCACCTATTATTACGCGCCTACAGAAACCGCGTACGTCACCGCCACAGCAGACGGCGACCACATCTTTGACCACTGGCTCTTGGACGGCGACCCCGCCGGCACGAACCCAACCATAGGGGTTTACATGGACGAGGATTACACGTTGCGAGCGGTTTTCAGGGACAAGCAGCACTCTTTGACGGTGCTCGCCTATGATCAGTACCAGCAAGGCGCAGTGCCGTATTATGTTGACGACGAGTACATGGGGCTCACAGACGGCTACTCCATTACGGTGTCGGACGGAAACCACAAGATAGAAGTGGACACGCCTCTCTATGATTATCCGTATATCCACGTCTTCTGCTATTACGAAGTTTTCTACGGGCCCACCTATTATGACAATCCGGTGACCCTGTCGATAACTGATGACGAAACGATAATAGCGTGGTACTACACAGACTACTACTAAGCGAAAACGAAAACAAACCCTTCTTTTTCCGGGTAAAAACAGGGTGCTTTTTTATTGTGTGGTCTTCTTTTTCTTGCGTTTTGTGAAGTACACTATGAGTGCGAGGCATATGGCTGTGGCTGATGCCACGGCGGAGGCGGCGATCAGTTGGCT
>Ga0315535_1001848_pt1 | contig 13884 bp, 14 predicted proteins | sample SalMarSW160220MG_2_FD_203092 | JGI IMG/M metagenome (GOLD analysis project Ga0315535, IMG submission 203092) | Salt marsh sediment microbial communities from the Plum Island Ecosystem LTER, Massachusetts, United States - Salt Marsh Sediment SW1602-20 ...
ATCTCTTCAGAACCAATAACCTCACGCTCAAGAGATTGGATGAAGCAATTTACAATTTCATCAGCAAGTGTCTTTTTTATTCCTGAAAATCTATCAACATTACTTTCAATATCTGCAAGAAGGGCACGCTTATGTCCCTTAACGTCAAAATTCTTTCCAGAGCTGAGATGTTGTTCCACAAGAAAATCTAGTGATTCAACTGTTTCATCAAAATATTTTGTAAATTCCTCAATCTTCCCCTTGAGAGAGCCCAGTTCAGAAAGAGTGATTGAGTCACGTTGGAGGTATTCTTTTAGTATTTTGATTACAGAGGCTGCTACATCAGCTTCTTCCATAGCATAGGCATACATGTTCAATTCAGTCAGGATGTCGCGGCCTGTTTCTGGAACAACTTTGGTCAACATTTCTATTGCACTTGGAGTTAAGACACGATGTTTGAAATACTCAACACTTGCACCAGAGGTTGGCACTTTGAAATCAAGACTCCTCCGACTTGATATTTTCATAGAAGGAGGAAGTATGGTGAAATCATCATACACATCCATCTTAGCTACTACATCAACATCGACATTATCTGTCTTAACCTGAAATGAATCCCAAGACCCTTGAAAACGTCGATCAATCATATCAACAAATAAAACACTGTTTAATCTGTCTGCAAATTTCCGAATAACAGCAAGACCCTCTAGTTCATAATTCATCTCATTATTGATAATCGCAGTTTCAATATCACCAATTTTCTTTGACAAGTTTTTTACATAGCTATCAATTTTAAACGGATCTACTACTCCTCGTTCCCAGCTTAAGACACAGACATGAGAGCCGACGCCACCTTCAGAACCCCCTGCAACTACAAGCTGTTCTGGTAGTATACCAGGGCCAGGTGTGCGTTCTAGATTCCATTCGATGGCAAGTAGTTCAAGCCCCTCTGATAACATCAGAGTATCACGGATTGTGAAGATGAGTGGTGCAATATTCATTGACACAGTCTGTGAGTTCTGCTCAAGCATACTTCCTGTGCCTATTGCGCTACCGATAGGATAACCAAGACCTGTTGTCGAACCAAATACAGATGCTGATGCCATTCTAATTGCTTCTACAGTACTTGTTGTTTGAACTTCTTTTCGACTCGTTCCGCTCATTGTGTTTCCTCCGGGATTTATTCGGTGAGGCACTGGGACCTAAGGTTGTATCAATGACACTGCTGTATCATTTGAATCTAGTGTGCTTGTAGCCAATTATTCAAATTGTGGCCCAGATTCCTTTCCCTAGATCTTTAACGAGTCCAGCTTCGGCAAGTCCCTCAAGTGTGACTAGAATCGTTGTGGCGAGAAGCGCGTCCAGAGTCGTGGGAATTGGGACACTCCGAGACTGCTGTATATCAAACTCAAGTTGCTCAATATCAGCCTCTCCTCTTGCTTCAAGATGGGCGAGAATGGTGTCCTGAAGATGGATTATACCATCGCGGGCTCCTTCAAGTTGTAACCGGATATCCGCAAACATTGCAGGAACATCATGAGCCGGCAAAAGATAATCAATTCCTAATTTTGATAAGGAATCCAAAGCTGCTAATTTTGCTACAATACTCCCACTAAGATCCACATAGAATTTACGAGGGTCATTTGGGAAATTATTAACTTCATCACCTGAGAATAGTATCTTCTGTGACGGTTCATAAAAGACGCAGTGACCGGCAGAGTGACCACCAGTATGAATTACTTGAAGTGATAAGCTACCAATCTCTATCTGCTGACCGTGAGAAAGAAGATGATTGGGTTCAATACTTCTGTAATTGACCCGAAGTGGACTCTTGTCCAATTTCATCGACAATCGTTGAGCTCGATCCATTAAAAGACGTTCATTCAGGAATGAAGAGGGGTTTCTCAATAACTCAGCATCTTCACCATGAATCAAGATTGGAGCATCAGTTGATTTTCGTAGACGACCTGCGCCTCCAGCATGATCAGGATGACCATGAGTACAGAGAATTCCTATTAGGTCATTCTTGGGATTTAATCCAAATCCCTTCAGAGTTCTCTCTATATTATCACCAGGGTCACCTGCGGTTCCAGGATCGATGATTAAAGCTTCACCCTCACTAATAATCAAATAACTTGCAATGAATCCAAATTCTCCTGCAAATTTGCCCCGTATTGCATGAACGCCCGGAATAATTTCAGTCGAAGCCATTTTCTACATATCTTCAAATATCTGAGTCCTTATGATAATATCGACGATAAGTGATGCTTATCAGATACCTATGTATGAGTTAGTTCAATGACACTAAATCAAATTTCTGATCTTGTAAACATGATACGTGAAGAATTGAATCTAACTCGTGGAGTTTCACCCAGAATAGAAAAAGTCCATGAACACAATGATAGTAGTTTACATCTCGTTACCTCAGATAGAGCTGAAAAGAGTCTACTCTTAGGGCCAGGTGGTCGTGTTGCAGCAGAACTGGCAAAGCGAACTAACAGAAAAATCACAATTTATGGAGCAGATGAGATTCTACTTCGAAGACATAGATTGCAATTGACAATGTTTCGTATAGAGGAAGTCATACCAGATCTATCAGATACTCAGAAGAAAGTTGTAATTTGTCTGAAACAGCTAATTGAACAAGAATTATCATTCCCCGAGAAACAGATTCAGTACAATTCATCACTAGGAAGGAACCTGCAAGTTGTTCTTGCATTTTCAGGTGGGATTGATAGTACCGCATCAGTGGAAATTCTGAAGGAATCGGGTTTCATCGTTGATGCAATTCTAGTTTATTTAGGGCATCAATTTCAAAATCCAAAAGATATCAAACTCGCAGAAGATTGGTGCATCCAGCAAAATGTGAACCTAGTGAGAATTGATGCTATGGGTGGAAATACCGATTTACTTGAAAAAGTAGATGCAGGAAGAATTCACCCATGCGGAGAGTGTCACAATCAAATCATGGAACGTGTCAGAGAATATATCGTCAAGAGCAATTACGATGTTCTTGTAACAGGGGAATTACTCCCTACTGGAAGACAATCCATCATGCTTGAAGAGGGGCTTTTGATAATTCATCTTCCTGCTGCACTATCGTTGTCAAAACACAGGACTGAAACAATAGCTGAAAAGAGTGGTAAAGGACTATTCAGAAGAAAGTTCGGTTGTAATCTAGTCGCAAAAAGCCATTCAAAAGGATGGAAAAACATAGGACCCTCAATCTTTCGGGTTCTAAGAGAATTGGAAGCAGGAATCCTAACAACAGGCCAAGGTCTTGAATACATCAAAGATATCATACGGGAGTAACCTACATGAGAGGTGCCTATATACTGATAATTGATCTTGAGGAGGATCTAAAATTTCACCTGAAGTCACTTGGAAATTTATCTTTTGAAAAGGGCACATGGATATACGTCGGTTCTGCAATGGGAGTAGGATCAACGAGTCTCGAGAACCGTATTAGAAGACACTTTCGTTCAGAGAAGACAATCCATTGGCATATAGACCATCTCTTGAAATCAAACTCGAAAATTCGCTCAGCAATTTGGGCTGAAAGTTCAGCTCATATAGAATGTGATATTGCCAAGGGTATTGAACAGATGAATACTATCGTACCAGGGCCAAAAGGATTTGGAGCATCAGACTGTAGAAAGAAATGCGGGACCCATATTTATCAATCAAAGATAAAGAGTGGTCTCGAAAAGAAAATTCAGAAGGTATTCACAGACCTGCTATTGGTGTCAAAAATATCTTATGATGGTCATCTCTAGAAAGACTACCCAAGCAGCAAGTATTAAATGCACAACAGAAATGATGTAGTGAAAGGAGGAATTCACATCTTGCCAAACTGGAAAATCATTTTCCAAGAACTAAAGACTACGGGACAGACTTTTACTGTATATCTTAGATATACACAGAAAGATACACTTGCAAAGATACCAAATGTTAGGGTTGAAGAGGTCTTCGACGATTATGTAAAACTCGTGAATCCTAGTGGACATGGAATACTTGGATTTGAAGATGTGCTGTATCTTTCAATCCCAAGACAAATGCAAGGTTAATTTCACTAAAGAAATCGACTGATAAATATCTAGGAGTAACTTTTTGTCCACTCCAATGATAATCTCTTCAATGTTTCTTCAGTAGGAAGACCTGTTTCTAAATCCCAACCTCGAAGTGCGTAATAATCATGCAACATTGGTTCGAGATCGACAATCTGCCCTTTGCCAGGTCCATCGGGCATTGGATCCTTTACGAACCTATCAGGTAAAGCATCATCCTTCTTTGTGATTCCTTCACGAGCATTGAACAACCGCTTGAGAGTTACCTGCCGTTCTGCAATCTCAACAAGATTTCCAACTTTACTGAAGTGATTCTCTCCTGTTGCGAGGGGTAATATTTTTGCAAAATCTTCCATCCAGAAGATTGGTGGCCAAGAAACGGTATACCAACAGACAATCAAAGTATCTCGGATGCAATATGCATTCTCAGACTCAAAGACAGCATTTGCTTTGTACTTCTCTGTATAAGGATCTATAATTTCTGGAAGTTTGTCTGCGCCCCATCGTTTTGCTGCTACATCCTCATACCCGAGTTGGTCAACGACTACGAGGCTTCTAAGGTGGTCAGCACCTCTTGCACCAGTTGCATGACCTAAGGCAATACTTCGGTGTGTGCGGCCATCTTGACCAGATACTTCCAATCCCTTCACATGAATTGCAAACTTCTCCGTGCCTTTGCCAAGTTTCTCAGCAGCTCTTTTACTTCCTTCAGCTAGAATTGCGCCAAATCCTTCCCGTTTCCCAATCATCTCAAGCAGTTTGATGACCAGCTCACGATTGCCCCATTCAAGTTTGAGCCCGCCAGTATCCTCCTCACCTATAGCACCTTTGACAAAGGATTCAATAGCAAATGCTATTGTTGAACCTGCAGAGATAATATCCATTCCATATCTATTGCAAATCTGGTTTCCTTTGAGAGTAGTTGCATAATCGTCAATTCCAATTAGACTTCCGAAAGCCATGAGACCTTCGTATTCGGGACCTTCCTCTAAGGTTCCCGCAAATGGTCCGTCTTTAACGTAGTTTACCTTCTTGCATCCAAGACTACAGCCAAAACAGGCTCTATCTCCAATAGTGAATCTAGGACGAATATAATCTGCGCTTAGTTTTTCCCAGCCATCAAAGACTCCTGTCTGATGATTGTGTGTGGGAAACTCACCAATCTCCTGTTTGACCGCAACGAGCCCCCAAGTACCAGCTCTACTCATTCCTTTGGCAATTGGGTTTGTTCGTACCCTCATATGTGCAGCCTTTGCAAATTCCATGAAACCATCAAGATCATGAACTTCTACTGCTCCATGACCTCTTACCGCAACTGCCTTGACATTCTTACTCCCAAGCACAGCACCCATTCCGGTTCTTCCAGCAGCACGTGCAAGATTGACCATTACAGAGGCAAATCGAACTTGTTTCTCACCAGCAGGACCAATTGCGGCAACCTGTACATCAGGGTCGTGCTTATCTTTCTTGATAGCAGTTGTTACAGTATCTGTTGTAAGACCCCATTTACTCTTCGCATCTCGCAAGGCTAAGTCGGAATCATGAATATCAATGTAGACAGGTTTCTCAGATTTTCCTTCAATGACCAGCATATCATAACCTGCATACTTGAGTTCAGCACCAAGAAAACCTCCAACGTGTGACTCACCCCATATTCCAGTTAATGGAGCCTTTGAGATGAGAACAGTTCTTCCACTCATTGGCCACATGGTCCCAGTAATTGGGCCTGTACCAATAATCAGTTTATTTTTTTCACTCAGCGGATTAATTCCGGCAGGTAGTTCCGTAAAAAGGAGTTTAGCTCCAAAACCATCTCCACCTATGTAAGGTTGTATCCATTCTTTTGGAAGTGGTTCGATCTTGAACTTTTCATCGGTCAGATTGACACGAAGTATCTTACCAGTATATCCGCTAGCCACAATCACTCAGCCCCGGTACTAGAAACGTTGTCTGTTCGTTCAATCTCTTTCAAATAGCTCATAATCTTCCCATGTCTATCGATGGTAGCACTGGATGAATCAGGACCATATGTAATTGCTCCCGTAGGACACACTCTCGCACATTCAGGGTCTCCACCACAATGATCACACTTGATAATCCTCATTTTAACAGAGTCAAGAAGAATAACGCCATTCACACAAGATCCAACACATGATTTGCATAGAATACATTTGTCTTCATCGAGATAGGTCATCTTAGTGATTGGGTCTCTACGCATTGCAAAAACAGGGCAAATATCGACGCAAGGTGCTGTTTCACAAGGTCCACATACGTTTGGAATATCCAGTCCCAAATCATCATAACGAACAATTTTCAATCGAGCCAGGCTTGGTTGAAACTTACCTTCATGTTTAGCTGAACATGCCAGCTCACAGATTCGACATCCAGTACATTTATTGAAATCAACGATTAATTGTGATGGCAGATGAACCACCTCGTGGTTTATTATATCTGACATTACCTCTCTAAAATCCTTTCCATGAATACTGCCTATACGGTTTATTAAGGTTTGAAATATAGGATAGGCTAGGTTGTGAACAATGGCAGATGAAGAAACTGACGCCAAAGGCAAGAAGAAATCCGATTATTGTGAAGTCGAGTTCGAAATAGGAAATATCGAGTTCGAAGCAAAAGGAAGAAGCGTTGTTGTTGAACGTATGTTCAGGCTACTTCTAGAGAAAATCGAAGAAGGGAAGCTTGTAGCTGAATTCAGATTACAAGATGACGAGGAGGAAGAAGAGGAAGAAAAAGAAGAAGAAGACTTTCCCCTAGATACCTTGGATGACATAGAAGAGGATGAAGAACCAATTCCACTTCCTGCAGGTGATACAGAACCCACTCTAGATCCTCCACCAGCATGGGATTCTCTAGAAACCGAAGAGCCCAAGATATCAGATGCAGAGAGAGAAGAATTCGACCTTTGAAACACTAGTTTACTTCAACGACCCAACCATATGGATCTGGTCGTTCTCCAGATTGGATACCTGTGATCTCATCAAACAAGTGTTGAGTGAGTTCACCTATCCTTCCATCTGAAATAGTGTAGCTCTTACCCTTATACCAAAGAGATTCAACAGGAGCGATTATTGCAGCTGTTCCACATCCAAACATCTCTGTTACTTTTCCAGATTCTATCCCCTCAATCACCTCATCGATTGATACTGGTCTTTCTGTGACGTTAAGTCCCATATCTCGAGTGAGGGTCAATACTGAATCTCGAGTTATCCCAGAAAGAATTGAACCAGATAGAGGAGGAGTCGTTAGCTCATCATCGAATTTAACAAAGATGTTCATCGTTCCCACCTCTTCTAGATACTTCCTATCCAGTGCATCTAACCAGAGTACCTGAGAATATCCTACCTCCGCCGCTTTTGTCCCAGCAAGAAGGCTTGCGGCATAGTTACCCATTGTTTTTGCAGCTCCTACTCCCCCTCGTACAGCTCTCACGTGTTCGGCACTGAGGAAAATCTTTACCGGACTAAATCCCTCCTTAAAGTAGGGACCTACTGGACTTAGAATAATGAAGAAGAGATACTCATCAGATGGTTTTACACCCAATTTAGCTTGAGTACCTATCATTGTTGGTCGGATATAGAGGGAACTTCCTTTAACCTCAGGCACCCATTCTTGTTCTACTATTAGTAATTGTTTCAGAGCGCTAAGCGCAAAATCAACATCAACTTCAGGCATCACCATTCGGGCGGCAGACTCATTGAATCGGGAGAAATTTCGCTCGGGACGAAATAGAAGAGTTCTATTTCCTCGACGGTATGCTTTCATTCCTTCAAAGATGCCTTGACCATAATGCAAACAGAGCGCAGCTGGACTTAATGACAAATTCTCAAAAGGATGAATTGTCGCATCTTTCCAACTACCCTCGCTATACTTCATCGAAAACATATGGTCTGTGAATTCGGTTCCAAAAGGAATCTTCAAGACATCGGTAGGTTTCGGTTTCTGTTTGTTGGATGAAACAAGATTCATGTCTATATTCATAAATCTCACCGCAATTCTATGAAAACAATTCCACCCCTTAAGAGGATAAGTCTGTCTGTCTACAATATTTCTATGAATAGAAGAGTTGAATAACGGAATGGAATGCCTTAAATCAATCCAAATCTATGGTCGTTTTAGATACAAGGAGTGCTTGAATATGAGTCACCGGGAAGGTTCTACGCCACAAGATGATTTCTTTGTAGATCCAAAAGAAGTACTAGCGCAGTATAGCGTGGAATGGGTCTCGCTACGAAAATCCTTCGACGAACTAAAACAACAGTTGAATAATGTTCAAGATGAACTCAAAGATCTTGATAAAAAACTTGAAACTGGTTCAATTACAGAACAAGAACATATCAAACTCTATCGGGAGAAATGGACGCTATCAACTCAAATGATTCAGGTCAAACGAGAAGTGGAAAGCAGACTCTATGAAATTCAGAAAGAGATCAGAAAAGCAAACAAGCAACTCAAGCAAATGGAAATAGATAGGCAACAACGAGAAAGAATGGAACAAGAGAGAAGCCATGCTATGATTGAATGGATGAGTCTCAAGCAAGGGTTTGATCTTGTTGATGCACGTAGAGTAGAGATTAATGCTGAATCAGATAAGATGGAGATAGAAAGAAAAAGAGGAAAACTCTCTGAGGAAAAATACCGAGAGAATCGAATTAAGCAAATACGGCAACTTACTGAATTGCGAGTAGTAGAATCTGATGTCAAGCGACGATTAGCAGAGTTACTTGAAATTATTCGAGGATAATACTGAAAGTTTATTCTGTTATAAAAAGAAGAAACGGCAGGACCCTTTGTGGATCCTGCATAGATTTATTGTTTATACGCGATGGCCCTGATCAACCATTGCATTGGCTACTTTCATGAAACCTGCGATGTTTGCACCCATGACATAGTTACCTTTGTGTCCAAAGTGTTCAGATGTCTTGTATGCGTTTTCGTGGATTGCCTGCATGATCTGAAGCAGTTTCGCATCCACTTCTTCACGAGTCCAGAAGAAGCGCTGACTATTCTGTGCCATCTCAAGTCCCGATACTGAAACACCACCAGCGTTTGCAGCCTTACCGGGAGCGAAGAGAACATTAGCTTCTTGGAAGATTTCAACAGCCTTAGGTGTTGAAGGCATATTAGCCCCTTCACCTACTGCAATGACACCGTTATCAACAAGCATTTTAGCTTCGTTACCATCAACCTCGTTCTGGGTCGCACATGGTAGACCAATATCACATTTGAGGCTCCAGGGAGTTCCATCAGCAGTCTTAGTGTAGTCGACATTGAACTTGTCAGCATATTCGCTGATACGACCTCTACGGACATTCTTCAAGTCCAAAACAAAGTCAAGCTTCTCTTGAGTAATACCATCAGGATCATGAATCCAACCACTTGAGTCACTTAATGTAATGACCTTAGCACCAAGCTGGATACATTTCTCAGTAGCATACTGAGCGACATTTCCGGATCCTGAAATTACGACAGTCTTGCCCTTGATATCCTCGCCCTTTGTTTTAAGCATTTCACGAGTAAAGTAGACACATCCAAAACCTGTGGCTTCGGGGCGGATTAGTGAACCACCCCAACCTCCACCCTTTCCAGTTAAAACACCAGTACCGTGGAAGTTTGTAATCTTTCTGTAAGCACCATAGAGATAACCGATCTCACGACCCCCAACTCCGATGTCACCTGCGGGAACATCAGTAAATTGTCCAATGTGTCGGTAAAGCTCGAACATAAAGCTCTCACAAAAAGATTCTACCTCTGCATCAGTCTTACCTTTGGGATCGAAATCAGACCCACCTTTACCTCCACCCATTGGGAGGGTAGTCAAGCTGTTCTTGAAGACTTGTTCAAAACCTAAGAACTTGAGAATATCCAACTTGACACTAGGATGAAGTCTAAGACCTCCCTTGTAAGGTCCAAGTGCTGAATTGAATTGAACTCTAAAACCTCGGTTGACCTGTATTTTGCCATCTTTATCTTTCCAAGGAACACGGAACTGAATCAGACGTTCGGGTTCTGTAAGTCTCTCTAAAATGGAGAATTCCTTAAAAATTGGATACTTCTGGATAGCAGGCTCCAAGGACTCTAGTACTTCCAAAGCAGCTTGATGGAAGACCTTCTGTTCGGGGTCCTTTTCGACAACCCTGTTGTAAACACTTTCAATATATTTGTCCATAATTGCACTCACCAGCAGTGTTAGACAAGTGCGCGTCGGATATGGACGTGCATATAATTCAATCGGATGGTACGAATTGTCTAAATTAGATAGAATTTAGGTAACACGAAGAGTCATTAGAGGATTCAGGTCGTAAGGGATTGGGCTGAGAATATGCCAATGTTTGAACAAGAATGGGTTTCGCCAATCCTTGAAGTTTATAAAAAATCGAAAATCGAAGAAACATACACGGTCATTCTCGGGTTGAACCCCTTGGGGCAAGCTCTCTGTAGACACTTGTATGAAAAGAATAATTTTGAAACCGTTCTGATTTTCAATTCACCTGCATTTTCTCCATGGAATCGATATCCCATCGACGGAAAAGCTCCAGTTGTACCCGTGCATGGAATGGTTACTGATGATGTCATGCTTATCTTTGGAGATGTGATGGTCAAAGAGTATGATTGGATGACGGACTTGCTTTTTTACCTCAGAGGGAACGTTCCCACTCGATTTGTTGTTTCAATGGTCAGCCATGATGGGGCAACTTGTGGTCAAGTTCTATCTAAGAAGGGAGACCGTCTATTGAAGAGAATGGGAGTTCCCGTTGGAAGAGCAGACTATTACGATGGCATAGCTGCACCACTCGTTAGTGCGGGTAGTGTTGCAGGACTTGATCCTGTGGTGCTATTTGTAGAAGAGAATCAAGATCAGGAACTTATCCTGCAAGTTGATGATGTGTCTGTATATCAATCGGAAATAGATTATGTAGCTGAGTTACTTGACAAAGGTTTGGATATGAACCTCTCTTACTAAGAAAATCACTCAGTACTTCGACCATAGCTTTTCCGGTCGTTTCCGCCTAGTGATTCATAACGATCTTCAATGCTGCGATTGCCAGATAATTTGGAATCACATTCTTGACACATAAGAGCTCGCGTTTCTCTAGCTTCAACAATATTTCCACAAGAGATACATGTCCAGAGACCTCCCTGGAGTAGTTTAGTCTTTCTAAAAATCGATCTTGCGATATCTCTTAGACTATCAGGACAATCATCTGCGATACCTACTACACCCTGTTCAGACCATTCGCATAGTACAGAAACGAGAGTGGTCATCAACTCAATAATTCGGGTCGCACGTTCTTCAATCTCAACAGAGGTTTCAGATTTTACATCACGTGGTGCATCAGATATTCGAGCAAGCATTTCAGTATATGCAAAGAAAGCAGGAGATGGAAATCTCTCTTTACCTCGAGCTTCGACCATCTGACCCAGAACTGCAGAAATCATGAGGGTTTGGGTATAATCTTCACGCAGTATTTTTTCAGTTTCTGTTACTATTTTCACGGGATCAATTTTATACTTGCTTGGTTTCAATTTGTACTCCACTGCTATTTCCTGAACAGATTCAATGAGCCCACTGCCCTTCTTCATCATACGATTCACTCGTCTAGCTAAGGTCGGATAGGTGAGACCTGCATCCTCTGCAAGCTTGTGCAAAAGCTCTCTAGCGGTAAGACTCAATCGAAGCTCAACCTCTGGTGGCAGAGTGTGAATGCAAGACGGTCATTTTAGGTTATGCTTTGCATTGTGAAACCTGAAAATTGTTTGACAATAGAGTATGTTCAGAAAAAAAGCAATGAACGGCAAACCTCATTAGGGTGTTAATTTCGGCCTCAATCGACGGTACATATTATGAAAGATTATGATGTCATCTTGGCTAGTGGTGCAGAGCACCTTCAGAGGAGATATGAAGAGCTCGGATTTCGGGTTTTTACTTCTGCTCTGAATTATGATTACAAACGCATGTTTCCCAACAGTGACATCTATGTTAAGATTGACAAAGTCGCGCAACTATCTGATAGAAGGGTTGTCGTGGTCCAAAGTTGTACCGGCTCAGGACCAGCAGAAACTGAAGTATATAGTACATCAGATCGCGTCGTTGAGCTTTTACTTCTTTTAGACATGCTTTCCCGACCTCTAGAAATAGAGAAGTGTGGGCATAAGCAATACAAATGTACACCAATCACTCCACCAAAACAGGTTGAAGTTGTATTGACATTCCAACCTTTTGCACTTCAAGACAAATCCTTTGAAACTGGTGAAGCTTCTTCTGGAAGATGGGCTATTGAAACAATTGCGAAAGCTTGCAATAAGGTCTATGTAGTAAGTCCGCATGCACCGGATAGTTTAGAATGGGTCAAGAATCTCAAAGACAAAGGTCTATACAAAATCATAGATGTCATTCCAGACCTGGTTGAATTTGCAAGAGAAGAATTCCACTTTGATGAAAATTGTATCATTGTAGCTCCAGATGAAGGAGCCCAAGAGAGATACAAAATCGATGGGTTTGGTAAAAGTAGAACTAACTCATACCGGGTTCAACTCCATGGAGATCTTGATGTCAAGGGAAAGAACGTAATTGTCATCGACGACCTAACGAAAAGCGGTAGTACTCTTTTGAAAGCACGTGATAGGTTACTTGAACAAGGTGCAAAAGATGTAGCACTTGCAGTTGCCCACGTTGTCCCGCTAGTAGAAAGAGGAGAGGAATTGCTTGAAAGATTGATTGAAAAATGCAATCGCAAAATCGTAACAACAAACAGTGTGAACACTGAGATATTCATTGACGAGAATCCCAATCTAACATACAACATCGTGGATACATTAGTAGAGATGATCTAGATGTGAGTTCTTGCGAAATCCTTTTCTCTACTCTAAATATGTGACTCGCTTGTGTTACCAGATGGAATCAGAGAAGGAATATCATATTGGAATTGCGCAAGGTGAGATACCCGAGCGAGTGCTTCTGCCAGGAGACCCAGATCGTGCAAGGAAAATTGCGGAAGAATTCTTTGATAATCCAAAGGAGATTGCAAGAAATAGGGAGTACTGGAGTTTCAAAGGCACATGGAATGATGTACCGGTCGCAGTCTGTTCTACTGGGATAGGATGCCCATCTGCAGCAATTGCCCTAGAAGAACTTGTGAAAGTTGGTTGCAAGACCTTCATCAGAGTTGGAACATCAGGAGCGATAAGTCATAAGGTCTTATCAGGAGATGTTGTCATTTTTAGTGGTTCGATCAGGGATGAAGGGACATCACGACAATATGTGCCAATAGAATTTCCTGCAGTAGCTCACCCAGATGCAGTTGCTGCCCTAACAAAAGCAGCTAAGAAACGAGGCGCAACATATCACGTAGGGATTGGTCATAGCAAAGATGCGTTCTACAGTGAGCATCCTGATTATGTTGCAGATCCGGTTACAACACGGAAAAAATGGGCGGCTATGCGAGATTCGAACGTATTGGCTACTGAAATGGAAGCTGCTGCACTATTTGTGATTGGACATCTGAGAGATGTCAAAGTGGGTGCAGCTTGTGTCGTAATAGGTGAGAATGTAGATCAAGAAGCAAAGATTATTGGGAAACCTCCGTTGGATGATTTGGTGACCATTGCTCTTGATGCAATTACAACAATCTAGTATCTGCTAGAGAACATCAAATATCGCTGAACCAGATTTTCTTCTGTACAACCATCAAGAGCTCTTCAGCTTGACGTTTGTTCAATCCAGTAATATTTGCTAATTGATCCGCACTTGTAGCTGCCAAATCAGTAGTAGTACCAATGCCTGAATTCAGGATTAGATTAATTACTGCATCGGTTGTACCGT
>Ga0315535_1001849_pt1 | contig 13878 bp, 19 predicted proteins | sample SalMarSW160220MG_2_FD_203092 | JGI IMG/M metagenome (GOLD analysis project Ga0315535, IMG submission 203092) | Salt marsh sediment microbial communities from the Plum Island Ecosystem LTER, Massachusetts, United States - Salt Marsh Sediment SW1602-20 ...
TTATCGAGTTTTGAAACCCACTGGCAGTTTCATCCTGAATATCAACGACCGCATAGTCAACAAACAGAGGCATACTTATGTGCATGAACTCATAGTGAGAGCAGTAAAATCGACTCCGCTGAGACTTTATGATGTCTACTTCTGGAACAAACCCACAGCTCTGCCCAACGGCAATTCAAGACGATTGAACAGCGTGACCGAGTATCTCATTCACTTCTGCAAGGATCAGAACAAGGTGAAATGGAACATGGACGCAGTTCGTGAACCGTATGATGAAAACACGGTGAAACGATGCCAATATCCGGTTGGATCTTTCAATATGGAGGTGGATAGGAAGGGTCGTCCGAAAGACAGGTTGCGTAAGATCATACAACTTAGTGAAAAAGGCAAGGTTCCTTCAAATGTCTTTCACTTCCCTACTGCTTCTGCCGTGAGGGGAAAGAAACATCCAGCTGCATTCCACCCGGATCTGCCATCCTGGTTCATCAGGGCGCTGACAGATGAAGATGACCTAGTCCTAGAACCCTTTGCTGGGTCAGGAACGACATGCCTTGTTGCAAGGGAATTGAACAGGCATTTTATCGGGATTGAGTTGAACGAAGAATACCAGAAAATTGCAGAAGCAAGAGTACAAAACGTTGCCTTATCAAAGGCTGCGTAGAATCTATATTAGGAGATTTGAAATGGCAGTTAAACATGAAATTCGAAAAAACGGGACAAACAAAACGAGGGAAGTGGTCCTGACCCCTAGCAAAGCAATTCGATTCAATTGCATCGAGTGCATGGGTTTTCAAGCAAAAATGGTTCAGGACTGCTCGAATCCGTTTTGTCCGCTCTATCCCTTCAGGTTGGGAAGAGCACCTCGGAGACAGCGTTGAATTAGGTTGCCAGCCCCCCCTTTTTAGGGGGTTTTGGCAACGAGGCTCAACGATCTCCCCAGGCCCAAGGGGAACCTATGGGCTGAAAAAGATTGACGATTTTTTTGCGAAAAAAGCGGGTTTTTAGACCTGCATAAATCTAATTACCGGAGGATATTCAAATGAAAGAAAATACTCAAGCTAAACCCGAAATATTTGGAACAAAAGAATGGGCAGCACATACCGTAAATTGCTGCACTGGGTGCGCACATGATTGTAGATATTGCTATGCGAGGTCCATTGCAGTTCGATTCAAACGTATGCGTCCTGAAGACTGGAAGGAAGAAAAGATCCGCCCTTGGGATGTTTCCAAGAGATATAGGCGTATGGAGGGGACGGTCATGTTTCCGTCATCACATGACATCTCAGAAAATAACTTTTTGGAATGTTTTACCGTCTTGAAAAAATTATTAGAAGTCGGCAACCGGGTCCTGGTGGTTTCGAAGCCCCATCTGAAATGCATTTCGAGGATATGTGATGATTTAATAGAGTATAGAGCACAAATTCTTTTCAGGTTTACTATCACGGCCTGTGATGACCGAATCCTTTCCATTTGGGAACCAGGAGCCCCTTGTTATGAGGAAAGAAAGGAATGCCTGAGATATGCGTTCAATGCTGGTTACAAGACCTCAGTTAGCGTGGAACCAATGCTCGACTCTGACAATATCGATGTTCTGATTGAGGACCTGTCACCTTTTGTGACGGAGTCAATATGGATAGGGAAGATGAATCAGATAAGGCGAAGGGTTTCAGTCGATGATGAGAGCATTGATGAAGAAGCGAAAACGATTGAGTCCGGGCAGACAGATGAAAAGATTTGGATGATTTATGGAAGGCTTAAGGACAATCGTCTCATAAAATGGAAAGAGAGCATCAAGAAAATAGTTGAGATTGATTTGCCCAGTCAACCAGGCACGGGCATATAGATTGTTGAAAGGAGATCGGTATCAATGAAACGTCATATAATCAAATTGGTAGGTGTCACAATAGACGATGCCCAAGAAAACATCAAAAAATTCGGATGCAGGGATATTGGCAGCTTCGCTTTGGTGCGTGAGCCGGACAATCCCCACGACCCGAACGCTGTCAGGGTTGAACTGGCAGGACTGTATCTCGGGTATGTCCCAAGACATATCGCTCAGGATTTGGCACCGGAGATGGACAAGGGTAAAAGGTTCACCGCCCTGTTTGTCAATCGCAATGAGCATCCGCTTTACGACACGGTCGGTCTGACAGTGAAGATTGTGGAGTATCCCTATGAGGCGGCGGCGTAGATGTCCCGGTCCCGGAATAAACTAACCTTTCTTATAGTAGGGGGGCATATCGAGAATTGTGCTCCATAACCTGAATAAGCAAATTTTCACATCAGGTGCGGTATTGCCCCCTACCAAAAATTTTCAAGGAGGAAAAGAAAAATGAAAGATGAACGATTGAAGACTTACAGCATTGGTGAAGCCGCAAGACTTTGCGGGGTCACGGAAAAACAGATAAGGCACTGGGAGGAAAAGAAACACATTCCTTCACCGCAGAGGATTAGTTGCGGACAGAGGTCTTATCGTCAGTTTACAGAAGTGGATTTCAACCTCATTCGCAGGATAAAGGAATATACGGATGAGGGGTTCTATTTAGCGGCGGCGGCAAAAAAAGCCGCCCAGGACATATCGAAGACTAAGGAGGTAAGACGCAATGGATAACAACGGAAAAGTTTGCCCTTTGGTAAGGCAGGTTTGTTTGAAGGACCAATGCGAGTTTTTCAACGGCATGATAAAGAGATGCGAGGTTTCCTCACTCTCTTACAATGCCTATCGGTTGGCGGAAACGCTGAAGGGAAAGACAGGTGTTCAAAAAGAGAAAGGAAATTTACCCTTCAATCAAAGTCAGGGTCATGGGAACACCCTGGATGGATTTCCGCTCTAGTGTTTATGGATTAGGGATCTCAATGTCAGGAATTATCGAAAACACTTCTGGGATTGGGGAAGGCAGCATGGGATCCAAGAGTTGGGACAAGGGACACGGGAAAATACCCCGAGCCTGGTTCAACGATAACGATTTCATCACCTCCCTGACCCCAGGGGAAAAATGGGTTCTCACGTGTCTGACAACATATGTCTGGAGGGTTCCCAAGGCACGATCAAAAAGTCCCATAGAAAACACTTTGTGCTTCCTCTACGACAAGAAACACCTGCTTGTCGCACATATGTCTGAAAGGACGATCGCTGATAAATGCGGCTTGAACAGGAGCACGGTTTGCAGCTCCATTGACAAGTTCGATGATGTGGGCGCGGCAGTAAAAGTACCGGGAAAAAGAGGCAGAAAGTACAGCAATCTCTACATACTCGGTTTCGAACTGAGAGACAAATCCGGAAACAGTGACAGACTGTTCTCCAATTCACCGGTCCTTAGCACGGGCGGAAAAATGCCGGAGGACATAATGGACTTTATCCGATTGAATTACGATTCGCAGAACAACAAACTCTATTTTCACGTTCTTCCCGGATATGAGGAGTACATAGGCACTTTGCTATTCAGCGAAAGGTCTCCACTGATCCAGAAGGAGGAGAGTGTGATCATCAGACTTGACCGCATGAGGAGGCAAATTAGTGGCTGAGACAACGGAAACTTTGGCTGGGCAAACTGCACTATTTGGCTGGTTTTTTGACCATATTTGGCTGGGCGTACCCAGCCAGTATAGAGATATTTATAGAGTGTATAAAATATACTGGCTGGTTTTGATCATAAATCCATAGTTGGAGACTATCAGTTCAGCCCCATAGATTTAGAGACCATTTGTGACAGGAAGGATTTTGACTTACAGTCCAGGAACATTCCTCTTGGTCCAGCCGCTGTTACGTTCAATTTGCTGCTTCTCACCAAGTCGAGAAAGAGCCAAGGGGGAATTCGCAATCCCCCCTTTGACCCCCCGCATTTTCTGTCCCAAGACGGATGCTCTGATTTAGCGACGCGGATTGACCAAGTCATTGCAATAGATTTTGGGCTTGGCAAATTCAGAAAATCGTGCCAGATCCAAATGAGGTTCCCCGGCAAGTGTTGCCGGGACGCAAAAAAGAATGCCCCGAAAACTCCAGGGGCCTGCCGGACGGTCCGGCGGTTGGAAAAATAAATGGAGGACAAACATAAAATGGAGAACGCCTATGATTTAGAGACAAAATACATGACGCAACAGGAGGTCGCAGATCTTTTTCGTGTGAGACCGGGTACCATCAAAAACTGGCGGGATGCTGGTTTGTTGGAATACCTTCAACCTCCCGGATCCACACGGGTTCTTTATCCGAGAAAATCGGTGGAAGAACTTGAAAAGAACTGTACCAAAAGGGAAAGGGGAAGAGTAAATAACTTCAAAAAACCTGCTGAAGTCAAAATGAAAATGCCTGGGATGTCGTCCAGACCAGAGAAGGAATGGAGGATATAGCCATGGCAAAGAACAAGAATCATCATTTATTGAAGCGTGGAGACACGTGGTATTTCAGGAAAAAAGTCAGGGGTAAGTGGATAAAAAAAGGCCTATCAACCTCGGTTACAGAAGCTAGGCGGTTGAGGGATGAATATCTGAAAGAGATTGTGGTTTATGGAGATATTCAGAAACCCCAAGTGTCTCAGGATGAAGGTTTGCTTTTCGGGGAAGTGGCTAAAGAATGGATTGAAATCAAGGCCAGAGAAATAAAGTCCTCTACCTTGAGGGATTATCGCAGTTCAATGAACTATCACATTCTGCCAAGGCTCGGAAATCTTCCAATAAAAGATATTGGTTATCTTGAGATCAAAAGGTTAACCGCAACCCTGAGTTGCTCGGGCAAAAGGTTGAAGAATGTTATGGTCCCTATGCGGGAAGTGTTCAAATTTGCCCAGCTTGCAGGATTCATTGATAAAAATCCCATGTCTTTGGTCGCGAATCCTAAAGTTGAAAAACCGGACATCCACCCCCTATCCATGGAGGAAATCAGGCTCTTCCTGGAGAATGTATCGCCCAAACACCGCAACTTTTTTACAACTGCGTTTTTCACGGGTATGCGATTCGGCGAGATGGCGGCTTTGAAATGGAAACATGTTGATTTCAAACGGGGAATCATCAAAGTCAGAGAAACAAGGGTGAGGGGCGAGGAAGGTCGACCGAAAACCAAAAAGTCTGTCCGAGACCTAACCATGCTGCCTCCTGTGATAGAGGCGATGAGGGACCAGAGAAAATATACCATGGGTAAGTCGCAATATGTCTTTCTCAATCAATATCATCGCCCGCTGTTACCTGACTCCACGAATCAGCACGTCTGGAAACCGGCGTTGAAAAAAGCAGGGCTAGAGAAACGGCGACTTTATGAAACAAGGCACACTTTTGCCACTTTGATGCTGGATGCCGGAGAGTTACCTGGATGGGTTCAACAGATGATGGGGCATGAGACACTTCAGATGATCCACGATAGATACTATTTATATATCAAGAATTATAGAAGGGATGACGGAAGCGCATTCATGGAGAATGTCTATAATGTTTCAAAATCCCTGGAATTAAATGATGTAGATGAAAAAGGTGCCCCAAATGTGCCCCAAATGGAAAATGGGGAATCAGCCGCCCCAACTAATTCCCCGAAATCATTGAGTAATAATCTTTGAAATATGGTGCCGAAGGCGGGACTTGAACCCGCACGGGCGTGGCCCACTACCCCCTCAAGATAGCGTGTCTACCATGTTCCACCACTTCGGCACAGAACCTCGCCTTATTTTTTCTTCTGCTGGGCAGGAGGCGCCGCCGGGGCGCTCGTCTGTGCGGCGGGGGCCTTGGTCGGATTCACCCCTTCCATGATGGAAGAGCTTCTCCCCCTTCCTGACATGATCGTGAGCCCCAGAGATGTCAGCATAAACACGATGGCGACAATAGTTGTCGTCTTGGTCAGGAACGACATGGCGCCGGTGCTGCCAAATACCGCCTGGCTTGAACCCCCAAATGCAGCACCCATGTCCGCGCCCTTCCCCTTCTGCAGGAGTACGATCAAAATCAATGATATACAAACAACTGAATGCAAGAGAATGAGAACAAGTTTCATTCTGTAACCTCGTTTATTCTTTTATCCGTCGATGGATTTATAAGACAAATTTTTATTTTATCCAGCAAAATTATTTTTTTCAACAAAAAAGTCACTTTCAGGAGGATAGGCTGAATATGCCCGATGAGGCTACGCTTTGTAATGGATAAGCGGGATAAACTGATCAGCCTTCAGGCTCGCTCCGCCAACAAGAACCCCGTCAATATCAGGCATGGACATAAGTTCCTCGATATTGGCCGGTTTCACGCTTCCGCCATACAGGATCCTCACCTCTCTGGTAGGAACCGCGCCGAACGTTTTTTCAATCCATTCCCTCACAAACGCGTGGACCTCCTGGGCCTGTTCCGGGGTGGCTGTTTTACCGGTTCCAATCGCCCATATGGGCTCGTAGGCAAGGATCGTCGATACCGGCATCAGCTTGTCCGCACGAAAATTCTGCAGGGACGCGTTCAACTGGTTTTCCAACACCTCAAAAGTACGGTTACCCTCCCTCTCTTCAAGGCTTTCCCCTATGCAGACGATGGGGATCAGGCCCAGAAGCACGGCTGACTTCACCTTGAAATCAATCATGTTGCTGGTTTCCCCAAAGAGGGTCCTTCTTTCGGAATGCCCGAGGATCACATGGGTACAGCCGACCTGCTGGAGCATTCGACCGGAAATCTCACCGGTATAGGCTCCCTTCATCTCCCAGTGCATGTTCTGTCCCGCCAGGAATATCCTGCTGCTGCCTATTGCTTCTTTTACCGCCGACAGGCTCGTAAAGGGGGGCGCGATCAGAACTTCCCGGTCTATTCCATCCTTCACGGTGGCACCAATGGACTGCACCAGATTCACCGCATCCCCGATATCGAGATTCATTTTCCAGTTCCCCGCTATGAGGGGCTTCCGCTCTCCCATCCCGCTTCTCCTCGCATCTTCACTTCTTTCGGGTTCCTCGACACTCCTTGACGGTCACATGGAAGCCATATGCAGGGCCAGGTCAACCATCCGGTTTGAATAGCCAAATTCATTATCGTACCAGGAGAGCACCTTCACCATGTCACCGACGGCCATAGTAGAAAGGGCATCCACTGTTGATGACACCCTGGTACCATTAAAATCAGCCGAAACCAGGGGTTTATCGCAGAAATCCAGGATGCCCTTGAGATAGGTTTCCGATGCCTCTTTAAATGCATTGTTAACTTCTTCGACCATCACCGCTTTTGCTGTTTGCACCACCAGGTCCACGACCGAAACATTCGGCGTGGGCACACGTATGGCCATCCCGTACAGTTTTCCTTCCAGCTCCGGCAACACCAGGGAAACCGCCTTGGCCGCCCCTGTGGTGGTAGGAATCATGGAAAGCCCGGCAGCCCGTGCCCTCCGCAAGTCCCGATGCGGAAAATCCAGCAACCGTTGATCGCCTGTGTACGCGTGGGTGGTCGTCATTAAACCCTTCTCGATTCCGAAACAGTCGAGCAGGACCTTACAGACCGGTGCCAGACAATTGGTGGTGCAGGATGCATTGGAAACCACGTGATGGCGCTGAGGATCATATTCATGATGGTTCACCCCCATCACGACCGTGATATCCGGTTCCTTGGCAGGGGCGGAGATAATCACCTTTCTTGCCCCGCTTTCAAGATGCCTTGATGCCTTTTCCCGGTCCCGAAAAAGGCCGGTACACTCGAAGACAGTTTCCACACCGGTGTCGCCCCACGGGATCCTCGATGGATCCTTTTCTGAATAAATTTCTATCTCCCGTCCGTCTACAACAAGAGAATGCTCGGTACTGGAAATTTCAGCATCCAGGATCCCATGCACTGAATCATACTTCAAAAGATGGGCAAGGGTCGCCGGGTCCGTCAGATCATTTATGGCCACAAACTCTAATCCATTATTCCGGCAACCAGCACGGAATACCATCCTTCCAATACGTCCAAAACCATTTATTCCAACTTTCAAAGCCATTTTTCCCTCCTCGTGATTCTTTTCCTATCACTACCACCACAGATAACCGAAACTATATCTCACAAGATATTCGCTGCGGCCAAGGCACTCGTATTCCCTCCAGCATCCAACTGCAGAGCCATGAGGATAGCATCTTCACCTGTATCCCTGTAATACTTCGTGCGACGGCCGATCTCCCGAAATCCTACGTTCTTATACAATTCCCTCGCAGGTGCGTTTGACGGTCGCACCTCCAGCAGTGCACAATCAGCACCGGCACAGATACCCGTTGTAATCATTTTATCAAGAAGCATCCTCCCGAGGCCCTCACCCCACCTTCGGGGATGGACGGCGATGTTCATGAGATGCAGTTCTCCAGCCATGGACCAGAAGCAGAGATATCCGACAAGATCTTCCTTATCAAGGAGTACCCAGAGAGATGAAAAGGACCTCTCAACCTCCTCGTGAAATGCTTCCAACGTCCAGGGAGAAGGAAAAGAAACCTCTTCAATGGCAAGAATTCCTTGCACAAAACGATGAAAATTTTCTGCGGTGACTCTGATCAAAGATATCATTTCGACTTCAGCAGTTGTCCCGCAAGGGCGATACTCTTTTTTCCCGCTTCCTTTGCCCTCTCGCCCAAATCACTGAGCGCAAAATGGTGGCGATCCTGGGCGGCAGAAATAACCATGGAAAGGTTTACCCCCGTCAAGACCTCTACTTTTTCATCCCCCAGGAATGAGAGGCTGAGATTGGAAGGGGTACCACCAAACATGTCGGTAAGGATAAGAACTCCATCACCCTCGTTCATGGTTTCTATTTTTTCCGAAATGGCATCTATCATTTCCTGGCTGCCGGAAGTCTGGGTTATGGCAATGGCTTGTGCATTCTCCAGCCGTCCCATGATAAGTTCAGTAGCCTTGAGCAGTTCGTTCCCCAGTTCACAGTGTGAAATAATGAGCAATCCTATCATGCTGTCCCTTTATACAATGCTGTCAGACCCCATTCTCTTCTTCATCGGTTTTGATAATGGACTCGTAAATCTCATCACGCGTCTTGGCTTCCATCAATTTCTTGCGGAAAGCCCTACTCTTGAGGACCTTGGCAATCTTCGCCAGGGTCTTCAGATGAAGGCCGGCAGAGTTTTCCGGCGCTACCAGCAGGAAAAAAAGGTAGGCGGGCTGCGCATCCATGGAATCAAAATCCAACCCTCTCTTGCTCCGTCCAAAGGATATCATGGGCTGAGTGAGACTGTTAATTTTACCGTGCGGGATGGCAACCCCTTCTCCGATGCCCGTGCTCCCGAGTCTTTCCCTCTCCAAAAGGACCCGCACCAGTTCTGATTTGTCAACAGAAGGAGCATGATTGCAGATTGCTTGGGCAAGCTCCTCCAGCACGCCTTCTTTATCTCTCGCTGCCAGTTCAGGAATGATACTATCTTCTGTTATAATATCTGAAAATTTCATTGCACCATCACACTAACTTGCCGGCTCGATAAGACAGAGATTGCCGTCCCGGCGCTTATAGATCACGTTAATTTCCAATGACTTTGCATTTCTGAAAACCAGGAAGTCCCTCCCCATCACATTGAGTTGCATGGCGGCTTCCTCCGCATCCATGGGCTTTGCCACCATTTTTTCGACTTCTATGGATGGTTCTTCCTGAATCGCACTATTTGCTTCCTCGGAAGCGAGGGTATCCTCACCCTTTATATTTTCAGACCGTCTTGATCTTATCTTGGAAAGATGCCGCTTGATCTGCTTTTCAATCTTGTCCATGACCTGATCAATGGCGGAGTACATGTCCCCTGTTTCCTCTACCGCCTTGATTCTTGTCCCGTTCACGCTGATTGTGACATCAGCCTGATGGCGAAATTTTTCCACGGTCAGCACAACATGTGCTTCCATTGGATAATCCAGGTATTTTTTCAGCTTGGATACTTTTTCCTCTGCGTAGGCCTTCAGGCTTTCCATCGGTTCGGTGTGTCTAAATGTCACAGTAATATCCATATTTCCTCCTCCTGACAACAATGGTGGTTGTTGGGAGACCTCACTATCCTGCCATTCCATAAGGCTCTCTTCGCTTTCGTGAAGGCAATATGCTCATGCTTTCCCGGTATTTTGCGACTGTCCTCCGTGCAACACGAATATTCAGTTTCTTGAGGATATTTGAAATCTCCTGATCGCTGTATGGTTTCGCAGCATCCTCTCCCCTCACAATGTTTCGGATGTGCTCTTTCACGCTTTCGGATGCAACTGCATCACCTTCAATACTGTTTATGGCACTGTTGAAAAAGAACTTCAGCTCAAAGAGCCCCTGGGGTGTATACACAAACTTGTTGGTGGTCACCCGGCTGATGGTGGATTCGTGCATCTGGATATCTTCAGCCACATCCCGCAATACCAGCGGCTTCAGATGAGTGATACCAGTTTCCAGAAAATCCCGCTGAAAACGGACGATACTCTCCGTGACCCGGTAAATGGTTCTCTGGCGTTGATGGATGCTCCTTATCAGCCAGGCCGCAGACTTGAGCTTCTCCTGGATATAGGCCTTCGCAGTATCAGGAAGTGAATCCTTATTGGAAAGGACCTCCTTGTAAAAGGCGTTGACCCGGAGCTTTGGCAACCCATCTTCATTCAGCGCTATCTCATAATCATCGCCAACCTTGAAAACATAGATATCGGGGCTCACATAAATAGTTTCTTCGTCAGAAAAACTCCTCCCTGGTTTGGGCTCCAATCCATGGATAACGGATATGGCGGAGAGCACTTCCTGCAGAGGGACCGAGAAATCTTTCGCGATGCGCTCATATTTCCTGTCTTCCAGGTCACGCATATGATTCTTGATGATTTCTTCTACAATCGTTCCCTCCAGATTGTGAAGTTTGATCTGGATCAGCAGGCATTCCCTGGTATCCCTGGCACCAACGCCCACGGGGTCAAAATTCTGGATGAGTTCCAGGGTCGTATTTACCCGTTCCAGGGGATAGCCGGTGGTCTCTGCAATCTCCTCCACAGAAGCCTTGAGGTACCCGTCATCATTCAGATTGCCGATAATGTGTGACCCGATCTCTCTTGCGATCTCATCCGCCCGACTCATGTTGAGCTGCCACAACAGGTGGGAACATAGATTGGTCTTGCTGGAAGTGATGTTCTCCAGGGAGGGGAGATCCCTGACCTCGTGAGGGACTTCAGCCCACGAGGTATTGTACTCGTTCAGATAGTTTTCCCAATCCACATCATCACGAGCATTTTCCTCGACTTTTACCTCTTTGACTTCCGGGACATCCGAAACGCCGTCTTCGGGATGGTTTTTCCCTTCCTCGGGCGGACTTTCTTCTTCTGATTCAGAGGACAATTGTTCTTCCAGCAGAGGATTGACTTCAAGCTCCTGTTGAATCGTGTCCAGCAATTCAAGCCTTGAGAGCTGCAGGAGCTTGATGGCCTGCTGTAATTGCGGGGTCATGATGAGCTGTTGGGTTAAGCTCAGTGATTGTCTCAGTTCTAAAGCCATTTTGTTTTCAGCCGGTGCCGGATCAACAAATCACGCGAGAAAATTTACATGCTGAAATCGTCGCCCAGGTAAGCGCCACGGGCCACTTTACTCTCCACGATCTTTTCAGGTCCACCGTACTCGATAATCCTTCCTTCGCTGATAATATAAGCAACGTCACAAACGTTCAAGGTTTCTCTCACATTATGATCGGAAATAATAATTCCCAACCCTCGGCCTTTCAACTGCCGTATAATCTGCTGGATATCACTTACTGCCAGCGGATCGATCCCTGCAAACGGTTCATCTAAAAGCATGAACCTGGGTTCAGTCACCAAGGCCCTTGTAATTTCAAGACGCCTCCGCTCGCCTCCGGAAAGGGACAATGCCTTCTGCCCGGCAAGGTGCCCAATGTTCAATTCGTCCAGGAGTTCTTTTATTCGCTCCTTGCGCTCGATCCGGGGGATGTTTATCCGCTCCATGATGGCCAGCAGATTTTCCTCCACCGTAAGTTTCCGGAAGATCGAAGGTTCCTGTGCCAGATAGTTGATCCCCTTCCTCGCCCGGAGGTACATGGGGTCATTGGAAATATCCTCTCCGTCAAGAAACACCTTTCCTTCATCGGGCTGTGCAAGGCCGACAATCATGTAAAAAGTGGTGGTCTTGCCGGCACCATTTGGCCCAAGAAGCCCCACGATCTCCTGACGCCTGAGATTGAGGGTCACGCCGTCAACGACCCGTTTCCCGCTGTAGATCTTTACGAGCCCCTTGGCTTGAAGTACTTTCCCTCCCACGTTTAAGGGGTCTCCTTCTTCCGGGACTTCGGGAAAATGATTGCCTGGGCACGCTCCTTCCCGGTACTCTCTACGACACTCCTGTTCTCCCGGAGAAAGATGGTAATCCGCTCGCCCTTGACCAGGTCTTTGCCTTGTTGTACGGAAGGGTTCCCGGTAAGGACAAGTTTATCATCGTCCTGGTAGTAAATGGCCGTGTCTGCGGTGGCCAGCCCGCCTTCTTTTCTAGTCACCCTGACTTGTCCGCTGGCGACAATCCGATCGATCCCCTGCGCGAATTTCCCCTGTTTATCTTTATCGGGTGAAGTCCGGTAATACACCAGCATTTTCTGGCAGTCCACCACAAAATCATCCTTTTTCGCGTTCACCTCTCCCGTAAAGGTAACGATTTTTTTTTCATCGTCTACTTCCAGGGTCTTTGACAGGATCACGATAGGCTTTGGCGTAACATCAATTCTGGTTTTCTTGGCCTCCGCGTCACAGAGACGCGGAAAGATGAATCCCGCAAGCATGACAACAACCAGCACAGCGCAGAATGATTTCAGGGTTTTCATCTTCCAGTAGCCCCCTCTCGTATAACGGTCTTCACTTTGGCAAGGATCTTCATCTTCTTTTTCCTGAGATCCACAAACATCCCTGTTCCTGATACAGAAAAAAAAGAGCCGAATAGTTGCACCGGCCTGTCATTCGTCAACACCCCTTTTTTTTCGTCGAACAGCATACGTTCCGTCACTATCCTGTATCCATCGTCAGACAACCCTTCCAGATTTCCCCAGAGCTTTACTTCCCCCCTGGTCCGAGAATATTCGCCGTTTTCTCCGCTGAGGTGGAAAGCCGGTCTTCCGGTTGGCTTGACGTTCAACCGAAAATCTCGGAAAAAGATTGACTGCCTGTCTTCTGAAAATCGGACCTCTTGAGCATCGAGCACCCACCTGATGCCTTTTGAGGGATCCTCCTGGGTGTAGTGGATGTCTTTCAGTTTAATCCCTTTCCCGGAAATTACTTCTCCCAGGGTGGAATCTCGAAAAAAATCCTTGCCGGACCTGATGACAAACAGCCCTACAAGCACCAGCAAGAATGCCACGCCAACAAGGGGCCACTGCCTTCGGAAGAATCGAACTACGGACATGGATGATTATATCAAGGCCTCATTTGGTATGTAAAGACTATTTTCCGGTGCTCCGGCCAATCACCTCGAACCATTTTTCCTGCAATTTCAAAATCCACTCGCAAACCTCCCGCACTGCACCGTATCCCCCTCTTTGTTCGGTGATCACATCCGCCACTTCCAGGAGTTCCCCGGCAGCGTCGGCAACCGCAATACGGATTCCGGAAAACGCAAAGAGGGATAAATCCGGCAGATCATCACCAACACTGGCAGCCTCTTCTTTTTTCAGCCCCTCCTGTTTCAGTAACTCGCGACAAACGGCCCTTTTGTCCTTCATCCCCTGAAACACTAACCGGATGCCAAGTTCTCCGGCCCGCTTCTCAACTGCCCGCGATTCCCGGCCCGAAATAAGCGCCACATCGATACCACTTTCCATCAGGAGTTTCAGGCCATACCCGTCCCTGGCGTAAAACACCTTTGTCTCCTCGCCCGATGCGGATAGGTGAATGGTCCCGTCCGTCAAGACACCGTCAACGTCCAACATCAATAATTTAATCCCTTTTGCCCTTTTCTCTACGCCC
>Ga0315535_1001853_pt1 | contig 13864 bp, 13 predicted proteins | sample SalMarSW160220MG_2_FD_203092 | JGI IMG/M metagenome (GOLD analysis project Ga0315535, IMG submission 203092) | Salt marsh sediment microbial communities from the Plum Island Ecosystem LTER, Massachusetts, United States - Salt Marsh Sediment SW1602-20 ...
CTTATCGTCATAAATTTGGTTCTCGCATCTTTTAACCTTATTCCCATTCCGCCACTGGACGGCAGCAAGATCCTGATGAGGTTCTTACCCCCCAGATACGAATCCTATTTCTTAAAGCTGGAGCGTTATGGATTTCTCCTGCTTATCGTCCTGCTCGCAACGGGCTCCTTTTCCAAAATCATCTGGATGCCTGTGGAATTTCTCTACAATATTTTCCTTTTTATCCCGAGGTTCTTATTTAATGCTATCTAAGGTACTGGCCATACCAATTGCTTCAAATAGCTACGACCTTCTTATCAGCATTGCGTAAATAGTGCTCTGAAAAAACAAAAAGACGGCTATCCCTGTTGCGATTGTTATTACTCGCATTAGAATGTGAAACTGCTGAAGATGACTTAGAATGCTCAGACTCACTATTTGTTCAGTTGCGATATAACTGAAAGCGATCGAAATCAAGACGGTCGCTGTCCTCTTTTTTCTAAACTTAGTGTCATGACGTACTTTTCCGGTTAGTCCCTTCTCCAATGAAGCACAAATCATAGCACCGAAATATGGACCAATTACTGAGATCCCTATGAAAAGCATCCAGTCAAAGTTCATGTCTTTTCGACTTTTCTAAACAATCAGTCGCCTCAAAAGACCCAATAAGTAAGACATAACTTTATTCAAAGCATGAAATAGCATAAGTTATGTGTATTTCATTAGAAAGCACGGAAAAGGTCTCTGAAGAGTATTATACAAAAGGCCAGGTAAATAATCCCCGCCCAGAGTGCAGAGGAACCTTTGACACAAAAAAAGGATTTCAGGGATATTCTTCATTAGCCTTTGATGATGGTTCCACCCTCGTTTTGTCGTGGAAAGGCCCCACAAGTATGGTTCCTCCAGGTGGTAAGTTCGGGGGATATTCGATGACAGCTGAATATGCCAAAGGGACCGGTCGCTTCGAAGGAATCAAGGGAAGCGGGACGCTTACCGCCAAGACCCCGCAGTGGGATAATGAATATAAAGCCAAGGGTTTTGGCTACTATGAATTTAGCGGGACCTATACCCTACCCTGAAAATGAGCTTGCAAAGATTTGGAGTAAAGAGGCCGGTCCTGTACGGGACCGGCCTCTTGTGTTTTCTGGTGCCGAAGGGGGGACTCGAACCCCCACAGGCATCCGCCCACTAGACCCTGAACCTAGCGCGTCTACCAGTTCCGCCACTTCGGCACGCCCTAAACGGCTTGCTATTTTCTGGATAAGACCTTATATTACGGACAAGTGGTTGTCAATAATCTTTTGATGACTATTCAGGCGGGTAGCCTGCGGCCAGAAGACTCTGAGCGAAAAATCATTAGAAAATAACTCGAGCGCGGTTACACGGAACCGGGCAGAGAATTCCGTATGTTTATGTCAGCAGAGAAGCGTAGTCTGAAAAGTTCTGTGAGCTCTTCAGGCGGGACAAGAAATCAACAGAATCGGCTTCCGATCTCGGAATTGAGGTCACGTGTGACGACAAGAATTATCCAAGACCTGGCCCAACTCCAATCCCCGCTCCGCAATCCCGTATTGACCATCGGTAACTTCGACGGCGTTCACCGCGGTCATCTTGCACTCTTCGAAAGAGTTAAGATTCGGGCCAGGGCCATTGACGGCGTATCCGTTGTCATGACCTTCCAGCCGCACCCCACAAAAATAATGAAGCCCGAAAAAGCGCCCGCTCTCATTACCCCGACACAACAGAAACTGACGCTTATAGCACGGACGGGGATCCACACTATTCTTTGCCTCCCGTTTGACAAGACGTTCGCCGCCATATCAGCGGAAGATTTTGTGCAGGATACCCTCGTCGACAAGATCGGCGTGAAAGAACTGGTCGTGGGTTATGATTATGCTTTCGGCCGCGACCGTACGGGGAACATAGAACTCCTCCGCAGGATGGGGAAGGACCTGGGTTTTCTCGTGCACGTGGCGGAACCCGTCCTCATCGGGAAACGGGTCGTTTCCAGCACGTCCATCCGGGAACTGGTGAAAGCAGGTGAACTGTCAGAGGCAAAGAGGCTGCTTGGCCGCGACTACCAGATCTGCGGCACTGTGGTGAAAGGAAAAAACAGGGGGGGCCGGCTTCTGGGTTTCCCTACGGCCAACCTGGAAGTGGTGGATGAACTGACGCCCAAGGAAGGCGTGTACGCTGTCAGGGTCCTGATCGATGATCATATGTACGATGGTGTCACCAGCATCGGACACAATCCCACCTTCGGCCAGGGACCTCTCTCCATCGAGACCCACATCCTGGACTATTCCGAAAACCTGGTGGGGCAGACCATCAGAGTGAATTTCATCGCGCGATTACGAGCGGAAAAGACGTTCAAGGGCATCGAAGATCTCGCCCGCCAGATTGACCTGGATATCAAGGTGGCAAGAAAACTCCTGGAGTCACAGTAACCAGGCATAACAAGCGGCCTTTTCCCTCCCAGAATTTCCTTGACATATTTCCGGCAACTTCATATTTTCCATTCACGATTCGAATCCTAGAATTAGCAGGTTTTAGATAAAATAAAATGGATATACCTTTCCTGACGTTTCCAAAGGGTGGCGTACACCCCGAAGAATCCAAGGCACTGACAGCCCATTTGGAGACGGAAATCATGCCTGTGCCGGCCGAGGTGGATATTCTCCTCAACCAGCATTTCGGCGCACCCTGTACACCGCTTGTGAAGAAGAAGGATGTTGTGAGGGAAGGCGACCTCATCGGGGAAGTGGAACAGGGGCTGGGTGCGAAGATCCATGCCAGCGTAACAGGCACGGTCAAGAATATCGGAACGGCCCCTCATCCTATCTCCGTGACCGCCCCCTCCGTGACGATCCAGACCGACCCCGAAGCGGAACCAAGGACGTATGAACCAACCGATTGGACGCGGTTTTCCAGGGAAGAACTTCTGGCGAGGATAAAAAATGCCGGAATCGTGGGTATCGGAGGTGCGGGATTTCCGACCCATGTGAAACTGGCGCCCCCACCGGAAGCCAAGGTAGATACGTTGATCCTGAATGGGGCCGAATGCGAGCCGTATCTCACCACCGACCATCGGGCCATGCTTGAACACCCGGATCAGATTATCGAAGGTGCGAAAATCATACTCATCATTCTGGGCATCACTGAATGCCATGTGGGGATTGAGAGAAACAAATCCGACGCCATCGCAGCAATGAAGAAGGCGGTAGATGATACCCCTCTTGGTGGGTTCCATATCCAGGTGGACACCTTGAAAGTGAAATATCCCCAAGGGTCGGAAAAGCAGCTCATCCAGAGTATCAGCGGACGAAAGGTCCCGGGTTTCGGCTTGCCTTTTGACGTGGGCGTCATCGTCCAGAACGTGGGAACGGCGAGGGCCATTTACGACGCCGTGGTCCTCGATAAACCGCTCTATGAAAAAGTGATTACCATCTCGGGGAAAGGGATTCAGCGGCCTGCCAATATCCAGGTGAGGATCGGGACGAGGGTGCGGGATATTGTCTCTTATCTGGGAGGCACGACGCCTGATCTGGCCAAGGTCATTCTGGGGGGGCCCATGATGGGCTTTGCCATATCCGACCTGGACGTGCCCGTCACGAAAACCACCTCCGGGGTCCTTTTCCTTACTGACGATGAGGTAGACGCAAATGCCCACGGGCAGTGCATCCACTGCGGGTGGTGCCTCGACGCCTGCCCCATGGGTCTTTCCCCCAATGAAGTGGGAGTTTACGTGGAGGCAGGACGCGCGGGGGAAACAGCTCAATTCGGAGTTTTTGAGTGTTTTGAATGCGGTTGTTGTGCCTTTGTCTGTCCGGCAAAAAGGCCCCTGGTGCAATTTATCAGGCTTGCGAAGAGAAAGGCAAAGAAGTAGTCCACCTCCAATCCTCAACGGAGAATCGACACTCCGTTAGAGGCAACCTACCAAAAAGCAAATGGAAAATGACGGAGTGACGAAAACCGATTCAAGACTTTGGGCTGTATCGGTATCTCCCCACGTGAAGAGCGGCGAGTCCGTTGAAAAAATCATGTGGACGGTGGTGGGATGCCTCGTTCCGCCCCTGATCCTTTCCATATTCCTGTTCGGCTTCCAGACCCTGCTGATTACCTTGATCAGTGTCGGCAGCTGCGTGGCGACGGAGGCCGTGTCTCAGAAGCTATTGCATCGCCCCGTCACCATCAAGGACGGCAGCGCCGTCATTACCGGCATGCTGCTGGCATACATCATCCCTCCCGGTGTTCCTTACTGGATGCCGATTCTGGGAGGTGTCATGTCTATCTATGTGGCCAAGCACCTGCTCGGAGGGATAGGATTCAATATTTTCAATCCGGCCCTCATCGGCCGGGCTTTTCTTGTTGCCACCTTTCCCGTAGCCATGACTTCCGCGTGGCTTGCCCCGATCCATGACGCGTCCATATTCAAATACATGGGGTCCGGTGTGGATGCAGTCTCCACGGCCACCCCTCTTTTCGTTCTCAAACACTACGGCATCGCAGGGCTTATTGAAAAATTCGGTTCGCTCTCAAGCATGTACGGGAGTTTCTTTATCGGCTGGCGGCCGGGCTGCATCGGAGAAACCTCGGCCCTGCTCCTGCTCCTGGGAGGGCTGTATCTCATCTACAAAGGGTATATTACCTGGCATATACCGGTATCAATGATTGTCTCGGTGGCCTTCCTTACCTGGGTTTTCGGTGGTGAGAAGCTTTTCACGGGTCAGCCGCTTATCGCGGTTCTCTCGGGAGGTATTGCGCTTGGCGCCTTTTTCATGGCAACCGACTATGTCACCTCTCCGACCCAGAAGAGTGCCAAACTCCTGTTCGGGACCTGTATCGGCGTGCTCACCGTCCTGATCAGGCTGAAAGGCGGGTATCCCGAGGGGGTGTGTTATGCCATTCTCCTCATGAATCCCCTCACCCCGGCCTTTGAGCAGTGGTTTAAACCCAAGCGTTTTGCTCCGCAAAAGGGTGCCGTCAAATGAGAGATATCCTGCGAATAACCATAGGACTGACCATTTCCTGCCTGATTGCTGCGCTGATCATGGGATCGGTCTTCACGGTTACCGACAAGGCCAAAAAGCATAACGAACAAATGGACATGCAGAACACCATGCTGGGTCTCCTGGGGTATTCAAAGTCTCATCCTGCACCGTCCGATCTCGCATTGTACCCGGTCTACAGGTATATCATCGATGAGGAGGGGACAAAATACCTGGGGTACCTGGTCCCCGTGAAGAAGTCGGAAAAACAGACTTATGAGCTTCTTCTAATTGATCTCGCAGGTAAGCTGAAACGCAAGTATGGTCTAGATCTCTCCCCTGAAAGTGCCGTTCAAGAATCGGAACGAAGCGGGGCAATGAAGAAAATCGTAAAACCGCCCAATTCTTTCACGTACGCCGACTCTTTCATCGTGGCCACGCTCGGAACAAAACGTCTGGCCTACCTGCTCCCCGGGGAATTCCCGGGGTTCAAGACCTTCATCAAAGTCATGCTCGCCCTGGATCCCTCATTCACCATTAAGGGGCTTGATATCCTGGAGCAGGAAGAAGACCCGGGACTTGGCGGGGAGATCGTCCAGGATTATTTCAAGAATCAGTTTATTGACAAATCCTACGAGAAAATGAAGACCCTGAAGGTCGTCAAGAAGCCTCTCCCGGAACAATACAGGCGTTACCTTGAAAGGGGAGAATTGAAAAAGGGCACGTTGACCAGCAAACAGGTGGAGGAGATTCGGAAAAAGTATGAGGATGCGGATATCTATGCCCTGACCGGAGCGACCATATCGAGTCAGTCCGTCACCAGCGGAATCAAAGGTATGGTGAAAAAGTTCGCATATCGTGCAAGGAGACTCGATCAGGTCATTGACAGGCAGCATATTCCGGTCAGCTTTTGAGCAATTCCGACCCCGGAGGTTCCTGAGCAAGGGACCCCGTTCCCTGAAGGAGTGGAATAGTGGTATCGACAAAGACACCCGCCCAACTGGTTTTCAACGGGCTGTTGAATGAAAATCCCATATTTCGATTGGCCCTCTCCATGTGTCCGGCGGTGGCCATCAGCACAACCGTCATGAACGGACTCATGCTGGGAGTTGCCGTCCTCTTTGTGCAGGTTTGCTCCAGTTGCACCATCGCTCTCATCAAGGATTACATCCACCCGCGCATCCGAATCCCAACCTACACGCTGACCATTGCCACCTGGGTCACGGTCATAGACCTCGTATTATCCGCGTATGCCCCGGTCGCCTACAAGGCAATGGGAATTTTCATCAAATTGATCGTGGCGTTTGCCATCATAACCATGAGGCTGGAGGTCTTCGCCAGCAAAAATACCGTGGGCAAGTCTTTCTGGGACGGCATAGGGATGGGCCTCGGATTCATGTTCGGCATGGTGACTCTCGGTTTTTTCAGGGAACTGCTCGGCATGGGAACCCTTCTCGGGCATGATGTGCTCGGATTCCGACCTCTGCTCTTTTTTGCCCTCCCGCTTGCAGGATTCTTTTGCGTGGGGTTCATGATGGCTGTCTTCAACTATGTTGAACTCGTTTTTAACAGAATGAAAAGGAAAGCGGGATAAAAAGATCATGGGACACATGACCCGTTATAAGTCTTTTGTCCTCGGGGGTATCTTCCTGGCGGCCTTGTTGCTGCTGACAGGTTGCGAGTCCCAGGGCCGCTTTATCACAAAAGCGGCCTTCAAAGGGACCCATGATATCGTTGTCACCTTTGCCGGTCCTGTGGACGAGGCATGGGCGAAGGATATTTCCCATTATCGCGCGTACGAGAAACCTGATCCCGATATCCAACTGGAAATAAGCAGCATCGCCCTCTCCTCGGACAGGCGGACCGTGACGCTCCACTTTGAAGAGGCCCTGAACCAGGATGAACCCCACATGCTCACCATGAGCAATATCATGTCCGAAGGCAAATCGGTCGGAACCGCTTTTGTGAGAGTCAAGAAGCTCTACCTCGGCGTCCTGTTCTCAGTGTTGATAGGGGCCATGCTCATACACAATTTCGTATTCACGAAATATCTGGGACTGTGCGTATTCTTCGGGACATCCCAGAAAAGATCGACGGCTGTCGGTATGGGGGTTACATTCACCATTGTGATGGTAGCGAGTGCGATGATGTCGTGGGCCCTCTACCAGTTTGTGCTGAAACCCTACCACCTGGACTACCTGCAGATCATTGTCTTTATCGGCCTGGTATCGCTGTCGGTGCAGGCTGTGGATACCATACTGCGGAAAATCAATCCCATACTTTTCAAGGCCTTCGGGGTGTACCTGGTTCTGGTGATTGCAAACTGTATCATACTGGCTGTTCCGCTTATACTGGCGGACAACGAATACAATGCCTGGGAAAGCCTCATGCTGGCCGTGGGAGCGGGCTTGGGGTTTCTCGTGGCCCTGTTTCTCATGTCTTCAGCCCGGGAACGTCTCGAACTGGCGAATGTCCCGCCCACGTACCGGGGGCTCCCCATCGCTTTCGTCGTGGCAGGGCTTTTCGCACTTGCGTTCCTGGGTTTTTCAGGAATGTCGATTTTTTGATGTAGTGATGACTGGATGAATGGGATTCTCCGGGTTCGGACGGAAGAGCGGGTGTTAGAGAATTCTTGATAATGGTTTTATGATCGTATAGACTTATTTGTTAACGTTATCAAGAAAAGCAGGAGTTTGAATGGATCCTTTATTGATAAAAATGGCTATTGGAGGCCTGGTACTCTTAGGCTGCATCGGCCTCTTTTTCGGGATAGGCCTCGCCTTGGCCGCCCACAAATTCGCCGTGCAGGTAAACCCCAAGGTGGAGGAAGTCCTTGAGGTACTGGCAGGTGCCCAGTGAGGGGGTTGCGGCTTCGCTGGATGTGAAGCGTACGCTGAAGCGGTAGTCAATGACCCTGATGTCCCTGCCAACCTCTGTTTCCCGGGCAAAGAGGAAACAGCAAAACTTGTGGCCAAGATTACCGGGAAACAGATGGCGGCCGTGGAAGACCTGGTGGCCGTTCCCCGGTGTTCACGGATAGAGGGCGGCGTCCGGGAAAAACAGCAGTACGTGGGGTACCGGACCTGCGCAGCGGCCGACCTGGCATTTGGAGGGCCGATGGCATGCCAGTACGCCTGCGAGGGCTTCGGTGACTGTGCTGCCGCCTGTCCGTTCGATGCCATCACCATGGTTGACAATTTCCCGGTCGTGGATCCTGATCTGTGTGTCGGCTGCGGAACCTGTGTCCGTACCTGTCCGAAGGAGATCATCGAACTGGTCCCCATGAAGGCCAGGGTATTTGTACCCTGTTCAAGCAAAGACGCCGGCAAGGCGGTAAAGTCCCTCTGCAGCGTGGGCTGTATTTCCTGCAGGATGTGCGTCAAATCGTGCCCTGCCGAAGCAGTGACTATGGAAGACAACATTATACGGATCGATTACAACAAGTGCGTGGAATACGGTCCGGACTGTGGAGAGATCTGTGTGGAAAAATGCCCCACAAGCATTTTCAGGCACTTTTCCTCTTCCGAAAAGAAGTCCCAAAAAGAAAGCGCAGCTGTTGCTGCCTAATGAGCAACATACTTCCGGGGCACCTGCCTCATGGGACCCCGAGAAGGAGCGGAGGAGTAAAACATGAGAGAGCGAGATAATTTATCTCAGGAAACCGGAGACATGAACAGAAGATCCTTCCTGAAACTGTCCGGTTTGCTCGGCGTCGGCCTGGCAACGGCAGCCATGGTCCCCCTGACGGCCGAAGCAGTCAAGTTCAATCGAAAGATGTATAAAGTGTCCAGGATGAGACTGGCCATGGGGACTTTTGTTTCCATGACCCTGATCCATCCCTCCCGAGACAGGGCGGAACAGGCCATAGGTGTCGCCTTTGAAGAAATCGACCGCCTGGCCGGACTCATGGACCGCTTCAAGAGCGTCACCGCTGTCGGTGAATTGAATAGAGAAGGCAGACTCGAGGGTACTCCCCCGGAGATGGCGAACGTGGTGAGAGATGCTCTTCACTTTTATCGCGTCACCAAGGGCGCCTTTGACATCTCGGTAGCCCCTGTCGTGGATCTCTTCAAACAGCGGGTTGAAAGCGGCGCCAAAATACCGCCGACCGAGGCTGAAATAAGAAAGCTGCTTGCCCGCGTGGATGCCGGCTCCATCGTCGTTGAAGGGCGGGATATCCGTTTCAAGAAACCCGGCATGGCGATTACCTTGGATGGTATTGCGAAGGGATATATCGTGGACCGGGCCGCAGGACTGCTCGCCAAAAACAACATCAAGAATTTCCTCATCAACGCAGGTGGGGATATCAGGACCGAAGGAGAGAGACAGGATCGAAAGCCCTGGACCATAGCCATCCAGGATCCACACAAGAAAAGACACTATCCGGATATCATCCAGATCTGTGACGGGGCTATTGCTACTTCAGGAAATTATGAGGTGTATTTTGACCGGGAAAAGATGTTCCATCATATCGTGAATCCCAGAACAGGCATGTCGCCTCATGACGATTCCAGTGTTTCCGTCACCGCCCCGACCACAATGGAAGCGGACGCCCTGTCCACGAGTGTATTTGTCATGGAGCCGGCGGAAAAGGGGATCCGCTTCATTGATTCCTTACCCAGGTACGAATGTCTGGTCCTGTCAGCGGCGGGAAAGGTAAAAAAATCTAAGGGGTGGAAGAGCGCTGCCATATAATCTTTTCAATCTCTCTAACCAAAGGCCGTAAGGAGGGAGGGTGAATTGCCGATATGGGCACCCCTCCCGTTCTCTTTTGCAGTGCCTTTATCTCCTTGCCATCCAGACGGTCCATCTTGTTTAAGACAAGCAGGACCGGAATGCGCCGAAGTTCGAGCTTCCTCAAAATATCTTCAACGGTCTTTGCTTCTTCCTCCATTCGATCGCTCGACGCGTCAACCACATGGATGAGGAGCTCGGCATCGTCGAGTTCCTCGAGTGTTGCCGCGAATGCCTCCATCAGACTCCTGGGAAGGTCACGAATAAATCCCACCGTATCGGTGATGATGGCTTCTCGTTCCCTGGGAAACCGCAGCCGCCGGCTGCTCGGATCCAGTGTCTCGAAAAGCCTTCTTCCGGTACCCACATCGCTCCCGGTGAGGGCATTCAGGAGCGTTGATTTGCCGGCGTTTGTGTACCCGACAATGGAAATCACCGGAAGCCCGCGCCTGTTCCGCAATTGCCTTCTCTCTTGTCTCTGACGGCTGATATTTGCCAGCTCACGGTTCAACCTGGCAATACGCGCGTACACCCGCCGCCGGTTGATTTCCAGTTTTGTCTCACCGGGTCCCCTTCCTCCTATTCCTCCGGTGAGCCTGGACATGGCCGTATTCTTGGTGGCAAGGCGCGGGACCAGATACTTCAGCTGCGCCAGTTCGACCTGTATCTTTCCTTCCCTGGTTACGGCACGCCTGGCGAAAATGTCCAGTATGAGCTGACTCCGATCAATGATGCGGAGTTCGGTAAAATCGGTTAGATTCTTTACCTGCGCAGGAGTCAATTCCTGGTTGAATATGAGCAGGTCAGAGCCAGTTTGCAGGCAATGCAAGACCAGTTCTCTCAACCTTCCCTTCCCCATCAGGTATCGGGGGTCTACCCGTTTGACTCGCTGAATCACCTTGCCGATGACCTCTATTTCATTGGAGGCGGCAAGACTTTCGAGCTCTCCAAGGGACTCCTCCTCAAGCCATTTGGCGCCTGACGTAATCCCCACCAGAAGTGCCCCGTCTCTTACTTCGAGAGAGGGTCCGATCCTTTTCCTGCTCAGTTCCTCTTCGAGGGATTGAATAAAGGCAATGAAGTTCAGGCTGAGACGGCCGATATCCGGGACTCGCTCCACGGTGAAGCCTTTGCCGTCCCGGTCGCCGGGCAAGAGATGAGCATAGCTGATCGCGCCGGAGAGTCCCTCCTGATCCACCTCGATGCACGCCATGAGATCGAGACCGATCAGGACCAGATCGGTGATATCCTCAGTGGAGAGGGGCTCTCCTTCAAGGTGGGTGTGAATGCAGCGCAAGCCCCTGAGACGGCCGATTCCCACCCGGTACGTGTCCAACTCCGGGATCCAGATCCGCCGGTTGTTCCCGATCAGGACATAGGCAACAACACCTTTTCGATTTATGAGAAGACCGACCTGGCGCTTGATTTCCCTGGAAATCTCGGATAGCTGGCGTGTCAGCTCATGGGAAATGATCTGGGAAGGGGCCACTCTCCTGCGATAGAGATTTTGAAGTCTCTTTTGCTGATTTGCTTTGAGGCCGCTTGTTTTGCCGTAAATCCTGTTAATAGCTGTGCGCCTCTACATCTTCTTCAATATGGTCCTTAAAAAGCGTCAATTCCTTTAAGAAGGTGAGCTTGAAATATCCCGTGGGACCATTCCTCTGTTTGGCGACAATGATCTCCGCAATGTTTCTGTTTTCTTCTGAGGCAGGATGGTATACTTCGTCCCGGTAAATAAAAACAATCACGTCCGCATCCTGTTCAATTGCACCACTTTCCCGGAGATCCGCCAGTTGCGGTCGTTTGTTGGGGCGGTCTTCCACTTTCCTGTTGAGCTGGGAAAGGGCGAGGACGGGTACGTTCAGGTCCTTGGCAAGCGCTTTGAGTGCCCGGGAAATTTCTGAGATTTCAAGCTGTCTCGACTCGGCCGATCTTCTCCCCTGAAGCAACTGGAGATAATCCACGATAACCATTCCAAGGTCCTGCCGCTTCATCAGACGCCGGCACTTCGCCTTCATCTCCAGGACTCCGATTCCAGAGCTGTCATCAATGAAGATAGGGAGTTCGGCAAGGTGGTTCGCTGAATGAGTCAACCGCTCCCAATCGTCATCCCTCAGGCGCCCGGTACGCAAATTGGTCGCGTTGATTCCCGCATCGAATCCCAGCAGCCGGATACCCAGCTGGAGCTTGGACATCTCGAGAGAAAAGATTGCGACAGCCTTGCCGGTCGTCTCTGCAGCCTTATGGCCGATGTTCAGGGCCAAGGCCGTTTTTCCCATGCTTGGTCGGCCGGCAATGATTATCACATCGGAGGGTTGCAACCCTGCTGTAAGCAAGTCAAAGTCCCGGAAGCCGCTCGGGATTCCCGTCACATATCCCTCGACTTCCGCGACATTTTCGAGCTTTTTGAAACTTCCGGTGATGACATCCTGCAGGCTGTAGAAGCCCTCTTTGATACGTTGCTCTGCAATCTCAAAAATAGACTGCTCGGCCATATCCAGGAGCTCATCTGTTTCTTTCCAGGGCTCGAAACAGGATTCGGAAATGACGGAGCACTCACGGATTAGTTTTCGTCTGATGGACAGGTCTTTGATTATTCCCGCATGATGAAGAGCCCCCGCAGACGTGGAAACCGCCTCGACGAGGGAAGCGAGATAGTCGTTTCCGCCGGCTGTTTGTAGTCTTTTCTTCCTGTCCAGCACCTGCGAGAGAGTGATGATATCTATAGGTTCTCCGGAATTATATAATTCCATCATACCCTCAAATATCGCCTCGTGTGCTTCTCGATAGAAATCGTCGGGTGCAAGAAGATCCATGACCTGGTTCATGGCATCGTTGTTTATGAGTACGCCTCCAAGAACAGCCTGCTCGGCTTGGATGTTGCTGGGAGGGACTTTCATGGGTGAAACAACGGCTTTTTCTTTTTCCCTTGCCATGCTTTTCCGTTTTCTCCGGTGAAACCCAAGTCCTGTTTGTGAGATGAACACTCCGTAGTTTTACAGCGCAACTACGGCCGGTTCTCCCCTTCACTCTCTTTTACCGGAGATACCACAACCTTTATAAAAGCGGTTACTTCGGGATAGATTCTCACAGGTACCTCGAAGTCACCCAGGACCTTGATGGGTTTATCCAGCATAATCTTTCTTCGATCGACGACAATCCCCTGATTTTCCAGCTCCGCGGCAATATCCATACTTGTCACCGATCCGTACAGTTTCCCTTCTTCGCCCGCCTTCTGAGTAAGCTGAACAAGGATTTCAGACATTTTTTCCTTCAGTTGTTCTGCCTGTTCCTTGGCCTTCAGTTTTCTGATCTCGATCTTTTTTCTCCGCTGTTCAATAGATTTTACATTCTGCGGTGTGGCCTCAAAGGCCATGCCCCTGGGGATCAAATAGTTCCTGGCGTACCCATCGGCAACCCTTAGAATATCTCCCTCGAGACCCAGTTCATCCAGATCCTGTAATAGTATAATCTCCATAAAAATCCCTCCATCTAAAAATCAGGTATTAAGCCCCTTGTGTATCTTTCTAAAATCTATCCATTGATCAAAAACGCCGCCCAGGCAAACAAGGAGCAGAAAAACCTGTTGGAAAAACAGAAGCAGATATATTGCGGCCCGAATCCATGTCGGCACATGATACTTATTCAAGAAAAACAGAAGGATGGAAACGCCCTGAAACAAGTACACAGTCATCAGAACGATAAGGCCGTTGAGCGCTATCAACCTTACAACGCCCGAGGAAAAAAATAAAGAAAAACCAGTCGCGATAAGTCCCCAGACGAGCATTTCAGGCGCCTGCCATCGATCAGCATGTTCAAAGAGAGGATACTCAAGCTTAGCCAGCCGGAGTATCCTGCGCCCCAGCAACACATTTATCCAGACCACGAATGCTGAACCGACTACCAGGAGCGCCGGATAAACACGGACGATGGCATCGATGATCGCCTTTCCGTAGGTCCGTATTTCAAGGGCCTTTTCTTTTTCAAGGCCCATTTGTCCATACATGTCCAAGGCCCCGTTCAGATTGCTCTTCAAATACGATTGCACCACTTCGAAGGGGCCCATGTGTCTGACAATTCCGACAAAGAAGAGACACAGTATGCCCATGATGAGCATGCACACTGTACCAAGTGACAGGGTGTAGCCAAGGGAAAACCGTCTT
>Ga0315535_1001857_pt1 | contig 13850 bp, 7 predicted proteins | sample SalMarSW160220MG_2_FD_203092 | JGI IMG/M metagenome (GOLD analysis project Ga0315535, IMG submission 203092) | Salt marsh sediment microbial communities from the Plum Island Ecosystem LTER, Massachusetts, United States - Salt Marsh Sediment SW1602-20 ...
CGCCTGCGGCGCAGCCAGGTGAGAAGCCGGAAATCATGCCAAGCGATTAAAAGGAGAACGGCCATGAAAAAGATCGAAGCCTTCATTCAACCCGAGCAATTCGAGGCGGTCAAAAAGGAACTCTTCGCGGCCGAGGTTTTCAAGATGAGCGTGTCCCAGGTCAAGGGCTGCGGGCAGCAGAAGGGGTACACCGAAAGCTTCCGGGGCCAGGCCGTGGACATCAACCTGCTCCCCAAGACCAAGATCGAGATCGCGGTCAACGAGGATTTCGTCCAGCCGACCATCGACGCCATCATCCGCGGGGCGCGCACGGGCAACATCGGCGACGGCAAAATCTTCGTCCTGGACCTGCCCCAGTGCATCCGCGTCCGCACCGGCGAGACCGGGTCCAAAGCCATCGGCTAAATCCGCACTGCCGCCGCGTTCTTTCGTCCCCGCGCGGCACATCACACGCGCTTGCGGGCCGGTGCGAGTTTGCCCGATCCGCCGAGCGGAGTCCGCCTTCCTGCCGGGCCGGTTTCTCTGCAATTTATTAGTTTCATTTTTGTAATCTATTTATGCCATTATTACATATTTAGTTTTTTTGTCGTTAAAGCCCAACCCGCGGTTCGGATAACCCCCTGAAATATCAAAAGAAAAAAACACGCGCATTTTGGCATGCATGTTGCTTTATTTGAATGGAGGTAGCAACGTTCCGCGAGGCTGGTTTTGGCCTCACCCATTTCGCTCAAAGGAGAAATCTGCGATGAACCGGCACGCACTCTTGCACAGACTTCGCAAATGGGTCTTCCCGGCGGTGGCCCTAACCCTGTTGGGCATCCCTTCGCTGGCCGCGGCCGCCGAGGGTATGCCGTTGTCCGCCGGGGATACGGCGTTCGTCATGCTGTCCGCGGCCTTGGTCATGCTCATGACCCCGGGCCTGGGATTTTTTTACGGCGGCATGGTCAGGCAGAAGAACGTCTTGGGCACCATCATGCAGAGTTTCGTGGTGGTCGGGTTGATCGGCGTCCAGTGGGTGCTGTTCGGCTACTCCCTCGCCTTCGGGGCGGACCACGGCGGCTGGATCGGCGGTCTCAATTTCCTGGGGCTGTCCGGGGTCGGGCAGACGCCCGATCCGGCGTACGCCGCCACCATCCCCCATCAGGTGTTCATGATTTTCCAGGCCATGTTCGCGGTGATCACGCCGGCTCTGATCACCGGCGCCTTCGCCGAGCGCTTCAAGTTTTCGGCCTTCCTGCTGTTCATCGTCCTGTGGTCGACTTTCATCTACGACCCCATCGCCCACTGGGTGTGGGGCGTGGGCGGCTGGCTGCGCAATCTGGGCGCCCTCGATTTCGCCGGGGGTACGGTGGTGCACATGGCGTCGGGTTTCGCGGCCTTGGTCGTAGCCTTGGTGATCGGCAAGCGCAAGAGCCACCACACGGGCACCATCCTGCCCCATAACATGACCATGGTTCTCCTGGGCGCCGGGTTGTTGTGGTTCGGCTGGTTCGGCTTCAACGCCGGTTCGGCGCTGGGGGCCAACGGCCTGGCGGGCTCGGCCTTCATCGTCACCAACACCGCGGCGTCCGCGGCCCTGCTCTCCTGGCTGCTCATGGAATGGATTTTCCGCGGCAAGCCCACGGCCTTGGGCGCCGCCTCGGGAGCCGTGGCCGGCTTGGTGGCCATCACGCCCGCGTCCGGTTTCGTGGGCCCGATGTCCGCCATCCTGATCGGCGCGGTGGTATCGCCGCTGTGTTTCGGCGCCATCCAGCTCAAGGGCAAGCTGGGCTACGATGACACGCTGGACGCCTTCGGCGTGCATGGCGTGGGCGGCACCTGGGGCGCCCTGGCGACCGGCCTCTTCGCCAGCCTGGCCGTGAATCCCTCCGGCGCCAACGGCCTGTTTTTCGGAAATCCCAAGCTGCTCGGGATCCAGGTCATCGCCGTCATCGCCACGGCCGCCTTTTCCATGACGGGAACCTTCGTGCTGGTCAAGTTCGTGGACCTGCTGATGAAAATCCGGATCCCGGACCACGAGGAGGCCATCGGCCTGGACTTGACCCAGCACGGCGAGGCCGGCTACCATATGTAAGCGCCTGCGGCGCAGCCAGGTGAGAAGCCGGAAATCATGCCAAGCGATTAAAAGGAGAACGGCCATGAAAAAGATCGAAGCCTTCATTCAACCCGAGCAATTCGAGGCGGTCAAAAAGGAACTCTTCGCGGCCGAGGTTTTCAAGATGAGCGTGTCCCAGGTCAAGGGCTGCGGGCAGCAGAAGGGGTACACCGAAAGCTTCCGGGGCCAGGCCGTGGACATCAACCTGCTCCCCAAGACCAAGATCGAGATCGCGGTCAACGAGGATTTCGTCCAGCCGACCATCGACGCCATCATCCGCGGGGCGCGCACGGGCAACATCGGCGACGGCAAAATCTTCGTCCTGGACCTGCCCCAGTGCATCCGCGTCCGCACCGGTGAGACCGGGTCCAAGGCCATCGGCTAAAGGGCGCCTCCGCCGTCCCGCCCGGGAAGCCCAAGGCGAGCGCAGGCCCGGCACCCCAGCAGGCATCGTCCCCGGTTCGGGGCGCGGCGCTCGGGAAGGGTTTTTCCGCCCGGGCCGGTTTTACGCCGGGTGAGGAATATTCAGGTCGATGGTCTGGCTTTTTCCGATGGGCAGGTGGTGGACCCGGCCGTTCACGACCACCGGCACCGGCGAGGGCGTCCGCAGGGTTTTGACGCGGCGCGCCTCCACCAGCAGGGTCAGCTGGCCGGGCGTCAGCTCGACGTGGAACCAGCGCTGGTTGTACAGGATTTGAAATTTCGCCTTCCGCCAGGCGGCCGGCAGGCGGGGCTCGAAACACATGCGGTCCTCCAGGATCTTCAGGCCCCCGTAATTCCGGTAGAAGAGATTCATCGCCCCGCCCATGGCCCCGGCGTGGATGCCCTCGGACGCGGTGCCGCCCTGAATGTCGCCAAAATCCGCCCGCAGCGCCTGGAGGAAGAAATCCATGGCGGCCGCCGTATCCCCCGCCTGCTGGGCGACGTAGCTGTGCACCACGTAGCTCAAGGTCGAACCGTGGGAGGTGCGGCGGATGTAGTAATCGTAATTTTTCCGGAGCACGTCCGGCGGCAGGTCATAGCCCAAGCGCGTGAACAGATTCTGCAGTTCCTCCCCCATGAGCATATAGAAAATCATCAGGACGTCGGCCTGCTTGGAAACCTTGTAGGCGTCGGGCGAATGCCCCTCGGCCTTTAAGATCCGGTCCAGCCGGTGGATGTCCTCGTACTTGTGCCGGTACTCCTCCCAGTCCAGTTCCTGCAGGTCCATGTAGCCCTCGAACTGATGGATCAAGCCGTCCGGGTCCATGGGCACGAACATCTCGCGCGTGATCTGGTCCCAGCGGGACAGCTCATCCGAGTTCAGATTCAACTTGGCCCGCAGGGCGGTGGCCTCCTCCGGATCCATGGTGTTCAAAAATTCCAGCCCCTTCGACAAAATCCAGACCGCCATGACATTGGTGTAGGCGTTGTTGGGCAGCCCGCCGGCTTCCGCTCCCGGCAACTTCTCGTGGAATTCGTCCGGGCCCATCACGCCGCGGATTTCGAAGCGCTTCCGCTCGGGATTGAATTGGGCGATGCTCGACCAGAAGCGGGCGATTTCCAGCAGCATTTCCGCTCCGTAGCGGTCCATGAAATCCTGGTCGTGGGTCATGCGGTAGTAGCCGAGAATGTTCGAGGCGATGGCGATGGAAACGTGCCGCTGCAGCGAGCTGTAGTCCTCGCCCCACTCCTTGGACAGGGGGTTCAAATGCAGGGTCTGGGTCTCCTCATAACCGCTGCTGCCGCTCTGCCAGGGAAACATCGCCCCCGCATAGCCGAACTGGCGCGCGTATTCGCGGGCCGGGTTGAGGCGCCGGTAGCGGTACATGAGCAGGGCCCGGCTGATTTCAGGGGCATGCAGGGTGTAGAACGGCAGCGTGAACATTTCGTCCCAGAAGATGTGTCCCCGGTAGGCCTCGCCGTGCAGGCCGCGCGCGGGCAGGCCGGCGTCGTGATCGTCGTTGTGCGTGGAGGCGGTCTGCAGCAGGTGAAAATTCACGAAACGCAGCAACTGCTGCACCTCGGGCTCGCCCGTCACCGCGATGTCGTAGCGCTTCCACAGGGCCCGCCATTTGGTGGTGTGGGGCAAGAACAGGTCTTGAAAGCGCTGGACCTTCTGCAGGGCTTCCTGGGCGGCCATGAGATTGTTCACCACCCCCTGGTCGCGGGAGGTGTACAGGCTCACCAGCTTCTCGACGACGTATTCCCCGCCCTGTTCCACCGGCAGGATGAACTCCTGGAAAACCTTTTCCCGGCCCTGAATGATGGTGCGGCGGTTTAAGGGGAGCTCCTGCTCCCCGGCGAAGACGCGGGTGCGCAGCGCCTCGGTGATCTGGATTTTCGTCTGATTGGTCTGCATCTGAAGGTACACGCCGTCCGGGCCGAAGTTGCCGTGGGACACGGGTTCGAGGTGCTTCGAGTTCAGCTGGCGGTAGCGCTCGACGCCGGCATTGGTGACGGACCCGTCAAGACCGCTGCGGAACAGGACCTCGCCGCTGTAATTTTTCGGCCGGAGGACGCACTGGATGCCCGCGTAGTGGGGCTCCGCCATGCTGACCAGGCGCCGGGTGAGAATTTCGGTGATCCGGCCTTTTTCATCCTGCCAGCGCAGCAGGCGGAGGAGCAGGCCCCGGCGCAGGTTCAGTTCCTGGCGAAAGGCCAGGATCTTCACGTTCTGCAGGTCGAACCAGCGCCCGTCGTTGAGGTGGTAATTCAGGTACAACCAGTTCGGGCAATTGACGAAATCCTCGTTGACCACCCGCCGGCCGGCGATCAGCGTCTCCAGTTTATTATACACGCCGGCGATGTAAGTCCCCGGATAGTGGATTTTCGACCCGCTGGCTTCCGGCATGGCCCCGCGCGTCCCCAAATAACCGTTGCCCAGGGTAAACAGGGCTTCCACCAGGCTCACGCGGTTCAAATCCAGCTTTTCAACGGTGATTTTCCAGGGATCCAAGCTCTCAACCCTCCAGGAGTTCATGGCATCCGCCGCTTCCGGCCCCTGGGCACGGGCCGTCCGCCGCCGGCGCGGAGTGGCTACTATAACGTATTCCGGCCCAAAGATTCAAGTCCTCCCTTGCGCCAGCAGGCCCGCCACCCGCTGCACCACGGGTGGATGGGAGTAATAAAAGGCGGCGGTCCACGGATGAGGATGCAGATTGACCAGGTTGTCCTTGGCAAGCTTGATCAAGGCGCCGGCCAAGGCGGCGGGATCGCCGGTCAGCGCGCAGGCAAAACGGTCCGCCCGCCGTTCCTGGTGCCGGGACCAACCGTTGAAGACCGGCAGCAGGGGAAAGGCGAGCCAGGACAACAGGAACCCCAACAGCGCGGCCTGGGCGAAAAAATCCGCGGCGGGCAGCCGGAACCACGCTCCGGGCAGACCGGCCCGCAACAGTCCGTAGGCCGCCGCCAGGATCGCCAGGCTGCCGGCACCGGTGAGGAGAAGCCGCTGCCGGATGTGATGCAACCGCCAATGGCCGGCCTCGTGGGCCACGACGGCCAGGATCTCGCCCCGGGCCAGGTTGGGCAGCAGGGTGTCGAAGAGGACGATCCGCTTGACCCGGCCGATGCCGCTGAAATAGGCGTTGGAGTGGCGGCTGCGCCGGGAGGCGTCCATCTCGACCACGCGCTCCACGCGGATACCGGCCTTGGCCGCCAGGCCGCGCAGGTCGTCGGCTAAGCTTGCATCCCCCAGGGGGGTGAAGGTGTTGAACAGGGGTTCCAGCACGGCGGGTGACAGAACCAGAAGAATGAGATTAAACGCCATGAACACGGCCCAGAACCACAGCCACCACGTGTGGGGAAAAGACCGGACCAGCCACAAGCCCGCGCCGGCCAAGGCGGCCGCCATCGCGGTGCCCAGCAGCCAGGATTTCACGCCGTCGGACACCCAGGCAACGAAGCTCTGGGTGTTGAACCCGTAGCGGTGCTCCAGGCGGAAAGTCCGATACCAATCCAGGGGCAGATTGAGGGCCGATCCGGCCCAGCCCAGGATCAGGAAAAAGGCCAAACCGGACGGGATGAAGCTCAAGCCCCAGGCGCGGATCCAGGCGGCGTAGACGCCGAGCCAACCGCCGAAGAAGAAAATCAGCGCTCCCGCCGCGTTGACGCCGGAGGAGACAAAACCGAACCGGATTTTCTCCGCCGCGTAGGCTTGCGCCCGGCCCAGGCGCTCCGGGTCGATTTGCCCTGCAAAAGCCGGAGGCAGGTTCGCCCCCTCCCGCCGCAGGTGGGCCAGATTCAAAAAAGCCAGGCCGAACTGGGCCGCCAGCACCAGCAGATAGGCGGCCAGGGCCGCAAACCAGAAAGCCGGCATCCCTTCTCCTTCGGAGCGGGTTCGTCGGCGCCGCGACCGGTCCCGTGGCCGCCGCAGGCCGCCCGTTCAGTGTTTTCCCAGCAGCAGGGCCACGGGAAAAGATTGCAGCGCCTGTCCCAGGCCGATCTGATCCCCGGCCTGAAGCTCGCGGCCGCCGAAAACGTCCTCCCAGACGGCCGGGGCGGCCGCCGGCAACGCCACCCGCGTGTCGGCCCAAATCTCCTGACCCACGGGATCCTGATCCTCGCGGATCACCCCCGTCAGGAATCTCGGGAGGACGGCCACCAGCCAGGAGGAGCCGTCCGTCCGGGCAAAGGCGAATACGTGCTCGCGGAATTTTCCCGCGGCTTCCAGGGGCTGGTAATCCCCGGTTTGAAAAACCGAGGGCAACCGGCGTCTGGCCTGCAGGGCCTGGTAGGTCAGGTAGAGCTTGCAGCGGCCGTCGTCCTTGGCGCGCAGCAGATCCGCCAGCAGGGCCGCCCGGTCGCCGCGCTCCCGGGCCTGCAGGTCCTGCAGCCATGCGTCGCGCAGCGCATAATCCACGGAGCGGCGGTTGTCCGGATCGACCAGGTTCAAATCCCAAAGCTCGCAGCCCTGGTACAGATCGGGCACTCCCGGCACGGTGAATTTCAGCAGGCTCTGGGCCAGGGAGTTAAAGCAGCCGTAGTGCGCGAGTTTTCTCTGGAACGGCAGCAAGGAGCGGAGAAAGGGGTTGGGCCCGCCGTCGTCCAGGCATTTCTCTAGAAACACCAGGTAGGCATTTTCATATTCCGTGTCCGGCTTGATCCAGGCCGTGTGGACTTTGGCCTCGCGCACCGCCTTGATGACATAGGCCTTGATCCGGTCCCGGAAGGCGGGATAATCCTTTTCCTGGAAAGGCCAGGCTCCCAGCAGGGTCTGGTACAGGAAATACTCGTCGTTGCGGTCCGGGGCTTTCTGCCCGTGGACGTCCCCTTTTTTGCGGGCGTTCAAGCGGCTCCAGACCTTCAGCTGGCGGTCCCATTCCTGGGGGATTTCGGACAGCACGTTGAGACGGGCGCGCATGTCCTCGCCCCGCTTGGTGTCGTGCGTGGCCGTGGTGTTCATGGCCTGCGGCCAATGGCGCAGACGGCGCTGGGCATAGTCGTGAAAGACCCGCGGCTCCAGGCCGAATTGTTCCGGATTGCCGCCGACCTCGTTTAAGGCGATGTGCCGGTTGTAGGTGTAGAAGAAGGTGTCTTCAAAACCCTTGGCCATCAAGGGCGCCGTGAATTGTTGAAAGCGCATGACGTACTGGACCCACTGCCGGCGGTTTTCCTCCGAGAGGTAGTCCTCGAATTGCAGCAGCAGGAATTTTTCCAGGAATTTCAGTTCATACCACAAGGACGGGTTGGCCAGCAGCGAGCGCTCGATGGCCTGGGCCACATAGGCCCGGTCCTGTTCGCGGAAGCCCCCGCCGTCGATGTACGTGCGGTAGACGGGAAACTGCGCCAAGACTTCGACGATGGCCCGCCGCAGTCCGTACAGGGTCAGGTCCCCGGCGTGACGGTGCTGGCTGAAAACGGTCTTCGTAAGATGGGCCAGGTTGTCCACGTCCCCGGCCATGTGTTTGCCGATGATCAGCCGCTTCTTGGCGTTGAGGCGCTCGGACAGGGGCGTGCGCACGCCCTCATAGAGGGAATAGATCTTGTCGAAGGCCCGGCGGTTGGCCGGCTGGCAGAACAGCTCGTTTACGAAATACAGGAAATCGTAGCCCGTGGTGCCGGCCACCGGCCAGGCGGGATGCAGGGACTCCTGGGGTGCCAGGATCTTTTCGACCACCAGGTAGCAGTCCCCCGCCCGTTCCCGCAGCCGTTTCAGGTAGCGGGTGGGATCCTGCAGCCCGTCGACGTGGTCGACCCGCAAGCCGGTGAAGGCGCCGCCGGACACCGCCCCGAACAGCCAGCGGTGCGTGCGTTCGAACACGTCGTCGTCTTCCATGCGCACCGAGATCAGTTCATTGATGCTGAAGAAACGGCGGTAATTGATTTCCTCGGCCGCGACCTTCCAGAAGGACAGGCGGAACCATTGTTCGGACAGGAGGCGGTCCAAGTCGTTGAAGCTGTCGGGAACGCCGGGAGAGCCGTTGTAGGTCCGGATCCGGCCGTCCAGGTATTCACGGACCACCGGGTTCTGGCTGTACAGCTCCCACAGGATCCCCTTGATGAACTTGATCTGGTCGTAGCGGTCCTGGTTGTCCTCCTCGCCGCCGCTGCCACGGTTGCGGGCAATGGACAACAGGCCGTGGATCTTGACGAAGTCGGGATGATCCTTGCCCAGTTCCCGGCGCAGCTGATGAAGCTGAGAGGCGAACACCTGGACATAGGATTCGATCTTGAGCGGAAAGCGCAGGTCGTAATACCGCAGGAACAGGCCCTGGTCGCCGTACTCCAGCTTGATCTCGCCGTTCTCGAGGGCCTCACCGTAGAAATTGCCGAGAAAGGGTGCCAAAACCCGCCCGTGCATGCTTTCGTAGGGATGGTCCCAGTTGATGTCGAAGAGGTTGAAGAACTTGGATTGCCGGCCGTTCTCCAGCACGTCCATGAGGTAATGGTTGTGCGAATCGAAGGCCATGTGGTTCGGCACGATATCCTGGACCCAGCCGAGGCCCAAGCGTTGGGTCTCTGCGGTCAGGGCCTGGAAAGTCTCCTCCGGCCCCAGCTCGGGGTTCAACTGGTTGGGATCCACCAGGTCGTACCCGTGCCGGCTGCCGGGCCGCGCCTGGAAAATCGGCGAGGCGTAGATGTCGCTCACGCCCAGACGCGCCAGGTAGGGCGCCGCGGCCCGCGCCTGGTCGAAGCCGAAGGCGGGCTGGAATTGCAGGCGGTACAGGGCCAGGGGAATGCGCACGTTCACCTCGCGATGCCGGAGTGCCAAGCGTTCTTACGTTCGCGCATAGAGGGCCAGGCTCAGGGGCGCCAACGGGAGCGGCTCGGACGAACCCGCCCGCTCCGGCAGGCGGCTGCCCGGCCCGTTCCAGCGGTTGTCGGCGGAATCCAGAAGTTTGCGCCACTCGCCCGCGGGCAGCGACACATCCCGCGGCACGCGCTCGGGGTGGAAGTTGCACAACAGCGCGCCGAGGCCGCCGGGACCGTGGAGAAAAACGTGGAGCACCTTTTGCGCCTCGTCGCAGTGCACCTCGGGCCGGCCCGAGGCCGGGCCCGCCCACTCGCGCCGCAACCGGAGCAACTCGCGGTAAAAGTCCCGCAGGCGGGCGCCCGATCCCGAGAGGCGCCGCTCCCAGCGCAGCTTGGAGGCCGAGAAGGTGTCGGCGCGCGCGGGATCCGGTGGCTCGCCCCGGTCGCGGAAAGCCTTGAATTCCTCGCGCCGGCCCCGCCGCACGGCCTCGTTCAATTCCGGGTCGCCGTGGTCGGTGAAATACAAAAACGGCGCGGTTTCGGCGTACTCCTCGCCCATGAACAGCAGGGGGACATAGGGCGAGAGCAGGACCGCGGCCGCGGCCAATTTCACGGCTTCCCAGGATGCCAGCGAGGCCAGCCTTTCCCCCAGCATGCGGTTTCCCACCTGGTCGTGATTTTGCGAAAACACCACCAGCTGGCGGGCGGGGCGGTCCGCCGAACTGTTGCCGTGCCGGCGCCGGCGGTAGGGCGAATACTGGCCCGAATAGACGTAGCCTTCCCGCCAGGACTTGGCCAGGTCCTCGACCCGGCCGAAATCGCGGTAGTAACCGTCGTTCTCGGCCGTCAGCAGCGTGTGCAGCGCATGGTGAAAATCATCGCACCAGGCCGCGTCCAGTTCCATGCCGCCCGCGGACTCGGGCCGAAGGACGCGGGCGTCGTTCAAATCGCTCTCCGCGATCAAGGCATGGCGGCGGCCCGCCTGGCGGGAATAGGCCCGCGCGGCCTCCGACAGCTCGGCCAAGAAGGGCCGGGCGCTGAAATCGCAGATGGCGTGGATGGCGTCCAGGCGCAGGGCGTCGACGTGGTAGTGACGGAACCAAAAGAGCGCGTTCTCCAGGAAAAAATTTCGGACCTCATCGCTGTCGGCGTCATCGAAATTGAGGGACTCGCCCCAGGGCGTCCGGTATTTGGGGGTGAAGTAGGGCCCGAAGTCGCGCAGGTAATTGCCTTCCGGCCCCAGGTGGTTGTATACCACGTCCAGCACCACCGCCAGCCCGCGTTCATGGCAGGCGTTGACCAGGGTTTTCAGCCCCTCCGGACCGCCGTAGGCCTGATGCACGGCGAAGGGGTAGACGCCGTCATAGCCCCAGTTTCGGTCTCCCGGGAAGGCCGCCACGGGCATGATCTCCAAGGTATTGACGCCCAGTTCGTGCAGGTCATCCAGACGGTCCACCACGGCCGGCAAAGTTCCGGCGGGGGTGAATACGCCGGCATGCAATTCGTACAGGACCATGTCCCCTACCTCGCGGCCCGGCCACGCCTGGTCGCGCCAGGGAAAAGCGGCGTGGTCCACCACTTGGGAGGGCCGGTGCACGCCTTCGGGCTGAAGGTGGCTGGCGGGATCCGGGCGGATCAACCGGCCGCCCAGGCGGAAGGTGTATCGCGTTCCCGGCGCGACGGCCTCGGCTTCGGTTTCCCAGTAGCCGCCGGCGCTCCGCGCCAGGGGCAGGCGGCGGTCTTCGCCGAGGAGAACCTCCACTTGGCCCCAGGCGGGCGCCCAAACCCGGAATTCGCAGCGCTGTCCTCCCAAATAGTGTGCTCCGACGCGCATGCCGGCGATTCCCCCTGTGCTCGGGAGGAGGCGGTTCACTCCCCGGATGAAAATTTATAGGTCAGAAAGATGCCCGCGTGCCGGTTTTCATTGAAGCGCGCGCACGGGATAAAACCGGCCGCGCGGGACAAAGACAAAGCGGTGGTCTGGTCGTGATGCAGGGCCTGGAGCATTTCCAGGTATTCGGCCTGCCGGGCGAATTGCATGGCTTGTTTTAACAAGGCGAACCCCATCCCCTGCCCGCGTTTTTCCGGGATCACGTACAACCGTTTCAGTTCGCAGGTCTTGCGGGCCAGCGGCAGGACGCCGACCATCCCGCTCGGTTGCGCGCGGTCGGTTTCCCGGGCCAGCCAGAAGCCCCCGCGGGGCTGCGCATACGAGATCAGCGGCGCCGTCAGGTCCTGGTCGGAGCCGTAGAATTCCGGAACCAGGTCCAGTTCCTGGAAATAGGCCTTGGTCAGGCGAATGAAATCCTGCAAATCGGCGGCGGTCAGCGCGTCAATGCGGATTTGGTTGGGATTGACGATGGGCATAATTCACTCGCTCCTGCGGGACCGGGGTGGGTTCATTTTTCCGGGGACGCGGAACCGCTCACGCCCAGGGCCTGGCCCAGGCGTCCGAAAGCCTCCAGCCAGGGTTTGGCCGTCTCGTCGCCCTGCTCGGCTTTGGCCTGCAAGGCGGCCAAATGTTCCTTGTCCATGGCAAAGTACAGGTTCTGGATCTTCCACAAATCCAATTCCAGTCCCAGGGGACTTAATGACGCGAGGATCTCCACGATGGCGTTGGGCCAGGCCAGGTCGAAGGGGAAGCGGTAGTATTGCTCCATGAGGGACAGGAGCCTGCTGCTCGCGACGAAATCCAGCGTGGCCTTGTCCGGTTTGAAGGACCAGCGCCGCACTTCCTCGACCACCTTACCCAACTGCACCAGATCCGGTTTTTCATTCTCCAGATGGTTTTTCAAGTCGATGTTCAGGATAAACTCGATGGTGGAGGCCAGGGCGCTCGGCAGGGGCACGCCCATGTCGTGCATGACCTGCATGCTCGAATAATAGCGCTCGTAAATCTGACGGAAGGCCACCTCGATTTCCTGCATGGTGGAGGCCAGGATCTGGTCGAGGATCTTGCGCTGTTCGTCCTTGAACAGGTGCCATAGGGTGTACTTTTGCTGGCCGAAATGGGCGTCCATGAGCCGGACGATCTCCGGCAGGTCGCTCTTGGTAAAGGCTTTCTTGAGCTCGTCCTGGAAGTGGGCGAAATTCTCGTCCCCGGCGTATGGCCGTACGCCGCCCAGCAGGTTATGATTGCCCAGATGCAGGCTGGCAAAGGCGATGTCCTGGGATTCCCAGGTGATGTTCGAGCTGATTTTCGCGCGCCCCAAGGCCAGCTTCTGGCCGCCGCGCTCGTCCCAGTCGTAGGCGATGTTCTGAACCGAATAACAGTAGATGCTCTCCTTGGGCGCGTACTCGCGAAACAGGGAGGACACGGCGTAGTGGGCGCTGACCTTGAAGAGATCGCTGACGGCGGGTTTGACGAGCGCTTCCCAGACTGCGGCGCCGTTCGCGTAGGCGGGCAGGTTGCTGGGCGCGTGCTCCAGGATCCGAAGAAAATAGGCTTCCTGGTTCTGGCCCCCGGCCTCCTCGGCCAGCTGAATGGCCCGGGCCGCGTACATGAGAATCTGGACGGTTTCGATCCCGCTGATCTCGTCGAAGAACCAGCCGCAGCTGGTGTACATCTGCTGCGCCTGGCGCTGCATTTCCAGCAGCTTTAAAAAACGGACTTTCTCCTCCTCGGCCAAGGGCCGCAGCGCGTGGTCGGCGAGGAAGCGCTCCATGGATTCGCGCGACCGGTCCAGGATCACCTCGATATACTCGTCCCGGATCTTCCAGGGATCCCGGCCTAAAAGGCCCATTTCGCGTTCGTATAAAGGGGCCAGGGTGTCGCGCAGCCAGTCCATGGCCTGCCGCAGCGGCGCCCGCCATTCCTGCTGCCATCCCGGATGCGTGTTGTCGCCGCAGTTGCTGCGCCAGCGCTCCACGCCGTGCACGCAGCTCCAGGAAGTGTTTTCATAGATCTCGACCTCGCAGGTGGGAGGATTCTTTCCCAGGAACTCCCCGTAGACCGTCAGCCGGGCCTCTCCCTCGCTCTCGATGGAATGCAGGCAGTACGTCAAGGCCATGTCCCCGTAGCGGTGATGATGCCCGTAGGTCTCGCCGTCCGTGGCGATGTGCACCAGTTGCGACGTCTCCCCTTCTTCCTCTTCGGTGAACACGCCGAGCAGCCGTTCGGCGAATTGCCCGCCGTTCTGCAGCAAATTGCCGAATGCGAGATCGTGCGAAATCGGCCCGTCGTAGAAAAACAAGTGGATATCCCGCCCCGAGGGCAGGTGGCAGACATAGGCCCGTTTGGGGTCGATGCGCCCGCCCGTCACGTCTTTCCAGCGTTTTTCCCCGATTTTCCGGAAGCGCTTGGCCTGATCCGGGCTCAAAATCGTAAACTTTATTCCCAATTCCGCCATGATGTCGAGGGTTTCCAGGTCCACCGCCGTTTCGGCCAGCCACATGCCTTCGGGTTTGCGCGCGAAGCGGCGTTCGAAATCCCGCAGGCCCCAGTAAACCTGGGTATACTTGTCCCGGCGATTGGCCAAGGGCATGATCATATGATTGAAAACCTGGGCGAGGGCGGAACCATGTCCGGAAAACGCCGTCTGGCTCAGGCGATCCGCATCCAAAACGGCTTGGTAAAATTCCG
>Ga0315535_1001859_pt1 | contig 13847 bp, 17 predicted proteins | sample SalMarSW160220MG_2_FD_203092 | JGI IMG/M metagenome (GOLD analysis project Ga0315535, IMG submission 203092) | Salt marsh sediment microbial communities from the Plum Island Ecosystem LTER, Massachusetts, United States - Salt Marsh Sediment SW1602-20 ...
AGGGCATAATAAATTTCTTTTAAATATATTTTTATATTCATTTTTCTCTCCTCCTTGTATTTTTAGGATTGGTAATATCATTATTCCTAATCTAATGATATTTTCATCATATATCTTTATGCCATAATTTCAGACATAAAAGAAACCAAATTTCCCAATATCTCTAATTGAGATTTTTCTTAATCACTCGAATTCTATTTCTTTCTTGCATAATGGACAGACTACTTTATCGTCAAGAACTTCAAATAGAGATCCATTATCTGCATACCAGTGGTTTCCATCATCTGTATATGCAGAACAATGGAAAGACCTGCTTATCACGATGTTTCCATTTAAATCTCTTTGCACTGTTTTTACTTTCTTGTGACCATCTGGACAATTAGCATGAACATTATCAAGATCGCAGACGAATTCTTCTTCGTTGAATACAAAAACATGTGGAGTAGAATAACCACCTCTCACGTCTGCTCCATTATGAATTTGAATGATGATGTAATCAAAATTGTTGCATTCAAATACCTCGAATTGAAGAACTCTATTTAGGATTGAATCTCCATTGTAGGTGTTTGCTCCCCATAAATACTCGAAATCATTTTTCCACGTGATGAAATCTTTCATCAAGTAATAATATCCTTCTTTTTGATTTTCTGGTAGTTCGCAGAATTCGTGAAATCTCTTGTCCATCTCAATGTCATAACTCAAGTGATCGCATAAGAAAAGATAAGCGTTTTTTTGTATTTTTAGATACCCATCTTCAACCTCGTGGATTAATCGTTTTGCTTGCATCCAATCTAAATCTTTCAATGCGTTGCTTCGTTGCCATCCTCTACCGAAAGCTCCTCCAGAATCTAAAGGATGTGTTCCAGTATTTTCGCAAAACATTTCTTTTAAAACGCACTCTGTTATCGTGTCTAATGGAATTTTATCTTTCATTTTACATGCGATCTCGTGAATGTTCTTTGTTGAATATGATGGCTTTTCAGCCATTGCATCTAGCATTATTCTCGCAAAATCACTCATTATATTTTACCTCCTTAATTTGTTATGTGGTAGGGGGAGAGCTAGCTCGTCTTCTTTTTCCAATAATCCTACTAACCATCAACTCTACCCTTTGCAGGTAGAAGGCACATGCTCACAATAGCATGTGGCAGGGTTTTTCCCTAATTCCACTTTGTTCAAGGAGATCATCTGTGGAAATCAAATCCCTATTGAACTTGTCGTATAAGTCAGCGAGAAGCTCTTCAATGTTGGGATTTTGTTTTCTAAAAGTGAGAAATTCTATTAAATTGTTATTTGTCATCAATTGTGGTAGGGGGAGTAAATTTCCTTTCCCTATGTCCACTATTTAAGATTTTATTTACTTTTTCCTCCATTTCATCTACATAATCAAAAAGAGCTTTAATTTTTTCATCTGCAAGATACCCAAATACTTCTCTAAACACTTGAGAATATACTTCTTCTCGTGAAACAGTTCCTTCAAGTATGGCTTGTAATAGTCCAGAACAATTGCAACACAATTTAAATTGCTGTGGATAATTTTGTGGAGGTTTTTCTTCGAGCCATGTAGTGCACAAAAAACACCTTCCATTTTTTTTACGAGAATTAGTTAATGACAATTTTCATCCTCTCCAACGGGTAATTACACGGGCATAAAGAACAAAGTTTTGAATACTCTTCACTTTCACAGGGAGGAGTTTGATCTTCTGAATTGCATCTCATTATTGAGCAGATAACCTCTACCAAGTAGAGATTATTTATTCTTTCTGCAATTTTCTTATATCCAGTGTTTTTGTGGATCTTGTTGAGATAGACATCAATTATCCAGTCATTATTAGCAGAGTAATTGCAAGCCACTGCTATCCTCATTTCATCTTCTTGCTTAGTTTGAAGATTTAAAATGAATTTTCTTGGAAAAGAGTTAATGGATTGCACGTTTCTCACCTGTAGTTTTCTTTTGATTTTGTCTGGTGCAATTACCACATATTCTGTGAGTTGAAGAAATGAGTGAATCTACAGGATTCATTTCTTTTCCACATTGCTTGCATTTCATAAGAAACATGAGCCTCCACTACAAATTTTACAATAGTTCATTTTTCGTTCCACTCCTCGAGTTTGTAATTGCCGGTTATTTGCTTGTGCTGTTGCTCGCTGTAAAGAAAGAGTTTATAACTTGAGAGTGCTATCAGATAACATTCGTATTTCTCGACCATGTGTTTTATGTTTTCGAGATTGATGTTGTGCCTCTCTTTCTGACGGAGGGCAACGTATATGCTCACCCAGGCTGAATGCCTAAAATGAGATAAAGTTATCAACAATCTTTTCTTTGTCTTGTTCATAATTTTACACCATTGAACTCGCATTGCGATAGGTCCGGTGTTCTCTAAATGAGAAAAATAAAAATTTAAAATAAATCTGGGTATTTATATTTATAATTTGCTGGCGTGAACGTTTTTAACAATCCTTGCATTCTTGAAATTGTATTATATATTCTACTGTGAAACTCCTCGAAAAATCTCGTATTGTGGTAGTCCTCTTCTATTGTATCGTCATTATGAGAATACTCGTGGCACAAGCATCGATAAACTTCCAACAATTCACTTTTCTTCTCCAAGAGAAACTTGTTCAATATAACCTCACTGTATCCATCTGTCCATGCTTTTGCTATGTCAGACTCGCCTATTAATAAATTTCTCTTTCCAAGAAATAGAACTTTATTCATTTCCAATGCGTATGCAAAATTTTTCTTTTGAGCTGGTGTTAACTTTTCAATGCTTATCTCTCGATGATAACCGATGCTTGCAAATTCTTTTATGTCATCATCCATTACCTCGTAATTAAGTCCTGGATATTCGCATATAATTTCTGCAAGATAATCGCTTAATTCCGTGAGAACGACATAATAGCCTCGTCTTAGAAGATCGTCTGAATACATGTTTCTTTCGCTGAAAAATAGTTTTTTTCCATTTAACTCGTTAAAGGTGTAATATATATCTCCTGCCGATTTTATCAATTTCTTTTCCTTGATTTCATCAGTCAATTCAATTGCTCCTCTAGCGAGTGCTCTGATGATTTGTTCGTGATTGTCGATGTCTCGATCTTTTTTATTTGTCAATAATTCCGTGTTGCATTCTCTAACGAAGGTGTTCAGTCTAGTAGTTATTTCGTCTCCAGAAATGAAAGCATTTCTAGCGAAATTTAATTTTGGTTTTACCTTGACGTTGATGTTGTAATCTAGGATAGAATTTGGTATCGAACAAACGTAGAGGGAATTCGCAAAAATTTTCCCGTGAATTCTACTCGATTCAAATCCATCAAATTTGTCTGTTTCTTTAAAAATTGTAATTGCAGGTTTAACTAAACCATCATCAATGTAAATATTTATGCCATTTGGAAGGAGCATGTCTTTTAAATTGCCTAGCACGTAATTTCTATCCCATGTTCCTATCTTTCGATATAACACACAGAAAAATCTACTGCCTTTAAAGTTTACCTTTGAAGATCTCAATTGGTATCCAAGAAATTTGTGTATGTTTACATACATTTTTCTCTTTCCAGAATGCCACATGCAATTTCCAAAGGGCATTATCTGACCTCTACCGATTCCAAATTCGCCTATTGAGTTAGTTCCTCGTTTCCTACTCTCTCCAAAGATGGTAAATGATTTTAAATCCTCGTCATCCATTATCTTGCCATTGTTCAATACTTCAACGTAGTCAGTTCCTATGTCTATTCTAATCTCGTCAGCTCCAGCATCAATTCCATTTTGGATCAATTCCAAAATTCCCTTCTCAAGGTTTCCACTTTGTCTTTCTATTACATCTCTCAGCAAACTATCGCTTGTTTGAAATTTTGTTTTTGACATGATTATACCTCTTTAGTTTTTAGATCCATTTTATGCTTCGTGGCATAGGGCGATCTCTTTTTCTCCCACCCAGTGTTTTGAATCCATGTTAATGAGTAAGTGTTCAAAAAAAATTAGATTCTGGCACACACTTGGAAAACTCTATCAGAGTTAGAGTGAAACGCTCTTGTTCTCTGGAGTTATTCTCCTCTCAGCTTGAATCCCATTAAAATTTCTGCTTCGTTTCTTAAATTAGACTCTACACGAGCTGTCATTGCATAATTTAAATGCTTGAATCCGTGATCGTTTATGCTTTTTTCAATGGATTCGGTAATACTGCATTGAAGTAGAGTAAGTTCTAACAGGTGCTGAACATCTATTTCCATTCTCACTCCTCCACCACCAGCTTTTGTAATAATTCAGCAACAACTAGGAAAGTATCAGCACATCCTAGGGAATAAATGTCGCCATTATTCCCTTTCTCATGAAAATCGTGAGATTGCTTGATTAAGAAACTTATTAGAGCTTGTTTTTTCATTTCTCTTTACCTCCGTTATTTTATTAATTGGGGAGTCAGGAGAATTTCTCTTGACTTCTCCCCTATGGGAGAGTAGATCTTTTTGAGCTTTGTTATGTTGCTCAGGGCGTCCCTGCATCCCACCAAGTTTTTTGGTACTTGGAAACAATTTGTCATTATTTGTTCTCCTCTGGTTAAAACGGAGTAGGGATCTATTGCCCTTGCTCCTTTGCTTTTCAGAGTAAATCTTGGAGTAAGTATCATCTTGCCGGATTTTATTGGATGATCGTTTTCGATCATCTTTTGATCGATCTTGATCAATTTGATCAATAGTAATACCTTCACGATTAAGATTGATCGTTTTGATCGAAATCGATCTCCAGAATGATCGGAATTGATCGTTTTTATCAATTTTTTTATCCATTTGCATCACATCCTTGATTGTTTTTGGTTATTAAATATAGCTTTTTGATCATAATTAAATAAAATTAGGTTTAGCTCTTCATGGTTAAAGGGCTTGGGGGATCGTGCATTAGAAATGCACTAGGTCATAATTCTTTGATTAGATCGACTTAAACTAAATCTGCTAGCTTTAAAACGATTTGTCTGAGCTTATTTGCAGAAAATTTCTCAAAAGTTATTTCACTTTTGATGTCTAGGTTAGGTAAGCTTAAACTTGCGTTATAGCTATCCCAATTCTTAATTTCTGCAGATACTTTATTCCAATTAGCTTTAATGTATGTTCTTTGTTCACTAACGCTAGGATTTAACATTATTTCTAGGTGTTTATCTTTGTTTTCTGCATCGCTAGTCATTAATTCTTTTAAGATTAAAGCACACTCGCCTTCACTTAATGGCTTTGTTGTTCTAGTGCTAGAATCAGTAAAATCTGTTAATGTATCGTCTTTTAATTCTTTGGATTTTTTCTCAATCTTGTTAATCAAAGCATATAATGATTCATGTGTGAATGGAAATACGATATTTTTCTCAAACGTAGCTAGTTCATTGAATTTTGTTTTTTGCATGATGTATCACTCATTTAATTAAATTTTTCTCTAGTTCGGTAAGATCTAGGGGATCTTTATTAAAATCCTAATCTCTAGGTCGTACTAGCATTCTATCGTAAGTGTTCAAAACACTTACATCTATAGTATATGCATTTCACGGGAATCGTTAAATACATGAGCGCTAGGGCATATTTCAATAAAATTTGTTAAAGATAATGTATTATTACGTTAACGCTAAAAACCGGTTTTATGGATAGCTTGAGCTTATTTAATCAAAATTAACTTTTGATAAAATTTTCTAACTATCATCCGTTTAATTGGTAAATTTGCTTAAAGATAATATATACTATCGTTAATAGATTTTACGCATTAAACGTTTTGAGATCAGGATTACAATCAATCATGAGCTTTAAACTACTAATTTTAGTAAAAATGCCAAGGACCGATAGATAACGCATTAAATGGATAGATAAATATATAAATTCGAAAAACAATATTAAATTAACACTCAATACTAATGAATCAAATCTATTAACGCATTTTTAAAATACAATAACGCTAAGCGATTTATCTTTAATACGTAGCCCTAGATAACGATTATCTAGCAGTTAAACAGACTAAAATAATGTTAACGATTAACACGTTAACTTAAACAACATATATGAGAAAAACAATCATGGATAAAACCAATATAAAGCGTATTATAATGTTAAGTCAATATAGCTCGTTATATAACATAAATGATTCAATTAAATCTAAAATCTTAAACGCACATGGCAATAGCTTAACTTTAATTTACAATAAACACATCAAGAATCAAAAGATTAATAGCTATAAGTTTTTTAAAGCGTTAATTCAATCAAAGTCTTTTAGAAATCTATCAGATAAAGATAAGATCTTTTTGTTAAACACTCAAATTGATAAATACATCAAATCTTATTACCATAATTCGATAAAATCAGTAAAATTTCAAGAATTACTTAATTCTATTCTACAAATCTGCAAGGAATCAGTTAATCAGAATATAAGAAATGTAGTTAGTGATTCAATTAATCAGAAATACGGATATAAGCCTAGTATTTCATTTATTGCTCAGAAAAAGCGTATTTTATTCACTAATGAAAATCAAATAATTCAAATCAAAGAACTTTTTGACTGGATAAGTGAAATTCAATCTATAAACCAAATTTCTAAATCTGCAGAAATTAGAATGAGAATTTCAAAAAGTAATCAAATGATTAAGACTTTAAACTCTTTTGACTTATTTTTAACTCAAAATTCCTATGCTAAACAAATATTCAAAGAACTAGGCAATAACGCATTAGAAATACAAAATACTTACAGATTTAATCAAATAGACAAAATACTATCTCAAACTTATCAGAAAATGCGAAAATTGAATGATGGATCAAAAAAATCAGTAAAATCTGCTTATTTCGATATTTCAGAAGAGCAAGACTTAGATCATCATGTCAGCGATTCAAATATTAACATAATTTTTACTACATCTAAAAAGATTAAAGCGTTAAAGAATAAGATGTTTAAGAATAATCAGATAACAATTCTGGATTCATTTAAGAATAATAAACGAAGATCCAACAAGGAAACCATAGTTTACAAATATGAAATTGAGATAAATCAGTTAAAAACACTAAAACACTTATCAGATAAAACATTAGAATATTTAGATAACATAAAATTAACTGAAACTAGCGCTAGCGACAAAGAATTTCATGAAATACGTTATAAATTTAACTACGAAGATCAACATGATAAATATGTAATGTTTAAGCGTTATTGTCGATATTTAGGTGCATATATTCCAAAAGAATATGAAATCTTTTATCCAGTTAAACCAAATATCAAATTACTGCAGAATTCTTTTGCACATAGGGCTTGGGAATTAAACCCAATAAATGATCTACCAAAGAATTACGGCAATTTAACTAAAATTACAAACTTGCAGAAAATCAATAAGAACATATATCATGTGTTAATAGAATACGATCTTAAAGCGATTGAATGGTTTTATGACGGAATAAATCAAATTAATCCAAAATATGCTAGAATGAATAATAAAGACATTTGGATCGATAAGATGGGCAAGATTGGTAGATTAGTAAAAGATTTATCAATTGACTTGGTAAACATAAACCAAAAATCAAAATTGGTAAAATACATGCGAGAACATGTAGAATCAGATAAAACTTATTTCCAAAAAGCCATTTCTATGTATCAAAAATACAACTATATATCATCTAGGTTATTTGGCTTTAATAACGCATTTTACGAAGATCTTAAGAAATTTTACTTAACTGAAATATACAGAAATATCGCTGTAAGTAGATCTATCAAAGAATTAAACAACTACGGCTTAAGACTATCCAAATTAATTGATTTTCCAATTTTGGATTTAAAATGGGAAGTAAAAAGAAAAATTGAGAAATCTATTAAACCAAAAGACAAATTTGCAGAATTATTAGATGATCATGAAAAAACGGTAAAATACGTTAAAACAAATAAGAAAACACAGATAAACTCATTACACTTGTTAAAAGCTATATGGGAAATTTCCCAACGTGTTGATTCAATGCAAGAGCTTAATTTAATGATTTACGCTTTAATCATGCATAAGATGGATGCAGAAATAAAGATTTTAAACAATCAATTTTAAGAAATAATTCCAATTTTTCATTCTTTTTTTATTTTAACGCTTTAATTTGATAGAAACTAGTTGTTTTAAGCTATTAATATAATGTGTTTTAACGGCTAGTGCTTATTATAACAAATGATAATTAAATTCTAATGAAGGTCAAAATTATGTAATCAGTAGTATGCCTTGCGACTATCTCGTTAAAGATCAGCGTATATGTGCAGATAGATTTGAAGTATTAATACCCACAGCCCCTAGATTTTATCATCGATGTGCTATCATTTCTTAAATTAGCGGAAATCATGATCTAGGGAATCATGGCGATAAGAAAAAAGGTAAAGTTTAGCAGATTAACTCAAATGGAATTCCGACAGCGCCCATCTCTGCCAGATCGCCGATTTGGTAAAAAAGAATGCTTATTCTGGGTCCTGGCGAGGCGAGTACCTCTCTTGCATTTTTATATTTTTTTATATTTATTTAAACCATATTTAAATGAATGCCCCTCTACTCGGTGTTTACTGGTGGTCTTATCTGAATTCCTATTCACCGCAAAATTATACCACCTTTTCAAGACTATAATAGTATTAGTACTTTTACTGTTCTTCCTATTAATTATAGGAGAGAAACACTACATATACTATTATAATAATTCAAAATGCACCTCGTGCCATTTCCACCCCCATGTTTATTTAAAAAGTCGAGTTTTTTTCTTATTACGTGTTAGTAGCACGAACAACAATTAATATATACATTGCATATATTTGCTCTCAATTTTATTGAATCATCCTCTGTTTTGGGTAGAAAATGTAAAAAAATGGCATCTCTTACCCAAAATGGCTCTTTTTTTCATGCCCAGCATAAACTTTATATTTGAGGCTGGATATAGTATTAATCAAAGGTGAGATACTCAAGAATGAGCGATAAAAAACCTGCACTGGCATCTGAATTTGAAACAACCAAGCTCCTGATCATAGATCCGAAGAAATCCACGCTACCTGTGGACACTTCAGCAGAGTGGACTAAGGGCTTCATGTTGATAAACAAGCTGATAAAATTGCTTGCCGATGCCACTTACACGGAAAAAATTTACGATGATTACGGGGAAGGGCACGAAAAACCCGTGTTGCATCCTCAATTATTGGGCTATCTTCAAGAAAGGCGTCACATGATCGACCAGATATGGAAAATATCTGGCGGTGAAGTAATAAATGAGGGAAAGAAAGAGATAGCCAAAAATCTGGCTAGAGCAATGTTTGAAATACAACAGGATGGAGAAATAAAGGACAAGTATAGACAAGAAGCAATTAAAATAATAGAGGTAGAAGAAGATGAGAGTTAAACTCGATCTAACTAGAAGAGAGTTTGAAGGATTGAAAGAACTGCTTTACACGTGTTCGGATTTTAAAGAGTATGTTTTACTCGATGGAGATCTGGCAGAATACGTTTTAAAGCAACTGGAAGAATTAGAAGATTAAAAAAGTGAGTGATAAATGGCAAATTTTAACATAGATGATAATTTTGCAACTACAGAAGGAATTGAAGTCTATTCTCGAGCAAAATTCTTTCGTTACAGGAAACGTTTCAAGGGCGGACTGACTGGAAATGGGAGAAAACAGTCTCAATTTCACCAAAAAGATAAGGATAGATCATCTGGAGTTCGCAGGGATTGAACATGTTTCTAAACGAAAAGTACATAGACAGGCTCCCAAACAAGACAATCAACAAGCTCAAGAAATCGATGTATAGAGTGGTCGATTTCGTGGAAATGTTTTTCCCAGATCCTGTTGATGCGTCAAAAAGAGTAGTATTGGATAAATATCAAAGGGATTTCATAGACACCATACAGTACGGGTTTCCACTATCTCAATTCAAGTTCAATGAAATTGAAAAGATAATAGACGGAGTGATTGCAATATGGAGGAGACAAACCGGAAAGTCTTTTTCCACTGCTTATAGCTGTTCTGGTTTGATGGTTCTGGGACCTCATTCAATCGGAAAACCACCTTGTTATTGTGGAATAGTAGCTGCTAGTGAAGAAGAATCCCAACTATTGATAGATAAAGTAAAGTACTGCTTTGAAGAATCTGATTTTAACGAGTTCATAGAAGGAAAGATAAAAGTAGACAAGATAAAACTAATTAACAATTCTTACACGAAATCTCACACTTGTTCGCCAAAATCAATTCGAGGTCCAATGTACCACATAGTAATCATTGACGAGTCGGCATACATGGATGAAAACATATTGTTTGCTTCTGCTGTTCCGACAGTGGAACACGGGGAAAGATGGGTGGCAATCACCACTCCTGATGGTTTCAAGGGAAAACTTTTAAATTATTACGTGAATGCAGTGATGACAAGACCGGTAATTTGCACCACGTGTGGATCGCAATACTCCCAGAAATCTTTCTTAAATGCGAAATTCCCTGACAAGAACGAAATTTGGAACATGCCTGTTCTACCTCAATGCAAGAACTGTGGTGGAAGTTCTTATAAATATGGCATAGGAACGTGGGCAACTCCTTGGTTCAATCCATGGGATTCAACGATAATAGATCCGGTAAAACTGAAAAGAACGCTGGATTCACACGGGTGGTCGCCTTGGGCACGTCAGGAATTTTTGGGTGAAATCATAGACGAGGCATCCATGGTCATTCTAGACGAGTGGATAAAAAATAACACGATTGACACTCTTAGAAATCTCATGGTATACGATCCAAAAAATACTTACGTGTTGGGAGTTGATTATGGTAGATTACACGATGCTTCAGCATTTGCAGTAACGCATCTTAACAAGGAGACGAATAGAATAAGGCTCGATTACTTAACGAGCATTTCAGGAAAATACGATTATGAAACCGATTACGATGCCATTCACGACACGTTAATGGACGTGATCAAGTTTTACAAGCCAATGTGGATAGTTCCTGACTCTACAGGTTTGGGATATTCACAGGTAGAAAGAATAAAAAAAGACCTGCAAAAGATCGGTCTTTATTCAAAAATATACACCAACATAAAGGGAAGTAGAACGCAACCACGAATAGGTTACTCCATACAAAAATCAACGAAACCAGAATTGATAGGAAACTTGATAACCAAGTTATCTTCAAGAGTTCCTCAATTGGAATTACCGCCACGAACAGAACCAGATATTGATGGATTGGTGACGGAAATGTTAAGATTCGAATGCGAAATTGTAGAGGGAGGATACATAAAGTATGGCACTCAAAATTATACTGACGATAGATTGATAGCATTGGCATTGAGCTTGGTGCCTCATTCCAAGGCGTCAGTTCCGATAGCAAAACCGAGAGGATTCGGTTATGCTGATATTGAACAAAAAGATAAATTTAACAACAGGTATGCCAAACGAGTAAAAAACGTGGCATTCTTAGAGGAGATGTTTTAAATGGAAAACGGAATCACCGATGATATTTTAGGAAGGTCAAGAAAATACGAACCAACTCGAAAGCCGATAATAATAAAATGGGATGAAGATCCCTCAAGACTCGATCCAGAACTCAAAAAATTGCGACACGTGATGGTGAGAGATACATCCGATAATCGTGAATATTGCTTCTGGTCGGATTCAATTTCGCAATCATTTGCGTACATAACTGCTGCCACCATAATAGGAAGTGGATTGAGGATAAACTGCAAGAATAAGAAAGCCCTGGACATTATAAATGGTTGGAACAGGCAAATTAACGTAAATAGAAAATCAATTCAAGATTACATAACATCCACGTGGATTGACGAAATTGTTCACGCTGGTTCTTATTGGAGGGTGGAATTAACTCCTGAACACCCCTATGGTGTTGATGTTCAGCGACTAGATCCGAAAACGATCACCACCATAAAAGATCCTGTATACGGGTGGCAAAAGATCGTTCAGAGGATGGGGAATTACAAGGCATACCGTTCAAAAAGTGCATTTTACAGGCAAGCTGGAATAAACGATCCACTGTTAAAATACGATTATCGTTATTGGAACAGGGAAATTCACATTCAAGATGAGCCAGATGTTTTGTTAAGAACTTCATTTTTCATAAAACCGCCAATAGCTTCTGCACTTCATTACATAACGTATAAACGATACATATTATATTTCATGCGAAAATTCTCGCAAAAATTTTGGACTCCATTCTTAATGTTCATGGTTGGTGATCCAAAAACTAACTATTATCCGGATAACCCAGAACAGATGCAACAACAAATAGATGATGTTGCTGAAGTGATACCAAAAATTGTAAACTTCGGTGGATTGGTTCTTCCAGGAAACGTGAGAGCTGAAGAGTTGGGAAAACAATCTGCAAAGAGTTCTGATTTCTACGTGAAAGTTCTAGAATCGCTTGACAAGCAAATCATGTTTGCAATGTACGGTTCGATGGGACTTAGAGATTCAACAGGAAATCAAAAATCAACTCAGAGAGGAGTGGCTGAAGGTTGGTATCAATTCATTCAAGGAATACGCTATCGCTACAAGATAGGATTGGAAAACTTTTACACGAATTGCCTGTTGCCTCAAAACGGAATAAAATTAAGCCCTTTAGAATTGGATGTTGGATTTCCACCATTAAAAATAGAGGCATCTGAAGAATACATGAGAGCAGTGCAATTGGGAAGAGCTAGTGGAATGTTTAAGGATAGAAACGAATTAAGAAAAGCAGGGCAAACCGTGTGGAACTGGTTGGAAGAATTACCAGATAATCCAGAGGTTGATTTTCAAATGCCTGTACAAAGCAGTGGAATGTTTGGTGGAGGAGGAACTGCTTCAACCACCAGGAGAAGTTTAGCAGAAGGAACGAAACAAGCTAACAAGACTTCAGATTCCACGACAACGGTGTAAAAAAACATGAATTTAAAGAAAAAAATACACGAAGATATATGGTCTATAATAGAGGGAGAACAACCTGACAAGCCAGAGGACAAGGATTGGATTGTCATGAGCTTTCAACTCTTATTAGAAGGATCTGGATTCAAAATTGAAAATGCGATGGAATTGGCTAGCATGATGAAGCGAGAATACGAAAAAATGTTAAATGGTGCTGAACAAAACATTTTAAATGGAAATGGTGAAGTATTGCCGGTATTGGAGGGTATTCAAAATCATTACAACGAGAGAATACAATCCATATTGAATAAAATAAAAACTAAAAAAAATTAAAAAGGGTAAAATAAAAAATGACATTAGAAGCAGATGATTGGACAATTGATAGAGATACAGGAAATATACGATATGTAGGTGACGATCACGATGGTTCAGCGCCAAGTTATGCAACTGTTATAGAATTCCACAGATGGTTACAAGGGTTAGCAGATGACGCTGTTGCAGATCCAACTTCACTTGACGAATTGGACATTACTAACCTAAATCCTTCACAGAGATCAACTGATAACATCATCACGTTATTGAGTCCATACAACATAGACGATGCTTCGTCTGAACACTTGTATGATGGTTCTATCATTCAAAATGGCGGAGATGATATTTACGATGGGATAGTAAACTTCGGAAATGACGATGTTCAAATCCAAATCATACAAGATGGCGAAGTACTTGCAGATGATTGGTGGAATTATAGAGATAAGGTGTATGGTGATGGTGGGTTAAACTATGATGATAATGCTGGAATTTCGCATAGATTCATGTTACCAGTGAAAGTTTCTGGAAGTGATGTTGATGGTAGGAGATTGATAGGAATTTGCCGTAGATTCAATTATACTTATTCAGAATTCAAGATTAATGGAACTACGAGAGGTAATAACGTTTTAGCTTTAAATGATTCTTCAGATTTAAATAATCAAACAGCAGAAGGAACTGTT
>Ga0315535_1001860_pt1 | contig 13845 bp, 13 predicted proteins | sample SalMarSW160220MG_2_FD_203092 | JGI IMG/M metagenome (GOLD analysis project Ga0315535, IMG submission 203092) | Salt marsh sediment microbial communities from the Plum Island Ecosystem LTER, Massachusetts, United States - Salt Marsh Sediment SW1602-20 ...
CAATAACAAGTTCTGCCTGGGGCTGGTCAATCTTGACGTCAATAATAGGGGGGAAGGCAAACAAACCGCTCTGCATGGCCTTGAGTTGAATCTGCCCGGCAAAGGAGAGGATCTGTTCCGATTCAGCCGTGGAGGCTATGATAAACTCAACGGGAAACTGACCGCCCCCGGGAAGCGCCGGCGGTGTTACCGGAAGCACTCGAACTCCGGGAATGGCATGTAATTTTTGCTGTACTTCAGGCAAAATCTGAAAAATCGTTCGTTCTCGTTCGCTCCACGGGACGGTGGCCATACCGCCGAATCCGGAGGAGGGCATGGTCAACTGAAACGTGTGATCCGTCTCCGGTATACTGAAGAAAATCCGGTTCACCGCGGCTGCAGACTGACTGGTCTGGTCAAGGGTCGCGTTGGCCGCGGCATCAATGATGCCGAAAATCACCCCCTGATCCTCAGAGGGTGCAAGTTCTACCGGAGACATGATAAACATGGGGATGGTGAGCACACTGACTACTAACCATACCATATAGACCGCCGGCCGGGCGTTAAGGGTGACATCCAGCAATCGTCCGTATGCGTTTCTGACACGGCTGAACACCCGGGAAATTCTTCCGGCCAGCCCGTGTTCTTCGATCCCCGGTTTCAGTAATTTGGATGCCATCATCGGAGAAAGCGTCAGGGCCACCACACCGGAAATGGTCACCGCACCGGCAAGGGTAAACGCGAATTCCCTAAAAAGAGTTCCGGTAAGTCCTCCCTGCAAAGCGATAGGAATATAGACCGCTGCAAGGGAAACCGTCATGGCAATGATAGGGCCGACAAGTTCACGGGCCCCCAGTATTGCGGCATCAAAGGGCGACAGTCCTCTTCTCAGATGCCGTTCCACATTTTCCACCACCACGATGGCGTCGTCCACCACAAGCCCAACGGAAAGTACGATGGCAAGCAGGGTGAGCAAGTTAATGGTAAAGCCAAACACCTGCATCAGAAACACCGCGCCGATAAGAGACAGAGGAATGGCCACCACAGGGATTAATACGGATCGAAAGGAACCGAGAAATAGAAAAATAATAATCACAACAATGAGCAGGGTATCCCCCAGCGTTTTGGTCACCTCTCGAATGGCATCTTTGATGTATTTCGTGCCATCGTAAGCAACGCTCGCCTCCATGCCTGTGGGGAGTTCCTTTTGGATGCCTTGCATCTGGACACGAATCCGGTTAATGACATCAAGGGAATTGGCGTTCGGCAGGGGCCAGATGCCCATAAACACAGCGGTTTGTCCTGAAAAACGCACTTCTGTATCATAGTCTTCCGCCCCCAACACGATGTCTCCAATATCCTCAAGTCTTATAATCGCGCCATCCTGCTGCCGAATAACCAGCCGTTTGAATTCTTCCACAGAGCGCAGATCCGTATCGGCGGTCAGATTTACCTGAATCAACGCTCCTTTGGTGCGGCCCACCGCGGCAAGGTAATTGTTGGCAGTCAGGGCACGTCTGACCTGAACCGGGCTGATATTGAACGCAGCCATTCGATCGGGTTTCAGCCAGATGCGCATGGCAAATGTCCTGCCGCCAAGAATATCGGCCCGTTGCACCCCTTCTACCGCAGAGAGTCGGGGTTGCACCACACGCACCAGGTAGTCGGTGATCTCATTTTGCATCAGCACATCGGAAGTAAAACTGAGATACGATGAGGCAAACCGGCTCTCAGCCGATTCTACATTGATGATCGGAACCTCTGCCTCCGGGGGCAAATCGTTTCGAACCTGGTCCACCTTGGAACTGATTTCAGAAAGTGCCTGGATGGGATCGTAATTGAGTTTCAAGCGAATGTTGATGGTGGATCGGCCCAATGCGCTTTGAGATTCAATATATTCAATGCCGTCGGCCGCGGCAATGGCCCGCTCTAAAGGGGTGGTAATAAATCCTCGGACAAGGTCGGCGCTTGCACCCACATAAACCGTGGTGACCGTAACCGCAGAGTTCTCGCTACGGGGATACTGGCGAACATTAAGCGACCGAATCGCCTGCAAGCCGGCAATAATAATCACAAGATTGACCACCATTGCAAGGACCGGGCGTCGGATAAACAGATCCGTGAGTTTCATGGTTTACATATAATAATAAAAAAAACAGTTAAAATTCATTTGGGTTGCGTACTTTTGGATTATGCATCCGCCGGTTTAGGCATTTGTTTGAATTCAGGTGACAGGGTGTTGTCTATGACAACGGCCTGGCCGTTTCGAAGCTTAAACACGCCGGTACTGACCACTGTGTTCCCCTGTGTGAGCCCTGAGATAACCGAGACAAAGTCCCCGCGTTTTTCTCCCAAACGTACGAACTTTTGGTTCAGCACCAGGCCGGACGATTTTTTTGAATCATTTTTTTGCTCCTCAACCACAAACACGGAGTCTCCATAAGGCGCATACAGCACTGAGGTGGCGGGAATGGTGACCACCTCAATCCGGTCCGGCAACACCACCGACACGTTCACGTACATACCGGGGCGAAGCCGCTCTGCCGGGTTTTCCACGGTTGCCTGAATCCGAATGTTTCGGGTAGCAGCATCAACCTGGGGGTTTATGGCTGTAATTTTTCCGGAAATCACCTGTCCTGGAAACGCATCAATGGTCAGTCGAATGGTCAGACCCGGGGGCACCTGGGCCACCCGTTGCTGGGGCAACAGAAAATTCACATAAATGGGATCCAGAGACTGGAGCGAAACAATCTCATCCCCCTCATTGAGCGTTTGCCCCAGGTTCACCTGGCGGATACCGAGACGGCCGGAAAATGGGGCTCGAATGGTCTTCTTCCCGATAACTGCACGAATGTTATCCGCCTGGGCCACCGCCTGTTTATACTGTGCATCAGCGTTATCAAAATCAGATTGGGATACGGTTTTATTGGCCGTAAGTTTTTTTGTGCGCTCAAAGTTTATTTTTGCGAGCGCCACCTGAGCCTCGGCCGAGCGCAACTGCGCCGATTCAACAGACGTATCCTGCTGTACCAGGAGATCACCCGCTTTCACCATGGTGCCCGGTACAAAGGCGATATGCACCACTTTTCCCGTAAGTTCCGCGGTAACCACCACGCCTTGCACGGCTTCCAGGGACCCGACGGCGGTTAACAAAGACTCCCATGAGTCATTTTTGGCCATGGCCGTTGTAACAACTTCCGGCGGCGGCACAAAACTGTCCCCATGGGCGATCATCCGTCTGATTTGAAGGCCTTTAATCCCGGCCAACCCCCCAATCAAAACAATTATTCCAATCAAAGTGATAATTATTCGTTTTACCATAACTATAGTTTTTTTACCGGCCCCTTGTGTCCGGCCCTTTTTTTTGATGTTCCACCCAGTTTTGTCAGATTAACAATTCCACAGCAAAACCAACCCCTGGCAGCAACGTATATCAAATCCAGCTTTCGCGAAAATAATTAAAGATACTAAATTTGATGAGGACATTCAAGGGAATTGCACGTGATTCTTCCAATATGCCTTACAAGAAAAATTGTCCGCCCCCTTCTGGAAGCAACTTCGAAACAGAATCAAGGGCCAAAAAGTGATTGATTAACATATGAAACTTGTTGTAAATTTAAACAATTAATTCACATGACAATAAAAAAACAATTAGAAATCAAAGGAGGAAGTAATGAAAAGAGTATTTATTCCGGTATTGACGGTGAGTCTGCTGCTCATGGCGCATTTTGCCTTTGCTCAATGTCCGTCTGCTCGAGATCGCAATTTAATTCTTACCGATGGCATGGCCGAGGTTACGGGCCAAAATGATTCGGCCAGGATCTCCGTTGCGGTTGTAACCCAGGGGCGAAATTTGGAGCAGGTTAGCTCAGAAAATGCAGACAAAACCAAAGCGGTCATACAGAGTGTCAAAGGTTTGAACATTAAAGATCTTAAACTGAAAACTTCGGATTATCGCGTTACGCCCCAAAGGGATTATAAAGCCAGGCCGCCCAAAATTAACGGGTATGAAGTACACAATGCCATTGAAATTACGCTGGAAGGATTTAATCCCGAGCCTTTATCCAAGAATGTTTCCATGATGATCGGGAAAGCTCTTGAGAGTGGTTCCAACAATATTAATCAGATTCAATTTTACATTAAAAATAAATCAGCATTAGAAAAGCAAGCCTTAAAACAATCAACTCAGGAAGCCATGGATCGGGCGAGAACTCTGGCCGAGGCAGCGGGCGTAAAGTTAAAACGAATTGTTTCACTCAGCACCCAGCCGGTTCACATACCGACCCGGCAACATCTGCTTCGAGCAGCCGGAATGAAGACCGAAGCCTCAGCAGCACCGCCGATTGAGATAGGAGAAAGCCAAATTCGCGTTCAGGTAAGCATTGCATATGAAATAGAATGAGAAAAAGGGGGGGCAAGCGAAGCCGCTCGGCTTTTTGTGTCGGCACGAGAATTAGCCTTGTTTGATGTTCCATCTATTTGATGCCATTGTAGTAGCGTGATGGACCGCTCCAGATGTCCCAATTGCTTTCCTGAAAAATAGATTTGCAGCTACTAACGGTTTCACCTCTGCCTTGTTCTGTCTTTTCCTCAATATCTCGGGGGTTGGCTCCGACTTCTGCCCAGAAGAGATTTGCCCCGGCGATCGCGCCTAAAGTACAAGGCTCATGCGTACAGTTGCCCATCACAGATTGTGGCATTCCCAATCTGGTAACAGCGACTATTTGGGCCATACGCATCTCGTTGATTACTCCGCGTTTGGCTATCTCGGTTCCAGGTATGGGGATCCGTCTGGCTGCACCGCTGTATGAGGGATCGAAGGAGGCCGTGAATTCTATCATCTCAGCCAGCTCCTCGTTTGTGTGTTCCGGCCCCACAGGTTCGACGCATGTGCCCACCTCAAGCCCGGCTTCCTTGAAGTTGCTGATACTTTGTTTTCTCTTTTCCACTGAAAGGCTGGTGTCCTTTCCCTCGCGCAGGCGAACGGCGTGATAAACGCCGGAAAAGCCCGCCTTTTTGAGCCTGATTGCATCCTTGTGCGACTGGTCTCCGACGTTAGCGATCAATGTTGTTTCGGGCTTCAGGTTCTTTCTAACCTCCCTCGACATTTCTATGAAGCGTTCAAACGGGTACTTGGCCGTTGACATTATGAATACAGCATTCGCGCCGTCACTCTCAAACTGGCGGGCATAGGCCACGGCCTGCTCCGGGGTCAGCTCTGTCGTCACGCTGAAGATACCATTGATCTTAGCGAAAGAGCAGAACAGACAGTTGCAACCACACGGTGCGAGATTGATTGCAAATTGAGCATGGACTTCGGCCTTGCCGCCTGACAGCTCTTTCGAAACACGGGTCGCCTCAGCCATGACCATGTAAGTTTCAGCAGAATCCGGCGCCAGGCTAAGCAGGTAGACAAGTTCTTCTCGTGACAGCACATCGCCCGCTCGCGATTTCTTTATTAGTTCGTCGATATGCACTGTCTATCACCTTTTTAAATATTATAACTTTATGATTATATAGAGAAAATAATGCGGTTACGGCTGATATTGGCATTGAAAATGCGTCTTGCAGCATAGAAAAGTATTGGAATATAATGAGTTAAAATATATTTAATTTTATTTTGCATATTACTAATGAATTTAAGGAAAAATCCAAATGTCTTACCTAACCTTACTCCAGTAAAATTATTTGTCAAGGATTTTAGGCCATTAAGAATGATTGATAAATTTAACAAAACCAAACAATTTCAAGGGTATTTGCACCTATGTTTCTTATAACCTGTTAACATCTTGACAATATTTAATATAAATGAGATAGGAGATAAGCTTTTCAACATTCAATACCATTCATATCCATAGGAGAAACACACCATGGCACTTACAAAAGCTCAGATCGTAGAAACAATCTGCAATCAGATCGGTTTTACCCAAAAAAGATCATCAGAAATCGTAGAAACCCTCCTCGAAATCATCAAAAGCACACTGGAATCCGGTGAGGATGTGTTGATCTCTAATTTTGGCAAATTTTGTGTCAAGCACAAAGGTGAAAGAAGGGGCAGGAATCCAGCCACCGGTGAGGCCATGATGTTGGCACCCAGAAAAATTGTTACATTTAACTGCTCCGGTAAGTTGAGGGATAGGATCGATGGATAATAACTGCTTGGTTTATTTCACAGAATCAGGTCGAATTTACCATACAGAGCCGTCTCTGATATTGTTCGCATAACATTTGGTTTTTGTAGGTTTAAATGTGTATTCCTAGTTTTTTAAAAATAACAAATAATTAGCTTGCTTTTTTCTAAATTAAAGATTATTATATATGAAATCAATTAAGTCCTGTTTAATCTGTGGGACGGTTTATCTCTGAAGGAAAAATCCATTTGTCAAAGTGGCACCCTCCAGTTTGAGACATTGAAAATTATTACGAAAGGAGGATGTTATCATGACCAATGGAACTGTAAAGTGGTTTAACGACCGAAAAGGGTTCGGATTCATTGAGCAGGAAGACGGATCGGATGTGTTTGTTCATCATTCAGCAATCAATGCAGACGGTTTTAAATCCCTCAATGAAGGCGATAGAGTTTCCTTTGATATAGAGCAAGGACAAAAAGGTCCTTCCGCTGCAAATGTCACTGTGATTTAACCTTATGTTCTGAATAAAAAGGGCATTCCTTCTAATATTGAGGGGATGCCCTTTTGTTTGGTTTGAATTTATACCTTCACAATTCACTATCATCAGACCTTAAACCTCAAAAAAGTTCGTTCATAGCTCCTTATTATTGTTGTCAATATCAATAATAACAGCCAAGGAGGTAACAAATTGGCAAGATCAAATCATCAATTTAATAAACGTCAAAAAGAATTGGCAAGGAAGAAAAAGAAAGAACAAAAGAGACAACGCAAACTGGATAAAAATACTATAAAATCAGAAGAATTAGAAGAATCAGAAGAATTAGAAGAATCAGAAGAATTAGAAGAATCAGAAGAATCAGAAGAATCGGAAGAATCAGAAGAGAATCCAAATCTGTCCCAGTATGAAGGAGAGAATCTATAAGCATAGAAACCGGATGAAAAGGAGAAAAGATATGCGTCAAAAATATGTGATTTCTCGACATGGCATCAAAAATAAACTCAAAATCAGGGAATATGCAATCATCAACAAAAATATGAAAAAGGTGGCGTCTTCAATGCTGCAAAAGGAAAATTATTCATTTCTCTGCGAAGAAACCTATGAAAGTGAGATGATCGTGAGTTCCATCTCCAAAGGAATGAACGCCTTGGTTGCAATCCTTCGGACTCACAATATATTTCCCATCGAACCATATTGCACCAAAATCGCCGAATCAGTTATGGGGTTATACAATTCATCCGAAGACGGTTCGGTGGAGCTGTTTTTTGACGACATCGATTTGGTATCCGTTTGATATGGTTTCATTTCAAACTATTGACTTATTATTATGAATGGATTAATTAAAGACTATATTAATTCTACCATTCACTACTTGTGTATATTTCTGGTATTTATTTTGGAGAAAGTGACCTCCCGAGCATTTGCACAAGATATAAGTAAAGGAAAAACTTTAGATGGAAGGTTATGTCAAATCGTACAGTGAAAAAAAGGGCTATGGTTTTATACACACTGAAGAACATGGGGACGTTTTTGTTCATAAATCGGGCATCAAGGAATTTGGACATTTCGGTTTACAAGAGGGTGACCCTGTAACTTTTGAATTAAGAGAAACCTCTAAAGGCATACAAGCCACCAACTTAAAGCCTATCAAATCCTATTAATTTGGAAACGCACAACACTTTTCTATTTAATACTTGCCATTGGCAATGGAGTGCAGCATCTTGCGAATAAAGATAGATCGTTTGCTTAAGTCAGAGGCCTTCATTTCTTTCTTTTATCGATTAATTTTATTTTATTCGTGGACACTTCGTTTAAAGATTGAAAATGATAAAGACTGGATGGATTATAGAAGAAATGGCGGTGTGGTTTTGCTTTGCACTTGGCATCAACAATTTTTTTCCGCTATTTTCCCTTTTAAAAATTATAAAACCTTTAACCCAAGTATCATGATTAGTCAGAGCAGAGACGGTGAAATAGTCGCCAAGATAGCTTTGCGTAATGGCTGGAATCCAATTCGGGGTTCTTCTTCAAAAGGTGGTATGGAGGCTTTAAAGAAAATAATTGCTAATTTAAAAGAGAAAAAACTTGCAGCCCATATTGTAGATGGACCTAAAGGGCCTTCAGGTATTGTTAAACCTGGTGTAATCCGTCTAGCACATGCAGCTAATGCCGTAATTGTTCCTTTTTCTGTTTCTGCAGAAAAAGCATGGTATTTCAACAGTTGGGACAAATTTTTTCTGCCAAAACCATTTAGTAAGGTGTTTCTTCGTTTTGGGAAAATGATCAAATTTGATAGAGTAAAAGACAAAGAGATCTTTGAACGGCAAAGAATGAGACTTGAAGAACTTATGCTTCCTGCGCTGATTGATTAATAGCCATTAACCGAAAATGGAGAGCTGTATTTGTTAAATCGAAGTATATCATAATGGCGCATCGTGCAGGACATTCACAACTCAAAATTAATGTCATCTATATCCTGTTTTCTCCCTGCTGATATCATTCGCGCCACGCAAAAATTCGTAACACCAAGATATCTCACAACATCAGCCCCGGAATAACCGAGTTCCCTGACACCATCCACGACACTTATGAACGTGCCCAAAATCCTGCACGAAAGCCCCAGTTTAATTTTTCAATCTTTCAAAAAGATCCCTGTGGTCCATAATAATTAATAAATAAAATGCGATCCTATTGTGTTTCTCTATAAATTTATTTGTTAGGAATTTTAAACAATTAGGAATGATTGTCAAATATAGCAAAACCGAATCTTTTCAATTAAATTTGTATCTTTACTTCATATAACCTATTAAAATCTTGACAGAATCTAAGACAAATGAGATGTTGGCACCCAGGAAAATCGTTACATTTAACTGTCCCGGTAGGTTGAGGGATGGGATTAATCCAAATTAAGACGAAAGGTTTAATGAAATGCTATCCAAATTCGGCAATGAAGTTTTATTGCATGGGCCTGATGCACTTTTACCGCAGAACCTGAATAATGAATGGTTAGATATCCTACAAAAGATGGCCGGGGATTTTTTAGATGCAAGTTATGATCCTGAAGAATGTAAAAAGCCGGAGGATGTTGCGGATCTAATTCTATCCATCTGTGTATCAGAAATATTAAGATTCCAACATACTGATAAAGCTGATATTTCTATTGAGGCAATGTTGGAAAATACCACAATCTATTCCGTATCGTTACTTATTGAGGCCGTTGAGAGGGAATCCAATATCGGAATAGAACAACCCACACTTGAAGATATTCTGTCTTGGGACAGAATAATTAGAATGAGAAGAACCAACCCGAAATTTGTTGAAGCTCTTGAGAAAGCATGTATTTTAATAATTCCGGAACAAGCTTCTTCTAAAGAATAAATCTTATTGGTTTACGTTCGAAAGCCGAAGAGCTGATTGAAATCCCGCGTGAGAATCCTTATACGACTCCCCCGCAATTTGAAAAGCTGTTAGGTGATCTATCCGGGGCCTTGTCCCGTCGAATAAACATACAACACCGGTTGGTCTGTCAGATTATAGATGATGAAAAAGTAGTTAAAGTAATCAGGATGTGGACTCATTATGAATAGCTTGCCATAAACAGCGGATTAACTCTGATCCAAAAGACTTGCGCCTTTTGTCCAAGTTATCCGATCGTTATTTGCATATAAATAAGTCTTGAAATGAACAAAACCCCCGAACAAAAAGCAAGAGACAACATAGACAGAATGCTTGAACGGTCCGGCTGGGCAGTTGTTGACAAGAATGCAATCAACTGGACCCTCGGTCCGGGGGTTGCGGCTCGGGAATATCAGACCGATGTGGGTCCTGCCGACTATGTCCTGACCTATCCACCGTTCGGTAAAAAAGCAGCATTACGATCACCAATGGCAAGGGGAAACAGGAAAAGGAAGAGCTGAGATACAACCGCCAGGACTTCTGGGCCACACCTCGAACAAGCAGCTCAATTTTGTTCAGCACGTCCGCACCATGCTCAAAACCACGAGCCAGGCGGCCGTGGTCGTTCCGGACAATGTGCTGTTTGAAGGCGGGGTTGGCTCTTAAGTCAAACTCCGCCTTTTTATATTTTACCCCCGCGTGCCTGTAATGCGGAAATCCTTAATCATAGATCTAATGCGAAGCAGTGTTTAACAGGGCAACTCATTTGATTTTTTGACATAAAAATACAATAAAACAGCGTTTAAGGACTAAAAAGGGATATCGTCATCCTGTTTGTCCGGAGGTGACGGGGCCGATGATTCCGAAGTAGGAGGTCTGTATGTATCGGCGGAATCTCTGGTCCCGAGAAATTGTACATCAGATGCAATAATTTCGGTGGTGTATCGGGTAACGCCGTCTTTTTCCCAGGACCGGGTTTGTAACTTGCCTTCTACGTAAACCTGCCTCCCCTTTGACAGGTATTCGCCGCATATTTCACCCAGTCTTCTCCAGGCAACAATACGATGCCATTCGGTGCGCTCTTTCTTTTCGTTGGTTGCTTTATCCGTCCATTCGTCAGACGTAGCGATGCTAAAATTGGCGACGGCAGTTCCGTCCGGTGTATAACGAACTTCAGGATCTCTTCCAAGATTGCCGATCAGGATGACTTTGTTGATTCCCGCCATGTTGTACCTCCATTTTTTTTAAGACCTTTGATAAAGCGGTTATAAAATAAAATTTCTGTTTCATAGATATAAACAACCGGTTATAATGTCAAGATAATCCAACGCCAGGCTAAACGCATTTGAATCCCCATACACGGAGAACGCTCCGCGACGGCGTGTATTTCTTTCCAATCCACTGAAACTTGTGTAAGACCTTTGCAAAACGCCCCCTTTTGCTCAATTCCTTCGCTTGCCCCGTGGAATGCGAAGCCTATTTCTCTGGGGTGGTTAAAATTTTCGCCTTCCTTGGCCTTGAACCCCGGTTAAATAATAAAAACGGATTTAACTGGGCAGGCAAAATTGAACATTTTTCAAAAGTCTTTGTGATTAAGCACCCGTAAGCCCGAGCCGCGCCCAAGTTATTAACAACAATTTGTCGCTAAAATATACCATTGATTTTTTTAGTCATAGCTCCATTCGTCTCGGGTTAACGCTTGCTAAAGCCCTTCAAACAGTCAGTCGGTTTCCAAGAGAAACACGCCGTCGCTACGCTGCACCGAAATCAAACATGTTTACCCTGAATCCGACGCCGAAAAATATTGAAAGACAATCGACTATAAAATAGCCTGCACAGTTGATGTGATAATCGTGTTAAATAGATATTCTCATTGACAGTAAAATTTAACTATATAATATCAGATCGAAAAATTTACAGTAAAAAATCCGGATCTGTCTGAAAGGAGAAGCATGATACATTTAAAGTCGGTTGATCTTAAAAAAGAAAAAGTGGCAGCACTGGTTATTCCTGTTTGTGAGGACAAAACTGTTTTTGACGACGAAATTATAATGTCTCTTATAAGAAAAGCAAAGAAATTTAAGGAGTTCAAAGGTGATAAAAATGATGAGGTTACCTTTTACGACCTGACCGAGGTTAAAGCTGAAAGGGTGATCTTTATAGGGCTTGGAAAACTTGAGAAAATCGACAGGGAGGCCATGCGTGCCGCAACCGGCAACGCAGTAAAGGCATTGATCAAGAAAAAACTTACCCATGTTTTGATAGCTGTTCCTGTGGCAGAAAAAATCAATATGGAAATGACGTCTGTGCTTGAGGCAATGCTGGAAGGCGCTTATTTGGGAAATCATATTTTTGATAAATACAAAAAAGAAAAACAGCATACCCCGGTTAAACAGATCGGTTTTCTTGTCAAATCTGATGAAGCCAGAAAGTACGGCCGGTTGTTGTCACGAGTTCACACCATTTGCCAGGGAGCTATTCTTGCAAGAGAGTGGGTCAATACGCCGTCTAACGACAAAAGACCCGAACGTTTCGCCAGGTCCATTGTTGCGCTGGCCAAAAAAGAGAATCTCAAGGTAACCGTGATGGGTGAAAAAGAGTTGAAACAGAAAAAATTCGGCGCAATAATGGCGGTTGCGGCCGGAAGCCGGAACAAGCCCAGAATGGTAATCCTGGAACATAATCCAAAAGGGTCTAAAAAAGCAGTTGTGCTTGTGGGAAAAGGTGTAACGTTCGACTCGGGCGGTATCAATCTGAAGCCTTCTTCAGGTATGGAAGAAATGAAACTGGATATGTCCGGTGCGGCTGCAGTTGCCGCTACACTGATCACCGCAGCAAAGCTTAACTTCGGATTTAGAGTTATCGGCATCCTTCCTATTGTTGAAAATATGCCGTCCGGAAATGCTTCCCGCCCGGGAGACATTATCAAAACCTATGATGGAAAAACCGTGGAAATAGGGAATACCGATGCTGAGGGAAGACTGATATTGATTGATGCTATCTCTTATGGAATTGAGAAATATAAACCCCAGACCCTCCTTGACATGGCTACGCTGACCGGAGCCTGTGTTGTGGCTCTGGGTGAAAAGATCGCCGGGACTTTTTCTTTTGATGATAAATTGGCAGAAGATATTATTTTGTCCGGCCAAAAGACCCATGAACGCTGCTGGCGGCTGCCGCTGACTGAAGACTATAAAGAACTTTTTAAAAGCGATTTCGCTGATCTGAATAATGTGGGCAGCACCCGTTATGGTGGCGCTATCACCGCTGCCTTGTTCCTCTCGGAATTTGTTAAAAATACCCGCTGGGCCCATATCGATATTGCAGGTCCGGCTTACACCAAAAAAGAATCTGCATACTGCGGTCCTGGCGGCACAGGCTTTGGTGTCCGGCTGCTTTGCGATTTGCTGGATAAGTTGTGATGAGTTATTTTTTTCGTGGTCCTTAATATCACGACTGATCTTTTATCAACGCGTTCGCAATGTTGATGTCATAGGTCTGCTTGGGTTTAAAATCCTTTCCTTTATGCATATGCGTGGCTTGCAATATGGCGTCGTAGGGTAACCATCCGTGCTCCTTCCAGAGCTTGGGATCGTCTTGATTCCATAACCGGAATTCAATGATATCCGCTTGTTTCCGAACATACATGCGAATCCGTTTGTTTTGAGGAAAAGGATAATAATAAAGGCCTCTTTTATCTTTCATGAATGGTTCTCCAGTTCTATAAATTTATCACCTTTTATTTGTAATAGATAAAGTTTTTTATGGGCATTGCCGGTATGATCAAAGGAAGTTGTCCCTGTTACCCCCTGAAAGTCTTGAAGGTTCATTATTTCATTTTTTATTTCACTTCTGGATTGAATATCATTTCGGCTGACCAGGTCAAACAATATCATGGCCGTATCATAAGCCACCGCTTCAATAAATCCGGGTTTTTCATGGAAAGTTTCCTCAAACATTTCCACAAAATCCTTTACTTTTTGTGAATTGCTTCCGGCAAAAAAACCATCGGCCATTATAGCGCCCTGGATAAATTGTTTCGCCATTTCGATGAGGCGCTCGGAATGCCACAGGTTGGTTCCGAAAAGATGTACCCCCACAACATCGTAAAAAGCAAGCTGGGGTATTAGGAGCCCTGATGTGGTGGGGCCGTCAGGAATAAAGACGGCCTCAAAATCAAGAGCAGGTTCAGGAAGTGAATTTTCAGTTTTTTCTTCGAGTAGTTCCGGAAGCTCGATTTGGGTTTGCGCAAGTTTTTTTATGGATTCGGCAAAATCTGTTTGGCCAGGGTGATAAAGTTGGGCCCTGATAACTTCTCCTCCATAAGCTTCGAGTTCATCC
>Ga0315535_1001863_pt1 | contig 13834 bp, 13 predicted proteins | sample SalMarSW160220MG_2_FD_203092 | JGI IMG/M metagenome (GOLD analysis project Ga0315535, IMG submission 203092) | Salt marsh sediment microbial communities from the Plum Island Ecosystem LTER, Massachusetts, United States - Salt Marsh Sediment SW1602-20 ...
TCGTCACGACGTAACCGAAGCAGCCCTGCGGGTGGTTGACTTCGAACGGCTCCACGCGCGCACCGTCCATGTCGACTCCGCTTTCGAGCTGAACATAGTCTATCCGGGCGGTGAGCGCATCGTGAGGGATGGGGCTGAAAGGATCCAGTAGCTGGCCGCTGAAGACCGATTCGACGCCCTTCCGGCCGTAGATGCGGAGCCTGGTCTCATCGTAATAGGCGGGCTTGAAGAAGGGAAGCCCGTGGATATGGTCCCAGTGGAAGTGCGAGAGGAAGAGGTGCAGCGGCGCCGCCGAAAGGAGTCCGTCCTTCGACAGACGGTTCCCGAGACCTATGATACCGGTCCCCGCATCGAGGAGAATGCGCCTGTGCGAAGGCAGGCAGATTTCGAGACTCGATGTATTCGTGCCGAACCGGATTTTCTCTCCGGAGGAGCATGGCACGCTCCCCCTCGTGCCCCAGAAGGTGACCTTCACGGTTTCAGCCATGGGAAAGGGGTAACACAAAAGTCGAATTCGGGTCAACACGTGGGGCCTGCGGCCCGCCCGACGGACGGGCCGCAGGTGCGTTCGCTCTTATCAGAATGGGAAGCCCTTGTAATCGACCTTTATTAGGGCGTCCCTGAGTGCCGTTTCGAGAATCTGAAGGCACGCGGCGGCCTGTGCCCGATCGATGATGAGAGGGGGGCAGAGGCGCAGCGTATTCGGACCGCATCCGAGGACCAGGAGGCCCTGGCTAAAGCACCCCTCAACCACGGCGTCCCTCAGTTCGGGGTAGCGTTCCTTCTTTACGCGCTCCCTGACGAACTCGATGCCGATCATCAACCCCTTTCCGCGCACATCGCCTATGACCTCGTACTTGGGCATCAGTTCCTTGAGCCCGGACATGATGTACTCGCCCTGTTCGGCGGCATTCTGCATCAACCCCCCCTCGAGCAGGTCGAGAGTTGCGAGGGAGGCGGCGCAGGCGACGGGATTGCCTCCGAAGGTTGACGCGTGGCTTCCGGGCGGCCAATCCATAATTCGATCGGACGCAACGCAGGCGGAGAGCGGAAGGCCGGAAGCGATGCCCTTTGCCAGCGTCGTGATATCCGCCGTCACGCCGAAATGCTCCAGGGCGGTGAACTTGCCCGTCCGGCCCACACCGGCTTGTACTTCGTCGTCGATGAGGAGAATCTCGTACTTGTCGCAGAGTTTCCGCAATCCGCGGATAAAGTCGACGGAGGGCACGACGTATCCGCCCTCGCCCTGTATGGCCTCCACCACGATCGCCGCCACTTCGTCCGGAGGCGCAATGGTCTTGAAAACCGTATCCTCAATGTAGCTCAGGCACTCCATGCCGCACTTGCCGTAACTCTGGCCGAAAGGGCATCGATAGCAGTACCCGTAGGGCACGTGGGCGACGCCGTCCATGAGCGGAAAGAAGCCGTTCTTCTGTGTCGCCTTGCTGGCGGTCAGCGACAACGCCCCCGTGGTGCGGCCGTGGAAAGCGCCGTGGAACGCGATGAACCTCTTGCGCTTAGTGTGGTACTTGGCCAGCTTTATGGCGCATTCGATCGCCTCGGCTCCAGAGTTGCCGAAAAAGACGCGCTTGGTGCCCCTGCCCGGTACGAGTTTGGAGATGCGTTCGGCGGTGTTTGCCTGCCCCTGATAATAGAAGTCCGTCCCGCTCATGTGTATCAGCTTTCCGGCCTGGTGCCTGATGGCTTCTACGACCTTCGGATGGCAATGCCCCGTTGATACGACGGCTATCCCCGCTGCAAAGTCCAGAAAGAAGTTGCCATCCGGATCCTTGACCACGGCACCCGAGGCCTCGTCCGCCACGAGAGGATAACCCCTCGTGTATGAAGTGGATACGTACTGGCCGTCCTTCTGGATGACGGCCTTGGCCTTCGGCCCAGGCAGTTCGGTCACTATTTTCGGCAACCGCGGAAATTCGCTCATCTGCATGCCTCACTTTCTTCTTTTATTCGCGGCCTTTCCCGAAAGGAACGGCCGCCCCCAATAGTACCCGGCAGGCGGCTAGACGCCGCCGGCAATGTCCTTTCTGGAGAAACACCCGTCGAAATGGATGCGTCCGGCCGCCGCATAAGCCGAATTGCGTGCCTCACCGACGGTCCTGCCGAGTGCCGTGACGTTCAGAACCCGCCCGCCGGACGTGACTGTGCCCTCTTTCCGGATGGTCGTACCCGCATGGAAAATGACCACTCCATCCGTGCCTGACGCCGGCTCCAATCCCGAAATGACCTTTCCTTTGTCGTAGGCACCGGGGTACCCCTCGGAACAGAGAACGACCGTTACGGCGGCATCGTTCTTCCAGCCTACCGCGCAACCCGCGAGATCGCCTCGAACACACGCCATGGCGATCTCGCACAGGTCTCCGTCGAGAAGCGGAAGAACCACCTGCGTCTCCGGATCTCCGAACCTGCAGTTGAACTCGAGGACCTGAGGCCCCTGGTCGGTGAGCATGAGCCCGGCGTAAAGCACGCCCTTGTAGGGATGACCGTCGGCCGCCATTCCCGCAACGGCCTGGCGAACGATCACCTCCAACGCTTCCTCTACCTGATCCTGCGTCATGCGGGCCGACGGACAGTAGGCGCCCATGCCGCCCGTGTTCGGGCCGGAGTCTCCGTCACCGACCCGCTTGAAGTCGCGTGCCGGCGGCATCGGCACGATCGTCTCTCCGTCGCAGAAAACCATGAGGGACGCTTCTTCGCCGTGAAGGAAACTCTCGACGAGCATGAGATCGCCCGCACAGCCGAATGCCTTCTTGACCATTACGGTGACCGCGGCATCAAGCGCTTCCTCTCTGTCGGCGCATATGAGAACGCCCTTGCCGGCGGCCAGTCCGTCCGCCTTTGCGACGAGAGGAAAGGGTCCATCGTACTTTTTCAAATAGGCGATCGCGGCCTCCGCCGAGTCCCAAACGGTGAAGGGGGCCGTAGGAATGCCGTGTCTCACGCAGAATTTCTTGGAAAAAACCTTCGACGACTCGATCCTCGCAGCGGCCATGGAGGGACCGAAGCACGCCATACCGCGCTTCGCGAGTTCGTCGGATAGACCGTCCGCCAGAGGTACCTCCGGTCCCACGAACACCAGATCCACGCGCTCTTCGGAAGCAAACCGGACGAGTTCGTTCACATCCTCCGCTTTGATGGGAACGCGGTCCGCCACGCCCTCGCAGCCTCCATTGCCCGGGGCCCAGCTTATTCGGTCCACCATGGTCGATTGTGCGAGTTTCCAGGCAATGGCGTGTTCGCGGCCTCCGCCGCCGACGAGCAGAACGTGCATTGTCCCTCCTCTGCAGACTCGAAGCTGTATTGTATGGCCTGAGGTCTTTTGGGTCAACAACTTATGAGGGAAATGCGGCAATGAGGGGATATTGACTCAACGCGCCGTCACGACCCGGTTGCGGCCCTTCTGCTTGGCGCCGTACAGCGCCTCGTCGGCGCCCTTGATGAGGCCGGAGGGAGTCGAGAATGGATGCGGGAAGGACGCCACGCCGATACTGATCGTCACCGGTGCCGGCAGGGTGACGCCGTTCCTTTGCATGGCTTCCACGGTCGTCCGCACCCGCTCGCCGGCCACAGCGGCCTCCTTGATGGAACACCCCGGAAGAATGGCCACAAATTCCTCTCCGCCGTACCGGCAGATCACGTCTATGTCCCTGAGGGAGGTGCGAATACCGCGGGATACCTCCTTGAGAACGAGGTCCCCCACCGGATGGCCGTAGGTGTCGTTGACGCGTTTGAAATGATCGATGTCCATGAGGAGGATCGCCACGGGCATGCCGCCCCTCTGGCTCCGGCTGAGTTCCTCTACGAAGCGTTCGTCAAAAAACCGGCGGTTGTATAGTCCGGTCAGCCCGTCCTTGATGGCATTTTCCTGGGTCTGCCTGTCGAAAAGGGAAAGCGTTACGAGGGCGGACACCTGGCTCACGAACCGGCTCGCCGCTTTCCGGCTCTCCTGCGTGAAGGGAAGATCCTCCCGACCGATGAGGCCGACAACTCCCAGCACATCGTCGCCCGAAAAGACGGGATGCAGATAGGCCAGGTTGCCTGGCGCAAAGGGTTCGCCCTTGAAGAGAATGGGCATGGCCGTCTCGCGGCTCGTCGCACCCTCCAGGTACAGTGGTTCACGCCCTTTTGTCATCACCCAGTAGGCCCACGTCTGCTTGTCGAGGTAGCGCAGATTATCGGGGCTGTTGAACCGCTTGGTGCCGAGATACGCGTAGTCGAACCTTGGAGCCTGGATGACGGCGAACCCGTACAGCGCCGGGAGTATGTCGAAGATGGCGTCGAGCGCAAGGCCGCAGATTTCATCCGGCCGTCTCTCCGCCGCAAGGAGTTCCAAACCGCGGGCGAGCCGTTCGTCCTGATCCCTCTGCTTTTCGACCGCGATGGCGTGGGCCGCATAGGTCTCCCAACCGTCGAGGATCTTTGAGCAGCGTCGCAACACCGCCATCTCCCTGTCCTCGAAGGGCCGGCCCGCCGCCTTGTGGCAGGCCAGAATCCCCCGGATCCTCCCGCGGTGTAACGCGGGCATGAGAGCGATGCTCACGTTTCCGGAGCGCCCCGACAGGTAGCCCAGTGCTTCCGGGTGCACGGACTCCGCCGTAATTTCCTTCTCGCCTTCAAAGGCGAGGGCGAGGAGCCCTTCTCTCTTTCCCACCCTCGGCGAGACCTTGAGCCCAGGGCTGGCGAGACAGACGCGCCAGCCCGCCTCCTCCGGCATGAGCATGACCGCTCCTTCCGCCGCCGTCACCTGACGTGTGAATCCGAGCAACTGACTTGAGAGGGCTTCCCAGTCGGGGGGCCTGTGGCCGTCAACCAGTTCGCGGCCGGGCTGCCATCCGCTTCCCGCCTGGGAACCTTCGGCCGCACCTGATCTGCGCCGCACGACAGCGAAGGTAACGCAGGCGCTGATGACAATTGCCAGCAAGGCGACCAATACCACAGTCAGCGGCGAAACCATCTCCATACACCCCATGCCGCGGCGCCCGCCGAGGCGCCCACCGCATCATGGTACCAGTCTACGATGTCCGGCAGGCGCTCCGGCACGAAAGCCTGGTGAACCTCGTCCAGAGCACCAATGATGACGGCCAGTGCACAAGCTCCCAGCAGGATGGACAACGAGGCACGGCCGCCCCTGCCTCCCTGCAGAGCTCTCGCAAGCAGCCATGCCAGCACGCCGTACTCCGGATAATGTAGTATATCGCCTGACAGCCCGGGAGGTATAGGGGGATGGGACATGTGCGACAGAAAGAAGATGAGGAGGCAGTAGAGAGCGGGGGGAAGCCAGAGACGAAAGGCGGGGCTTGGTTTCAATGCCCTGTCCAGAACATCAGGTAGGCGAACGCCAGCGAGCCCAGCACCATCCAGGCCAGCGTCTTGCAAACCGAAATGACGAAACTGTGCCTGTCCCGGTGGTTGAGGACCCCGAAGAAGAGGGCCACGAGCACCGAAAAAATCACAAGCGTGAGGAAGTGATCCCGGAATATCATTCCTTCCTGCCCACCACTATGTCGAAAGCATCCATTATCAGGAGCATATTCATGAGCCCCGCGGTCACGAGAAAGGTGTTGCCGTAGCCGAACATGACGTTCGCGACCTCGGTGGGGTTGAGGTTCCCCAAGCCCACCAGGCGCCCTATGAAGTATGGGGCGCCGAGTCCCACCTGCGCCACGGCGGCCAGTCTGTAGAGCCAGTTCGGAGCCGAGAAGGGAAAGAGCGCGCCGTCCAGGAGGAGACCGAACGCAAAGGTCAGACCGACGATGCAGAAAAAAGCCGCTGCCCGCCGCCTGCGGCCCAGGACCCAGTGCGAGAGTCCCGGAACCAGCAGGGTGGGCAACGAATAGGCAGCGGCTTTCCAGCTCGATGGTCTGGCCGGCATCCTACTCTTCTTTGACGACGTGCAGGCGCACCGTGGGTATCACCTCCTGGTGCAGCTTCACGCCGATCTCGTAGTCGCCGAGCCTCTTGATCGGCTCGTTCAGGATGAGTTTGCGCTTGTCGACGATGATGCCTTTTTGCTTGATCATTTCAGCGAGGTCGGTCACGGTGACCGAACCGTAAAGAACATCCTGATCGCCGGCGCGTTTTGCGACGGAAAGGTCGAGGCTGGAGATCTTCTCGGCCAGCTCCTGCGCCTCTTCTTTGGCCTGGAGCTGTTTGGTCTCGTACATCCTGCGCTCCTGCTGCAGAACCTTCTGGGCGCCGGGCGTATACCGCATGGCGATGCCCTTGGGGAGCAGGTAGTTGCGCGCGTAGCCGTCCTTCACATTTACGATGGCTCCGCGGGCGCCGAGGCCTTCCACGTTCTCTTTCAGTATGATCTTCATGCGGCCCTCCCTCGTCAATCCTGAGTGAAGGGCAACAGAGCGAGGTGCCGTGCCCGCTTGATGGCGGTGGTAAGTTGCCGCTGATGGATTGCACAGGTCCCGGAGATACGCCGGGGAACTATTTTGGCGCGCTCCCTCAGGTACCCGGAAAGAAGCTTGACGTCCTTGTAGTCGATAAAGGCCACGCCCGTATCGCAGAATTTGCAGTATTTCTTGCGCTTGAACAGGTAGTCCTTTTTATAGAACCCCTTCTTCTTGCCTTTGCCGCCTTTGCCGCCGGATTTACCGTAAGCCATCTGAATCCTCACTCATCATCATCGTCGGAGTACGAACTGCTCCGTCCCGAGTCCTCTTCTTCCGCCTGTTTCTTCTTCTTGGCGGCGCGGGCCTTCATTTTGGCCTCCGTCTTGAGCTCCTCGTCGCGGCGGACGGTCAGAAAACGCATGACGTTTTCGTTCAGCCTGAGCCGGCCTTCGAGGCCCGAGATGCAGGTTTCCGCTTCCGAGTCGAACTCGTAGAGAACGTAGTACCCTTCATTGAACCTTCGGATCGGGTATGCGAGCGGACGCTTTCCCCAGCGGTTGACGACGACTTCCCGGCCGTCGAAACGCTCGTTGAGGTCCTTCTCGACACCGAGCACGAGCGATTCGAGATCAGCCTCCGACAGATTGGGTGGAGCGATAATGGTAGTCTCGTAGTGTTTCATTCACTTACCTCCTCACGGCCTAGCCCCCTCCCCGAATGGGAGGAGGAAGAAGGCACGCAAACCTTACCATAGGTGCGGGCTCATGTCCAGCGAGCCCTTTTTCCTTCAAGGCCCCACCCGGCGGAGATATGGCCGGAGTCGGGCTCCTCAGTCGCGGTCCTTGTCACCCCTCGCTTTTTCTCGCGCAAGGCGGTTGTAGCTGTTCATGGCGCGTGCGAAGCCCATTGCCACCGCGTCCAATGCGGCCTCTCCTCCCAGCTCGGCGGCCTCCTCGAATAGAGTCAGTTTCTCCCCGGAAAGCGGGGTCAACAGATAGTCAACGTGCTCGTCCCGTGTCACGTCGTCCGGGCTTATCCCCAGCCGAATCCTGGGGAACTCCCTGACCCCGAGGTCCGAGATTATGGACTCCATGCCGTGATGCCCGCCGGCGCCTCCCGAACGCCGAAGCCGTATGTGTCCGAAGGGGAGATCCAGATCATCGTAGCAGACGATCATGCGGTCCGGCGGCAGTCCCTCTCTCCGCAACCAGCGAGCAACCTCTATCCCGCTTCTGTTCATGTATGTGAGGGGTTTCAGCAGAAGAAGCGAGTGCCCACGCCAACGGCAGAGGGACACGTCCGCATCCCCCTTTCGAGAAAAACGCGGGCCTTTGCAACGGGCCCGCGCTTTCTCCGCCATTTCGAAGCCCGCGTTGTGAGGGCTCCGGTGGTATTCGCTTCCCGGGTTTCCCAACCCGACGATGATGAATTCCAGCGCCATTTAAGTGCAGCCGGGGCCTTAGCCCTCCGTGCCCGTCTCGCCCTCTTCTTCGGCCTTCTTGCCCTTGGCGATAAGCTCGGGCTCCTGGCCCTCTTCCTCGGTCTCTTCTTCTTCACCTTCGGCCGCCGCTTCGATCCTCGGCGCCGCGATGATCACGATCGGCTGACTGAGATCTTCCTCCATGATCTTGACCTTGTCGCTCACCTGGAGGTCCGAGATCTTCACGCTGTCGCCGATCTTCAGAGGCGACAGATCGACGTGGATCCTGTCGGGAATGTCGGCGGGAAGACTCTCAACCGCCACTTCCCTCATGATCACGTCCATGAGCCCTCCCTGGGTCTTCACGCCCAGCGCCATGCCCTCGAAGACAAGCGGCACGTCGACCCGGACCTTCTGGTCCATCATGATCCGGGTAAAATCCGCGTGGATAAGCTCGTTACTCACCGGATTGACCTGGAAGTCCTTGACCATGACGTGTCTCTGGGCCTTCGTACCCTTGAGAGAGAACAGCAGGATGGAATTCTGCCCCCTCTCCGAGCGGAGGATCTGAATGATCTTCTTGGGATCCACCGCGATGGGCACGGGATCCTTGCCGCCGCCGTAAACCACACCGGGGATCAGGCCTTTCTCCGCAGCGTCTCTGCGGCTCTTCTTTCCTGTGGTGGGACGGGGTTCCACCTCGATTTCGATAAACTGTTCGGGCATCGTACGCTCCTATTGCACCTGAGGGGAGTACCCCCTTGACGACCGAGGTACTTTAGCAAATATGAGCCCTGCTGACAAGTACTTAGGGGGAATGCGGGATTTGTGATTTGGGAATCGGGATTTCGGATTTGGAGAACAGAAGATTGGATGTCCTGGGAACAAGATGACGTCGATGGCCGATGCTCCACCGCCGCCTGTCGGCGCCATGGCGTCGACATCTGTTCGAAGGCCTTCCCACGATTTGATTATCCGGCCACGCGATGGCTCGATCCCTCCCCCGATGCTTGCCGGTTCGCCCCGCGTCAGGTATCCTGAACGACCTGAAGGGCATAGCGCATATCGGCGATCCCGGTTCCAGCGGGATCCAGGCCGCAACCAAATTGAGGAGATGAAATGTCCCGAGTCGACCCGCACTCATATTTTAATTCCGATCAGCCCCTGACCAGCCGTCTCGATTGGCGGTTTTCCGTCGATTTCGAAGGCAGCCGGATTACCGGTGTCGCCAACCTGTTCTTCGATGCGCCCGCAGAGGGCGCCCTGGACCTGGATACCCGCGGCCTGAGCATCCGCTCCGTCAAGACCGGCGAGGGCAGGCTCGTCGAATACGAACTCGGAGAGCCGGACGAGGTGCTGGGAACGAGGCTGCGACTTCTGCTGCCCCAGGGCACAAAGCAGGTTGCTGTCGAGTATGAGACATCGCCCGGGGCCACGGCTCTCCAATGGCTGTCCCCGGCACAGACGGCGGGCAAGAAACATCCATACCTCTTCAGCCAGTGCCAGCCCCATCACGCACGCACCATGATCCCCGTGCAGGACAGCCCGCGAGTCCGAATCCCCTATCACGCCGAGGTGACAGTGCCAGAAAGCCTGCGGGCGGTGATGTCCGCCGGCAACTCCGGAGAAAAGGACGGGGCCCGTCCCGGCACCCGAACCTTCCTGTTCGACATGCCCCAGCCGATCCCGACCTACCTGCTGGCCCTGGCCGTAGGAAATCTGGCCTACAAGGCCGTGAGCGACAGGTCGGGCGTATGGGCCGAGCCCGAAGTCGTGGACAAGGCCCACTGGGAGTTCATGGGAATGGAGGAGATGATCCAGAAGGCGGAGGGCCTGTTCGGTCCCTACGAGTGGGACCAGTACGACGTGCTGGTTCTCCCGCCTTCCTTCCCGTACGGCGGTATGGAGAATCCCAGGATCACGTTCCTCACACCCACGCTTCTGGCGGGCGACAGATCGCTGGTGGCCGTCGTGGCCCACGAGTTGGCACACTCCTGGACTGGAAATCTGGTGACCAACGCCACCATGAACGATTTCTGGTTGAACGAGGGCTTTACCGTCTGGGCCGAGCGCCGCATCCTGGAGGCCATCAAGGGTCGGGAGTACACGGCGATGGCCTGGGCCATCGGCCGTAGGGGCCTCGACGAAGCCTTCGAGCGCTTCGGCGAGGATTCGCCCTATACCAAGCTGCGCACCGACCTGGCCGGCATAGACCCGGACTCCATGTACTCCGAGGTTCCCTACGAAAAGGGCGCCCGCTTTGTGGCACTCCTCGAAAAGACCGTCGGCAGGGAGCAGTTCGACCGCTTCATCGCCGCATATATCAAGGAATGCAAGTTCACGTCCATCACGACCGAGGAATTCCTCGAGTTCCTCCATGAAAAGCTCCCGGGCGTGGCCGACAAGGTCGGCGCCGAGGCGTGGATCTACGGGACCGGTCTGCCGGCCAATGCGCCTACCTTCGAGTCTGAAAGCCTCAAACGGCTTGAGTTCCTCTCCTCAGGCTGGTCCGAGGGCCGCCGCCCCGAGAGCGGCGAGGCCGAAAAATGGAGCCCGGACGAAGTGCTGATCTATCTCCAGGGTCTGCCGCGGGACATGACACTGGACGAGTGCAAATGGCTTGACGACACCTTCGGCCTGATGGGGCAGGGCAATTACGAGATCCTGGTGGAGTGGCTCTGCATAGCGGCGGCGTCCGGCTATCAGCCGGCCTTCGGCAGGATCCGCGAAGTCCTCTCCAGCGTAGGCCGCATGAAGTACATCCGGCCGCTGTACAAGGCACTCGGGCGGACGCCCGCGTCCCGCGCCCTGGCGAAGGAGACCTTTGCCGCGGTGAAAGATTCCTTCCACGCCTTGACGCGCCGCGTTGCCGAAGAGGAAATGGAAGCGTATCCGCAGGACTGAACTTCGAGGTTTATTAGCATTCAAGAAGAAGCGGGAGGGCACGGCCCTCCCGCTTCTTTATTCAAACCACAAGCCGTGAGTCCGTGTGCAGATGAGTAGGTGAGTAAGGGAGTGGGATATGGGAGGCCCTTCAAGGGCTCGTCCACTTAGGTTTTTCGCTTGAGCCTTCAGGTCCTGGCCCTTCGGCCGAAGAGAAAACCCTGCCCCTTCTTTGCCGTTTATTAAATCCGAAATCCTAATTCCCAAACCAAGCTTGGCCGTTGGCCGTTCCCTAGCAGGCCCTGGCCTCTCTGGCCGATCCGGCGCCGCCCTGTTTGGCGTCGCCGTCCGCCTCGGCGTCTTTACCCCCATCCCCCGAGGCGCCGTTCTCCAGCTTCAACGCTTCCTGGCGATAGCGGGGAACGGGGAGGGGCTCGTGGACCCTGCGGCCGCTTCTCTTGACGATAACGGCCGGCGCGCCTACCACCGTGCATTCAGGAGGGACATCGCGGTTGATAATGACCGATTCGGCGCCGATCATGGCGTTGTCGCCGACGGTGACGGGGCCGAGTATGGTCGCGTGGGTTCCCAGGAAGACGTTGTCCCCGATGGTGGGGTGCCTCTTGCCCTGTTGTTTACCCGTTCCGCCCAGCGTCACGCCGTGGAACATGACACAGTTCTCGCCTATCTCCACCGTTTCACCGATAACCACGCCGGAGCCGTGATCGCAGAAGAATGCCCTGCCGATGTGCGCCCCTGGGTGGATCTCCATGCCCGTGGCGAATCGCATCACCTGTGAAATCAGGCGGGGCACGAAGGGCACACCGGCCCTGTACAGCGGGTGCGTGACGTAGCGGTGCACGACGATGGCGTGCAGGCAGGGGTACAACAGGAACTCGACGTTCTTGCAGGCGGGATCGTTCTTGTATATGGCCCTGATATCATCAAACATGCTTGAACAGCCTTCCTGTAGGCCGGTTTGAACCGACCGGATCCAGCCCTCTCACAGGTCCTTCCCTGCGGGGCAGCTATCATTCAGGAACATCGGTCAATGCGAAAAATTTCTACCGGGAAGGGACACCCGGCGCCCGCTCTCCGCTGCACCCAAAGATAAGACAAAATCCCCGGAGATGCCATCGCAGAACCCATACGGCCAGCTTCTTTTCGCTTTGAAGGTCGTCCGTCTGCCGAGGTTCAATTGCGAAGCCCCAGTCCCAATTCCCGAATCTCCCTTGCGCCCGAGCCTGCCCGCCTTTCCTCCCCCCTGCTCCCCAGCGCACCGGATCGGCGTCGGCAACGGCAGGGAAATATGCTAGACTGAAGACCCGTATGGAACGGACTAGGGGAGCTGTCTATGGCTAAATACATCTTTATCACGGGCGGGGTTGTATCCTCGCTCGGCAAGGGGATTGCGGCGGCTTCCATCGGCTGCCTGCTCGAATCCCGCGGATTCAAGGTCACCATTCAGAAACTCGATCCCTATATCAACGTGGACCCGGGCACGATGTCGCCCTTCCAACACGGCGAAGTCTTCGTAACCGACGACGGCGCCGAGACGGACCTGGACCTCGGCCACTACGAGCGCTTCACGTCGCAGGTTTCGGGCCGGGGCAACAACTACACGGCCGGGCGCATCTACATGGAGGTCATCGAGAGGGAGCGCAAGGGCGATTATCTGGGCGGCACGGTCCAGGTTGTCCCCCACATCACGAACCAGATCAAGGAAGCCGTCAAGAACCAGGGAAAGGGCGTGGACGTCTGCATCGTGGAGATCGGGGGAACGGTGGGCGACATCGAGTCTCTGCCCTTCCTGGAAGCCATCCGCCAGCTTCAGCTGGAGGTGGGAAAGGCCAACGCCGTTTTCATCCATCTGACGCTCATACCCTTCATCAAGGCGAGCCACGAGCTCAAGACGAAGCCCACGCAGCACAGCGTCAAGGAGCTGCGCTCCATCGGTATTCAGCCCGATATCCTCCTGTGCCGGACGGAGTATTCCATCCCCAGGGACATGAAGGCCAAGATCGCCCTCTTCTGCAACGTCACCGAAGAGGCCGTTATCACCGCAAAGGACGTGGAGCACATCTACGAGGTGCCCCTCTTCCTGGCCCAGGAAGGTTTGGACTACATCCTCCTTAAATACCTGGGGCTCCCCCTCCACGAACGCCACATGGAAAAATGGGAGGGGTTCCTGGACACCCTCAAGCACCCGGACGACCTCGTGACCATAGGAATCGTGGGCAAGTACACCCAATACGAGGACTCCTACAAGAGCCTGGGGGAGGCGCTCGTTCACGGGGCCGTGGCCAACGGGCTGGGCATCCGTATCAAGTGGATCGAGGCCGAGGACATAGAGCGCGAGGGTCCGGCAGGCCCCCTGTCCGGCGTGCACGGCATCCTGGTTCCCGGCGGATTCGGCGAGAGGGGCGTCGAGGGCAAGATCAAGGCGGCCACCTTCGCCCGGAACGAAAAGATCCCCTATTTCGGCATTTGCCTCGGCATGCAGCTGGCCACCATCGAATTCGCCCGCAACGTGGCGAAGATGGAGAAGGCCAATTCGACGGAATTCGACCCGAATACGCCGGCGCCCGTCTTCTACAAGTTGAGAGACCTGCTTGGCGACGATACCTACGGGGGCAACATGCGACTCGGAAAATGCCCCTGCGACTTCGAACCCGACAGCTTGGCGAACAAGGCGTACGGCGACCTGCACGTGGAAGAACGCCACAGGCACCGCTATGAGTTCAACAAGAAGTATCTCGAGCCCCTTGCGGCGGCAGGCCTTCTGTTCACCGGACTTTCACCCGATGGGAAATTCGTGGAGGTCGTGGAACTCCGGGACCACCCCTGGTTCCTGGGCTGCCAGTTCCACCCGGAATTCAAATCAAGGCCGCTGAACCCGCATCCCCTTTTCAGGGCATTCGTCAAGGCCAGCTACCAGAACAAGGTCAGATCCGAGGGCTCAGACGCCCCGCAGAAGGAGCGTTAGTCCCCGATGAGAGAGGTTTCTGTCCGCGAGGTTTTCATACAAGACGGAGTTTCCATCGGAGGGGCCACGCCTCTATTCATAGCGGGACCGTGCGTGATCGAGTCGGAGGAACACGCCCTGGATCTCGCCCTCAACATCGCCGCCTGGAGCCAGAAACGGCGACTCCCGGTCGTGTTCAAGGCA